>Ga0105104_10000450_pt1 | contig 31729 bp, 33 predicted proteins | sample PPLLaktember2015_3_FD_87034 | JGI IMG/M metagenome (GOLD analysis project Ga0105104, IMG submission 87034) | Freshwater sediment microbial communities from Prairie Pothole Lake near Jamestown, North Dakota, USA - PPLs Lake P7 Core (6) Depth... | ecosystem: Environmental > Aquatic > Freshwater >...
ACCCGTCTCGCCAATTTTCGGTCCTCGAAAATTTGGCTCAACAGGGCGTTCCAGGGGAGCACCGACACGCCCCTATAGCACAAAAATAACCTTAACTTAGTGACATTCGGGACAGTCAAAAAAAACCACCAAGGAAAAAAAGGGGACAGTCAAAAAAAACCAAATCACTTTTCAAAACAAGAACTGCTGGGTTTGAGAGTTCACTCTTGCATTTTATTTAAAATCATTATAAAATATAAACACAATGACTTTTAAAATGACTGTAGCTAACATTATTACCGTGTGCCGAATTCTTCTTATACCGATTTTCCTGGTCATTTTATTGACCGAAATGGAGAATAAGGAGATAGTGGCCTTCCTGGTATTTTTAGTCGCCTCCATTACCGACGCAGTAGACGGTTACCTGGCAAGAAAATACAACCAGATCACGGAATTGGGGAAATTCCTGGACCCACTGGCGGATAAACTCCTGGTAGCAGGTGCACTGCTGGCACTGGTCTACCTGGGCTATGTGGCCACCTGGGTTGCCGCCCTCATCATCTTCCGGGAAATCTTCATCACGGCTTTCCGGTTTTATTTCCTGGTCAAAGATGCCGGGTTCGCCGCATCATGGATCGCTAAAAAAAAGACGATGGTGCAAATCATCGCCATCTCTTTATTGATCCTTCATCGCAAATTACCCTTCTCCGACAAAATCTTTGAAATAGGCACAATTGTCCTTTATTTCGCCGTCATTTTAACCATTTACAGCGGCGTTGAATATGTTTTCAAATACTCCAGGACTATTCCCAAAGACAAAGTCGACAATGCCTTATAAAAAATACCCCCTACTGGATAAAAAAAAAACCAAAACTATCTCCATCGAAAATCGAAAATCCGCTGTCGATGTCAACGACTTCGCCCAACCCTATGAACCGGGATCGGATTTCAATGCCTTCCTCAAATCACTGCCCCATTCCCACGCAGTTAAAGACTTTGTCGAATTCGCCCACCACTTGAAAGAAGCCAGGAAAAAAGAAAAACCCATTATCCTGGGCATGGGAGAAGACATTATTAAATCCGGGTTAAACCCCATTGTCATCGATTTAATGGAAAGAGGATGGATATCCGCCATATCCGTAAACGGGACCTTCATGATCAACGATTTCGAAATTGCCCTGAGAGGAAAAACCGTTGAAGACTCGGTGGATACATCCGATAAAAAATCTTTTGGAAATACGGAAGAAACCGGTTTATTTTTAAACGTGGCACTTCGCGAAGGTTACACCCATAACCTCGGTGCAGGGGAAGCAGTGGGCCATTATCTCATCAGTTCGAGTTTCCCGTATAATAAGACGAGTATTTTTTATAAGGCCTACAAGTTGAATATCCCTGTGATCGTTCATTCCACGATCGGGACAGATTTTATCCACTATCACCCGGGTTTCGACGGTGCTACGCTGGGTGCATTGGCAGAAATCGACTTCCTCTTGTTTTCTTCCGTGGTTTCCCAATTGGGCGATGGCGGGATATACATCAATTGCGGCTCCGCCTTCACGCTGCCGGAAGCTTTCCTTAAAGCGGTTTCTTTTTGCTCAGCCCAGGGAATCGGGCTAAAAAATTTTTTCACTGCAGTTTTCGACACCGCTCAACCCGGTATATCAACCGAAAAAATCATCTCGGATTCATTATTAAATGGGGGAAAAGGATATTATTTCACCGGCCATTATGAAATCATGATCCCGCTCCTGGCCGCTGTCTTATTGAATTTATAGATGTAGAGACGCAAAATTTGATTTCTCATGGAGCGCACGGGGTTTCTTGCCTGTCCCCTTTTTTCCATTTTTTTCTTGAATAAAAAAAATGAATATGTTAAAACTATTCCATGCAAATAAAATTAACCCCGGCAGCATCATCACAACTCGAATTGATTGCCGATATTCCCTCGGTGGAAACCGGGTTTCTATTGGGCCGGCATATCGGTAAATTTATTATTATTGAAAACCTCTTTCCCATCGCATTTAACCGGGAAAACATCCGGGATATTTATGGTACGATTTTTTCCCAACCCGACATGGGCCCACGACTGGTGGGGGTATTTTTCAACCGGGTTCCCCCCTTTCATTCCGATTGGTTTATCGAAGATGTGATGATTCATATCGGACATCCGCAGCCGGGATATTTTTCCTACTCTTTTGAAAAAAAATGGGTTCAAATGCCGGGCATCACCCCGGAAAAAAACATATAATAGGAGGCCCTATGAATGAAAGCGACATCTATACACCGGAGGAAAAAAAAGAATTTTTAAAATTAGCGAGGCAAACGATTGAAAATTTCCTCAAAGACGGCACAAAAGAGTACCCGGAAACCGCTATTCCCAAATTCCTGGAAAAACGCGGGGTATTTGTAACCCTCCATAAAAAAGGGAGCTTAAGGGGATGTATCGGGTACCCCCTCCCGATCAAACCGCTGATCGAATCGATCGTCGACAATGCGATATCCTCCGCTGCGGAAGACCCCCGGTTCAAATCCGTTACTGCATCAGAACTCAAAGATATCGATATTGAAATATCGATCCTAACCGTTCCTCAAAAAGTGGAAAGCTATAAAGATGTAAAAGTAGGCAGGGACGGCATCATCATTACCAAAGGATTCATGCGGGGCTTACTGCTGCCGCAAGTACCGGTGGAACAAAACTGGGGCCTGGAAGAATACATTTCCCACGGCTGCATGAAAGCAGGCCTCCCAATGGATGAATGGCGCCGGGGTGTTTCTATCGAAATTTTCCAGGGTATTGTTTTCGGTGAAAAAGAGATCCTGTAGCCCAACTGCTAAACCCGAACCATGAAAAAACAGAAAGTAGCGGTCGCCCTCAGCGGCGGCAAAGACTCCACCGCAGCATGCTTGCTTTTACGGGAACAGGGCTTCGACGTTCACGCGCTAACCATGCAACTGGGCATCGAAAACGAAGAAGAACGGTTAGCCAAAATCCGACACCTCACCCATTTCCTGGATATCCCCTGGCGCACCGTCGACTTTCGCACCGTTTTCAAACAAAAAGTCATCGATCGCTTCGTTCACTCTTACGCCGCCGGCCTAACCCCCAACCCCTGTGTGCAATGCAATGTTGAAATTAAATTTAACCTCCTGTTAAACGAAGCCTTAGACAAAGAAAACGCCGATTTCTATGCCACCGGCCACTATGCCGATAAAACCCTCATCGATGGCGATTACTTCCTCACCGAACCCCGCGATAAAATGAAATCCCAGGTATATTTTCTTTCCATGATCGGGAAACAAGCTCTCCAACGTGTGATCTTTCCCATCTCCGCTTTAACCATCGAGGAAGTCCGGGAAAAAGTCAAAGACCTACCCCTGGCCAATACCTCCGAAAGCCAGGACGTCTGCTTCCTCCATGATAAAAAATTAATCGATTTCCTCAAAAAACATCTCCCCCCCTCTTACTTTCAACCCGGCGATATCCTGGACATTAACGGGAAAACCATCGGCAGGCACAAGGGCTCCGTCTATTTTACCGTGGGTCAACGACGGGGAACAGGTTTTTCCTCCGACCGGAAACTCTATGTTATTAAAAAAAATGTCCGGGAAAACACGATTACATTGGGAGAGGAAAAAGACCTTTATACAGGCTCGTTTACGGTCTATGACCCGGTATACTGGAAAGAAATCGAGACCGGCGACGTTTATAAAGCGAAAATTCGTTATTTAACCCCTTTCTCCGAAGTAATCATTACCGGCGTTTCGCCAAAATTCATCAAGGCGGGTTTTATCACAGCCGAAAAATCCATAACACCGGGGCAAATCGGCGCATTCTACCATGAAAATATCATTGTCGCCGCCGGTTATATCGGCGAATTCACTCATTAACGATTGTCTTCGACCCCACTACGTGGGGATTTATTGCAGAGCCGGGATATTGTGCCATGTATTCGGCATGGTCTGACTCTAATTTCACGGCAGTCAAAAAAAAAAGTAAGATTTTTAAGAATTTTTCGCTTTCCATCTTGAATGAATCTCAATTTTTTTGTAAACTTAATCTCTATATATTTTGATTCAAAAATAGTCCAGTAAATTTAAAAACTTGAAAAACCCTTGAACATTGAGTTCAAGGAGAAATAAATACCGATTTCACTAGGAGGATAAAAAATGAACGACTTGGTAGAACGTCTGACGAAAGAACAGCCTGTTGAGACTGCCAGACCGGAAAAAACGGCTAAAGCTCTTAAAGAATGTGTGGACCGGGATTATGTCCATGTTATGTTCAAGAAAACCGGTACAGAACTGGGTGTTCAATTGGATCGCCGGGATTGCCGTTTTGAAGGAGCGGATTACGAAAATTCAAAAGGCTCCGTACATATCGTAGGCGGCCTTATTCTCAATTATGATAAAGTTCGCTGTGTTGCCGATATCGACCTCTCCACTTGCGAAGGAACCGGCCACCTCGAACCCGTTAGCGATGAAGAATATGAAAAAATCATGGGGCGCGCTAAAGACTAAGTCTTCAGCTCTCATCGCACCAATCCGCGGTATCAAAGGGGGGGATTATGTCCACCCCCAACGATCCCGCTCCCCCATATAATAAAACTATCTTCGATCCGGGTTCCATTGTTTCCTTTCAAAAGGAAATAAGAATAAAAACCATCCATTAAAGATTTTTTTTTTAACTTTTTCTTCGGTTTCATGCTTCCTGGCCTAAACCAGGATATTTATCCCCTTCGAAACCTAATCCCGGTATTTCCATTTATTCATTTGCCCAGCGAGTTTTTCCCGTTCTTCGCTGTCGTTTTCATCGATGTTTTGACAGCCGGGTTTATCGTTAAATTTTCAATGCCGGCGGGGAGCACGAAGCACTTGATGGATTTTGATTGCAAAAAACCCTTGACAATACGAAAAATTTTGATTATTATCTATTCATGATTGTAGGATTTAACACTGACATTAAATATCGCGACGAAGTCTTCCATATCCAGACGGAAGATAAAGGAGAGAATAATCCTACCGTCGAAACCCTGGTTTATCACAGCGGCGAAATCCTTCTCTCAAGACGAATGTCTTACAGCCATTTCCTGGGTAAACCGGACGAACGAAAACGCATCAAAACCATGATGAAAACCCAACATGACCAGGTTATCTCAGAACTGAAAGGTGGGAAATTTTTGCACCTGCTGTCATTGGATACTCAAGTGGTAGACGACGGTCCTTTGGACGAATTAGTCCTGGAATACCTGGGCCAGACAGACGCCGCCGAATCGACGGTGGACTCGTAACCCCTTCTTTTTACCTGGAAAAATGGCAGGAACCATCGTATTGATCGACGGCATGTATTTGTTGTTCAGTTCCTATTATTCAAACCGGAATATGAGAACTTTAAAAGGTGAGCCCACAGGGGCAACCTTCGGCTTCGTCACCCGTATCGAGAGCATTATTCGAGATGTGAAACCTCACCGCCTCGCTGTGGCAATGGATTCGAGGGAAAAAACCTTTCGTCATCTTTTATTCGAACCTTACAAAGCCAAACGCCTGGCTCCACCCGAAGACCTTATCCTACAACTCCCCCAGGTCAAAGAATACCTCTCCCTTCGCAGTATCCCTTTGTTTGAAATGCCCGGTTTTGAAGCCGACGATATTATCGCCGCCACCGCAAAAGCCGAAGCTCAAAATGGAAACGATGTATTGATCTTCTCTGCCGATAAAGACCTCTTCCAACTGGTGGGCGGGTCTATTTATATTTATCACCCGAAATTCAAACAAAAACTCGATTCCCAGGGGATTAAAGAATTTTTCGGCATCGCACCCGGGCAAATCGTGGATTTCCTCTCCCTTACCGGCGATTCCTCCGATAATATCCCGGGTGTGCCCGGTATCGGCGAAAAAACCGCTCAAAAAATAATTACCCAGTTCGGCACTATCCAAAACCTCCTGGAAAACCTCGATAAACTGGATGAAAAAACCCGCACCAAAATCGACGATAACATGGAATCCCTTCGGCTCGCCCGGCAATTAATCGATTTTTCCTTTGTCCCACCACTCTCTTCCTCTATCTCTATCGATCCTTTTCAAGATAATGTTTCTTCCCCGCTGCTGGAATTCTTCCGCCGGCTCTCTTTTAACAGCCTGGTCAAACGCTTCGAAGAATCCTCCCCATCCATAGAAAAAGCCTCCCAGGTTCCGAGGGAAGAAATTACATATACCATCGTTAAAGATAAAAACCAACTCTCCCGACTCAAACAAAAAATCCAGGAAATAAAAACCATTGCCTTTGACCTGGAAACCACCGCCCTCGAATTCTATAATTCCCAAATCGTGGGTTTATCCATATCTTTTGAAAACGAAGGCTATTATATCCCTTTCCTATTTTCTAAGCTAGACTCCGGCACGCTCGGCATCGATATCCGGTTTGAAGATTTCCGGCAGGAATTGGCCCCCCTTTTTGCCGATCCTACCATTCATAAAACCGGCCACAACCTTAAATTCGACATTTTGCACCTCAAACACCACGGCATCGAAGTCAATGGAGCTGCCGACGACTCCATGATCATGTCGTATTTATTATACCCCAACCGCAGGGCACACCACCTGAAAGAGTTGACTTACGAATTTTTTAAATACCGGCAGGTCGAATACCGGGATTTAACAGGCAAAGGTAAAAACCAACAATCGTTAACCTCCGTCGATATCGAATACCTCAGTAAGTATTGCATCGATGATTCCTATTTTTCCCTCCGGTTGGTTAATGTCCTCGGTGAACGAATACGGGAAAAAGAATTGACCAACCTGTACCGCCAAATCGAAATGCCCCTGGTGGATGTTTTAATGGAAATGGAATACGCCGGCGTTAAAGTCGATATCGAGTTTCTTAAAAAAGCAGAAAAAATCTTCCAGGAACGAATCTGCGCTGTCGAAGAAGAAATTTTCAAAATGGCGGATTTCCGCTTTAATCTCAATTCTTCCCAACAACTGGGCGAATTACTCTTCGATAAAATGAACCTCCCCTTCCACAAACGAACCAAAAAAACAAAATCCTATTCCACGGATAACGAAGTACTGGAAGAACTGAAAAATGTTCCTATTATCGCATCCATTATCGAGTATAGAACCTATAAAAAATTATTATCCACGTATATCATCGGTTTAATGGAAAGTGTAGACACCAATCATCGCGTTCATACTTCTTTTAACCAAACCGTAACCGCTACGGGTCGTCTCTCTTCCTCCAACCCCAACCTCCAGAATATCCCTGTCGGTGAAACCGGCGGTATCAACGTGAGGGACGCTTTTGTCTCGGAAAATGACTTGCTCCTCCTGGCTGCCGATTATTCTCAAATCGAACTACGCGTCATGGCCCACTTCTCCCAGGACCCCAACTTGCTGGAAGCCTTTAAAAACGATTTCGATATCCATCAACATACGGCCGATACCGTCTTTGGAAACGACCTGTTCTCCGATGCGAAAGAAAAACGGCGCCGCGCTAAAATCATCAATTTCTCCGTCCTCTACGGCAGCGGACCTTTCTCCCTCTCTAAAGAACTGGGCGTCGGCTATAAAGAAGCCAAAGAGTTTATCGATATGTATTTCGAAAAATATTCCGGTGTCAAACGTTTCATCGAAGATGTCATCGCTGCTGCTGAAAAAGAACCCGAAGTCAAAACCATCTCCGGCCGGAGACGCGATATCCCGGAAATCGCCAGCGCCAACAAAACCGTCAAAGAAAACGGCAAACGCATGGCTATCAATACCATCATCCAGGGCAGCGCCGCGGATATCATCAAAATCGCTATGCTTAATATCCATAAACAACTCAAAGCCTCCCGTTTGAAAAGCCGGTTACTCATGCAAGTTCATGACGAATTGGTTTTCGAATATCCCCCCGAGGAAGAAGCCGAATTGTGCCGCATCGTCCGGTCCGAAATGGAAAACGCCGGCCAATTGCAGGTCCCTTTAAAAGTCGTCTTAAAAAAAGGAAAAACCTGGGGAAGCTTACAAAACGTTAAAATATAAATTATTTTCCCTCCCTCCCAAAATCCTTATCATAAAACAAATTCCAGGTTTATTGATTCGAGTTTTTCACCTGTTTTTCCCGTCGGGGGTCTTGAAATTTTACCCTTTTTGCTTTAAAATATATGGTATAAATTAGATATTTGATGTTATCCCATCTAGCGAACATGAAGGTGCAGGTCTTTCCTTCCCACTGGTCCAGTATCGAGTAAAGGGAGAATACCCTTCATAATAGATGGATTCATCAGCAATTTGACCAGGAGGTTAAATGTAAATGAATACTTTGTCTGCGATAGAACAATTAAAGAGTTTCAAAGAACAAGCATATCGTGGCGGCGGAGAAAAACGCATCGAAGCCCAGCATGCCAGGGGTAAGATGACTGCACGGGAGCGCATCGAAGCACTCCTGGATAAAGGTTCATTTCGGGAAATCGATACCTTTGTCACTCACCGCACCACCGATTTTAATATGGACCAGGCCAAATTCCTGTCCGACAGTGTCGTCACCGGGTGGGGAACGATAGAAGGCCGCACTGTTTATGTTTTCTCTCAAGACTTTACGGTTTATGGAGGAAGCCTGGGGGAAGTTCACTCTGAAAAGATTTGCAAAATTATGGATATGGCCATGAAGAATGGAGCCCCTGTGATCGGCCTCAACGATTCCGGCGGTGCCCGGATCCAGGAAGGTGTCGTCAGTCTCGGCGCCTATGCCGAAGTCTTCTTGCGAAACACCCTCGCTTCCGGTGTTATTCCCCAGATCAGCGCTATTATGGGACCCTGTGCAGGCGGCGCCGTTTACAGCCCCGCTCTCACCGATTTTATTTTCATGGTCAACAAGACCAGCCATATGTTTATCACGGGCCCCGATGTGGTTAAAGCCGTCACCCATGAAGATGTCACTTTTGAAGAATTGGGCGGCGCTTCCGTTCACAGCACCAAGAGCGGCGTTTGTCACGTCATGTCCCGCACCGAATCCGAATCCATTGAAATGATCCGCCAACTCATAACCTACCTGCCCCTCAATAACCTGGAAGAACCACCTAAAGCCGATACCGGCGACGACCCGTTACGTGCAGAGGAACGCCTGAACGCCATTGTCCCGCCCGAACCGAATAAACCCTACGACATTAAAGAAATTATCAACCTGGTAGTCGATAACGGCGATTTTTTCGAAATCCAGGAACACTTTGCCCAGAACATTGTCATCGGTTTCGCTCGATTAGACGGGAACACCGTCGGCATTATCGCCAACCAACCCTCGATTCTTGCCGGGGTTTTGGATATCAAAGCTTCCATCAAAGGCGCCCGTTTCGTCCGTTTCTGCGATTGTTTCAATATACCCATCATCACATTTGAAGATGTACCCGGTTTCCTTCCCGGGCTCGACCAGGAACACGGCGGGATCATCGTACATGGTGCCAAACTCCTATATGCTTTCTGCGAAGCCACCGTACCCAAACTCACCGTTATCACCCGGAAAGCCTATGGCGGCGCATATGACGTAATGAGCTGCAAACACATCCGCGGCGATTTCAATGTCGCATGGCCTACCGCTGAAATCGCTGTCATGGGACCCGAAGGCGCCGTTAATATCATCTACAAAAAAGAAATCGCCGAAGCAGAAAATCCCAATGCCTTGCGCGCTGAGTTCATCCGGATGTACAAAGAAAAATTCGCCAACCCCTACGTCGCCGCTTCCCGCGGATACCTCGACGACGTCATCGAGCCCTCTGAAACCCGCCCCCGTTTGATCGAAGCTCTTCGCATCCTGAAAAATAAACGCGACTCCAACCCACCGAAAAAACACGGGAATATCCCGTTGTAAAAAAAGGAGGATCGAATGTTCAGTAAAACCAGTATTGGCGAACTTGCCAAATTATTAAGCGAACCGTATAAACACCTTGAACTCGGCCAGGTTAACGACCATGCCGTTTATGTCATCCGCTTCATCGGCGAATTCCCTTTTCACCGCCATATCCAGGATGAACTCTACCTGGTGTTGGACGGCGAAGTCAAATTGGAATTCATCAATTTACCGACTATTACCTTGAAAAAAGATGAAAGTACGGTTGTTCGAGCCTATACCACCCATAAATGTTACGCGGAAAACGCCCTGGTGCTTTTAATCAAGCCCAAAGAAATGTTTGCTCCGCATGAAGATTAAAAGGGGACTATCGTATGAATAAAAATAAAGTTATGATCTGTGAAACTGTTCTCCGCGATGCCCACCAATCTCTACTGGCTACCCGGATGAAAACCGAAGACATGCTCCGCATTGCTTCCAAACTCGATAAGATCGGTTTCTGGTCCGTAGAAATGTGGGGCGGTGCTACTTTCGACAGCGCCATGCGGTTCCTGGGCGAAGACCCCTGGGAACGCCTCCGGTTACTCCGGAAAGAAATGCCCAATACCCGCCTCCAAATGCTCCTCAGGGGACAAAACCTGGTCGGTTACAAACACTACCCCGATGATATTGTCGAACATTTTGTCGTTGCTTCCCGCAAAAACGGGATCGATGTATTCCGTATTTTCGACGCATTGAACGACATCCGCAACATGGAATTCGCTATGAAAATAGCCAAACGCGAGGGCGGGCATGTCCAGGCCACTATCAGCTATACGATTAGCCCCGTTCATGATATCGATTCTTTCGTCAAAATGGGACGCCAACTCGCCGGACTGGGCGCCGATTCCATCTGCATCAAAGATATGGCTGGTTTGATTACCCCTTATGCTGCTTTTGAATTGGTTTCCGCCCTTAAAAAAGACCCCGGCATCCCCGTCCAACTCCACACCCACTATACCAGCGGTATGGGGACCGCAGCGCTTATCAAAGCCGTAGAAGCCGGCGTCGATGTCATCGATACCGCTCTCTCTTCCATGTCCCTTTCGACTTCCCAACCCCCCACCGAAACATTAGTCGCTTGCCTGAGAGGAACCGAACGCGATACCCTCCTGGATATGAATTCCCTCGCTGAAATCGCCCGCACTGTGTCGGATATCCGTGCAAAATACTCCCTCTTTGAAGCCGGTATCGCCGCCGTCGATGTCAATGTTCTTCAATTCCAGGTCCCCGGCGGAATGCTCTCCAACCTCATCAGCCAACTCCGCCAACAAGGCGCTATGGATAAATATTACGATGTCCTGGACGAAATACCCAAAGTACGCGCAGATTTGGGCTATCCTCCCCTCGTTACTCCTTCCAGCCAAATCGTCGGTACACAAGCCACGTTTAATGTCATCATGGGAGAACGCTACAAAGTCATCCCGGAAGAAGTAAAACAATATCTCCGCGGATACTATGGCCGCCCTCCCGCCCCAGTGAATCTCGAAGTCCAGAAAAAAGCCATCGGCGATGAACAACCCATCACGTGCCGCCCCGCCGATATGCTCTGCGCCGGCTGGGAAAACGCTAAAAAAGAAATCGGCTCCCTCGCCACATCCGAAGAAGATATCCTCTCCTATGCCCTGTTCCCTCAAGTCGCACGACCATTCCTCGATCGCAGGGCCAAAGGCATGGGCGGAAAAGAGGAAATCGCAGCCGCTATCGCTGCTTTTCTCCTTCGCCAGAAAGAACAGAAAACCGCCGCTTCAAAAGCAACAATGCTTCCATGCTTAGCTGCATCTTCATGGAAATCGGCTTTCAGGCCAGGCTTACATAGAGGAGGTTGGCAATGATCACTAAATTTAAATTAATCCTGGAAGGTTCACCCTATGAAATCGACCGAAAGGAAGACCTATTAATTATTAACGGACGCGAATACCCCGTTTCTTTCGATAAAAACACCGTCCTGGTCAGCGGGACTCCCCATACCGTCGAAATAAAAGGAAATAAAGCCTTTGTCGATGGAATTTCCCACGCATTTGAAGCCCAAGGACTGGAAGAACCGAAACCCGGGAAACGATCGAAAGCCTCCTCCACCGTGGCAGAAGTTGTCGGCGCTATTACCGCTCTTATGCCAGGCCTCATTATCAAAGTCCTGAAAAAAGAAGGCGATCGAGTGAACGCCGGCGATACGGTCCTCATCCTCGAAGCGATGAAAATGCAAAATGAATTGCAGGCAAAAAAAGCCGGCGTCATTAAACAAATCACCGTTAAAGAGGGCGAATCCGTCGAAATGCGACAGGTTCTCGCTGTAATCGAGTAAGTTTGCCAGGGGGCTCTTTTCGTGAAAAGCCGCCCCCTGGAACCCCCACAAAAGCTTTTGATTATAAACTTTTTGATTTTTTTTCAAAATGTGTGAAAAGTGCAAATTACCCGGGACAATCGATTCCGTTAATCCATCCATTTGATGGATGATCCCTTAATATTAACTTAATTTTGTCATAATCGATTTTTCTCTCTGTTTCGGTGGAATCTTTAATGCCCTATCAACTTCTTTGGGAATATGAAGTGTTAATTCTTTTTGTTTCCTGATGTCAACAGTAATCTCTGCTTCTCAAAAGAAATGTCGAAAAATTCCCTTCTCTTCTTCTTTTCTCTCTTTTATCCTTTTCTATTTGCAGACGCTTTCATTAAAAATACTTTTATCCCCGCGGAAGCTTTTCGTTTAAATTCACCCAAAGAACGAACAGAAAATAATTTCTTCACGATATAAGACGGACGAGTATAAAATTGCTTGTAACCCCGGATTACCAGTTTTTCCAACTCGTCTTTCGTAAAGTTTTCCTCCCAAAAAGGCGGTTTAAAGTCGGGGCTCAAGCTTTCGGCAAACTCTTTCCAATAATCTTTTTTGATGACACCGGACGCCAAACCCCGGAGGTAAATCGGGGTCCCGGGAAAAGGCGTGAGAATAGTCATGTGAATGAAATCCGGTTTCAACCACCGGGCTACACGAAAGGTTTCTTCGATGTCTTCCCGTGTCTCCGTCGGTGCCCCGATCATAAAATAAGCCAGGGTTTGCATCTTGTATTTTTTCGTCAGCGCCAGGGTCTCCTTCGCTTGCTGCAAGTTAATCCCCTTGTTGAGTACTTTAAGTATCTTTTCGGTTCCAGCCTCGATACCGTAATGGATACCCCTGCACCCCGCTTGTTTTAATAGGCTCAGCATTTCTTCATCAAGCGTATCCACCCGCGCACGAATGTCGAAACCGATATCGAGTTTTTCATGGATCACCCTCCGGCAAATTTCTTTAACCCGGTCTTTTCGGATCGTGAAGGTATCGTCATAGATCAAGAATTCGTGGATCCCCAGTTGCAGGCACACTTTGAATTCGTCTACCACTCTCTGGGGAGTGAGCGCACGGAATTTTTTCCCCAGGTGGGGGCGATTACAAAAGGAACAAGCGAACGGGCAGCCGCGGCTGGTAAAAGCGGTAGTGATAGGCATTCGTTTGGCCAGCAACGAGCTGTACCGTCGGTAAGGGGTCAGGTGCCGCGCAGGGAAAGGCAGGGTATTTAATTCCTCTTCGCTGATGATCTCCGGTATCCCGGTGTGAATAATTTTCGCGGAAGAATCTTTAAACAAAAGACCTTTCACTTGAGCTAATTGATCGGGATCATGCAGTTGGTCCAGGAGCCGCGAAAATATAATTTCTCCTTCCCCCAGGACTACGATGTCCACGCCAGGGAGGCGCATCGTTTCATACGGGTAAATATTGACGTGAGGCCCACCGATTACTACCGTACATCCCGGGTTCACTTTTTTGACCGCCTCGATTGTTCTTTTCACATCCAACATAGTGAAGGTCATAGCCGTGATGCCGACTACATCGAAATCCAGCGCAACGATACGCCGTTCCAGGTTTTCATAGGACAGTTCTTCCACCTGGGCATCTACTACCGTAACCCGGTGTTGTGGATGTCGTTCCAGCAGGTAACCCGCCAGGAGTAAAAGACCCAATGGCGGATTGTACCCGCGTTCGGATTCGATGATGGCCGGGTTGTTTCCCATTAATTCGAAAAAAGCGGGGGGGTTGATCAATAAAACATTCATGAAATGATAAAATTGTCAGGACCCTTTTGTAAACCATCACGGATGGACGGGTTCCGACACCTCCCAAAATTTTTTATAAAGCCCGGTGGATTTGGGTTATAGGCATTCATGGGTTTACAATTTTGTCCTCCTGTCGATGATATCGGCGATCATGCCGATGGACAACATGTGAATGCCGGCCACAAACAGGATGGAAACTGTAGTATCCAGGATACGGCCCAGGGCGAACGCGCTAAAAAAGAAGATAAAAAAGGAAGAAAAGAAGAGAAAAAATGCAATAGGAACAAATACTTTCATGGGATTAAAATAGAGAATCGTGCGGAGGATCAGTTGAATGAAATTTAACGTGTCGCGGATGGGGCGGATTTTGCTTTTGCCTGTCCGTTTCATGTATTCGATGGGAATAAATTTCACGTTCATATCGCTGGTAAGCATGGCCAGGGTGAGGGTTGTAGTAAATGAGAAACCTTTGGGTAGAATACCGAAAATGTGCATGACATAATCTTTGCGGAAGAGGCGTAAACCCGAATTAAGGTCGGGGATTTTGGTTTCGGATAGGTAGTTAGCCAGTTTGGCCAGGAACCATTTAGCCGGTTTTCGAAGCCAGGGGATTTTGGCTTTTTTACCGGTTCGAGCGCCCACCACCATATCGCAGTCGGTCATTTCGCCGTAGAGTTTGGGGATATCTTTAACCGGGTAAGTACCGTCTGCGTCTGTAATCGCGATGATGTCGTACCGGCTTTTGCGGATTCCCGATTTGAGAGAAGCCCCATATCCCCGGTTTTGCTCGTGCCGGACCCATTGAAACTCCATGCTGCACCGGTCCAGGATATTGGGGGTGTCATCCGTGGAGCCGTCGTCTACCACGATGATTTCATAATCGCCCACATGGCTGTTTTTTAAAACGTCGTGAACCTGGGACAGTGTATGGGTAATGTTTTTTTCTTCGTTATAGGTTGGAATGATTACGGATAAAGCCAGGGCACACCTCCTTTAATATTATATTATAACAGATGTCGAGGCGCGGGTAAATTTTTATTTTTTTTTTATTGATTTTTTAGAATTTAAATAATATATTTAGAACCATAAGGAGTGTGAAATATGGATTTGGTTTATGCCGAATGTGAATTATTGAATGCCGGTGAAATTTTTGCTGCTAAAATGGGGTATATCGATGAAACGCAGGTGAAAAGAATAAAGGCTAATCTACTAGTGGACAGCGGCGCCTATATGCTGGCTATTAATGAAAATGTGAAAATACAACTTAACCTCCCAAAGGTTGATGAGCAAGTGGGAGAATTGGCCAATGGGGCATTACAAAAAATGGATGTAGTCGGACCGGTTGAAATTCGTTTCAAAAATAGAAGCACTACGTGCAGGGCGGTAGTTTTACCCGGGGATTCTTGTATGCTGCTGGGTGCTATTCCTATAGAAGATATGGATGTAATCATCGATCCCAGGAAAAAAACTCTTTCGGTTAACCCTGAAAGTCCCTATATAGCCAAAAAATCCTTAAAATAACTCTCCATGCGGTGCGGCTGAGTTGAGTTCCGCTGGTGTGCATGCTATTTTATGTAAATCCAGGCATGCCCGCATTATATTTAATTATGTCGTTGTCATGTGACATTACCCGATTGTCATCTATAATTCCCCAGTTTTAATGTTAAAATCCCGATTTTTAATATTAAAATACCCGGTTTTAATATTAAAATGCTCGATTTTAATCTTTAAATGCCCTGTTTTAATCTTAAAATTCCCGATTTTAAGAATAAAATTCGCAATTTTAATATTATAATGCTCCATTTTAAGATTGAAATCCACCGTTTTAATATTAAAGTCGCCTGTTTTAAAAATCAAATCACTGGCCGCCATTATTAAACCCTTCCTTTACGCCTGGATTTTCACAAAATTCAGTTTCATTGCCACTATTCAAAAGCAAAAGAAACCGGTTATTTCTCCTCATCGGGAAAATATCGTTTTATAATTGAGAAATTACCCGGTAAGTGGGGTTTGATTTGATTTATTTTTCTGGTATAATTGAACCATGAACAAATTAAAAAGGCAAATTTCGTTGGATTTCGTCAGTGATTTAAAATATACGGAATTCTGCGTTCTTGTTTTTAGTTTCATCAGGAAGATTTTGAACATCGATGACGATATATATTTTAAGATTGAAATATCCCTCCGGGAAGTGATCAATAATGCGATTATCCACGGGAATAAATCCGATCCCAATAAAAGGGTGCACGTGATCCTCAAGTGGACCAAAGCAAAATTGTGGTTGATGGTGAAGGATGAGAACGAGGAAAAGGTGGATTTCAGGGAGATCAACAAACGGTTGGAAAATCATGATTTATTAGCTTTCCACGGTAGAGGGATCATGATAATAAAGAGTTACATGGATAAGGTTCGTTTTATTTCTACGGATACGGGCACTGAAATCATTTTGGAAAAACATTTATGATAAAGATTCTTTCATTGGATACCACATCGAAAAATGCGTCTATTTCGATATCGATAGATAACGAGGTTCGCTATGAGTATAATTTTGCGACGCAGGATGAGTTGTCGGCGGTCCTGGTATCGTCGATCGAATTTGTTTTAAACAGCAGTGGGTTTAAGTTATCGGATATCGATGCGTTTGGTGTCGGTATCGGGCCCGGGCTTTTCACCGGTATGCGGGTTGGTTTGGCTGCGTTGAAGGGTTTAATTTTCGGAACCGGCAAACCTGTAGTACCTGTGGTTACATTGGAAGCCCTGGCGTATAAATACAATGAGTCGGGGCTTCCCATCATTGCCATGATCGATGCAAAACGGGATGAAGTGTATATTGCGGGTTACCTTTTCGTTAATAATCACATGGAAGAGATCATGGCCCCGGCTTTAATCCCGATTTCCCGCTTAAAAGAACATGTCGAATCACTGGGAAGTGATTTTACCGAATTCTATTTCGTGGGCAGTGGGGCCGAAGCATACAAAACACTCATTAGAGAACATTTCGGCCAAAGTAAAATATGTCGGCGATCCTATTTCCTTGCTTCGGAAATCTGCAAAATCGCTTTCTCCCAATTGAAAAAAAACAAATACATCACAGACCTGCAGCGGCTTTTCCCATTTTATATCCGGAAGCCGGATGCAGAAGAAAATTGGGGAGATAAAGAAGCGAAACCGGCATTGTGCTGAAATTAAAAACCTATGACAGACGGAGATATACCTTTACGTATTCGAAGAGCACTGGCAGAAGATATCGATTCCATATTGCAGATTGAGACCGAACAATTCTCACATCCATGGAAAAAAAGTTACTTCACCGATGAGCTAACTCACGATATCTCTAACTTTTTCGTGGCAGAAGATGTTGAAAAAAAACGGGTAGCGGGTTTCATTATTTTTTGGATCATCGAGGAAACAATGGAACTCCATAACATCGCGGTTTCCGGCGATTATAAAAAAAAGGGCATCGGTAAACGGTTAATGCTCTTTTTGCTGGAAAAAGCCAGGAAAAATAACGTGGAAGAAATATTCCTCGAAGTTCGAAAATCCAACGTTACGGCAATACGGTTGTATGAAGCTTTTCATTTCAAACAAGTCGGTGTGAGAAAAGACTATTACAGCAACCCGGTCGAGGACGCCATGATTTTTAAATTATCCCTCGCCGATATGGAACCATTATAATCAAGCAAAAACGAACGCGGATTTTTCCAATCTTTTTTCGCCGTTGAACCGGTAACAAACCAGGGGCCCGCCTAGTCCGGCACTGAAATCCAGGCATGCGGCAAAGGAAGTGAGGGGAGTTAGTTCGCCGGAGAACCAGTAGTGGCCGAAAAATACCGGGGTACTATTATTAAGGTCTGCTCCATACCCAATGCGAATCTGCTCGGCGATTTTGGCCGGCAGTTTCACTCCTTTCAAACCGGTCAATGCTTCCGGGTCTGCTCGAACGACCTGGTCATAGGTATCGATGGATTTTTTTTCTTCATCCGTCAACCACCATTTCACGCGGGTTTTTCTCCGATAATTTCCATCGCGGTCATAAACGCCGGGGTGATCGTGGGGTAATAGAATTTCGTCGCCTTTCAATATGAATTCCACCGTGTTGTATTCCCCTGTGTCTTTGATAGCGGAACGAATAAGAAAGTTATCGGTAAGTCTCCCGCGGTTATCGCGGATGGAAGTTTCGACTCTCTTTAGAAAATCGATGCTGGGGGCATGCCAGCAAGCATGAATGACGCGGAAATCTTCCATTTCCAGGAAGAGCGGCATTTGCCGGAACCATTCCAGGTAAATATTCCATTCTTTATCCCCGCGTTCGTCGATTTCTTCCAAAACCCGTTGATGCTGGTTGAAATTTTTTTCATTATGGGGGCGCAGGAAGTGGCCGTTGGAATTTTGTGTGTGGTAACACAGCGCATTGTATTCATGGTTTCCCATCACTATTTGAGCCGATCCCGCATCCGCCATTGCTTTTACTATTTCCATGGTGCGGAAGTTTTCCGGGCCCCGGTCGATCAGGTCTCCCACGAATATGGCTTTTCGCGTGGGGTGTTGGTAGTAACCGCCTATCGTTTGCCGGTACTCCATTTTTTGTAATAGTCTTTCCAGCGATTGAGCGTAGCCGTGAATATCGCCGATTATATCATAACCCTGGGTAACCATTGGAATGACCTCCCGCATCAGTACTTCATTTTTCCCATTTTTTCTGGCCGCGGCATTGGTTTAGCCACAGAGAACACAGGAATCGCAGAGTGTATCACTTTTATTATTTCAAAACCGGGTGTTTTTTGTGAAAATCCGTGGAATCCTGCACTATTTTTGCTGCCGATAAAGCATCGGCATCATGGAATAAATCCCCGACGATAGTAATACTGGTGGGTATTTTATCTTTATCGAAGCCGTTGGGAATAACCACGGCAGGATGGCCGGTGAGGTTGGTCAGCAAGAGATTTTCACCGCCGAAAGAAGGAACGATATACACATCGATATTTTTAAATAGTAGTGCCATTTCATGGATCAATAGAGTTCGGAAGCGGTTGGCCCGGATATATTCCACGGCAGGGATAAAACGGGAATGGCGAAACACGTTGGGCCAGGCGTAACGTTCCTGTCGGACCATGAGGTCATCTTTCCCGCTGCGGGACAATTGGTCGAAAGCCGCGGCAGCTTCGGCATTTAATATAAATGCCAGGTTTTCTACCGGGAATTTCGGGCATTGGATGGGAACCAGTCGGGCCCCCATACCCCGGAGTTTTTCCAGGACCGCGAGGTCATTGGATCGAGTGGGGTATTTTTTTTCAAAAAGGTCTTTTACAAAGCCGATGCGTAAGGATTTGATATCTCGCGATGGGTTCCAGTCGAAGGGTTGGTCGATCAACGTAAAATCTTTTCCATCGGGGCCGTAAATAGCGTTGAAAACGAGGGTGCAATCTTCAGCGCTCCGGCAAATGGGACCGATTTTATCCATGCTCCAGCTCAACGCCATAGCGCCGTACCGGCTGACCCTGCCGTAAGTGGGTCTGAATCCTGTAACGCCGCATTCGGTAGAAGGTGAAATAATAGAACCCCAGGTTTCAGTCCCGATGGAGAAACCGACGAGGCCGGCGGAAGTGGCTGAAGCCGGGCCTGCTGAAGAGCCGCTGGATCCTCTTGAAGGGTTCCAGGGGTTCCGTGTTTTTCCAAGGGTCCACACATCGCCCCAGGCCAGTTCGCCCAATGTAAGTTTAGCCACCAGTACGGCGCCTGCTTTTTCCAATCGTTCCACTACGGTGGCATCCAGGTCTATGACCTGGTCTTTAAAAGGAGGGGTACCCCAGGTGGTTTTATAGCCTTTCACAGCCAGGAGGTCTTTGACGCCGTAAGGGATACCGTGCAAAGGTCCCCGGTACAACCCGGAGGCGATTTCTTCATCAGCTCTTGCGGCTTGTGCCAATGCCCGTTCTTCGGTAAGGGTGACCACGCATTTTAAAAGCGGATCATACCGTTTTAAACGGGCGATATACATTTTGGTCAGCGCAGTAGACGAAACCTGGCGCGATTTGATGAATCGAGCCAATACGGTTACGGGTTCGAAGGCGAGGTCTTCGAGGTTTGCCGGGGCTTTTAGCCCGGGGATTTCTTTAAGTGTAAAGGCTTTCCAGTCCGGTTCCTTGATAACTGCGCGGGACACGTCGGGCATGAGGGGGTTGAATTGGACAGCGGGGAAAACCGAATTATCCAGGTCGAATTGTCGCATCTGGAGGTAGGCTTTTAGATTATCTTTGAGGTCTTCGGTCATTTGCAGGATTTCTCGGCGGGAAAACTCCAGGCCGATTATTTTACTGCTTTTCCCGATATCATCGACATCGAAAGACTTAGATGTGTTACTTTGTTTAAAGAATACCCGGATATTGAAGAACAAGCTGACAATTAAAATAACCCCTAAAATAATCGTTGAAAAAAACCACTTTCGATTTATGGAACCATCTTCTTTCATAAATACTCCTTTTATTGGAGAACCGTGAGCACCGGGGCCCTCGACTTCCGTGAGGGCTTTTTCAAAGAGAGCCCCGGTGTCCGTGGGAATAAATCCCGAATCTAATTATAAGCCCATCAATTCCTGGGCGATTTTTTCCGATTTTTCCTGGATTTCTTTGTGAAGGCTTCCGTTGTTGGCGTCCATCGTGACGACGACGGGGAAATCTTCGACTTCGATGACCCAGAAGGCTTCCGGCGTGCCGAATTCTTCCAGTTTAAAGACGGTTTTGACTTCTTTGACGGAATTAGCGATGAGGGTTCCGGCGCCGCCGACAGCGTGGAAGTATACCGCGCCGTGTTTACTCAAACCTTCCGCGGTTTTAGCGCCCATACCGCCTTTCCCGATGACGCCGCGAACGTTATATTCGCCTATAACGTCGGCCTGGTAAGGTTCTTCTCGGGATGAGGTGGTAGGCCCGGCGGAGACGAATTCCCATTTACCGTCGTCTCTTTTTTTCACAACGGGTCCGCAGTGGTAAATCACTGCGCCCTTTAATATCTCGCGGATAAAATCCGGTTTTTGTTCTACCATCAATTTATGTGCTTCATCGCGGGCGGTGACTACAGTACCGCTCAGCAGTACTTGATCGCCGACTTTTAATTTACGGATATCTTCTTCAGAGATGGGGGTTTTTAGTTTAATCATAGGACACCTCGCCTTTTTTAATAGTCATGGTTTTGCGCCGGAAGGCCCAACAGGTATACGAGATCGATACGATGTAGCAAGCCGGATGCCTGGCTTGAGAAGCGATAAATACGTCGATGATCGTGGATTTACCACCGAAGCCCATGGGACCGATGTTGAGTTTATTGAGGTCGTCCACTAATTGGACTTCCAGTTCGGCCAATTCTTTAACCGGGCTTCTTTCTCCTATTTTACGAAAGAATACTTCTTTGGAGAGGGCGTAAGAGATATCGCGAGTACCGCCGATAGCGACTCCAAGAATGCCGGGTGAGCAGCCCTGGCCCTGTGCTTTGGTTACGGCATCGATAATGACTTTCCTGACGCCTTTTAAGTCGCGTCCCGCTTTTAGAGGGGGATGAGGGAGCTTATATTGAGCCCCGACGTTTTCGCTGCCGCCTCCTTTCAGCATAACCCGGACCCTTACTTCGTCTTTGTCCCATTGATGGAAATGAAAATAAGGGGAATTGACCCCGATGTTGTTGCCGGAGTTTTTTGCAGTGAGCGGATCGACGGCATTGGGCCGGAGGTATTGTACTTTTGTGGCTTCATCGACTGCCCAAAGAGCTGCTTCCCTGTATTCTTTTTCAGAGCTTCCATAAGGGAAATCGATATAAAAAATCACGGAGCCTGTATCCTGGCAAATGGGTGTACTGCGTTCCCGTGACATGCGAATATTCTCCAGGATGGTATTCATAACGTTTTTAGCTGCGGTGGATGGGTCTTCTTTTTTATAGGCCTCCACGATAGCTTTTTCTACATCCGGGGAGAGGTCTGTCGCTGCTTGTCGAACTAATTCCAACATAGACTTTTTTAAATCCATAACGTTTCTCCTTACATTGAAAAATTTATATTAAACATCTGTCATGATAAGCACTGTTCCCTTTTACTTTATCGTCCATTGGCGGTTTCTCTCTATATCTACTCCACTATAACCTGGTTCTTTCCCTTTTTTTTCGCCTGGACGTGGAGGGAGTGGGCTTTTTTTATCATTTGTTCGAGGGAATCGAGCAAGTGGGTTGTAACGCCGATGGTGACGGTTACGGAGAAGGTGTGGTTTTCAAATTTGATTTGTTTATTTTCAATATAGTTCCGAACCCGGTCGAACACAGCGACAGTGTAATTTTTATCCATATTGGCAGCCACTACGGCAAATTCGCCGCCGCCAAAGCGAACCACCACATCCGCAGCCCGGAAATTGCGGGTTAATATATGGGATATTTCCTTGATAAGGATATCCCCGGCTTCGTAACCATAGCGATCGTTTATGGCTTCGAGTCCATCGACGTCGATTATTCCCACCGTAAGATGAAGGTTCCCTCGTTTTGCATTTTCCAGCAGTTTTTGGCCGAAGCGGAAAAGGTATGAGCGGTTGAATATCCCGGTGAGTTGGTCGATATTGGATAAATTGTTTATGGTCTCGATATATTCCAGCATTTCCAGGTTCTGGTTAATCCGGCAGTAGAGTTCCTCTTCCAGGTAGGGTTTGGTAAGGAAATCGCTGGCCCCGGTTTTCAGGAATCGTGCCGACATGAGACTGGTACCGTAAGCAGAAATCCCGATTATGGCCAGTTTATTTTTAGGGTATTTTTCCCTGATCCGGGTAACCAATTGAAAACCATCCATATGGGGCATATTATAATCGGTTATTACCATTTTAATATCCTGGATTTCATCCATTATCGACAGGGCTTCTACGCCGTTTTCTGCTTCGAGAACCTCGAATTTCTGGTTTTCCAGGAGAATTTTCATGGCGTGCCGCGAGGTTTTCGAGTCGTCGACGATCAGGATTTTGGCAAATTGATTTTTGTGGAACCTTTCGATACTGGATACCAGGTAGTCGATGACCTCCGGGCCGCCTTCTTTGACAATGTAATCCACGACATTTTTTGAAAACATGGTTTCCCGGATTTCATCGTTGAAATGGCTTGTAAAAACGATCACGGGTATTTTATTATGAAGTGCGTAATCGACGATTTCGCCTTTCGGGGCATCCGGTAGGTGGAGGTCCACCACGGCTACGAAATATTCTGTGCGGTTGGCCTGGATTAATTCTTTCGCTTCTTTAAAGTTCGCTGCAATATCCCGTTCAAATCTCAGATCGGATCGAATCTTTCGACTGATCATGGTGGAGAGGGTTTTACTGTCTTCTACGATTAAAACTTTTTTCATAGGTATCCTGCCTGGGAATTTTTCCCCCTGGTCAAATATCCGATTAAGGTGTCGGTAATTCTAATTTGGGAAATAGGGGGCGTGTCGGTGCCCCCTGGAACGCCCAGTGAGCCAAAATTTTCGAGGACCGAAAATTGGTGAGACGGGTCCTCGGAGTCGGACGAGAATGTCCTTAAGATCAGGTTAGTTTTTGAGTGAAGGGGGCATGCCGAGGCACCCCGGGCTGTAGAGAAGCTTTTGTAACCGGTCATTACAGAAAAAGGGCACATATACGTTAATCCTTTTTTTTTGCTTGAACCAGGACGCAAAAAAAGTGTGATATAAATGATTAACAAATTACGGGAATAAAGTCAAGATAAAAAAGGATTTTTATTCTTTCCTGCCGGTAAATCCGTTTCTCGCGGGTGGGACTGGGAATGCCGTGGGTTAATGGATGCGGGGTGAAAATAAGGAGACGGATGTTTATATTTTTATAAATTCACCTTTATAGGGATCATAAAGGCACCCGGGATCTTTCGCGATCAATTCGCCGGTGGGGCCGTAAGCGACCGGTCTGCAATCCCTGCATACATAACGGTATTCGCAGTCCTTGCAGGTGGTTATTTTATCCCGGGATAAGCCCCAGTATTCCTGGAGTTTCCCGCGGATAATATCTTTTAACGGCATTTCTTTGATATTCCCGGCCGGGTTATCTCGTTTCATAATACAGGGCATGACATCGCCGCTGCTGGAGATAGCCATTCTCCCTTGCCAGCATCCGTTGCCCCTATATCGTTTTATAAAATCGTCTTTTTTCACTTTTAAGAATAACGCTTTGTCTCGAATGTAGCGGTATTTTGCCGAAGCCAGGTGTTCATCTTTTGCCCTTCCGCACGGTCTTACGATATCATAAATGGGATCCCGGTCGCCCAACTGCCGGAGAAATTCCATGGTTTCTTCAACATAGTCCTGGTTGTGTTTCATGATAGTAAAGCCAAACCGCAGCGGGATATTTCGGTCTTTCAGTTTTTGGATCGCTGCGATGGCCTTGTTAAAACTGCCTTCTTTCTGGGTAATCGAATCGTGTATTGCCGGTTTGGCGGAGTGAACCGATGTGGCGATTCGTATTTGAAATTTTTCCATCAAGTCTATCCATCGATCTTTAAGAAGGATCAGGTTGCTAAAAATTTCGAGCTCTCGATAGCCCAGTTCTCTCGCGTAAGCGGCCAGGCCGAACAATTTTTCTCCATACAGCAGCGGTTCACCGCCGATAAACTGGAGGTTCCTGCATCCCATTTCATATGCTTCTTGAATGGTTCGTTTCCATTCCTGGTAGGATAGGCGTTTAACAGGTTTTTTCTTTGAATCCGTACTTTCACTGTAACAGTGAATACACTTCAGGTTACAATTTTCTCTCAATTCCAGCCATATATAGTCGATTTTAAGATAGGGATCGGTGGAAAGAGAGATTTTTTCTTTTTTTTCAAAAGTGGGTAAAAATGAACCCAGTTGATTTTCTTTCAATTGTTCCAGGTATTGCAGGATTTGTTCGCTGCTGCATCCTGGGGTACAGGACACAACTTCCGGGATTGTTTTACCTGCTTCCAGTTGTTCGATGATTTTTGCCGATACGGGATCGATGGAAAACACATCCCCTGTATCCAGGTTATAAATAGCCGCACGCCGGGCTCCGTAAACACAAATGCGATCTTTATCCAATGTGAAGTAAGGTCCCCTGGTCATTTTTTCGATTGCTCCTTTACGTCTTTTTTCAAGATGGATCGACATCCGGGGTATTCAGTCCAAAAAAATATAAATGTGGTGTATGTTTTTCCGGTTGTGCCAAGAAATTTGCGTAAATTTTTTGGCGCATTCATTTCTGCCATCCCTCTATTGTACTTTTACACAAAAAATTATACAATCCTTTTTTTCCAGTAAAATTATAATAATGAAGTGCAATGCCTCCAGGGTTTTCGAGCATCTGTTTCCATATTTCATGATTGAAGGCATTGCACTTGCAATAGAATGGGTGAGCTAGCTGCAGGGAATAAAAACCTGCGGTGATTTTTTTTCTTTTTCGTTCACAAACCACCACTTACACGTTTACCGGGATGACTCTTGGGCAGTCAAAAAAGGAACATACGGTTTGCATGTGGTGCCGTAAGGGTAACATACAATATCCCCGGAAAAAGCAATGATGTCGGTTACTTTTTTCAATTCTAGAATCATTTTTCCTCCATAGAACTTGGTTTTTTTGCTTTGTCGATAATTGTCAAACCCTTATATTTTTCTTGACATTGATTTACGCTGGTGAATTATTTTTTTAAATGTTATTTTGAACGTCCTGGGCTCAAACATTTACCGTAATATTATACAGCAATAGCACGACAAAATCAATAGAAAAGTTAAAAAATAATTAAATAATGATATTTTTTTTAACATCATCCCAATGGGGCCAACATCCACCTTAAATGGCGGTGGATGTTGGCTTGGTCTCTCTATCATTGGTTAAAAATTTTTTACACCGATGTTCAGGTTCTTTAGAATTATTGAACGGTGACAGTATAATCTTCGACTTCGCCGTAATTGAATGTACCGCAGGAAGAGGGTGCGCTCCCTTTTTTCATTGAAACTCTCATTCGTGTACTTCCAAGGGAGACCGATGTGGGAACTGTGAAACTTGTAGTCACTGTAGTACTCCCGGAAAGGGCGGCAACTTGTTCGCCCCCATCGGTAAAATCGCCATCTTTATTATAATCGATCCATACTTTCCAGTATTCTGCTGCGGAATAACCATCGGTGAAGCCAGGGGTTAACGTGACCCCGACAGAACTTCCCCGTGTTAAGGTTGTCGTTGTAGAAGTGAAATTACTGTAAATCGAAGCGCCGGAGGTTTTATCGAGGGATCCCACCGTTACACCGGCAATCCATTCATTGGTGCAATTGGTAGAAGCTGAAGCGCAATAGCTTAAATTGACAATATTCACGGTATATTCTTCTACTTCGCCATATGAGAAGGTTCCGCAAAAGGGTGGCATCGACCCCCTGCTCATGGCTACCCTCATACGAGTCGTGCCGATGGCCGCAGAGGGGGAAGCAATGAAACTTCCGCTCACCGCGCTGCTTTTATATTTGTACGAAATTTGTTCTCCAAGATCGGTAAAATCGCCGTCTTTGTTATAATCGATCCATATCTTCCAATATTCTACAGCGCTGTAGCCATTAGTGAAACCCGGTGTTAACGTCACGGTATAGGTGGCTCCTTTTGTCAGATTAACGGTAGTGGATGTGAAATCAGAGTAAGTCGCGGCTCCCGAAGTTTTATTCATGGTATCGATCCTCACGCCGGCGATCCATTCGCTGGTGCAATTGCCGGAAGAAAGAGCGCAATAACTTAAATCTGAAATATTCACGGTGTAATCTTCGACTTCGCCGGCGGTAAAGGTCCCGCAGGAGGATGGAAAGCTTCCCGGGCTCATGGCTACTCTCATTCGTGTGGTGCCGGTCGAAACCGACGCTGAAATCACCATGCTGCCGCTGGCTATCCCGCTTTTCGATTTGGAATAGACCTGTTCGCCCGTATCGGTAAAATCCCCATCCTTATTATAATCGATCCAGATTCTCCAGCATTCTGCAGCACTATAACCAACTGCATACCCCGGGGTCAGTGACAGGATGTAAGTGGCTCCCTTGGTTAAATTGATCGTATTGGCCGTGTAATCGCTGTAAGAGGAAGCACCGGAGGTTTTGTCCAAATTTTCTATTTTGATGTTGGCGATCCATTCATTGGAGGAGTTCCCGGAGCCGGAAGAACAATAATTGATCCCTGAACCGTCGGAAAATTGAAATGTAATAACACCGCTATTTTCTGCGATATTGGTAATGGGTTTGGCTGTGTCGGCATTATTCCAGGCCAGTGAATTTGGGGTGGAAGTATCGGTGAAAGAGGTTATGCCGGCAGTCCCGGGGAAGGGGTCTCCCGCATAATTAGCGGAACTCCACAGGTTATCGGCTTCTTCCAGGTCGATACCCTGGTGTGAAGGGGTGCAATTAAAGGTATTGGCGTACATACTGTTGATGTAGTTTTCATCGATATGGTAGATCAATAATCCATGACCCGGCAAGTAGGTATCCCATGTCCCGGTTTGCTGCCGGTTTTCCACCATAAAGAATTCACCGGCTGTGGGAGTGCCGTATTTGTACGATATATTGTTTTGTTCAGCATTGGGTAGGGTTATCGAGGTAATGCCGGTTAAATCCACGGGGGTTTGCCAACCCAATTTCCATTTGGCATAGGGGTTGTGCATGGCCGGATTTTTCCCGTTGTTGTTCCAGGAACCCGAAGCCATGACGTCCCATTTCTGGAGGTGAAAGGATTGTCCGCCGCTGCCTGTATAGTCTGTATCGTAGGTATCCGGGCAACCGAGGTTGTGACCGAATTCATGGACCACAACGCCGACTCCCGTCAGTGTGGATCCCGAGTTGCCGTATAATTCAGGGACAGTGCTGTAATCATTAATGTAAACGCCGTCGTAATACCGGTAATACGTACCGCCCAACGCCCAGCGGTGAGACCAGATACAATTGGCCGAAGCCCCGGCTTCTTCACCATAACCCGCATGTACCACCATAATCCCGTCTACATAACCGTTTCCATCGTTATCATATTGTGAGAAATCAACTCCGTCCGCATTGGCAAGGTCTACGGCTTCACGCACCATCAACCGCGGGTTCACGTCGTCTCCATACGAATCATTCGCTCCATACAGCGCCATATTACCGGAAAGCGTATAGGGTCCGACTATCGTCGAGTCGACTGTCAAGAGGTTGAAGGAGTTATCCTGGTAAAAAGCCTTAAAACTGCCGCTTCCCACATTGAACAGGGTGTCCAGGTCGTTGGCTGTCTTGACAAAGGTTTTGTCCGTGAAGTTGACCAGGATGACCAGGAATTTTCGTGTTCCTGTCGAGGGGAAAGTCCCGCTAATTTTGGCAAATTTTGACTCGCTTAACCACGGGTCTTCGTTTCCGGTTTCATTTTGTTGTTGGGACCTGGCCGTCATCTGTTGGAATTCGCTTTGCCTGATTTCTTTGGGGATACTTTCCAGGAAGCCTATCTCCATTTCGTTTCGGTTTTCGGGGTTGTTGGCTTTTACGGTGGACATGAGCATATTGCCCCACCGGTCTGTTTCCGCATAGTAGTATATCCCGCATTTATCCTGGAGAATGGTGTAACCGTCCGTAGTTTGCGCGTAATGTCCTCTCTCGTCGCCGTTCAAAAAGATGGTGATTGTCGTTCCGTCGCTTTGGTTTACTTCGATGGGGCCGGGTTGTGCCATAACGAACTGGGGATGGGCGGGGACAGCCGCCGGTTTTTGTGGGCTATGTTCATAAGATAGACCGCTTAAAACGATAAACATTGATCCAATCAGTAAAAAGGCAAGCCGAACAATCAACTTCTTTTGTTCATTGTATCTCATTTTTTTCTCCTTGGTTCTAAATGATTCGTTTTTGTAATACGAAAAAGTATCGTGTTGAATTTCGGCTCTCACCTTTTGGCTATTCTCACCTTTTAATTTTAATTATGGCGCGGTTTGAAGTTTAAGTTCTTATAATTGGGTTTGGTAATCAAATTCCGAAATCGGGGCTTTCGGTTTGCATTGGGAGCCATGGGGGATGCATACGGAAAGATCGGGCTGCTTGGGTGCTTGAGTGACCAGTAATAGCTCTAAAATCATGTTTCCTCCTTGTTCTCAGGTTCTATTTATTTTTTGTAGATTAAAAAGTATTCTTGTAAAGTATTGTGACACTAGTTTTTTCCCAGGTCTTTGTGAAATATTATTGATGCTTATTTCCCTGCATCCCAATTTTAGACCAGAATATAATAGTATCGAAAGTAAAAATTTTCAACTAACAGTTAAAAAAAAATTATTTTTCCCCAGTGCGTGGGGATTCGTGGGAGGGTCTGACTCAGTTGGGGGAAAAAGGGGAGAAAAAGGGGACAGTCAAAAAAAACGAAAAAAAAACGTTCCCCAGTGCGTGGGTGTTCGTGAGAGAGTTTGACTCGGTTGGTATTCAGAATTCCTTCGGGATATTTTGTCAGCCATCACGGACCGACAGGTTTGAGAGTAATTATTGCTGAATGATGATTGATGAATTGAAATTGGCGTGCTTCACGCCTTTCAGTCAAGGAATTTTCTCCCTTTCAAAATCTATTCCCTTATAGAAGATCGATTGGAGCGTAAGGAGCGGTAATTTACGGGAATTGCCGCTCCTCTCCGCATTAATTTTGTTGTTTTAAACTAAGAAAACACTTAAGGCCTATCCGGCGGAATACTCGGACTCGGATTATCGGGGGGAATACTCACAACTCCTCCGGTGACTACTTGCATTTCTCTTTCGTTTAGTGATGTCATTTTTTCCTCCATTTAAAATTTTTTTATCGTTTTCATATTGTTTTTTTGCAGCCTGTATTTTGAATAAAATCAAACGACCCGGATGGAAAAAAATGAATCCACCCGCCGTCATGTTTTTGAAATTAATCCGAAATTAGACGATTTATACGTATTATATGACGTCTTTAAAAACATTAATACGTAACAAGTCAAGAAATGTTTCGAATTAAAATTTTTTTTTGACAACTTTCAATGCCCCCAAGCAGGGTTTATAAAAAAGTACTTCAATAAAGTGTGAAGCAAAATAAAAGTAAAAAAAATATAAGGAGGATATCATGTACGATATCGAAAACAAAATCAAACTTTTATCCCTGGAAGAGACGAAAAAAGTACACGGTGGGAAATTCCCGGATACGGAAAAACCCGGCGAAGGTTTCGATTGCACCGGTTGTAATGTTCCCAATTGCCCTTACAGGGACAGTGGAAGTTGCCCGTTAGCTTAATTTCGTATCCATTTTGAACAATTTTTTCACAATGTAAAAGAGTTTAGGGGGCTAAATCTTTTTCCTGGATTTAGCCCTTTTTTTTCTCCGCACGGCGGGGTTTTATCGCAGAGCCATTTGGTTTTCCTAATTTGTCTTCGACCGGTGAAAAGTTTCTCACTGAGCTCACGGAGCCACACTGCGTGTGGGATTATTATGGCGCGCTGCGCTGCAACCCGTGCCGTCAGGCACGTCCTTCTCTGTGCCTCCCGTGAGCCCTACGAGAGATAAGAAAAGGTTTTCCCGCCTGGGGTAATTATTGACGGTGAATCAGGTTTTTTTGATCGGGCATTGTAAAATGAGCCGTAATACGGTAAAATAGGTGGAAATGAAAACAAATAAAATCCTCTTTATACCTGTTTATATCGGTTTCTTAATCGCTTTTTGTCCATCTTTACAGGCAGAGCATCGATACTCCCTCTATCTCAACGGGCCTAGTGCCGCTGTCCATTTTGACCCCTATCACCGGGATTACAACGATTTTCCCACCGGGTTCGGCGGAGAGTTAGTAATCTATAAAAAACGGTTAACCCTCGGTTTTAATGGGCATTATATGTTTAAAGACAGCCTTGACAACCCCGCATATTGGGCAGGGTTTACCGTTGGGGTTCACCTGGGAAACAAAAACAAAATTTGGTTTAATCCTTACGTCATCATCGGCGGGCTAAAGAAGAACGAGTACAATTCAGGGAAATTCGGTTTTTTTGCTTTCCCGGTTTTAGCAGCCGGTTATGGCCGTTTCGGTTTTAACATTGGTTTTATCCCCGAGCTGCGGGGTATAACCTACCCCATTTTATTGATCCAGTTAAAATTCAGGTTGGTTTGACATACGGTTTTCGATGTAGTATCTCAGTCTTGCCCTCAGCCTGGATGGAAATAAAACGGCGCATGTCCTGGGGGTCCAAAACTTTTTTAAAAGTATATAATCAAAAGCTTTTGGAAGTCCAGGAAACCCCGCCCTCCGTGAGGGCTTTTCTCGAAAAGGTTCCTGGCGGTCGAAGACAAATTAGGCGGTGGATTTAGGACGTTCCCGGACCTTGATTTTCAAAAGCTTATTTGATACAATGTGTTCGAAAATAAGAGCAAAAATGCAAAGCACTCAAAAAAGGAGCCCGGTATGAGACGTTTTTCATCATATGGACCTATTAATATAAGTTTAGAATATTACGCTCCACGGAAAGAATTTATCGAAAAGGGTTATACCCAATTGGTGGGGGAGGTTCCCCCGGAAGGCGGTCATTACTTCACCGTTTGGGCCCCCAGGCAGTGCGGGAAAACATGGATAATGCAGCAAGTTCTGCATCGATTGAAAAAAGATGAACGTTTCCATGTGCTGAAAATCAACCTGGAAGATTTGAAAGATAAAACCGAAGCGTCGAAAATTATACAAAGCCTGGCTGCGAAAATAGCGGATGGCCTGGATAAATCATTCCCCAGCGTCAACGACCAGGAAAAATTCATGGGTATATTTAAAAAAGGAATTTTAGATAAACCCCTCATTTTAATCCTCGATGAATTCGAC
>Ga0105104_10000451_pt1 | contig 31716 bp, 26 predicted proteins | sample PPLLaktember2015_3_FD_87034 | JGI IMG/M metagenome (GOLD analysis project Ga0105104, IMG submission 87034) | Freshwater sediment microbial communities from Prairie Pothole Lake near Jamestown, North Dakota, USA - PPLs Lake P7 Core (6) Depth... | ecosystem: Environmental > Aquatic > Freshwater >...
ACGCGCGCCATAATCGAGAAGGGTCTGCAGCGCGGATTCCTCGTCACGCCCGCTGCGGCACCAACCCGGCCAATCCAGCGCACCGGCAAAGGCGCGCTTTTCCCCGATCTCCAGATAGACTTTTATGGTATTTGTGGGACGCGTCATCGGCTAATTTTTCCTGCCTATCTCGTCCTGATCCAGTTGATGACACCCCCTGCCAGGAGCACCTCCAGCTCGTGCGGGGTCAGCGCCAGGTTGGCCTTGAAGACCAGGCGCCTGGCTCTTACCTGTATGGTCAGCTCTCCCTGCATCACCTGAGCGGGAATATTTTCGATGGAGAGGACATCCCCCTGCTCAAGGGCCTGGTAGACGGATGGGTCGGCGAAGGTGGCCGGCAGGACGCCGAAGTTCACCAGGTTCTGGCGGTGGATGCGGGCGAAACCCACAGCGAGCACCAGCCGCAGCCCCAGGTAGCGCGGCGCCAGGGCGGCATGTTCGCGGCTCGAGCCCTGGCCGTAATTGATCCCCCCAACCAGGGCATGGTCGCCAATAGCTTTGGCCCGGCTTGCATAGGTCGGGTCGAGCGGCTCGAAGGCAAACTCGCTGATCCTGGGGATGTTGCTGCGGAAGGGCAGCACCCGCGCCCCGGCGGGTAAAATCTCATCGGTGGAGATATGGTCGGCCACCTTGAGCAGGATGGGCAGCTCCAGGCTGTCGGGCAGCCGGTCAAATTCGGGCAGCGATACGATATTGGAGCTTTTCAGCAGCTCCACCCGGCGGGCCTGTTCGGGCGGCAGCGGCTGGGTGAACATCTGGCGGTTGACGATTCCCTTCTCGAGCGATTCCACCCGCGGGTAGGGAAAATCCAGGCTGCGCGGGTCGGTGATCACGCCTTTGAGGGCAGAGGCGGTGACGGTCTCCGGGCTGCACAAGAACACGCGGTCTTCCCGGGTACCCGAGCGCCCGGGGAAATTGCGTGTCACGGTGCGCAGGCTGTTGCGGCCAACCGCCGGGGCCTGCCCCATACCGATGCAGCCGTTACACCCGGCCTGGTGGAGGCGGGCGCCGGCGTGCACCAGGTGAGTCAGCATCCCGGTCTGGATCAGCTCTTCCAGCGACTCGCGCGAGGTCGGGTTGATGTCGAAGGATACTTCGTCCGCCACCTTGCGGCCCGCCACCATCCTGGCAGCCACAGCGAAGTCGCGGTAGCCAGGGTTGGCCGACGAGCCGATATAGGCCTGGTAGATCTTATCGCCGGCCACCTCGCGCACCGGCACCACCTTGCCCGGGCTGCTGGGCAGCGCAATCAGCGGTTCCAACTCGGACAGGTCGATCTCTTCGTAGCGATCGTAGACAGCGTCCGCATCGGCGCTCAGCTCGATCCAGTCCTGCTCGCGGTCATAGGCGCGCAGGAAACGGCGCACGGCTTCGTCGGAAGGAAAGACGCTGCTGGTAGCGCCCATCTCGGCGCCCATGTTGCCGATGGAGTGGCGGTCCATGGCGCTGAGATGGTCCAGACCCGAGCCGAAGTATTCCAAAATATAACCGATCCCGCCATCCACACTGTGGCGGCGCAGCATTTCCAGGATCACATCCTTGGCGCTGACCCAATCCGGCAGCTCCCCCACCAGCTTGATTCCCCAGATCTTTGGCATTTTTAGATGATATGGTTCGCCAGCCATGGACAGGGCTACATCGATACCGCCGGCCGCGATAGCCAGCAGGCCGAGCGACCCTCCCGCGGGCGTGTGGCTGTCTGAGCCCAGCAGGGATTTGCCGGGTTTGCCAAAGTACTGCATGTGGACCGGGTGGCTGACCCCGTTCCCCGGGCGGCTGTACCACAGCCCAAAGCGCTGGCAGGCGCTCTGCAAGAAGAGGTGGTCCTCCTGGTTTTTATGATCCGTCTGGATTATATTGTGATCCACGTACTGCACGGAGACTTCAGTCCTCACGCGTTCCAGGCCCATCCCCTCCAGCTCGAGCATCACCAGCGTGCCGGTAGCGTCCTGGGTGAGGGTCTGGTCGACACGGATACCGATCTCCTCGCCGGGGACCATGCGGCCTTCGACCAGATGGCCGGAGATCAATTTTTGGGCAACGTTCATTCCCATACCGGTAAACCTCCTGATCTGGTTATATGATATGCCAGAAAGAGGGATCAGGCAAATGGGCGATCAGGCAGCGAGGCAATCGGTGGAAAGGATTGGATGAGGGAAGGCAGCGAAATATTCATATTTGGATCATTTGCGTGAAATCCCAATCTGCTGATGGTATAATGCCGACAATAACTATCTACTTATCTTAGGATTCAAGGTTATTCGTATGGCAAACTCTCCTCGAACCGTCAAACAAATCATCCAACCGCAGATGGTAATGGAAGGCGCGGGGGTGCGGCTGCAGCGCTCGTTTGGACCCAGCAGCGCCAACCTGTTCGACCCCTTCCTGCTCTTCGACCATTTTGCTTTCAACGACCCGCTGGAAGGCCCGATCCGCGGCTTCCCCACCCACCCGCACCGCGGGATCGAAACGGTCACCTATATGTTGGAGGGCAACGTGCGCCACCGCGACAGCCTGGGCAATATGGGCGTCATCGGCCCGGGCGACGTACAGTGGATGACCAGCGGGCGCGGTATCCTGCACGAAGAGATGCCCCAGCGCGGGCCGAGCGGTCTGATCAACGGTTTCCAGCTGTGGGTCAACCTGCCCGCGGCGCAGAAGATGAGCCCGCCGCGCTATCAGGAGGTGAACGCGGCTTCCATCCCGATTATGGAAAGAGCGGGGGTTAGAGCGCGCGTGGTGGCGGGGGAGTATGAGCGCACCCGCGGACCGGTGACCGAGATCGCCGCCGGGCCGCTCTACATGGACCTGACCCTCGAACCGGGGGTGGAGATCTGCCAGCCGGTGCCCGCGGGGCATACCGCGCTGGCCTATTTGTTCGAAGGGGAAGCCCTTTTCGGCCTGGAGGACGGCGGGCAAGGCGAATTCGCCCGGGCAGCCAGTATGCTGGTCTTTACAGACGGCGATTTTATCCGCGCGCAGGCGGGGAGCGGGTCTCCTGCGCGCTTTATGCTGATGACCGGCGCGCCTTTTAAAGAGCCGATCTTCCCATACGGGCCGTTCGTGATGAACACCCAGGAGGAGATCCAGCAGGCATTGATCGACCTGCGTAATGGGACGTTTGTGAGTTAAGAGTCTAGAGTTTAGAGTTTAGAGTGATCAGGGCGATCCAGGTGACTGGGTCGCCCTGATATGTTTGAGGATGGGGGCGAGGGTAGGTACGATGTTTTATTGCGGCTGCGCCCCGGATCCATCGGCAGGCAGATCGATGGTAAATGTGGTCCCCTGGCCAGGTTGGCTCTCCACCTCGATCCGCCCGCCGTGAGCCTGGACTAACTGGCGGCTGATGGCCAGCCCCAGGCCGCTGGTAGCGGCGCCGCCGCGCTGGCGAGAACGGTCTCCGCGCCAGAAGCGGTCGAAGATAAAAGGCAGGTCTTCGGATGGGATCCCGCTGCCGTTATCGGCCACCTGGATGCGCACGCCGCCCGGCAGCGCCTCAGCGCGCAGCACGACCGCCCCACCCGCGGAAGAATGGCGCAGGGCATTGGCGACCAGGTTGCTCAATACCTGGTCCAGGCGGCCGGCGTCACCGGTTACAGACAGCGGCTGCGAGCTCGCGCCGTCTTCTTCCATGCGCAGATCTACCCCGGCGGCTTCAGCCTGCCCGCTGAAACTGGTTGCTACGTCAGATAAGAGCTCGCGCACATCTACCATCTCTTGCTTGAGGGGCAGCTGACCGCCTTCGGCCAGGGAAAGGGTGCGCAGATCCTCCACCAGGCGGGAAAGCTGGCGCGTCTCGTCCAGGAGCAGCTCGATCTGCTCCGGGCCGGCCTCGTACACGCCGTCCAGGATGCCTTCCAGGTTCCCCTGGATGATATGGAGGGGAGTGCGCAGCTCGTGGGCCACGTCCGCGGTCAGGTTGCGGCGCTGGCGGTCGGTGCGCTCCAGCTCCTCCACCATGCGGTTGAAAGAATTGGCCAGGCGGCCCACCTCTCCGGGCCCACCTTCTGGGACGCGCACGCTCAGGTCGCCGTCCGCCACAGCATCCGCGGCGGCCATCACCCGGGCCAGCGGGTTGACCGTCCGTCCCCAGAAACGCAGGGTGAAGCCAACCGCGGCCAGGACCAATATCAGTCCCAGCCCGCAGCCCAGCGGCCAGGCCAGCCAACCCGCCTGACCGCTGCCCCCCAGCAGGCGGGCGAGCCAGAAAGCCAGCCCGGCTACACCGGCCAGCGACAGCAGCCACATCAGCGCGGCAAACCCGGCAAAGCGGAAGAACAACGCACGGCGCTTCGTGTGCCAGCCGGCCGAGCGGTCGCGGAATGGCCCCCAGTCTGTGCCAGAGCCCTGGCGCGGCCAACCGCCCGGCCGGTGAGGAAAAGGCGGCTGCCAATCCGGGGCATCTTCAGAGCGATCATCCTTCCAGAAAAATGGTTGGGGCATCAGGCCTCGTCGTTGAACTGATATCCGATACCGTAGACGGTCAGAACGTAGCGCGGTTCCGCCGGGTCGATTTCCAGCTTGCGGCGCAGGTTCTTGACGTGAGCATCAATGCTGCGGTCGTAACCGTCGAAGGCAAACCCGTGCAGCCGGTCGAGCAGCTGGGCGCGGGTAAAGGTCTGGCCGGGGTGTTGGGCCAGGATGACCAGCAGGTTGAATTCGATACGCGAGAGCTTGACGGGCGTACCGCCGCGGGTCAGGCGGTACCCCTCCAGGTCGATTTCAAGGTCGGCCGCCCGCAGCATACCGGGCTGCCGGACAGCGCCGCTCACCCGGCGCAGCACGGTGCGCACGCGCGCTACCAGCTCGCGCGGGGAAAAAGGCTTGGTGATGTAGTCGTCCGCGCCCAGCTCCAACCCAATCAAGCGGTCGGCTTCTTCGACCCGCGCGGTCAACATGATGATCGGGACGTCTGACTCACGCCGCAGGGTGCGGCAGACATCCAGTCCGTCCATCCCGGGCAGCATCAGGTCGAGCACCACCAGGTCGGGGCGCTCGCGGCGCGCCATCGCCAGGGCGCTGACGCCGTCATCCGCGCTTAAAACGCGGAAGCCGGCCCGCTCCAGGTAATCGCGCGCCAGCTTCACGATGCGGGTCTCATCGTCTACAACCAGGATCAATTCGTTCATCGAAAATAAGTGTATCCGAAAAAGTGAGAAGATGGTACGCAAACTGTTAGTTTGCGTCCCTGGGAAAGGGAACAAACTAACAGTTTGTTCTTCAGCTATTTCCTATTCAGGCTTCTGCGCAGGTGGGCTGCCGGGCTCGGCCGGCTTTTCACCCGGGGCGGGGGGCTGCTGTCCGTACCAGCCTGGGTGCGGGCCATAACCCCAATACCCCGGATGGCCGGGTCCGCTGCCCCAGCGCCGCCAGCCCCATAAACGGAACAGGCCGCCAAACAGGAAGAAGACCAGCAGGAAGAAACCGATCCCGAAAAACCAGCCAAAGGGATGGAAGAACCCGAAATGACCATAGCCGCGCCATAAATACCCGGGCGGGTAGACGCTATATGGCGGTTGGGGCGCGGTCTCGCTGCCCGAACTGCCAGCCGTCAAAGCTGCCGTTTGATATCCCTGATCAAAGCCGGCGCGGTACAAAACCAGGCCGCCGCCTGCCAGGACACCCAGCAGTACCAGGACCAGGATAAACCTCCACAAAATACCGGTGCGAAACATGCTAACCTCCTATCGGTTGTTGAACTGAACTATATTGAGTATGCGGCTAACTTGTGAAAAAATAATGAAAGGCTTGAGGAGGTGTTATGAAAATTGAGGATCTGGCAAACGGGTTGGTTTTGGGGTATAAAAGATAGATGAGAAGATTCGCCCGGCACGCCTGGATGGCCGCAGGTATCGTGCTTGTGTTTGCCAGCCTGGGCTGTAATCTGCTTAGCCCTACACCGGCAGCCTGGTCGCTGACCGTCACGCCGCCCCCTGGCACCCCGGAAACTGCGACCCCCCCACCCATACCCTCCCTGCCCGCCCTAAACGATACCTCAACTCCGCGCCCTCCGGCACCCACCGGCTCCGCGCAGCTCCTGACAGACAGCCCCTGGCTGGTGTACTGCAAATCCGACGGCCAGACGCTGGTGGCATGGAAAGTTGGAGACTCACAGCCGGTTGAAATCCGGCTGCCTGCGCCATTGTTGGTACCCAGCGACCTGCAAAACGGCGCCTCGCCTACCGGCGCGTGGCTGGCCGTGCGTACCGGGAAGAGCGACGGCTCGGAACAAACCCTACTGCTCATCTCTCTGGCAGACCAGACCACCGAAACCATCACCCCGCTGCTCTCGCCCGAACTGGCCGCGCAGGCGTTCCCTGGCAGGGGAGAGCAGCTGCCAGAGCCGGTCCTGGCCGTGCAAGACAGCCAGGCCATCCGCTGGTCTCCGGATGGGCGCTGGCTGGCCTATATCGCCGCCCTGGATGGGCCGTCTGCCGACCTGTATATATACCATTTGGAGGAAGGAAATTCGATCCGCCTGACCCGCGGGACACGCCAGGCGGCCACGCCGTTCTGGTCACCGGACGGGAAATGGATACTCATCCAGGAAGTGATCAATTTTGGCAGCGGTGCGGGCTGGACGGTGACCACCGTGTGGGCCACGGCGGTCGACCACAACGAGACCCGCCAGTTGTATGCGCCGCCCAAGGAAAGCGGGGGAGAGATCTTCTTGGGCTGGACGAGTCCTGAGACGGTGGCAAGCTACACCTGGACCCGCATGGGCGGGCTCCAGGCCCGCGAAGTCCCCCTGAATACAAGATGGCTCAACCTCATTTATGAAGGTCCCTTTGATATTATGGCCTTCGACCCGGCCAGCCGCTGGTTTATCTTTACCACCGGCGAACCCACCAGCACGCAAACCGGGCTGACGCCGGGTATCTACCGCCTGGTGGCCGATGCCAGCCCCCCGGAGATCATCCAGGCCGGCGAATGGCGCCAGGTAGCCTGGGAACCGCGCCCGGGAGTGTTTACCGCCAGCGGGGCGCAAGGCGCCCTGCTGTTCCGTCCGAGCGGCGAGGCCAACTTGTTCAGAGGTGAGGGCGGGGCGATGCCCTCTCCGGATGGGTTGTGGGTGGCCGGGTGGGGAGACCTGCGCTACAACCTGAACAGCGGTGTCCGTCTTTACCAGCCGGATGGCACCTTGCTGGAAGAGGTCACACAAAGCTCTACCCAACGCCTGTTGTGGCACCCATCCTCCAAAACCTTTTTTTACCAAACCGGCGACCAGGTGTACCGGGTGTCCTTCCCCGATACACGCCCTGTCCTGCTGGGCGAGGGGGCCATTGAAAACAGCTTTATCCTGATCCCCACATCTCCATAGTCGAAGGAAAATTTACCGCAGAGAATGCAGGCAATGCTAAATCACAGCATTTAGCAGATATTCTTGATTTTTATCATCTTATTTGTTATAATTATGTTGTGCAATAAATCACAAGTTTCCGCCAGCCTGTCCCCTGATAGACACAGCGGCGGATAGATTGGGAGGTACCAATGGTAGATAGAACCCCGCATGTGGTGATCGTGGGCGCGGGTTTTGGTGGTTTGCGCGCCGCTCGGGCGCTTGCCAGGGCCCCGGTGCGGGTTACGCTCGTCGATCGAAAAAACTACCACCTGTTCCAACCTTTCCTCTACCAGGTTGCTACAGCCGCGCTCTCGCCGGCGGACATCGCTCAACCGGTGCGAGCGATCCTGCGCAAACAGCATAACCTGGAATTTAATCTCAGTGAGGTCCAGCAGGTGGACCTGGAAAAGCGCCGCCTGGTAACCGATACCGGCGATATTTTGTATGATTACCTGATCCTGGCGATGGGCGGCCAGACGAACAGCTTTGGGATCGAGTCGATCGCACGCAACGCGCATGGATTGAAAGATATCGATGACTCGGTCGGGATCCGCAACCACATCCTGCGCATGTTCGAACTGGCTGCCCTGGAAAGCGACCTCGACCGCTGTCGGGCCATGCGCACCTTTGTGATCGCGGGGGGCGGGCCGACCGGTGTAGAATGCTCGGGAGCGATTTCGGAACTGGTGCGCCTGGTGCTCAAAAAGGACTACCCGGGTCTAAATATCAATGACGTGCGCATTATCTTACTGGAAGGCGCCAGCCAGCTCCTGGCAGGGATGCCTTCGCAATTGAGCGAGTACACCGAGAAAGCCTTGTGGAGCAAACATGTCGAAGTGCATTTCAATTCCATGGTAACCGGCTATGACGGCAGCCAGATATCTCTCAAAGGCGGCGAAGTGATCCCAGCCTGCACGCTGATCTGGGCAGCCGGGGTACGCGCCTCGCGTCTGGCAGATACTCTGGGGACCTCGCAGACCCGCCTGGGCCAGCTGGAAGTCGACGAGACCCTGCACCTGCACGAATATCCCGAAGTCTATGTCATCGGCGACGCGGCCGCCTTCCCGAACGAGAACGGCCAGCCGCTGCCCATGGTCGCACCGGTCGCCATGCAGCAGGCCAAAGTGGCCGCGCGCAATATCCAGCGCGCTATCCAGGGCAAGCTCCCCGAAAAATTCATTTACCGCGATCCGGGCAGCCTGGCGACGATCGGGCGCAACGCTGCGGTTGCCCGCCTGGGCCGCTGGCAGTTTACCGGGTTTATCGCCTGGCTGTTGTGGTTGGGCGTACACATCCTCCAATTGATCGGTTTCCGCAACCGGCTGGTGGTGCTGATCAACTGGGCCTGGGATTACCTGTTCTACGACCGCCCCATCCGCTTGATCACACCAGAGTAGATTTCATTTTCGTCCCATTTTGGTGTTTAATACACAAGCTGGAATTTTTTTAGGGAGGTGTCCTATGAGTTTTCGCATCACATGGTTGGGGCACGGCGCCCTGGCAATCGAGTGCGGCGGCTACCACATCCTGGTCGCCCCTTTCCTGCGCGGGAACCCGGCCGCCAGCACCAAAGCCGATGCTGTTTCCGCGGACTTTATCTTGATCACCCACGGGCACAGCGACCACGTGGGCGACACGGTCAGCATTGCCCGGCGGACCGGCGCGCTGGTAATCAGCAATTTTGAGATCGCTAACTGGCTGGGCAACCAGGGTCTGAAGACCCACGGCCAGCACCTGGGCGGCGGGTACAAGCATCCTTTTGGCTATGTAAAGATGACCTTTGCCCTGCACGGCTCGGCCCTACCAGACGGCTCGAATGGTGGAAACCCCGGGGGCTTCTTGATCACCACTACCGAGGGAAAAAAGGTTTATATTTCCGGCGATACCGGTCTGTTCGGCGACATGGCCCTGATCGGCGAGGAGGGGCTGGATCTGGCGGTCGTCCCGATCGGCGATAACTTTACCATGGGGCCGGATGACGCCTTACGAGCGGTGCGGCTGCTCAAACCCAAACACGTCATCCCGATCCATTTCGATACCTATGATTTGATCAAGCAGGACGAGCAGGCCTGGGGGCGGCGGGTTTCTACAGAGCTGGGCGTCAGCGCGCATACTCTAAAACCCGGGGAGAGTTTTGAATTAGCCTGACTGCCTATGCTAGATAAATTTTTCAAGCGCAAAGAAGAGGAAAAAAGGGTCCGCGAGGAGGGCCGCCTGCCGCCGGGTCAATCGCTGACTCAGAAATTCCCTATACTGCATTATGGTCCTGTCCCGCGTTTTGATCCTTCCCAATGGGATCTGCGCGTGTGGGGGGAGGTCGAGCAAGAGAAGCGCTGGACCTGGGAAGAATTCAACCAGCTCCCGCGCACCCGGCTGACCATGGATATCCACTGTGTCACCCGCTGGAGCAAATTCGACACGGATTGGGAAGGCGTCTCGGTGCGCACACTGGTCGACCATGGGCTGATCCGGCTGCTAGCTGCCGCCCGCTACGTGCTGCAGCATGCCGAGTACGGGTTTACGGTCAACCTGCCCCTCGAGGTGGTCCTGGCAGACAACTTCCTGCTTGCCACCCATTTCAACGGCGAGCCCATATCCGCGGATCACGGCTTTCCACTGCGCGCGATCGTAGGCGCCATCCCGGACCGTTCTGACCTGAGCGTGCCTTACTTCTGGAAGGGCGCCAAGTGGCTGCGCGGGCTCGAGTTTCTCGCGCAGGATAAACCCGGTTTCTGGGAACAGGCAGGCTATCATAATGCGGCCGACGTCTGGAAGGAAGAGCGCTTCGGCTGATCGAGGTCCGGACAGGCTGCGGGTGTTATACGACGGCTGGACATTCGCGCGCGAACCGGCCAGTCCGGCCGCGCTGCACCTGGCGGCTCTCCTGGCGCATTTGCCTGCCGAAGTGGAGCCGCTGCTGGCCCTGCCCGAACCGCTCCCCGCCGGCCTCAAGGGCCTGCCAGACGGCTTATCTCCCCATCTCCGCCCAACCCGGGATACCCCGTTCCAGCGCCTGGCCTGGGAACAGATCCTATTACCCGGGTTGGCCCGCCGCCTGGAGGTGGACCTGGTGCACCTGGCCGGGCTGAACCCGGCCCTGATCTCGCGCGTCCCCACGGCCGCGGGCTCTACCTATTGGGAATTCGGACCCGGGGTGGGTGGGACAGGTGAACTCGAGCGAGGATCGTCTTTTGGGATCCGGCCGCGGGTGGGGGAACGAATCCGTCGAGCGCTTTCGCAAAGCGTCCCACCCACCGGGCTGCTCTGGCCGTCCGATCTGCCCGCTCCGGCAGCCACCACGCCGCTCCAATGGCTGCCGCCCTGCGTGCCGGTGGGGTTCCAGCCCGGCGAGCCGGCTGTTCAGGCGCCCGGCAGCTACATTCTATACCACGGGCCGGGAGACCGGCTGAGCCTGATGCGCCTGCTGGCAGGATGGAGCTGGGCCAGCCCGGCGATAGGCGCCGAATTCCCCCTGCTCGTTCTCGGTCTGGATCCGCGGGCGCAGGCCGAGCTGCGCGGGCTGTTGGTCGAGCGCGGCCTGGATGAGAGCGTACGCTGCGTCCAGGCCGTCCACACCCCCGCCGAGATCGCCGCCCTTTACCTGGGAGCCGCTGTGATCTTCCATCCCGCCCCCGTCTGCGCATGGGGAGACCCGCTGCTGCACGCACTGGCCTGCGGGCGCCCGGTCGTGGCCGCCGATACCCCTGGAGCGAGCGCGCGCCTGGGCCCGGCCGGCTACCTGGCCCCCATAGCAGACCCGCGCGCGCTGGGCGCCGGGCTGGTCACCTGCGTGGTCGAGGAAAGCATGGCCAAAGGCCTGTCTGAGGCCGCCCGGGAGCGTGCGGCTGCCTGGGAGAGCCGCAAATTTGGCGAGAGGCTATTGGACGCCTATAAAAAGATCCGGCAGCCCGATTGAGCAGACCGCCGGATATCCCATTGCGATTTACGATTTTTAGCGCCGCAGGAATTTGATATACACCCCCAGGCCAACGCCGCACAGCAGGATCAGGCCGCCCAGGATCCCCATCAGCGGGCTGCGCCCGCCTTCCTGTGGGGCGGGAGCCACCGCGGCGGAACCCTGCTGGGCGCCAAAGTTGAGCCGGAGCTGGTCACCGGCTGAGAGCTCGAGGGCGTAATTCAGCACGGTGGTTGGGTTATAACCGGCCGGTATGGCAACGCTCACATTGTAGTCGCCCTCTTCGAGCTCGGTAAAACAAATGGGAGCGTAATCCTCGGTGTCCGGATCGATGGTCAGGGTGGTTGTCCCGGTTTTGGAGACCTTCCCCTCCCGGTCGGTCAGGCTGACCTGACCTTCGCTGATCGCGGGTTCCGCGAGCTGGCGCTGGCTGTCTCCATTCCGATCGTCGTACAGGAAGATACAAACATCCCCCGTACCATTGAATGGGGTCGGCGTGGGCAGCAGTGGGGTAGGAGTCGGGGAAGGACCCACAGTTGCTGTGGTCTGCGCCGCTTCGACGATACCCAACAGCAATGGGGTGTTGACCGCGATCACACATTCGGGCTTGAGGTTATTGAGCCTGCGCAGCTCATCGATCGAGATCCCGGTCAGCAAGGAGATGCTGATACAGGTATCGCCCGCCTTGACCGTATAAAGGATGCGGCCGTCCGGGCCTGGAGTGGGTGTCTGGAAGGCGACCTGGGGCTGTGGCGCCAGGGCTGCGGCCGGGTCCGCCTGGGAAAGCCATAAACCCGCGACCAGGAGCAGACCCAGTAGAAGACTGAGGCGAAACAGAGAGGTTTTCATAGGGTACTCCGATAATGGGATTATATCATCTCTCCCGGGGTATTATAATAGGCGGTGGGCAGCCTGCCAGCCGCCCAAATCTTATTACTGGAGCATAATATGCCCATTCAAATCATCGTAGGCGCCCAGTGGGGAGATGAAGGCAAAGGCCGGATCGTCGACTGGTTTGCCGCCCGCGCCGATCTGGTGGCCCGCTACAATGGCGGCGACAACGCCGGCCATACCGTTACGGTCGGCCAGAAGACCTTCAAGCTGCATGTGGTCCCCTCCGGGATCATCCACCCGGCGCCGGTCGCGGTGATGGGGAACGGTATGGTGGTCAACCCGGCCACGCTGCTCTCCGAAATGGAAACCCTGCGCAAGATGGGGATCGACGTCTCTCCCCGCCGCATGCGGCTGTCGCACGCCGCGCACCTGATCACCCCGGCCCACCGCGCCCTGGATGCGGCCCAGGAGCGCGCGCGCGGGAAAGGGCAGATTGGCACCACCGGGCGCGGGATCGGGCCGGCTTATACCGACAAATCTTCCCGCAGCGGTCTGCGCCTCCAGGATATGCTCGACCCAAATACTTTCGCGGACAAGATCGAGACCCACGTGGCGGACGTCAACCATACCCTGCAGGCCCTGTACGGGGCTGCTCCCCTGGATCCCAAAGAGGTGGCCAGCCAGTACTGCGATTATGCCCGCGTCCTGGCTCCCTATATCGGGGATGTTTCCCGGCTGCTCGCCCAGGCCCTGGCAGACGGTAAAACCCTCCTGGCGGAGGGCGCCCAGGGCACTTTACTCGACCTGGACCACGGGACTTATCCATTCGTCACCAGCTCCACAAGCACCGCCCCGGGTGCGCTGGTTGGGCTTGGATTGGGGATCCAACCGGTCGAGCGGGTGATCGGGGTGACCAAGAGCTTCCAAACCCGGGTGGGATCGGGACCGTTCCCGACCGAGGTGTTTGGCGATACTGCCGAACGGCTGCGCGGCACGGGTTCGAACCCCTGGGATGAATTTGGCACCACTACCGGCCGCCCGCGGCGGGTGGGCTGGTTGGACGGCGTCCTGCTGCGCTATTCTGTGCGCATCAACGGCCTGAGCGAGCTGGTCCTGACCAAGCTGGATGTACTGAGCGGGCTGCCGGTGATCCGTGTCTGTACCGCCTACCGCGACAGCGCGGATACTCATGCGGACCTGCCCCTTGGACCGGCCGACCTATCTCCTTTTACGCCGGTGTACGAAGATCTGTCCGGTTGGGACCAGGACCTGAGCCAGGCGCGCACTGCCGGCGACCTGCCAGAAGCCGCGCGGGAATTCCTGCGCAAGGTCGAGGAGATTGCCGGCGTGCCGGTCAAAATGGTCTCGGTTGGACCGGAACGAGAACAGACTGTAGTTTTATGAAGCGCAGCTCGCTCCCAGGTTGGATAACCAGTTTGCGGGCATGCCTGGCCTGCAAATATCTTATCCTCCTGGGAACGCTGGTCCTGGCGGGCTGTGCTCCCCTGGCGGCCGCTCCCTCCGCAGCCAGCGACACGCCCTTCGCCCCCACGCTTACCCAGACACCGACCACCACCGCTACCATCGACTGGTTCCCTGCTACCCCTACCCCAACCCAGCCGGCGACACAGCCCCCTGTGCCCACCCCAGAAATGCGCCCGGGGATGGGCGACCTGTTGTTCAGCGACGATTTTAGCGACCAGAAAGCCTGGCAAACGCGTAAGTCCAGCCTGGGCAGCGTGGCCTATGGCAAACAGGAGCTGACCCTGGCCATTCCCGAGGGGAAGACCAGCCTGCTCAGCCTGCGCTCGGGTTTGACCTTGACCGATTTTTACCTGGAGATCGAAAGCGCCCCGAGCCTGTGCCGGGGAACGGACAACTACGGACTGCTGCTGCGTGCACAATCCGAACAGGATTACTACCGCTTCATTTTGACCTGCGATGGAGAGCTGCGCCTGGAGCGGGTGATCGGCGGGGAACCCGCTGTGATCCAGGACTGGATCCCGCGCGGCAGCCGGCCAGACGCCACCCGGTTGGGGGTCTGGGCCGTGGGTAACGAAATGCGTTTTTTTATCGACGATATCTACCAGTTCAGCGTCCACGACCCGGTGTTTAACAGCGGGAGCCTGGGAGTGTTTGCCCGTTCAAATGGAGAGAATGCCCTGACGGTCAATTTCTCCAACCTGTCCGTCCGCGCCGTCGATCCATCCGCTGTCCAATCTACGCCGCCCGCCCCCACACACACCCCTCAACCTTATTCTGAATACCGCTCAGCCCGGGCTTTGATCGCCATCAGCATCCCGCGCTCCAGGCTGTAAAATCTCCTGTTTGCTTTTATCCTACCCGAGGGATTACAAGGTAAAATTATATATCAACCTATCGATTGGGGGAACGGCTCTCCGGTTACCCTTTCATGAATAAATTCCGCTTGCCCCTCGCCATCGCCAGCCTGTGCCTGGGATTTTTCCTGCTGGCCGCCTGCGGACAGGATGGAGGCGGCCCCGATGAAACCGCGACTGCCAGCCTGATACCGGCGACCGCCACCTCGAGCGCTACCCCCACGCAAACCCCAGAGCCCAGCAGCACCCCGGCTGCTACAGTCACACTGGTGCCCACCAGCACGCACACCCTGCCGCCCAGCCCCACCCCAACCGCCACTCCCACCCGGATCCCTCGCTGGTGCAGGCAAAACATGACTCCGGCGCCCACCCTCCCCGCGGCCCAGGGGATCCTGACAGTGACCTATATCGACAACGGTAACCTCTGGATCTGGCGAGAGGGAGAAGACCCTCGCGCCCTGACCGGCAGCGGAGACTTAAACTTCCAGACCCTCTCGGAGGATGGTCAGCGGGTGGCTTTCCTGCGTGGTTTAGATGACCGGCAGATCGAGCTGTGGGTGGTAGACGCCGACGGCCAGAACGAGCGCCGCCTGGTTAGCGCCGCGCGCTTCACGGCCATGATCCGCAAGCCAAACGTGGAGGCCGTGCACCCATTTGGGCTGCGTTGGGTGCCGCGTACCCACACCCTGGCTTTCAACTCCTTCCCGGTCTATGCGGATCCGATTGATTTCGTGGCCGACGATCTCTGGCTGGCTTATGCCGATACCGGCGAGCTGCGCCAGCTGCTCCCCCATGGCGAAGGCGGCGAGTTCGTCTATTCGCCGGACGGAAAACAGATCGCCCTGCTGACCCCTGACCGCATGGACCTGATCAATTCAGACGGGCGCAACCGCCGGCCAAACACGATCCCCGGATACCATGCGGTGGGGATGGGCGAATTCCTGTTTTACCCACAGCCGGCCTGGGCAGCCGATTCGCGCTCGCTAAAGGTAGGCGTGCCCGTTGCCGAAGATGTCCGCGACCCCCATCCCCTGATCGAGATCTGGGAGGTAACCCTGCTCGGCTTCGAAGCGCAAAAATTGACCACGCTGGAAGGCCTGCCTCCTTCGCTGGTCTACTCACCAGATCGCTCGCGGGTAGCCTACTGGCGCTGGCCGGACCTGGAGGGTGACAACCCCGTGCTGCACCTGGCCCAGGTGGACGGCGTCAACCGGGAGGATGCGCCTTACTGGCGCGGACCGCAGACCGATTTCCTCAGCTGGGCGCCCGATTCGCAAAAGTTCACCTTCTGGGAGGCCAGAAGAGACCGCATCCTGTTGGGCGGGATCTGCCAGGAGCCCGCGCCGCTGGCCGATTACTCGTCCAGCACGGGCATGTCGCGCTGGGTGGATTCCCGCCAGACGCTGTTTGTCAGCGGGACGGACGGCGCCTGGGTGCTGCGCCGGGTGTCGATCGGGCAAAAGAGCGAGCCCCTGGTTACCCTGGGCGATTCGAGCGAGTTCGAGTTCGTGCTCGTCCCAGCAGCGACGCCTACCCCATAGACGGGAGAATTCGCGCAATTCGTGGAAATTTCCTCTTGCGAATCAGATCAATTTAGTGTACAATTGTTCTGTATTCGAATTCTTCTATCGGCCTGACCAAGTGAAGCGTGCCAACGTCAGCTTACAGAGGCCGATCCCAAAAAAAGTTAGGAGGATGTTATGTGGCACACGATTGTTATTGTTGGCAACCTGGGGCGTGATCCGGAGATGCGCTACACCCCCAACGGCCAGGCCGTCACCAGTTTTTCGGTAGCGACCAGCCGGCAGTACACGTCCAACAATGGACAGCAGGTCAAGGAAACCATCTGGTTCCGCATCAGCGTTTGGGGGAAAATGGCGGAGACCTGCAACCAGTATTTGAAGAAAGGGAGCAAGGTGCTCGTCGAAGGACGCCTGGTCCCCGATGCCAACGGAAACCCACGGATCTGGAACCGCCAGGACGGCACCCCCAGCGCTTCGTTCGAAGTCAGCGCCAACACGGTGCGGTTCCTGAGCAGCCGGTCGGAGGGCGACGGCGGCAGCTACGGAGGCGCGGGCAGCGAAGAGGTTACCCCACTCTCCACGGAAGACGAGATCCCCTTCTAGTCCACCACCTGACCCACAGCGGCCAGCATGTCCAATCCACCCGGTCAGCCACACGCTTCCTTTCCCCCATTAGAAACACCCGAGGGAATGGAACCCGCTTACTCCAACCTGGTGCGCATCTCGCACACCCCCGCGGAGTTCGTGCTGGACTTCGCGCGCCTGCTCCCCGGGAGTGCGGCTGCCCGGGTGGTGGCCCGCCTGCTCATGTCGCCGGTTGGCGCCAAGCTCTTCTACAGGGCATTGGGTGAAAACCTGGCTCGCTACGAAGCCGCTTTCGGGGAAATCACTCTTCCCGGCGGCCCATCGCTGGCCGAAAACCTGTTCCGGCCGGCTCAGCCTCCAGAAAAGGATGAATAAGTCCATGGCAGGCGCCAGACGCCTGCCATGGACGGTTGGTTAAACCCTATGCAAGATCTCGATCTGATCGCCGAAAAGATCCGTTCATCATTCGAAACCCGCACCCTGGCGCGCGACCAGGCGCTGGCGCGCGCCCGCACGCTGACCCGCCACGCGGCGAATGCCATCCGCGCCATCCATCGCAGCGAAAATGACCTGGCCCAGGAGCACATCGCCGAAGCGCGCAGCCTGGCCGAGTCCCTGCGTATCGATCTATCCGTATACCCTGACCTGTTTTATGCCGGATACACCCAGGATGCGCTAAAAGAGTATGCGGAAGCTAACATCACCTATGCCCTGATCAACGACCTGACGCTGCCCACACCCGAGGAACTGGGCCTGGAAAACGCCACATATACCAACGGGTTAGCGGAAGTGACCGGCGAACTGCGCCGGCGCTGCCTGGACATCTTGCGCCAGGGCTATTCCAGTGAAGCGGAGCGCCTGTTGGGCTGCATGGATGATATCTACAACGTGCTGGTCACGCTCGATTTTCCCGACGCCATCACCAATGGGCTGCGCCGGCAAACCGACCTTGTGCGCGGGATCGTCGAGCGCACGCGCGGCGATCTGACCATCAGCCTGCGCGAACAGCACCTGGAACAGGCCCTGTCCAACGTTTCCCGCCTGATCACCAGCAGGGGTAAGGAAGACGACCCGGATGCGGACGCTACGCGCCTCTGAGCTGGGCACGTTTCTTTTCTGCCGGCGGGCCTGGTGGTATCAGAAGCAAGGCGTGCCGTCAGAAAACCAGACCGAACTGTCCAGCGGGATCAGCCTGCACCGCCAGCACAGCCGGCGGGTTCTGGCGGCCAGTTTGCTGCGCGGCCTGGCGCTGATCCTGCTGCTGGCGGCCCTGGTTGCGCTGACCGTTTACCTCACCCGCCAGTTGATCTGAACCGCCATGCTGATCCTTGCAATCTTGCTTGGGCTGCTTGCCCTGGTTCTGTTCTGGCAGGCCTCCCGCCAACGTGCATCCACCGGACTGCCCGGGGGGCGGGTAATCTACGCCGATCCCAGCCAATGGGGACCGGTCGAGAAACCGCTCTACGACCCAAAAACCGGACTGACCGGAAAGCCCGACTACCTGGTCCAGAAAGCCAACAGGCAGGTTATCCCCGTCGAAGTTAAAACCGGGCGCGCCCCGGCTGCCCCCCACGATTCCCACATTTTCCAACTGGCGGCGTACTGCTACCTGGTCGAACAGAGCCTGGGTACCCGGCCGCCTTACGGGATCATCCATTATCCCCAACGCACATTTGCGATCGACTATACAAGCGACCTGGAAAACGCTCTGCTCGATCTGTTGGCCGAGATACGCATCCAGGACCGGCGCAGCGAAACAGCCCGTTCCCACGACCAGCCCGGACGCTGCGCCGCCTGCGGGTTCCGCTCGGTATGCGACCAGCGCCTGTAAAACGATTGGCCGCCACTCCCGGTTTCAGGCTATAATGGATTTTACATGTCCGAACCTAACTGCCCCCCTAAAAAGGTTGCTTTACTGACCCACACCGGTCTGGCGGACGCAATTTCAGAATCGCAGCAGGTTGCCGCGTATCTGACCGACCAGGGTCTTGAGGTCCGCCTGGGACCTACCGGCGATAAAGAAATCCGCACCGAGGTGCAGCGGGGGGAGTTCGATATGGTGATTGCGATGGGTGGAGATGGCACTATGCTGCGCGCCGGTCATCTGTGCGCGCCGCACGATGTCCCGGTCCTCGGGATCAACCTGGGCCGGCTGGGTTTCCTGACCGAGATCGACCGCAAGGAATGGCGCACCATGCTCCCGCTCTTGCTGCGCGGCGAGTACTGGTTGGAAGAGCGCATGATGCTGCGCGCCACCCACATGCACGGCGACCAGGCTATCGGAAGCTGGGACGTGCTCAACGAAGTCTTTATCGGGCGGGGCGGCCAGGTTCGCCCGGTGCACCTGACGACCTGCCTGGATGACAGCTTTCTGACCACCTATGTCGCGGATGGATTGATCGCCGCAACCCCTACCGGGTCTACCGCCTATGCGCTGGCGGTCGGCGGGCCGATCCTGCCGCCCACCCTGCGCAATATCCTGATCGTACCGGTTGCGCCGCACCTTTCGGTCGACCGGGCAATCATCCTGGCCGAAGGCTCCGCGGTTACCGTCACGGTGCACACCCCTCACGATGCCGTGCTCAGCATCGACGGGCAGCCCTCCCTGCCGGTAGCCGACGAAGACCGCGTTCACGTTTCAGCCAGCGAACATACCGTCCACTTCGTCCGTTTCCAGGACCCGGGCTATTTTTACCGGAACCTGACCTCGCATATGAATCAAAATCCTTCTTCTGGCAATTCACGATGACCCAAGTATTCGATCCTTCCACCCTGTACTGCGTTAACCATCCGCAGACTGAAACCAACCTGCGCTGCAACCGCTGCGAGCGGCCCATCTGTACCCGCTGCGCGGTGCTCACCCCCACCGGGTACCGCTGCAAGGACTGCGTGCGCGGGCAGCAAAAAACCTACGAAACCGCCCAGATGTGGGATTACCCGCTGGCTTTTGCAATCGCCGCGGCATTGAGCTACGTGGGCAGCCTGGTGGCAACCGTGATGGGCTTCTTTACCATCTTTCTCGCCCCAATTGCCGGAGTGATCGTCGCAGAGGCTGTCCGGGCCGTCGTCCGCCGGCGGCGCTCGCGCCGGCTGTTCCAGATCGCCACCATCGGAGCCGCCATCGGCAGCCTGGTGATCATCATCCGCCAGGCGCTGATCCTGATAATCGCGCTTTCCGGCGGAGGGTTGGGTTCCGCCGGGATGATGGCTCTCTTCCCCCTGCTTTGGCCGGCTGTGTATACCTTTATGGTCACCTCGACCGTCTACTATCGTTTAGCGGGCATCCAATTAAAATTTTAATATTTTGCCGCGAAGACGCAGGCTGCGCGGAGGAGTATATAAATAGATTTTCTCTGCGATCTCAGCGTCTCCGCGGCAAAAAACCTGTTGATACAAAGTAATCATGCTTACCGAACTACGGATTGAAAATTTCGCTATCATCCACCGCCTGGAGATCGAATTTGGCCCAGGGTTGATCACCTTCACCGGGGAGACCGGCGCCGGGAAATCGATCATCCTGGATGCGATCGAATCGGTGCTGGGAGGACGTGCCGACCAGACCTCGATCCGCAGCGGCGCTGAACGCGCCAGTATCGAAGCTACCTTCCGCCTCACCGAGGACATCCAGGCGCCCGTGGTCGAGATCCTCGAACGCGAGGAGCTGCTGGACGACCCGAACTATGTGGTCCTGGAGCGCGACATCCGCCGCGAGGGGCGCAATACGGCTCGCATCAATGGGCGCAGCGTTGGGCTGAGCCTGCTGCGCGAGCTGGGCGCCTATCTGGTCGATATCCACGGGCAGTCGGAGCATCTGTCTCTGCTCACGGTGCGCCATCACCTGGGTCTGCTCGACCGCTATGCGGAATCACAGAACTTGCTGGGCGCGTATACCGAAACCTACCGCCGCCTGCAGAGCGTCCGGCGAGAGCTGGACGCGGTGCGCCAGGCCGAGCAGGACGCTGCCCGCCGCACCGATCTGCTCACGTTCCAGGCTCAGGAGATCGAATCCGCCCAGCTTCGACCGGATGAAGACGAGGAGCTGCGCCAGGACCGCAACCGCCTGGCCAATGCCGAGAACCTGGCCAATCTGGCCCAGGGAGCACTGAACGCCCTGGACGAAGGCAGCCCCGAAACACCCGCCATCACCGACCTGCTCGGACAGGTCGTCCATCACCTCTCCTCCCTCAGCAAGATCGACCCATCCCGGGAAGAGCTTTCACAGCAAGCCGAACTGATGCTGGATACCCTGGCCGAGATCAGCCGCGATCTGCGCGATTACCTGGAACAGATCGAATACAACCCCAAACGACTCGAACAGATCGAAGAGCGGCTCGACCTGATCCAGAACCTCAAGCGGAAGTACGGCGGCACGTTGGAAGCCGTCCTGAAATTTGGCGCCGAGGCCAAGAAACAATTGGATATGATCGCGCATGCCAGCGAGCGCATCGCCGAGCTGGAACAGGAAGAGACTGCCCTGCTCGAAGAATTGTCGGAGCGAGGTCAGACCCTTTCGCAAAAACGCCACGCTGCGGCAGACCGGCTTGCCCGGGACGTTGAGCTGCAATTGGCAGATCTGCACCTGTCCGGAGCGCGCTTCGCGGTGGACTTCCAGGTGCGCAGCGACCCGCAGGGCGTCCCCGATGAGGACGGCCGCCGCCTGGCGTTTGACGCTACCGGTCTCGACCGGGTAGAATTCCTGGTAGCCCCCAATCCCGGGGAAGGGCTGAAACCCATGGTCAAGATTGCATCAGGCGGCGAGACCGCGCGCCTGATGCTGGCGCTAAAAAACGTGCTGGCCCAGGCCGACTATGTGCCCACCCTGATCTTCGACGAGATCGACCAGGGCATCGGCGGGCGGGTTGGGCTGGTGGTGGGGCAGAAGCTGTGGCACCTGGCCCGCGAGCACCAGGTGCTGTGCGTGACCCACCTGCCGCAGCTGGCAGCCTTTGGCGATATGCACTTCCGGGTTGCCAAACAGGTGAAAGAAGGCCGTACCTTGACCCACGTCGAACAGGTCAGCGGCGGGAATCGCCGCCAGGAGCTGGCCCAGATGCTGGGCGGGATCAGTGAAGGGACGCTGCGCTCCGCGGAAGAAATGCTCCAGTTTGTCCGCGAGCAGGCCCAGGCCAGCCAGAAATTATAGCCAGAGAAAAAAACTGAACCACAAAGTCATCCAAAGAAAAGACTGCGCTACTTTCAGACCATCCTGGTTATTCTAAATACATCCAAAGCCTATGGCTACCCTACGCATCTTGCTGCTTGGAACCCCGGCGATATACCTGGACGAGGAACCTGTCCAGATCCAACGCCGCATCCAACGCACCCTGCTGTTTTACCTGGCATCCCGGGGAGACCCGGTCAGCCGGGGGGAGCTCATCGATCTCTTTTATCCAGCCGAAAGTGAAGAAGATGCCCGCCGCCACCTGCGCGAGGCGTTGAGCAAGCTGCGCGCCGATCTGCCCGATCCAGGCGTGCTGATCGCCGGGCAAGACCGGGTAGGGTTAGATTTGCAAAAGGTCTACGTGGATGCGCTTGAATTCCGCCAACTGGTCTCCCAGGTCGGGCGGACACCCTGGCAGTTCCCCCCAGCCACGCCGATCCCTGCCGCCGTCTACCAGACGCTGTATAAAGCCATCCGCTTGTGGCGCACCCCGCGTTTTTTGGCCGGGGTAAACCTGCCTTCAACCGAAGGGCTGGATGATTGGCTCTCCCGCACCTCCCAGGACCTGGAAGATCTTCGCGGGCAGATCCTGCAGCGGCTGGCAGATCACGCCACAGCCGCCGGCGACCTGGAGGCCGCCCTGAACTGGCTGCGTTCGGCCATCGAATGTGATGAGTTCAACGAAAACTTACAGTACCGAATCCTCAATATCCTCGCCAACCTTGGCCGCCGTTCTGAAGCGATCAAATACTACGCCACCCTGCAGAACCTCTTCCGGTCCGAGCTGGGGATGAGCCCGCCAGCCTCAATCCAGACCCTCTTCCAGAAGATCCAAAAAGAATCTTCTGTCCGGCTGCCGACCGACCGGCCCGGTTGGCCGGTCTCCCTGAGCATGCAGGTACCTTTCGTCGGGCGGCAGCGGGCCCTGAACGATCTGCGCATCGCCTTCCACCGCGGCGGTCTGGTGGTCGTATTTGGTGAAGCGGGGGCTGGGAAGAGCCGCCTGATCCAGGAGCTGTTTCTTTCCATCGAGCCCGCTCCGCGCTTGCTGCTGGCTCCTTCCCACCCACTGGAAAACAGCCTGCCCTTCCAACCCATCATCGAGCTGCTGCGCCATTCCGTGCGCATCGAGGACTGGTTGAACTTATCGCCGGTTTGGGTCAGCCAGATTTCGGTATTGCTCCCCGAGTTGTTGATCATGCGCCCCGAGGTGCCGCCGCTGCACCAGATGGCCCCGGAGCAGGCCCGCGCCCTGTTATTTGAAGCCCTGCGCCACCTGTTTACCTTGCTGGCGCAGAACCAACCCTTGCTTGTTTTTCTGGACGATGCTCAGTGGGCAGACGAAGCCACCCTGGCCACCCTGTTTTACCTGGTCGAGCGCTCGTTTTTCAACGAGCGCGGTTTGTTGGTGATTGCCGCACGACCGGAAGAACCCAACCCTTATCTAGACAGCCTGCTGGCTTCCTCGCATACTTCCACCGTCTTTCTACAGGTCAACCTGGAACAGCTGACCGAGGCCGAGATCACCGATCTCACCCGCTACGCACTCGGGCAAACCCCTTCGCCGGAGTTTGTCCACCGCCTGGCGCAGGATACGGGCGGGAACCCGCTCTTCCTGCTTGAAACACTGCGGGCTATCCTCGAGCTGTCGCTGGGCCCGGACCTTTCCAAAGCCCCCGAAACCCTGCCACTGGCCAGCAGCATCCACGCCCTGGTGCGCGGCCGGCTGCGTTCGCTCAACTCCCAGGCGCGCCAGGCGCTGATTACGGCGGCGATCGTCGGTAACGAATTCAACCCGCTGGTCATCGAAAAAGCAGGCCGGATGGATGCCGATCAGGTCGTGCAGGCCCTGGACGAGCTGGAACGCGCGCGCCTCATCCGGCCATCGCGGACCGCATCTACCGCCGCCGAGCCCCTCTACTATTTCATCCACGACAAGATCCGCGAAGTCCTGGAGCTGGAGCTCAGTCCCGCGCGCAACCGGCTGTATCATCTGCGCGTGGCTGAAGCCCTGGAGCAGACCCTGGGCGCTCAGGCTGCCCAGCAAGCCTCAGTGCTTGCCCGCCATTATGAAGCGGGCGGTAACATACAATCTGCCTACCAGTATTGGATCCAGGCCGGGCAGCGCGCCCGCCAGTTATTTTCCCTGGCCGAAGCCTATGCCGCCTTCCGGCGCGCGGAAAACCTGCTCCAGCACCTGGGGAACAACCTGCCCGATCCGCTGCTCTATTCGCTGTACGCCAGTTGGGGAGAGCTGGCCTTCGAGGTCAATGACCAGGAAACGGTCAGCCGCACCTATACCACCCTGCTCCACCTGGGGGAGCAGAGGCAGAGCCTGCTGGTGATCGGGACCGCCTTGAGCGGGCTGGGCAGCCTGGCGATGGCACGCGAAAGGTTCTCCGAAGGACTGCTTTACCTGGATCAGGCCCTTCCTTACCTGGAACGCTCTGCGGACCATTTCGAGCATATCCAGGGCCACCTGCGGCGCGGATCGCTGCTGCGACAGTTGAACCGGTTTGACGAAGCCTTGAGCGCTTTCCAGAAAGTGCTCGATCTATGTGGGACGGAACAGGAGCCTGGCATACAGCGCGTACTTTCCAATGCCCATTACCAGATGGCTTTGGTGTTCTCGCACACCGGTTGGCCACAAAAAGGAGCGCAGCACGCCGAGCAGGCGCTCCAGCTGTCAGCCTGGACTGCCCATCCCTTGAGTGAGATCCGGGCTTATACCGTCCTATCCTTATCCTATCTGCATACCGGGAAGATCGACCTGGCCCTCGTATACAGCCAGAAAGGCATCGAGCTGGCCGAACAGACCCAAAGCTGGCAAGACGCGGGACGCCTGCATGTCTACGCAGCTCGCACCGCGCTGACCCTGGGCAACCTGGATCAATATTGGGATCACCTGCAGGCCGCATTCAGCTATGGCGAGAGGGCCAACAGCCAATCCATCCTTTCAGAAGCTTATTGTGTCAAAGGAGATCTGTTCTGGCTGACGGATGACTTCGCACAGGCCATTGAGATCTACCAGAAAGGCATGACCGGGGCCCCAGGCAGTTACGAGGCCCTGAACATCTTGCACCGGCTGGGTCTGGTGATCGGCTTGAATGGGCGCCTGGACCTGGGAATGACTTTTATTGAAGAAGCTCTCAGCTTTACCGGAAGCGCTAACATAGGGCTGCTCAACCTGGCCGCAGAATTGTCTCAGGCCAGCCTGCTGGCCATCGGCGGTCAAAAAGAGAAAGCCATGCAGCTGGCCCGGATTGTCGAGGAAGAATCTCGCCAGCGTGGTTTTAGCAGTTTGCCCTGGATGGCTGCTTTACTGAGGGGAATGATCCTGTTCCGAAGTGGGGAAACCGAAGCGGCCGAAAAGATCTTCCTGGCCGTTACCGAATGGGCTCACGAAGCTCACTACGCATGGTTGGAAATCCGCGGGATGAAGATGCTGCTCCAGGCGCAAAGCCAGCCCGGCCAGGATCAGCGCATGGATGAGTTGTTTGACAGCCTGGAAAACCGCACTACCGTGGACGCGATTTGTGCGATTCTGCAAAAATACCGTCAAAATATGTACAGACAATGGCCATAAATCCCCCTTTTGTCCACGCTTTGTCCACGCCCATAGGTTAAACTATGCTTAGAAATTTGGCTAAGAAAACTCACTGGAGCGTAGGAGATAGGGGGCCTATGCCTAGAAAGGTCGGTAGTGTCTGGGGGAACACCACTACCGACCTTTTTATTTTAATTTCTTCAGTCGCTGACGATCTTTGCCACGGTTACCCCATCCCCACCCTCATTGTCACGGCCCGTCTCCCAGGCGGAGACTTGCGGCGACTCGCGCAGCGCCTGGCGTACGACCTGGCGCAGCTTGCCCGTGCCTTTGCCATGGATGATGCGCACGAACGGCAGACCGGACAGGTAGGCCGATTCGATATACCGCTCCAGGGCCGGCAGGGCATCCTCGACCCGCTGGCCGCGCAGGTCCAGCTCCATTCCAGGTGATGGCCGGAAGGGGGTGCTCGCGTGAGCTTCGGCCGGCGCGGCAGGCTGAGCAGAGCGGCGTTTCTTTGGCGCGGGGGCGGAGAGTTCCGGCTCGGGCGCTTCACCGGCACGGACTACGTCCGTGATCCGGGCGCGGATGCGCAGCATTCCAACCTGGACTTCGATCTCTGTTTCACCCAGGCCAGTCACCACGCCCTCGGTTTTGAGCGAGCGCAGGCGCACTTTTTCGCCCAACCGCAGCGGGCCTCTTGCAGTGCGCACGCTTTCCGCCTGGCGTTCTACGGGCTGCTGTACATTTTCTTCGAGCTCCTCCACCTTCGCTTCGATCGATTTCAACGCATCCAGCGGCTGGCGCGCGCGGGCCAGCGCCCGGCGCACATCTTCCAGTTCCGCCTGCAATGACAGGGTCTGTTCTTCCGCTTCGTTGCGCGCTTGTTCCAGGATCGCGCGGCGCTCATCCTCCACCTTATCCAGGCGAGATGCCAGCAGCGCGCGCGTGCGCTCGGCCTCCTGTTGGGCTTTTTCGGCATCTGCACGTGCTTTTCGGGCCAGGTCGCGCTGGCGGTGGATTTCGTCCAGGAGGTCCTCCACCCGCAGGTCTTCCGGACTGAGCTCCAAGCGGGCAGCGTCGATGATTTCGCCCGGCAAACCCAACCGCTCGGCGATCGCCAGGGCGTTCGAACGTCCCGGCAGGCCGATGGTCAGGTGGAAAGTCGGGCGCAGGGTTTGCAGGTCGAATTCCACGCTGGCGTTTACGATCCCGGGAGTGGCATGCGCGAAGGCTTTTAGCTCGGGATAATGGGTAGAAGCCAGGCTGGTGATGCGCCGGTCCAGCAGATGGGTCAGGATGGCGCGCGCCAGGGCGGAACCTTCTTGCGGGTCGGTCCCCGCTCCCAGCTCGTCCAACAGGACCAGGGACTGCGAGTCAGCCACTTTGAGGATATGGATGATGTTGGTAATATGCCCCGAGAAAGTAGAGAGCGACTGCTCGATGGACTGCTCGTCGCCGATATCCGCATAGACGGCCTGGAAAACGCTCAGCTCCGATCCGGACTGAGCCGGGATCTGCATTCCAGACTGGGCCATCAGGGTCAGCAGCCCCACGGTTTTCAGGGTCACCGTTTTCCCGCCCGTGTTGGGTCCGGTGATCACCAGGCTAAAGGTATCCTCTTCCAGATAGACATCGATCGGGACCACCGAGGCAGGATCGAGCAGCGGGTGGCGGGCATTGAAGATCCGGATGGTGCTGCCCGGGTGGCGCCCATCTCGGGAGGGCCGGAAGGGCAGCAGGGCCGGTTCGCTGGCGCGCATATCTTCGGCGTATTTAGCGCGGGCAAAAGCCAGGTCGATTTCCGCCAGGCCTTCGACAACCGCCACCACCTCGGCCGCGTGCATCCCGATCTGGCGCGACAGATCCGCCAGAATCCGGCGGACTTCGTCGCGTTCGGCCAGTTCCAGCTCGCGCAGCTGGTTGTTGAGATCCACCACCGCCAGCGGCTCGACGAATAAGGTAGCACCCGAAGAGGACTGATCGTGGATGATCGAGCGCACCCGGCCCTTGAATTCTGCCCGTAGCGGGACCACATAGCGGCCGTTGCGCTGGGTGATGATGGCCTCCTGGAGCATGGGCGTGGTCTTGGGATCGTTGACCAGGCGCTCGAGCTTTGATAACAGCCGGTCGTGGGAAACCTTCATCTCGCGGCGGATGTTGGCCAGTTTATCCGAGGCGTTATCCACCACCTCACTGCGGTCTGAGATCGCGCGCGAGATGGCGTCCACCAACCCGGGCGGTGGGGGAAGCAGGGACGCAATAGTCGTCAGGTTGGGAAACTGCTCGCCCAGGCGTTCGAAGGTGCGCGCCAGCTGGCGCGCAGCAATCAGGGTCGACTTTACGGAAAGCAGTTCATCGGGGGCTAGAACCCCGCCGTGGGCAGCCAGGTCTACCTGCGAGCGGATATCGTGCGCACCGCCCACGCTGGCGTCGGCGTTGATGTCCAGCAGGCGGCGCGCTTCGCTGGTTTGCATCTGCCAGAGATGGGCCTCGCCCAAATCGCTGGACGGCCGGGTCGCGCGCGCCAGGTCGGCCGATGCGCTAAAACTGGCATAACCGGCCAACCGGTCGAGGATCTTGAAATATTCAAGGGTTGAAAGGGTTTTCTCATCCATCACGGATGAGTCTACCATAAAAAATTCGTCGTATAATTTGGATAAATGGAGGTAGATATGTCTACCCTGGCTGAAGAATTAGATCAATTAACGGTTCAAGGAACCCTGTACGAATCTCTGTCCGAAGGGGCGGTGCGCTGCTATGCCTGCGGTCACCGCTGCCTGATCAAACCCGGCCGGCGAGGAATCTGCAAGGTGCGCTTTAATGATAATGGTGTCTTGAAAGTCCCTTGGGGTTATGTAGCCGCTCTCCAGTCCGACCCGGTTGAAAAGAAACCTTTCTTCCACCTCTATCCGGGCGTGGATGCCCTGACTTTCGGGATGCTCGGCTGCGATTTCCACTGCGGCTATTGTTTTTCAGGTGATACGATGGTGGTCACTAACCGCGGCCCGATCCCTTTATCGGAAGCTTTTGCTTTGGCGGAGCGGATCGACCCGCAGCCGGACGGCGAAATCGGATACCCGGCCGGCCTGAAAGCGGTAACCGACGCAGGTGAACTGCATGCTGTGCGAGCGGTCTTTAAACATCCCTATCAGGGTGAGCTTGTTTCAATCGAACCCTATTATCTGCCCCCGCTGCGCTGTACCCCAGACCACCGCGTTTATGCCACACTGGATCCGGAAACAGCGCCGCAGCCGGTGTACGCTCGCGAGCTGACCCTCGACCATTATCTTGCCGTCCCTGCCGGACGTGCGGCCTTCGCCCCCCAGGTCATCCGGCCGGCCGACTGGTTATGCGACCATCAGGTCACCTATCGAGTCCGCTGGAGCCGATCCCTGGAAGACCGGGAGCTGATCCGGGCTTCGAGCGAGCGGGGGGAGAGCTCGCGCGAAACCGGTCTGGCCCTGGTGAAAAGCGCCGCTTATATCCGGCACGTCCAGAGCAAACTGGCTCGCGGCGCAGCGCTGGACACAAACACCGCCGGCCCCATCCTGGACCTGGACAGCAGCACCCTGCGCTTCCCCAACGAGCACCGGCCGGGCATCCCTTTGGAAATCCCGCTGGGAGAAGATATGGCCCGCCTGTTAGGCTATTACTGCGCGGAAGGTTGCGTGGTGCAGAGCAGCCAACGGCCGAACAGCCTGGTGCTCAATTTCAGCTTTTCGCATGAAGAAACCTCGCGGGCAGAAGAAGTTGTCCGGCTGCTTCACAAGTGCCTGGGAGTCCAGGGCCGGCTCGTCACCCATGCCACGACGTTGACGGTGAGCGCGAGCAAAGCTTCGGCGGCGCTGCTCTTCAAAACCCTGGCGGGCAGCGGGGCTCAGGCGAGACAGGTACCCGAACCTCTGTTTACCTCGCCTGAAGCGGTCGTGCGGGCTTTCCTGGAGGCCTACATTGCCGGCGATGGGCATTCCTACCCCAATGGCAAGGTCAGCTCTACCACCGTTTCCCGAAAACTGGCTTATGGGCTGGGTTGGCTGGCTCTCCAGGTGGGCTTATTTCCATCCATATACGATACACCCATGCAGGCAGAGACCCTGATCCTGAGCCGGCGGGTCAAACGCGGGCCCCACCAATTTAGCGTGGTGTGGCACGAAAAGCCGCTTAGGAACCGGAAAATCAAGCGGGCCGGCTCGTATTACCTGCTTCCGCTGGATAAGATCACCCGCCAACCATTTCAAGGGGATGTCTACAACCTTGAGGTCGAGGAGAAGCATAATTACCTGGCCAATTTCTGCCTGGTGAGCAACTGCCAGAATTGGCTGACCTCACAGGCCATGCGCGACCCGGCCTCGGATGTTTCTGCCGAATATGTACGCCGGGTGACCCCACAAAACCTGGTGGATTATGCCAAAAGAGTCGGCGCGGGCGTGGTGGCCTCTTCCTACAATGAGCCCCTGATCACCTCCGAGTGGGCGGTAGCTGTCTTTGAGGAAATGCATAAGGCCGGCCTGCCGTGCGTATTTATCTCGAATGGGAACATGACCCCCGAGGCGATCCAATACCTGCGCCCTCACCTGGTCGGGTATAAGATCGACCTGAAGACCATGCAGGATAAACATTACCGCCAGCTGGGCGGGGTGCTGAACAACGTGCTGGACGGGATCCGGATGGCCCACGACCAGGGCCTCTGGGTGGAGATCGTCACCCTGATCGTACCCGGGTTCAATGACAGCCCGGAGGAGCTGTGGGACGCCGCACGGTTTATCAGCTCGGTCTCACCCGAAATCCCCTGGCACGTGACTGCCTTCCACCCGGATTACAAGATGACCGACCCCGAGCCGACCGGGGCGAAAACACTGCGTCAGGCAGCCGAGATCGGCCAGGAGGCCGGGTTGAAGTTTGTCTACGCGGGGAACCTGCCCGGGCGGGTCGGCAACCTGGAGCATACTCCCTGCCCGAACTGCGGGACCCTGCTCATCGAGCGGTACGGTTACGTCCTGCTCAGCTACACGATCACGGCCCAGGGGACCTGCCCCAAATGCGGGACCACCATCCCCGGTATCTGGTCCGACCAGCCCCAGAATGTACGCCTGGGCGGGCCGGGTTATCCGCAGCGCGTGTTTAGGGATAAATAAAAGCAGAACCGCGAAGACGCAAAGGACGCGAAGGGATATACAAAATCCCTTCGCGGTTTTTCTCTTTGTGCTCTTCGCGTCTTCGCGGTGAAAGTTTTTTCAGGTTGTGAGTTCAGCAATAAATGTGGTGAAGGCGGTGCTGCCGTCCATCTGGCTGGTCTTGAGCGCTTCGTCGATGAATAACAGGCGGCGGTAGACGTCTTCCAGGCGGGCGAGGGTAAACTGGCGCGCCTGGCCCCACAATTTCTCGGCGTAATATTTGTTGGTGATGCGGAACGGCTCGCGCCCAAGATTCTCGATGACCACCAGCGGGCCGCCCCCTTCTTCGATCACCTCGCGCACCAGCAGCAGCAGGCGGAAGTGGCGGACGACCAGGCCCAAAACGGACAGGGCGTCCTGTTTTTCGAGCAGGGCCTGCACCAGCTGCAGCGCCCGTCCCCCATTTCGCGTTCCCAGGGCATCCACCAGTTCAAAAACATCTACCTCACCGGCCTGGGCCACCAGATAGATGACATCATCCACTTCGACCGGACGGCGGAAATCCACATAGGTCAGCAGTTTTTCGATTTCCTGCATAGCCAGGCGGGTATTATTACCAATATGTTTGACCAGCTCCACGGCGGCCGGCGGGGAGATCTGGCCTTTGCGCTGGCGGGCATGCTGGATAATCCAACCCGGCATCTCTCCGACCTTTGGCAGGCGGAACTCGATCAGGCGGCCCTGCTCGGGGTTTTGCTCGACCCACTTTCTCAGCCAGTGCCTGGAATGGATCACTTCCCATTCGCCCTTGCGCCCGCTCTGGTCATCGATCATCAGGACCAGGCTGGTTGTTGGCGCGAGCCGGCCGAGCTGATCGAGAAAACGGTTCCGCGTTGTCTCGCTCGACAGGCGCGCCAGCGGATCGTGGACGATCACCAGCCGGCGCTCCGCCAGAAATGGCATCGCTCCGGTCGCAGTGCGCAGATCGTTTTCGCTCATCGAACGGCCTTCCAGGCGCGTGGTGTTCAGGTCGGCCATACTGGGGTCGCCGAGCTGGCCGAACCAGCGCGCCAGCGTCTGGTCGATACTGTACTGGTCGTCTCCGTGCACGACCGTCACACCGGATTGCAGGTCAGGGGAGCTCACAAAAGAAATTATAACAGAAGGCGATCGACACAGAGACACCCGGTGTTTTCGAAAACACCGGGTGTCTGGAAGTTATCTGGAATTTGTCTGGCAGTTCTATCCTCGAGTAACTACGCGGTGGGCCTTGACCCGTCCGCGGTGGCTCGCCACGATATCGACTACCTCCA
>Ga0105104_10000452_pt1 | contig 31669 bp, 33 predicted proteins | sample PPLLaktember2015_3_FD_87034 | JGI IMG/M metagenome (GOLD analysis project Ga0105104, IMG submission 87034) | Freshwater sediment microbial communities from Prairie Pothole Lake near Jamestown, North Dakota, USA - PPLs Lake P7 Core (6) Depth... | ecosystem: Environmental > Aquatic > Freshwater >...
ACCTGGGACGTACGGCTGATCCAATGGCCTGAGGGCGTTGTGCTCAGATCGATAACAATCCCCGGAGAAGCTCCGGATCTCAGCCAATCAGGTCCGGGATCTGTTTATGGCAGTGCCCCTACAACGGAACTATATGGTTGGTTGAGATCCACCCTGGGCGATGGGACGATTCTTGCAAAGGGGGAATTTTTGGACGGTGCGGTGGGCGAGATCGCCATTTCGCCGGCGGGGAATGTTCTGGCTTCCGCAAATTCCGACGGAACGGTCAGGTTGTGGGATTTGGCGACGGGTCAATTGGGATATGAGCTCGAAGGAGAAGTAAGCGAGATGCCCACCCTGGCCTATTCACCGGCTGGCAAGTATCTGGTTGTAGGGGGCGCGGAACAATCTGTAAGGATCATTGATGTGACGGCTGGACTGTTAATCAAGACTCTGGAAAACACCAACCATGTGGCCAGCATCAAAATCTCACCGGATGGTGAGCGGATGGCACTGGGGAGTTCGGACAGCGGGTTGATCCGGATCTGGGATATGGCGACATCCCAGGTGGTTAGCTCCCTTTCCAGGCACAAGCAGCGAGTGAATGATGTGGCTTTTTCCCCGGATGGCAAGCTTCTGGCCTCTGGCAGCGCTGACATGAGCGCGATCATTTGGAATGCGGAAACGGGCCAGACTGTATTGACTTTACAGGGCCATACCGGCGAGGTAACCGGCGTAGCTTTCTCGCCGGATGGAAAAACCCTGGTCACGGCGAGCCTGGATGGAACGGTGAAAGTTTGGAACGCAGCCACGGGACACCTGATCCGATCGCTCGGCAGGCACCCGGCGGGTGTGCTCGCTGCTGCGATCTCGCCGGACGGGAAAACCCTGGCAAGCGCGGGCGGGGAGGGCGATAACACTATCCGATTTTGGGATCTGGCGACGGGACAGGCGGCCGGCGGCTTTACCGGGCATACCCAGGGAGTGACCGGCCTGGCTTATACACCGGATGGAAAGACCCTGATATCTGCGAGCCGGGATGGGATTGTAAAACTATGGAGTTTGGCCACAAAACCATAAACAAGACAATAACACACCCATCGAGGCGCTGCCTCCACCCGCGGGCGGCTGCGAATAATTATCCAGCTGGTTCTCTATGCCGGGCAAGAAAACGCACAAAGGAAAACCACCGTCTGTATGGGACGGTGGTTTGATAATCCTTATTCAATTTTGGTGTACCCAACAGAGATTGCGGTACCAGGTCTACCCAACCGGCGCGGGTTGAACTGGCCGGCGGCGGAGCAGGTCAAGCAGCGAGCGCGGGTATTCCCTGCGCAGCAGCAGTCCAATCGCCAGGCCCAGGACCGGGGTGGTAATGGATTCGATCCCGAGCGGGGCCATCCCCACGCAAAAGACCACCGCAGCGATCAGGCCGCAGCGAGCCCATTTGCCCCGGCTGAGGATCGACACGGCCACCGAGATCTCAAACACGATCAACGCAATCACAAAGGGGACCGTGGCCGCAGCCAGCACGCTGGTAAAGAACCATTTGTAAACCGGCAGGAGGGCTTGCGAACCGGCCTGGACATAGATCCCCGGATCGATGAGGATCATGGCCAGGTTGACCCCCAGCGCCATGAGCAAGAAGAAGAAGCCAACGAACAGGCGAGTCCAATCTGGTTTGAGCCAGGCAGCCGCGAGAACGATCAGGGAGAAGAGCAGGAAAACAAGTTGAGGGGACATGGCGATCGACTCCAGTATGGGTTAGCGAGCGAATTGGATGGCGGGAAAGCGCAGGAAGATGGCAGCCAGCAGGGCGAGATCGATCAGCACCCCGATGGGCAGCCAGGGGTGCCAGTAGAGCGCCAGAAGGACCAGCGATAATACCGATGCAGCCGCGGCCAGACCCTGCCAGATACTCGCCTGCCCGGGGGCAAACAGGAGCGCGGCGCCCGCCAGGGTGTAACCGGCTGCAACCAGGACCCACAACACCCAACCGAGCGTGCGGGTGACCTGTGGGGGGAGGCCCAGCTTGCTGGCCGGCCAGGCCGGATCCAGCGCCTCACGCCACCAGGCAGGCATAAAAGGCGTGCGCAGCGCGCCCGGCTGCGGAACGGGCACCTGGGCCAGGCTCATGTGCACCCAGCCGTGTGCGAGAAGAAAGATCACGAAAAGTACGCGAAGGGTTGTGGGGTTCATCATATCTCCAGAAATATTAGGATGGTTGAGGGATCAAAACTCGAGCAGCCGGTCGTTGGTCCAATGAGCCTGATCACTATAAGCAGTATAGCGGCTCCCATGCCTGTGTTCATCTGCCCAAGGATGTAGCCGGGGTTTATTTTGCGCGTCCCAGGTTAGTAAACCCCCTGCTGGATGGACCCGGCGCGAAAAAAAGCACGGCCCCTCGGAGTCCGAGGGGCCGTAAAAATAATTTTAATTCTGGGCGGAAGGTTCAAACAAATGCCATCCTGGGTGGTGGGACCAACCCCGTGCTCCTACTTATGGCGAAGACCCTTTGCCAGGCGAGGCCGGCCATCTCGCCCCCAACTGACCCTATCCAGTCCATTCCGGACGGGCACAGCCAGGATGAACGGATCAGGCAAGATCTCTGGCCGGGAAACACAGCTGGTGGATGCGCTTTGCCCAGTCCTCCGCGCGCTCGAGCTCGCCCTCTTTGAGCGGCCCTTCCGAGGCTTTTACGATGAACCCTTCAGGCGGCAGTACCAGGAAACCGCCCTTCTTCTTGAGCGCAGCGGCGATCGGATCGGCGGCATAGCCAAATATTTTGACCATGAATGTCAGGATAGGCGAGCCTACCTCGCTGATTACCAGGCGGGTATCGAACGCGGCCACCTTGACGCCTTTGAGCGAATGCCCGGGAATGCTGTTTAGAAAACTTCGCGTCCCCTCGGTAGCGCGGAGACTGCGGGTTGGGGAGCCGACGATCAACAGTTCCAGACCGGTCAGCTGTTCCAGATTTACCTGATTGACGCGGACTACCGCCACATCCTCCCCGAGATCCAGAGCGCTGCCAATCGCCCTGGCGACCTGCTCCGTGTTGCCAAACACCGAATCATAAACGATCAATGCTTTCATGAGATATCCCTCCCTTTTTAGTATATCACCTTGATCGATGATTTCGCCTCAGCGCCGCGCTGACCGCCGGGCGTTTCTGGTAAGCGCGCCCCTCGCGGCTCCACGAGCCGGGCATGCTGGTGATGAGGGTCAACCCCACGGCAAGCCGTGGGGTTCGAGGACCGAAACCTCGTCGAGGGGCACAACCTGGATTTCCGTCACCCGGTAGAGATAGCGGTCCGCGAGGGAAAAGATTTCGACCTGGTCGCCGACCTCAATTTCATTCAGCCTGAGGAAGGGACCCGGCTGCTTCCCCAACAGGTTTATGATGATAAGAATGAACACTAATCAGGAACCCACAAGGTAGTTTTGCTATATACTATTAATCAAATGAAACTTATTCTACGGATTGCCGGTATTCTTTTGATCCTGGCCGGGGCTGTCTGGTTCCTGCAGGGCATCAACGTCTTGCCCGGAAGTATTATGACCGGCCAGATCCAATGGGCGATCTACGGCGGATTAGCCATCCTGATCGGTATCGGGTTGCTCGTGCTTGCCAACCGGCGCGGCACTTCCCCTCCCAAACAAAGTTGAGCATTACTGAAAATGATCCGCCGGTCCGCTTGTCCTCTCGGCTGTGGCGCGGGTTTACAATGCAACTGTTCCTGGTTGCAGTGCTGCCTTTAACGGTGCTGCTCCTGGCGGTTACGTTTGGCAGCCTGTCGCTCCACCACCGCGCCATGCGCTCACTGGTGGGTGACCGCAACTTGCGCGCGGTCCAGGCGGCGGCCGGCAGCCTCAACCAGGAAGTGACGCATCTGGGAGAAATCCTGGAGATCCTCTCATTTCAAGCCAGCGAACCGGGCGATCTAAATCGCCTGTTATCCGAGCAAAGCAAGCAGCTTGCCAGATTCACAGGAGGCGTCGCGATCCTTGGACCCGAACGGCAGATCCTGGCAAGCAATAACGATCCACTGTTTGACCGGTTATGGGATGAAGAGGGGTGGAAAAAAGTCAGTCTGGAACTCACCCAGATCGAAGCGGGTCAGGCTATCTATTCGCAGACATTTGATTCGGGCGACCAGATCTTTGCCTATGCCGCAGTGCGCAACGAGCGCGGAAATTCCCTGGTAGGGGTTTTCTCACCGGCGGTTCTAATTCGAGACGGTCTCAAGTCCATCGCCGAAATCGAACCGCTGACCGCTGTGGTTGTCGATCAGGATTATACGGTCTTATACCGGAAGGGAAGCCTGGGAGCGGAAGAATCAATTGTTGGTCATCCAGGGATCGCCGATGGGCTGTCAGGGGAGAGCGGCATCACTTATCTGCCTACCCGCGCGGGAGAACACGTAGTGACCTACAGCCCGGTACCGCCGCTGGGGTGGGCGCTGATGATCGAGGAATCCTGGGAGGATGTCGCCAGCCCGCTCCTGCGGCTTACCCAGTTTGCCCCCCTGGTGCTCATCCCAACCCTGGTTCTGAGCCTGGTGGCGCTGTGGTTCGCGCTGCGGCAGATCGTGCAGCCTCTCCAGGCTTTACAGGCCAAAACCGAAGACCTGGCGCAAGGCAATTTTAATTCCATCCGCCAACCGGTTGGCGGGGTACCCGAGATCCGCCTCCTGCAATCGGCCCTGGAGCATATGGCCAAAGAACTCAAGGCCGCGCAGGAGAGTTTGCACACCTATATCGGCGCGCTCACGGCCGGGGTTGAAAATGAGCGGCGTAATCTGGCGCGCGAGCTGCACGACGACACCCTCCAGGCGATCATCGGTCTCAACCAGCAGTCCCAAATCGCGCGCATGCGCAATCAAAACCCCGAAGTCGAAAAGACGCTCGATCAAATGATCAAGCTCGGGCGCCAGACAATCGTCAACTTGCGGCGAATGGTGCGCGGTCTGCGCCCTATTTACCTGGAAGACCTGGGCCTGGTGACCGCAATCGAAATGCTTGCTACCGAAGCCGAGCGACCATCCAATCTGGATGTCCATTTCAAGCTGAACGGTTTAGAGCGGCGGCTCAAACCAGATGTCGAGATGGCGCTCTACCGCATCAGCCAGGAAGCCGTCAGCAACGTTGCTCGCCACGCAGGCGCTGCCAATGCCTGGATCGAACTCACCTTTCACCCGGACCACGTCACGCTGGTGATCCGGGATGACGGGAAAGGCTTCCACGTCCCAACCGATTCGGCCAATTTTGCGCGTCAGGGTCACTACGGGCTGCTGGGTCTTTACGAGCGAGCCGAGCTGATCGGCGCGCAGATTTCAATCAGCTCAAATCCGGGAGAAGGCACCACTATCACCACCCACCTCCAGGATAGGTAACCCTGGCAAGTTCACCCCCTTACGGATCTTTATACAGGCAAATATGCCTGTATAAAGATCCGTAAGATAGCGCTTATCCGTTTGTGCCGGGCTGGGTAAACTCGATGCATGAGGTCAACCGAATGTCTTCCACAAAAGAACGATATATTCCGGCCCTGAACCAGCGCTGGCTGACGCCTCTATACGACCCGCTTTTGAAATATGGGATGCGGGAGGAGCTGTTCAAACGCCGGTTTATCGACCGGATCGTATTTAAACCAAACGAACGTATTCTGGATCTGGGAACTGGAACGGGCACGTTGAGCATTATGCTCAAGCTAGACCACCCGCATCTCCAGGTGACCGGGTTGGATGGCGACCCGCAGGTATTGGCGCTTGCCACGCAAAAGGCTCTCCAGGTTGGGGTGGAGATCGGTTGGGACCAGGGCATGGCCTTTGCATTATCCTATCCGGACGAGACTTTCGACACGGTAATCAGCAGCCTGGTCATCCATCATTTGAACACAGCCAACAAACTGCGTGCCTTTCGGGAGGTTATGCGAGTGTTGAAGCCCGGCCGCGAGTTTCACATCGCGGATTTTGGCCGCCCGCATAACCGGCTCATGAAACTGATCTCGCGTGTGACTTACCACCTGGAGGAAGCCGCGGATAACATCGCCGGCCGGATCCCTTCCATCCTGGAGGAGGCCGGGTTCGAGCAGGTACGCGAAGAAGCGGCCCTCTCGACCCTGTTTGGCACGCTTTCCTTCTACCGGGCAGTAAAACCATTATCATAGAGGTAGGAAGATTGGGATGTCAAAACAGTCAGGCGAAGAACGAATCCGCATCATCCTGGCGGACGATCACGCGGTCGTGCGCGCCGGCATCCGCCAGTTCCTGGAGATGGATGGAGATATCCATGTCGTGGCCGAAGCGGATGATGGCGAACAGGCAAAGGCCATCGTCGAACAGCATATGCCGGACGTAGCCGTCCTGGACATTCAAATGCCCAAAGCGACCGGGATCGAAGTGACCCGCCACGTGCGCGCCAGGCGCTGGCCGGTGGGCATCCTCGTATTGACAGCTTACGAAGAGGATCCGTACGTCTCCGCGGTGCTGAGAGCAGGAGCCAATGGATACGTTTTAAAAACGGCAGATCCTGAGGAGATCGTCCAGGCCGTCCGGGATGTCCACCAGGGAAAATCCGTCCTCGACCCCGCGATCATTTCCAAGGTCATGGCGCATTTATCCTCTCCCGCCAGAGCAGTCAGCATCTCCGCGCTGACCGATCGCGAGATGGAAGTCTTGACCCTGGCAGCCAAAGGCTACACCAACAAGGCCATCGCGGTGCAGCTCTCGATTAGCGACCGCACCGTCCAGGGACATTTTGCGCGCATCTTCGAGAAAATGCAGGCCTCCAGCCGCACAGAAGCGGTCATGCGCGCCGTGTCCCTCGGGCTGATCCCCCCTGATATTGCCCAGGCCGAATGAGTGGGTAGTGGGCGGTGGGTAGTGGACAGTACAACCCTTGCTGTCCACTACCCACCGCCCACTTTTAAATCTTATAGCATTAATCCTGCGCGGTCGAATTTGGACCGGATGGTCTCTGCCAGGTTGGAAAAGTATTCCTCCAGATAGGGGAAGCCGAACCAGACGACCCCCATTCCTAGCAGCAAACCGGTGATCAGGCGCATGATCGAATTGAATGAGCCCCAGCCATCGCCCAGATAGAAAGAGGCGGGGAAAGCAGCATTGGTGAGGATGGCCAGCCAGACGTTGCCGTCGCGGAACCCCTGGCCCAGGCCGGCAAAATCGCTGATCATGTGGCTAAACCCGTCGATAGCCATGGGTACAGCCAGGACGAGCATCCCTTTGAGGGAGAGTGGCCTTATTCGCCGGCGGAGCAGATACCAGATCCAGGCAAACAATAGAATCCCACCGTACATCGAAGCCATACGGTCAGACCAGGCCACTTTCCAGCCCATTTCGGCGTTGCCCACAAACTGGCGCAGGGTCAGAAAATTGGATGCGTCCAACCCGAGCGCCTGGAAAGCGCTCAGTGGATAGGTGAAACTTTCACCAAACAGGAAATAAGAGCGTTGCGGCAGTTGGTGGCACAGGAACGAGTAAACGGCATAGATTGCCTTCGCGGGGAGCTCCCAACCGATCTCCATGAATACTGGGGCCAGGAAGGGCAGGCCTACAAAGATGCCAAATGCCAGGCTGAAGCCTGCCATCCAGTGCCGGCTGATGGCATACGCCGCCCGGTTTAGAGCAATAGCCATGGAATATCTTCGTTTGGGAATCATGCCCCGTGTCTGACCGGGCACTGCGATTAAACTCGGTTCAAATAAATGTTTCACAGATATCAATATACAGATTACCCCACCTGTACCCAAGAGTACATTGGCTTGCCGGGCATAGGCAAAAATGCTTACGCAATAATGCGGATAGGAAAAGCGACCTGGTGGCCGTATGATATTCATGACCTCACGGCGGGCCGTGAGAGCACATTTGGGTGGAGGTACCTGTGTCGAAAAAGCACGTTCTTCTGATGGCAGCCTGCTGCGTGATCGGTATGGGTGGGGCGGCGGCGATCTTTCTGTTTGGCGTTCCGGCCAATAAGCTGCTGACCGGCTTCATCGTTCTATTGTGTCCGCTGTCCCATCTCTTGATGATGAAGTTTATGGGGCATGGGGGCCATCAAAACCATCCCGGCCAACTTGCTCAAGCCCACCATTCCGAGTCTCTCGGAGAGTCGAAAGGAATTGTTCCAAAAGGGTAAAATTTTCCGGAGAGAGTTTCTACGCTCGTCCCATTTTATCCTGGGGAGCCCGGCGCTGACGTTCGGGCTCCCCAGGTTTAATTTCCCAAAGGGAGAACCTGCCGTCCGGGTCAATGGGGGATTCGCCGGGCTGAAACAACGCCCGGATACCGACAGCCCGATCCTGGATCTCTGGAACCCTGACAGAAATGCAAGGTAAGGATAGGCGAAATTGCCCTTAATACCAGGCATGGTATTCGATTATCTTATTACTATTCCCCAAAATTCAACGACATCTATAAGGATAAAAGGATATCGATCAATGAGACTATTACCAACGATAAAGACGATCTCAACTTTCCTGGCGATACTCGTGTTGCTGTTTGCCGGGCCCGGGACCGTCTCGGCAGACGGGGGCGATAATCCATTTGAGCAGGAAGCGGGGGGATACCACATCAACCTGGTTTTCGATGAACCTGTAAAGGCTGGCAGTAATGAAATCGTGGTCAAACTTCGCACAGAACACGACAAACCAATTGCCGGCGCGACGGTTGAGGTCGCGGTCGAGCAAGCCGAATCTCATGCGGAGGAAGAACTGGCCCACGCGGGTGATTCCACTGAAATGCATCACGATGAAGGTGCTGGAGAGACTGGTACGGACACGATGGAAAGCATGGGTCATGAAAGCGACCTGCATGAGCCCGACAGAGCGCAGAAGATCGTGTTGGAGGCCGGGCATGAGCCGGGTGAATATCATGGTGTCATTGAGCTCCCCAAAACGGGTGATTCAAAGTTAAGCGTCCATTTTCAGGTGGAAGATGCCGCAAACATGGTGATTTTCCCCTTAGAAATCTCTTCTGGCTTTTCGAAGGCAGGCATCCTGGTTGGATTTATAAGCGTCAATATTGCTGCCATCGTCACAGCTGCCATCTTGAAGCGTAAATCAACCTCCAGCCCGATCGAAGGGGACCGTTAACCATGAGTAGTCAAAAAACAAGAGACCGGGGGAATCGTTCTTCGATGGCGGTGGATTTAATGAAAATTCCCCTGGTTGGGGGCTTTCTGCGCAGCCGTTGGTATCCGGGCATTTTCCAGTGGATCACGCTGGCCGTCTTTTCCTTTATTGTGTTCCAACTTCTGGCAGGTCCAGACGCGGCTCACGATAACTTCGGGACTGCCATGACCTGGGTTTTGTGGTGGCCGCTCATCCCGATTATGTTCCTGTTCCTGGGAAGGTTCTGGTGCGCCATTTGCCCGTTTGCGACCGTTAGTGACCTGGTGCAGAAACTGGTCGGCAACTACCGCGGGGTACCCAAATTCCTCAAAAAATACGGCATTTGGATTATCGATGCTATGTTCATTATGATTACCTGGTCAGACCATGTGTGGGGCGTGGTGGAATCGCCCTGGGGGTCCGGCGTACTGCTGCTTGGCCTGACGACCGGGGTGGTCGTGTCTGGCGCATTCTGGGAGCGGCGCACCTTCTGCCGTTACCTGTGCTTTTTAGGAGGGCTTTCCGGTAATTATGCTCGCGCGGGTATCCTGGCTTTGCGCGGAACACCCGAAATTTGCGCGAAATGTACTCAGGCCAGTTGTTTCAAAGGCACGGATAAAGCGCCGGGCTGCCCGTTGTTCGAGTTCCCGAAAACGATGGAAGCAAATGCCAACTGTAATGTATGCGCCAACTGCGCAAAAAACTGCCCCAACGACTCGATCCGCCTGACCTTGCGACCCCCGACCAAGGAATTATGGTTTATCCGCAAACCCAGACTGGAAGAAGCCTTTCTGTCAGTGGTCATTATGGGGATTGTGTTCGTGCAAAATGTGACCATGCTGGAAGTGTGGAATTCCATGCTGCGCTGGCTCGAAGGCGTCACCGGCACGACAAGCTACTCTGTCAACTTCACCATCACCTTTCTGATCGCCATCCTCATCCCGGTGACTCTGCTGGCGCTGACGTCTCTGGGAGCGCGTATCTTCAACCGCGATTCGCTGGTACGCAACTTTACCATCTTTGGCTACGCCATCATTCCGCTGGATATGGCAGGTCATATCGGGCATAACCTGTTCCACCTGCTTGCAGAAGGCAAATCGGTGTTTTACACCGCGATGGCCTTGTTTGGCCAGGAGGTCCACGGCGCTTCGCCGGCCCTGGTCAGCACCGATGTGATCCAGATACTGCAGTTCGCCCTGATCGCGCTGGGTGTGCTTGGCTCGATCATCACTGCCTATTGGATTGCCCGGCGCAACTTCCCTGGGAAGACCTGGGTCTCCTTCGTACCGTATGCAGTACTGCTCCTTATCCTGGGAGCCATCAATATCTGGCTGTTCGTCCTGCCAATGGCCATGCGGATGTAATCAAACGCAGGCTGCCGGAGAAGATTTGTAGGATGTAAGCGTGAGTGTATAGGCCGAATCAACTAAGCGGAAACCAGCCATCTAACCCTATCCCCTGCCCACGGTCACAGATACACTGAGTACAGCACCTCTTTTACCCGCTGCACACATCGTCAGGAACCAAATTATGCCTCGATATAAGACCAAGTACAACCCTACACCCAAGAAAAAGAATTTGACGCCGCTCTGGCTGGCGCTGTCCGGGGTTGGCCTGCTGTTGATCGCCGTTTGGGCGATCTTGAGCGGCGGCAACCGAACTAACCAGGCTGTCGAAGTCAGCGGTTCTGCCCGCTTGAAAGTGGACCAGAATTTGCTCGATTACGGCGACCAGCGCCTGGGAAATACCGTCCGCGCGGAAGTCAAGGTCACCAACGTGGGCGACCAGACCCTGCGCTTTACAGAGGACCCGTATATCGAAGTCGTGGAGGGGTGTTGACCGCCTACTCCCGCCGTCGGTTCGATGGCGCTCAAACCCGGTGAAAGCACCCAGATCGTGATGGAGTTTATGATGCACGGCGATATGGGCGGGTATCACGATTTCCGCCTCAAACTGCTGACCAATGACCGGCAGGAGCCGGTCCAGGAGGTCAAGATCCTCTCCAATTGGATTCCGTAATCTGGAATAGTTGGACACGGATTTCACGGAGTGACACGGATCAAGAATTAAAAAGAAAAACACCCGGGCTCAATATGCGGCCCCGGGTGTTTTGTTTTGGAACCTATCCGAAAAATATTTTTTCTGGGGTGTTTGTGCGGGTGCAAAGCACCCCAACAATAATTTTCGGATTGATAATAAATTCTCAGCCTGGGTAATCCATTACTTCAGGCCGCTTCTTCCTTGGCTTGTTCAGACCTGACCTTTAGCAGCTTCAGGCGGAAGGTGTCTTCCCGGTCACGCTCTTCGAGTGTGCTGATGATAAAGGCCACGGTATTTTCGTATTCCGGGATAAAGATATGCTGCAGAGCATTGACGCGCCGCTGGGTCTTACGCAGTTCGTTTGCCAGCCGAAAAACGGTGGTCACCAACCTGGACAGCTCGGGGATGTAGCCCAGCACCTCGCGGAAAGCTGCGCTGGCCTCATCCAGGGTAACCGATGTATCTCCCAGGCTGTATGGCATCTCGGGAGGCTCGCCGGTGGCTTCCACCATGGGCACGGGAACCCCCATGATGCCGTGGTAGCGCAGCCGGACATCCACGCTCTTGTTGACTGCCAGGGCGGCCCATTCGACATGCTCGCGGCCCATGGCCAGCTGCGCTCTTTCCAGGGCGCGGTACGCATCGGCCTGCAGTTTCCACATTTTTTCCTGAAGTTGGGTAGCATCGTGGGCCACCTGCATCAGCTCCGTGGTCAGCACCTCGCGCTTGCGGTCCAGAATTTCATACCCCTCGCGAGCAAACTCGAGCTCCTGCTTGATGCGGATCAAGTTGCTGCGAGTCGGGGGGATGCTAATTCTTGGCATGACCTTCCTCGTAGTACAGCTTGATATCGTCGAGGCTGACGCGAGTGAGCTCCTCTTTGGGGAGCATCGAGAGCAGGCGCCACCCAATGTTGAGAGTCTGTTCGATGGTGCGATTTTCGGTCGACGCCTGGTTGATAAACTCCCGTTCAAAGGATTTCCCAAAGGTCAGGTACCTTTGATCGATCTCGCTCAGCTCCTCCTCACCGATCACCGAGGCCAGCGCGCGCACATCCTGCACGTGCGCATAGGAAGCGTACAACTGCGCGGCCACGCGCGAATGGTCAGCGCGAGTGCGGCCTTTGCCGATGCCGTCTTTCATCAACCTGGAAAGACTGGGCAGCACAGAAATGGGCGGGTAGATACCCGACTGGTAGAGGCCGCGCCCAAGCACAATCTGGCCTTCGGTGATATAGCCGGTCAGGTCGGGCACCGGGTGGGTGATATCATCGTTGGGCATCGAAAGGATCGGGATCTGGGTGATCGATCCCTTGCTGGTCTTGATGCGCCCGGTGCGCTCGTACATCGAAGCCAGGTCGCTGTACAGGTAACCGGGGTACCCCTTGCGGCTGGGGACTTCACCGCGAATATTGGAAATCTGGCGCAGCGCTTCGCAGTAGTTGGTCATGTCGGTGAGGACGACCAGCACGTGCATCTCGCGCTCGAAGGCCAGGTATTCCGCCAGGGTTAGAGCGGCGCGGGGTGTGACCAGGCGTTCCACAGGCGGGTCATCCGCCAGGTTGAGGAACATGGCCACCCGGGTGAGCGCGCCGCTTTCGGCAAAGGAGTTGCGGAAGAAATCAGCCACATCGTGTTTGACACCCATGGCCGCAAAGACGATAGCGAAAGGCTCGATTTCCGAGCGCTGCTCGCCTACCGGAGAGCCGAGCGTCGCCTGGCGCACGATCTGCGTGGCTAACTGGTCGTGCGGGATGCCTGCGCCAGAGAACAGCGGCAGCTTTTGTCCCATCACCAGGGTATTCATGCCATCGATCGCGGATATACCCGTCTGGATAAAGTCGCGTGGGTATACGCGGGCGGTTGGGTTGATCGGGCTGCCGTTAATATCGGCATACCGGTCGGTCAGCGGCTGAGGGCCGCCGTCCAGGGGTCTTCCCAATCCATCGAAGACGCGCCCCAACATTTCCTCCGCAACGGGGAGATGCAAGGGTCCCCCCAAAAAGCGGATATTGGTGCCATCGATGGAAAGCCCGGTGGTCCCGGCAAAGACCTGCACCACCGCCATCCCCTCGCCCACTTCCAGAATGCGGCCCAGGCGTATCTGACCTTGCGAGTCGATCACCTCGACCACTTCATCGTAGCCAATCGAGCCGGCGTTTTCGATCACCAGGATCGGGCCTTCGATCTTGTCTACACCAACCACAACCTGGCCGCCAACGGTTAAATCGCTCATTTATACTCCGTCTCTAATTGATCCATCTGCTGATCGATGACTTTATGGATCTCGTCCAGCTTTTCCAATTCGTCATTTTTAATTTCGCCCTTCATGCGGATCAACGTATCGGTTACCGGCAGCTTGTGGATCACCGAAATGGTAGCGCCGGTCTTGATGATCCGGTGGGCGCGATGGTGGAAGTGCAGGATCAGGTTGAGCATCTTGATTTGCTTTTGGATCGTGGAATAAGCATCCACGTCGTCAAGCGCGTTCTGCTGCAGGAATCCTTCGCGAAGCAGGCGGGCGGTTTCCAGGATCAGGCGCTGCTCATCCGGCAGGGCATCCGGCCCGACCAGCTTGACGATTTGGGACAGGCGGCTCTCTTCGCTCAGCAGTCCCATGGCCTCGTTGCGCAGAGCATACCAGTCCATGCCGACCTGTTCGCGCCACCAACCGGCGACATCTTCCAGGTATTCACTGTAGCTGTCCAGCCAGTTAATGGAGGGGAAGTGGCGGGCAGAAGCCAGCGATTTATCCAGCGCCCAGAAACAGCGGATAAAACGGGTGGTATGTTGGGTGACCGGCTCTGAGAAATCACCGCCGGGCGGGGAGACCGCGCCGATGATGCTGACCGAGCCCTGCTTGCCGTTGAAAGTCTGCACCAAACCGGCCCGTTCGTAGAACTCGGCCAGGCGGTTCGCCAGGTAGGCCGGGTAGCCTTCCTCGGCGGGCATCTCTTCCAGGCGACCGGAGACTTCACGGAGGGCTTCCGCCCAACGGGAGGTCGAGTCAGCCATGAGGGCCACGTGATAGCCCATGTCGCGGTAGTACTCTGCGATGGTAATCCCGGTATAGATGCTGGCCTCGCGGGCCGCGACCGGCATGTTGGAGGTGTTGGCAATCAGGACGGTGCGCTCCATCAGGGGGCGCCCACTGCGCGGATCGACCAGCGCGGGGAACTCCTGGAGCACTTCGGTCATCTCGTTGCCGCGCTCTCCGCAGCCGATATACACCACCACCTGCGCGTCAGACCACTTGGCAATACTCTGCTGGGTGACTGTTTTTCCGGCGCCAAAACCGCCCGGGATCGCCGCCGCCCCACCTTTTGCCAGGGGGAAGAAAGTATCCAATACGCGCTGCCCGGTGACCAGCGGTCCGCCCGAATGCCCTTTACGGCTGAGGTAAGGCCGCGCACGGCGCACCGGCCAACGCTGCAGCATCGTCAGCTCGCGCTGGCCTTGCTCGGTCTGGACCCTGGCGATGATCTCTTCGATGGTATATTCACCGGCAGGGGCCACCCAGGTCAGCGTGCCTTTGACATCCGGGGGGGTCATGACGCGGTGCTCCAGGGCTTCGGTCTCCGGGACGGTGCCCAGGATGACCCCGCTGCTGACCGCATCCCCTTCTTTCAAAACGGGGGTAAAGCTCCACTTCTGTTTGCGGTATAGGGGAGTAAGATGGATGCCACGGCTGATAAAGGAGCCGCTGCGCATCTGGATGATGGGCAGGGGACGCTGGATGCCGTCAAAAATACTCGTGAGCAGGCCGGGGCCCAACTCTACCGACAGCGGCAAACCCGTGCCAAACACAGGCGCGCCCGGCCGCATCCCCGAGGTTTCCTCGTACACCTGGACGGTAATGATATTCCCATCCAGACCGATCACCTCACCAATCAGGTGATCTTCGCCCACTTCTACCAGTTCCAGCATGCTGACTTTACGAGACCCTCGAGCGCGGATCACCGGCCCGCTGATCCACATCACATCACCAATCTGCTGGCTCATAAGGATTCTCCGATCAATAAGCGATACACCGGCGAGCGGAGCGTGTTCTGCAACCGGTTCAACCGGGTTTCGAGCGTATTATCATACTGCAAATGACCATCGGGGGTCGCAACGACCACGCCGGTCTTATTCTCAAGCGGTTCTCCGATGGAAAGCTTCAGGTTCATTTCCTGCGAGATCTGATCCAGAACCGCATCGGTGAGAACGCTGCGGGTTTTCGGATCGACGCGGACCACAACTTCATTGGCGCTCAATTGAGACAGGGCCTCGCGAAGAAGGTTCAACGCGATGGTGTTGTAACCGTCCGTCTGCTGCAGCGCAGGAATCTTTTTCCTGGCGGTGGTAAAAACCTTATCCAGCAGTTGTTCGCGGTGCTCCAGCTCCGACGTGCGCGCTTTCATTTGTGTGGTGGCAATCACCTGACCACGCAGGCGGTCTGCTTCCTGACGGGCCCGCTCCAAAATCCGGGCGGATTCGGCATCCGCCTGTTCTTGAGCCCGCTGCCTGATCGCATCGGCTTTTTCCCTGGCTTCCGCCAGGATCTGTGCAGCCTCTGCTTCGGCTTCATCCATCATCGCGCGGGAGAGCGCTTCAACATTTTCTTCTAAGGATCTCATATTTGGTTACCCAATCACCTTGACTTATGCATGCAGCCGATAGTTGCAGAAAAATTTTATATCTTGACACCGATTGCCCGGAGGACAATATCACCGAGAGAGGGTTGGTCAGGGCTCACCCCTTGCGTACCGGGGATCTCGACCACGAGCGGGATCGTGCTGCGCAGTTGGAGCTGATCCATCCTATCCGGGATCAGTCTTGAGACATCTTGAGTAACCAGGACGATGCCGATATCCGGCGTCTGCAGAGCATTGTCCAGCGCCTGATTCACCTCTTCCGTGGTGGTCGCCTCCTGGCCTTGAACTCCGGCAAGGGAGTAACCCAGCACTGCTTCCTGGTTACCGATAACCAATATCTTCATTGATGCTTACCGGTTGAGCACCAGGAAGGAAATGATCAAACCGTAGATCGCAATTCCTTCGCCCATACCCACGAAGATCAGCGCGCGACCGAACGATTCGGGTTTCTCGGCAATCGCGCCCACAGCCGCAGCGCCCGTATTGGCTACCGCGATACCCGCGCCAATCGAAGCCAGACCGGTCGAAATGGCCGCCGCCAGGGTCGCGAATTGATCCCCACCCACAGCTTCCTGGGCCAGACCCGAAGCCATGACCGTGGTGGGCGAGAGCAGCCATACCAGGCCGACACCGGCTGCCATCAGACCCACGATCGCATTAAACCCGTTGAGACCCATCACCAGACGGCGCGTACCGGCGGCCGGCTGCTGCTTGCCATCGCGCATAAAATAGATGAGTGCCGGAATTAAAGGGATCAGCCCAACAAGTACCGCGATGATTAGAAACATGTAATCCTCCTAGATTTTGATTATTTGATGCCCCGGCCAGAGGGTCTGGGTTCCTTCCAGCCGGCCGGAGTTTGATCGCTGCTATTCTTCTGCCGTAGGCCGGATTGTCAAAGGCTCATAGCGCATCCCGCCGCCCCTGAAGAATTTGCCAAAGAATTCATAATACGACAGACGCATGGTCTGGATACCGACAATCAATCCTTCAAAGCCGATAATGAAAATATTACCGATCAGGATCACAATCCAGTAACCCACTCCGCGGTCCGGGCTGGCCAATTCGGCCAGGAGAAAGATCGCGGAGCTGAGACCGCCGTGGGCCACGGCAAAAGCACCTACGCGCACGTAGGAAAGACTGTTGCTCAAGAAGCTGATGAAGGTCTCGAACAGCTCAAAGAAGGCCTGGATAATATACACGCCAAGACTGCCTTCGATGACCGGCCGGTGGCCTTCAACCAGGCGGATAAAGAATTCGGAAAACATCACAGCCAGGCCGGATATCGCAGCGAGCGCGACGATCACCGGCTGAGGAACAGGCATTTGATCCCGCAGGACTACGCTGGCAACCAGGCCGATCAGCGACCAGTAGAACACCAGGCCGGCGATGCCGTAGTGGTCGAACAACAACCTGCCCCAATCACGCGCCTTCCAGGCGTTGATGATCCCCAGAATGAACCCCAGGGAGAGCAGGATCACCCCTGCGCCAATGGCAATCCCAAGGATGGTCAGGATATTCTCGACCGGGATGATCCAGAGGGCCGGAATGACGTGTTCGAAACCAAAGATGCTGCCATAGAGGAAACCAAATATGGTTGCGGAGAGCCCGCAAGCCATGATCACGCCGCCAAGGCTGGCCATCCCACCCAGAATGCGCTTCGTTGCGATCAACCAGCCCAGTAAAGCCAGCACCAGGCCCTGCCCGACATCGCCAAACATGGCCCCGTACAAGAGCGGGAACATCACCGCCATGAGAATAGTTGGATCCAGCTCCCCGTAGCTCGGCCGGCCGTAGGTGGTAACCAGCATCTGGAATGGGCGCAGCAGTTTGGAATGTCTCAAGGCAATCGGCACATTCCGGTTTTGCCCACCGCGGTGGACCGGGTGGGTCTCGATGATGGTTTCCTTCGAGGCCTCGCGGATGCGCTGCTCGAGGTCGGCCAAAGCCGAGGAAACCACCCAACCGACAACCAGGTAGGTGTACTTCAGCCGGCCGTAGCGCACGATCGCATCCGTCACCATCCGGCTGGAACGCACCTCCCAGAGCATCGACTGAAGCTTCTTGTCGTGCCGGGTGCGCAGTTGAGACATATCCACTTTGAGTGCCTCGATACTGCGGCGGGCATCCTCGATATTCTGATTGAGCCTGCGAATGATCTCGGCCGGGGTCCCTTCGTAGGACTCCGGCAGGTTGATCGGGTTCAAGTACGCACTGCGAGCCGCGCGCTCAAGGATCTCATCGTGGCTTTTCAAACCTGCCAGCCAGACGACCGCCGTCGAGTGGTCGGTGCGCAGCGGTGTAAATACGAAGGGGATACGCGACAGGCTGGTCTGCAAGCGATCGATATTGGAAACCGGCATGGTCCCCAATACGGAGTACAGGTAATGCGGGTTGCGGATGGCATTGATCTCGAGTTCGATTCCGGCGAGCGGTTCTAATTGTGTGAGCAAATTTTGCATCTGCTCGATCTTCTTGTTTTCAGCCGCCAGCCTATCGCTGATGTTTTTGACCTCGTGTTCGATTTCATCCACAGCGGGGCGGATGGTCTCGATCTCAACCATCGTTTCAAACTCATGGCTGGGGGGATTGCCTTCATCAACACCCAACGATTGCATGATATTCAGGATGCGCCGTTCCAACGCGGCATAGGCGGCAGTTCTTTCTTGCCAGACATTCGGAGACGTAGTTTTCGCCTCCGGGCTGGAATAATAACTATCTGCCTGGTAAAAGACCCCTCGCCTGCTTAGCACTTTCGTGACAGACAAAAGATCTTTGGTTGGAACGATCAGCTCGATCTCGGTCATCTCTTGTGGATAAAACATACGCTCTCCAGTAATTGCCAGTCTGGTTCGATTGAGTTATTTCGGAGCCTAACGAGCAATCGCGGACTACGCTTTTGCCATCTGCCCCATCACCAGATACGCTCGGAAATCTTCGTCTAAATCTATCGCGGATTTGGCCTCTATCAATACGGTGAGATCCTGGATCTCGAACTCCAGGAGCTGCAGAAAAGCCAACGGGAGCCCAATGTGAAATGGATTGCCCAAAAACGCGGCCTGGCACTGCTGCATAATCCGCCGCTTCAAAAGCATCTCCAGGGCAGGCAACCCTTTGCGAGGTTCCTGGAGCAGGCTTTCCACATCCGGCAGATCCGGATAGATGCGCTTGACCACCTGCGGGATATCCGATCCCGCGGCAATGGCGCGGATATCTTTGTCGCCAACCTTATAACCGAATGGAAGCGTGTAGTTGACCACCTCTTCTTCGGAGAGGTTGTGGTAGACCCGGTAGCGGATGGCCCACATGAGATTGTTCATGTCGATCAGCCCACCCACAATCCGCAGCCACTGCTTGCGATCCTCACCGGACAGGTGGTTGACATCTTTCCACAGCTCGCGCCAGTAATTCAGGTCCAGCGCAACTTCCAACGGGAAGATATTCTTTTCCGCGCTGTAGCGGGTCATGGCGTATGAAAGGGTTTCATAATAGGGGGTGGCGCGCAGCATCTCTACCGCAGCCGCCACGTTCCCGCTCTCCATCATTTCCTGAGCGGGCAGCACGGTTTCCGATCCGAGCGGGAACAGGATGAACCGCACCCGGTCCCAAGAAACGCCGGCAGCGATCCCGCGCAGGACGGCCTTCAGATTGTCGACCTCAAAATTGCGGTAGCGATGGGTCAGGAGCGGCCGGGCGCTCTCCGGAGCCATCCGGATGATCGAGGTATACGCATCGGTCAAGCGTTCCCTGATCTGGTAAGCAGCCCGGCGGGGGGTTAGATCCTTCTCTTTGGCCTTATCCAGGTAAGGGCCGTATTCAGAATGTTTGAGCTGCGTAATTAGGGAATTATAATCGGCCGCCTCGTACAGGGCATCCCACTGTTGTTGGGTAAACAAAGTGGAATACATCACCCTTACCCTGGCATTAAGGGCTGCATATCCAGAAACCCCACCTGTAGACATATAGATTACTCTCTACCGGTCACTCGAGCCAGAACGTAATCCACAGCGCGGTCGAAATTTCCCGTCGCCAGGGTTTCCACCCGTTTGATTTTCTCCTGGATCTGGGCAAGAATTTCCGCGCTTTCCCTCTCTGCTTGCGCCTCCGCGATCAACTCACGCGCTTTCTGTTCGGCCTCAGCGCGGGCTTTCTCAATCAGAGCCTGGGCATCTCTCTCAGCCTGAACCGGCAGCGTTGCGGCTTCTTGGACCGCCGCTTCCCGAATAGCGCTGGCCTGCTTTTCAAGATCGAGTACTTGTTGTATGCGCTCCTCTTTCAAGACCTTATCTCCTAAAATAATGTTTGAACAAGCATAGGAAGTACGGGGGTTACCCGATGCCCTGCAACTGGCTGCTCCTGGCCTCCCATGTTGCTTTGTAAATCCTCCACCCAAGGTATAGCAAAACGCGAGGAGTATGCACTACGTACGACTTCTTTATATCTCAGACCCTAAATTATACAAAAATGACGAAATATCTTGCCATTTGCAAGGCTGCAACTGTCGCCGCCCGACCCTTGCCGGGTAATTATACACCAATCGTTTGCAATTGGGTATTATTTCACATAATTATAATCTGATTTTAATAATACGAATTGTCAACAATTGAATCCCGGCACTTTTCAAGTGTCCCATCCCTGGGGCAGCAGAAAATATAGGGTTTGAGTGTTTGGGGGCGCGCCCTCGCGCCCCCAAACACTCAAGCACAACGGGGTGATAACTTGATTTGTTGTTGACATTATAGGTGATATTTGTTATAGTATTACTAGTAGTAGCTAATATAACTACGCATTAAAGGTGCTTATGAGTGCAGATAAAAACTTAAACCTGGCAAGCGAGCAGCTCCAACAGTTGGGCTTCAGCCAGTACGAGGCGCAGGCATACGTTGCCCTGTTGAAAGAGAGCCCTGCCAGCGGTTATGGATTGGCGAAGACCTCGGGTATCCCCCGTCCAAATATTTACCCCGTTTTACAAAAGCTCGAAGAGCGCGGGGCAATCCTGAGAATCGACAGCCCGGAGGGCGCCCGGTATGTCCCGCTCGCACCCCAAGAACTGCTCGCCCACCTGAGACAGCAGTACCAGGGCGCGATCGACTCCGCCTCCAGCATCTTGAAGGAAGTGACAACCCCGGCGTCGATGGATGTGATTCTGAACTTACGCGGTTATTCTGTGCTCCTCGAGCATACCCGGGCCATGCTGGATTCTGTCAAAACCCGGCTGCTCCTGGGTATCTGGCCCGAGGAAGCCGAGGCGCTGGCAGAGCCTATCCGGCAGGCTTCCGAGCGCGGCGTCGAGGTTACCACGCTATGCCTGCGCGGCTGCCCCAAACCCTGCCAATCCTGCCGCGGCAAGATCTTCCGCTACAGCATCGCGCCAACCAGCCCGCAGCGCTGGCTGATCCTGGCCCAGGATGAGGAAGAGCTGTTGGCCGGCGAGATCTCACCCCAACAAGACACGCTGGCCGTACGCACGCGGCAAAAAATGCTGGTCAACCTGGCGGCGGGCTACATTCAGAACAGCATCGCCCTGGCCAGCATCCTTTCCGGGCTGGACGATCAACTGGACGCGCTGTTAACGCCCGAGATGCAGGCCGCGCTGGATACACTTCACCCCCTCCAGGCGCAGGGACGCTGGTTAGATGTCATGCGCCAGATGATTCACAACGAGGAGAATTTTCAATGAGTTCTACTGAACCTGCAAATTACCTGAGCGAGACCCATCTGCAAATCGCTCCGCTGGCTACAACCATCGCGGCGTCCAGCGAAGAACTGGAACCCCTGGTCCGTGAAATGCTCTTCAGCCTGGGCGAGAACCCCGATCGCGAGGGATTAAAACGCACGCCCGAGCGGGTAGCGCGCATGTACGGCGAGCTGCTTTCCGGCTACCATACCGATTTGGAAACGCTGGTCAACGACGCCATCTTTGATACAGAATACCAGGATATGGTCCTGGTACACGATCTGAGATTTTACAGCCTGTGCGAGCACCACCTGCTGCCTTTCTATGGGCAGGCGCACGTGGCTTATGTCCCGGATGGGAGAATCATCGGCCTGTCAAAGATCCCACGGTTGGTGGAAATGTTTGCCAGGCGCCTGCAGGTGCAGGAGCGCATGACCCAGCAGATCGCCGAGACCTTACAGGACATTCTCAACCCGCGCGGGGTTGCCGTGGTGGTCGAAGGCGCCCATATGTGTGCGATGATGCGCGGGGTCAAGAAGAGCGAAGCGCGCATGGTCACCAGCAGCATGCTGGGTATTTTTCGGGATGATGAGAAACTGCGCGTCGACTTTTTTAACCACCTGCAGCGCGCGAAAATAGAGAAATCTGGTTGAAGGAAACAGAAAGGGGATTGAAATGGCTGATTATGATTACCTGATTGTTGGAGGAGGGATGACCGCCGCGGCAGCTGCCCAGGCCATCCGTGAAGTCGACGGCAAAGGCTCGATCGGTATGATTGGCGCCGAGAAGCACAGGCCGTATAACCGCCCACCCCTGACCAAAAAATTGTGGCAGGGCAAGCCGGAAGACATCATCTGGCGGGAACTGCCCCAGGAAAATTTCGAGATCGTGCCGGGCTGCCGGGTAGTCGAGCTGGACCCTCAAAATAAAACCCTGCGAGACGACGCCGGTAGATCCTACCACTATCAGCGCCTGCTGCTGGCTACGGGGGGCAGCCCGCGGCGGCTGCCCTTTGGCGGAAATGACATCGTCTATTTCCGCACCCTGGACGATTACCATACCGTGCGCGCCTGGGCCGGCCAAAAGGGCGGTCGCGTAGGGGTCATCGGGGGTGGGTTTATCGGCTCCGAGATCGCCGCCGGGCTGTCGATGAACGGAGAGCAGGTGGTGATGGCCTTCCCGGGGAGCGGGATCGGCGCGCTGGTATACCCGGGCGACCTCTCCCGATATATCACGGATTATTACCGCCAGAAAGGTGTGGAGGTCCGCAGCGGGCTGGAGATCCAGGCGGTCGAGCGCCGGGGGAATGGGCTGGTCCTGCGCGCCAAGGACGGGCAGGAGATCGAAGTAGACCATGTCATCGCCGGGATCGGGATCCGCCCGAACATCGAGCTGGCGCAAGCCGCCGGGCTGCAGATCGCCGGTCCGGAAGCAGGCGGGGGCATTCTGGTAGACGAGACTCTGGGCGCCGGCCATCCCGATATCTACGCGGCCGGCGACGTGGCCTCCTTTTACAACCCGGCCCTGGATCGTTATTTGCGGATCGAGCACGAAGATAACGCCAACAACATGGGCCGCACGGCCGGGCTGAACATGGCCGGCCGGACTACACCCTACCACCACCTGCCCTACTTTTACTCCGACCTGTTCGACCTGGGGTATGAAGCCGTTGGCGAGCTCAACGCGCGCCTGGAGACCTTCGCCGATTGGAAAGAACCCTACCAAAAAGGGGTGATCTACTATCTCAAGGACGGCCGGGTGAGGGGCGTGCTGTTATGGAACACCTGGGACCAGGTCGAAGCCGCCCGAAGGTTGATTACCGAAGGACGGGTATATGAGGAGAACGAGCTCAAAGGCAGACTGCCGGAGTGATGGACAGGAAAGATCAATCGTGCCGATACACATCCCACTTCAGATAACGAACCAGGGCTTCCTCCACTACATCGGCGACCAGCGAAGGGCTGGCAGCCACATGATGTTCGAAATCATTCCGGCAAATGTATTTCATCAGCTGCTGGAGTCTGGGCACCTCTCCAACCCCGTATCCACCGAATGTAGTAATCGGATCGTCTGTAAACTTTCCCTCTCCCAGGTAAACCTGGATGCGGCCTTTCAGATCATTCGTGCTGATCCTGCAGTATGTGAAAGGCCCTGTCTTGATCCTCCCTGACAGGGTCCCATAGGCATTCTCCTGGCCTACACTGTCCGCGAAAATCTCGGAATAACCCATCGCCGGCGTGGTTTCGAATACCCCAGCTGGCAAATTGCTGCAGTGGAAGAAGACCGCCTTATCGCGCTCTCTGCCGTAATTGTTATTCCAATCCAGCAGCGCGCTCGGACTCCCGGAAGCCAGAGTCAGCGCATACATGCTGAGGACACCGGTAACATCCGTTTCACAGGCGGATGGCATCAGTTTATTGCTCATCATGCTCATCAGCGTGCAAGGAGTGATCCCGTAAAACTGCTCCATGGACGTCCAGCACTGGATAGCGGTCACAGCCAGGTGGTTGGATTCCATCCAACGATCGATAACAACCGCTAGACGAGCCATACGTTGAAGAGATCCATTTGGCACTCCGTTCACACGAGCGTATTGGCGAATCTCTTCAACCTTTGCGCTCAATTGCGGATCATCCTCTTTCAGGCGGGCTGCCAGACCAAACGCTTCTGAAAGATCCAAAGGATCGACCGTAATTCCACATCGCTCAAGAAGTTTTTCACTGTAACGAACGGTATTGAAGGCAGTCGGGCGGGCTCCCAAAGCGCCCACTCGCACGTGTCTGAGACCCCTAACAACCCGGCAGACCGCGGAGAAGCGCTCCAGGTCTCGGCTAAAACTTTCATCCAGGGGATCCACGGTGTGATATTCCGTGAGCGAGAAAGGGATCCCGTACTGGTTGAGGTTGTTGCATAGGGAAAGCTTCCCGCAGAAACTGTCTCGCCTGTCCAGGCTGGTCATATTCCCCATGTCATCGTCGAAAGCATGCACCAGAATGGGAACATTCAACTCAGACAGGCGGATGGCATCTGCGACCGCTTTTTCATCCCCAAAATTGGGCAGCGTGATCAGAATGCCATCGATCTCGTCCCGGTGAGCCCGAAAGAGGTTGCTGCACGTGATTGCTTCATCCAGGGTTCCCACGCCCCCATTCTTGGTGTCTTCCAGACCAAGTGAAATTGCCTGGATCCCCCGGTCCTCCAGGATTTTCAGGATAGCACGCCGCCCTTTTTCAATCAGATGGCTGGGGAAGAATCCCCGGTTGCCGACGATCACACCAAAAGTGAGGTTGGTTTTCATCATTGTTTCTCTACTCTCCTAGAATGGCCCTCAAAATGATCACAAGTGCTGCACAGCCAGGATCTACCAGACCGATCGTCCGTTCGCCAACCCAGCTAGCCCGGCCGACCTTGCTCTGGAGGGGTGTAACCCGGTCTCTACCCGCTTCAGCGGCCGACACCATTCCTCTGCCGGCTTCCGCCAGACATTTCCCGTTTCGGACTTCTGCCGTGAATGTCTCCACCGCGGGATGCAGGGCGTCCATCACGGTTTTGTCCCCGAGTTGGGCCTTCCCGCGCTCCTGCATGCCTTGCTCGGCCGCTCGCAGCATGGCGCATAACTGATCCGGGTTGAGTTCTGAAGCTCCACGGACTTCCTTACCAGCTCTAAGTAGAGCGGTTGCCAGAAGCGTTCCCATCGTCGAGGGCGCCGCTTTATTGGTCTCCATCCCGAGAGCAGCCAGGAATTTGCCAATATCCTCGATCGAATTCTGGGCCGCAAAGGCCCGGTCCGCGGCGGCTATCTTGGACACTGTTATGCCTAGATCCCCGTCCCCCATTTGCTGGTCCAGGTTGAGGATATACTCGTGTTCCGCTTCCAGCGCGTCACATACCCGCCTGACCGCCTGCGCGACCGCCTGCCCGGAAACCCGTTCAGCCGATTCTTCCATGGAATATCTCCTTAGGCCTGCTTGAAGAACGGTGTGTGGGCCGGATAATCCAGCAGCGTGGCCAGTTCCTCATCCAGTTTGAAGAAGGTTAAGGATGCGCCAGCCATTTCCATCGAAGTGGCGAATTCGCCCACGTACGCGCGGTGAATCTGGATTCCCTGACCGGTGAGGATCTCGTGCACCTTGCGGTACAGGATGTAAAGCTCCTCGGGTGGTGTGGCCCCTAAGCCGTTTACCATCACCGCCAGGCGATCTCCCGCCTTGGGCTGCATGTCCGCCAGGATCTCCAGCGTCATGCGAACGGCGATCTCATCCGCGGTCTGGAGTTTCTCGCGCTTCTTACCCGGCTCGCCGTGGATGCCCATCCCGATTTCCATTTCATCTTCACCAATCGAAAAAGTTGCCCGGCCCGCCATCGGCACGGTACAGGGCGACAAAGCCACCCCCATGGTACGAATATTGGCCAGGGCTTTCTCTGTCACCGCTACCACCTCATCCTGCGAGCAGCCCAGGTCAGCCTTAGCCCCCGCGATCTTGAAAGCGAATACCATCCCGGCTACCCCTCGACGCCGGGAAGCTTCGCTGGCGGGGGCGGAAGCCACATCATCTTTGACCAGCACAGTTTTGACCGAAATATCTTCCATATCCGCCAGTTCGGTGGCCATGTCAAAGTTCATCACATCACCACCGTAATTGCCGTAGATATACACCACGCCTTTGCCACCGTTAATCCGGCGGGTCAGGTTCAGCATTTGCTCGGCGCTGGGAGAGGCAAACACATCCCCCACCGCGCACCCGTCCAACATACCTTTTCCGACGTAGCCCAGGAACACGGGCAGGTGGCCGGACCCGCCTCCCGTGGCCAGACCCACTTTTCCCATCACCGGCGCATCGGCCCGCACGATAGAATGGATTTCTTGTTCGTACGCTAGCTGGTTCGGATAGGCTTTCAACAAGCCATCCAGCATTTCCGGCACAAAGTCTTCGGGGCGATTGATGATTTTTTTCATGGGTTACCTCCTGAGGCTGTTTGGGTCGAATAGTCAGGATACGGGCTATTAATTTGCGCCCGAACTTTTCTCAGCCAGGCCGAAATCGAGCGAGTCGGTAATTCGGTCTGGCGTATAAATACCATTTTGGGTGATGATCCCTCGGATGTAACGCGCCGGGGTCACGTCAAAAGCGGGGTTGCGCGCTTTTGCACCTGCGGGAGCCAGTCGGACCCGGCCGAGACCTCCGCTGTCCAAAAGCCCATAGGCAAACAAAACCTCATCCGGGCTGCGCTCTTCAATCGGGATGGCATTTCCATCGGGGCAGTTCGGATCTATTGTCGATGTGGGAGCTGCCACGTAAAAAGGGATCCCCAGCTCATGTGCCAGCACGGCTTTCTCAAACGTCCCGATTTTGTTGGCCACATCTCCATTGGCCGCGATGCGATCGCTGCCGACAATCACAAGATCGATTTCACCCTTGCTCATCAAATATCCCGCAGCGTTATCGGGGATTACGGCGCAGTCAACTTCTTCATTTGCCAGTTCCCAGGCCGTCAGCCCAGCCCCCTGCCCGCGCGGTCGGGTTTCATCGGCATAGACAAAAACCCGCTTGCCATCTCGTTTAGCCCGATAAACGGGCGCAAGAGCGGTCCCCCAATCCACAAATGCCAGCCAGCCCGCATTGCAGTGGGTCATGATCCGCGAACCGTCATTCAGTAAAGCGGTTCCAAACCTGCCGATCGCTTCGCATGAGCGTGCGTCTTCATCTGCGATTGCCTGGGCCGTCTCTATCGCGGCTTTGCGCGCTCCGCTGACGGTTCCTTCCGCCCTGACTGCCGCCAGGACTCGATCTACGGCATAAAAAAGATTCTGGGCCGTTGGCCTGGTGCTTCTCAATATTTTCGCGCCCTGCTCCAAAAAGTCCATGAAACCGTGCCCATCCGGCGCCTCGAGGACCACCTGGGCCATTCCAAATCCCCCAGCAGCGCCGATCGCGCCCGCGCCACGGACGGTCATATCGCGGATCGCTGCGGCGGTTTCCTGGTAAGTGTGCATATCCGCGATCTCAAAGAAATGCGGTAGGGAGGGCTGGTTGATCATCCGGACAACCTTCCCTTCCATCCAGACCGTACGATACGGAGTCCCATTAACGATCATATTTTCGCGCAGGCCTCCTCCGTAACGATGCCAAGATAGTCGTCGATCGTATGGATTGCATCGAGCTCCAGGAGCCAGCGCTCGCCGATTCGGATGGCCATGCGCTCAACCCTGGCGCGGACCTCAAGATCCTCGATGGAAAGGATATCCCAGACGCTGACAATGCCCATCATCCGGCGGAGGATCTTGCACCCTGAAATTCCAACCATATCCCGGAAGATGGCTTCCAAATAATTCTTCCTGTATTCCTCGAAGGCTTCCGTTCCGCCCACAAAATCCCAATACCTGGCAGGGACTAATTCACCGTGATTCTCCTCTTTCCATAGTCCATCAAACTTCCGGGCAAATTCCGTCCAGATCGAGGAGATGGTGCCCAATAAATAATCCTGGTATTCAGCGCGCTGGCGGGGGTCAGGTGTGTGGGCAAAGTGCGAGAGATAATTCAGAACCAGGTTTTGAAGAACTGCCGCCACGTCATACCCGATCGGTCCGAAAAATGCAAATTCAGGATCGATGACCCGCGTTTCCTCCTGGTTGAGCATGATGCTGCCAGTATGTAGATCGCTGTGGATCAGCGCCTGAGCATGGGCCATGTACTTCTCTTTCATATCAGCGATCGTAATCTTCAAGCGGCCATTCCGCCGGATACCCTGCACCTCTCGATCAACCAGGCGATTCCACTTGTTTTCTTCAGATTCCATGTACGGGTTCGTGAAAACAAAGTCTTCCTGGATTTTGCAGAGATGCGGATTGATGAACCGGGCCTGCAATTCCTTTTTTTCCAGACCCGTCAAATACAGATCCGATGTATAGAACAGAGTGCGAGCCAGAAAAGTGGAGATATGATCTACAAATCTGGGAAACTGGACGCGCCGCAGCAGCGGTTTCCGCATGATCTCGTGCCTGCTCAGGTATTCCATCCCAACCAGCGACATCTCTGGGTCGTGATCGTAGACGATAGGTACGAGTCCAGGAACGATGCGGTTATACAACAGGAGCGCTTGCGTTTCAAACCGCATCCTTTCCAGGGTTAATGGCCAGGATTCGCCCGCTACACGTAGATAAGGAACTGCCTGCTTGATCACGATCCCCTGGCCATCACCGCTTTTTGGGGTGACAAAGAAAACCAGATTTAGATTTCCATCGCCGACTTCCCGGGCGGATAAATCGGTCCCGACCGGGAAAATGCCGGCTAGTGCGGGCCGGCTTTGGATGTAATCGATAACGGTCTGGTTATTGAGCTCAGAGTAGGTCACCGCTTATTTCTCCGTGGGTTTCCCGTATTCAACCTTAACCTGGGCATTCTCTTCCAGGACCTTGATCAGAGCGGACGCATTCTGGTCACCCCAGCCTTTATTGACGGCCGTTTTAATCGTCTCCCGGATGACGGCGGAGGCTGGCATAGGAACGTTTAGTTCCTGGGCAAAAGAAGCGATTAAGTTGGCGTCTTTGAGCATCAGTTTCAAATAGAAGGAAGGGCTAAAATCGCGCCGGCAAAGCGCATCCCCCACGCCGCTGAGGATGGGAGACTTGAAATCCGTCACTTCAAAGACACCCAATACATCCATTGGGTCCAAACCGGCTTTGACAGCCAATACCATCGCTTCGCCCAGGGCATGCAGCTGCGAGGCCACCACCAGATTCCCAACCAGCTTCATTGCCGTGCCTTTTCCGTTCTCTCCCATATAGTGCTGGGTGGCACTTATTTTGTGGAAGATGGGAAGTACCCTATCGAAGACAGCTTTCTTGCCGCCGATCAAGATCCATAATCCGGCATCCCGTGATTCCGCTTTGCTGCCAAACACGGGCGCGTCGAGGAATTCGACGCCCTGCGCATTAAATGCCGCGGCCTCACGGAGAGAAGTTTTCGGGAGGACGGTAGTCAGGTCGATCACAATTTGGCCGGGATGGACGCCTTCCAGTGCCCCATCCTTGCCAAATACGATAGCGTCTACGGCCGCGTCATCACTCGCCATAATCATGATCACATCGGCATCAGCCACGGCTTCTTTGGGTGCGGACGCCTGCTTTGCACCAGCCGCCACAAGACGTGCCGCTCGCTCGGGGGTGCGGTTATATACGGTTAAGTGATAGCCCGCCTTCAGTAAATTCGCGCAAACGTTCTGCCCCATAATGCCAAGCCCGAGGAAAGCGATTTTTTCCATTGTAAGAAATCCTCCAAGTTTTATAGACCACCCTTCTAAAGGCATACCCCTGTCAGGGAGGCAGTCTAGAAGGATGATCGAATCGGAAAGAATTAAGGTTTCAGATTTTGTTGAGCGATACAAATCTTTCGCATATGTGGTGATACTCTACGTGCCATAATTCTAGGATCCCGGCGACACCCCTTGTTCTTCTTGCACAGCTACCTCCTGGATCGAAGCCTCCTGTTCGGATTGTCCAAGGCGCAGTGCGTACACGTTCAGGATCAGCGCCAGGAGCAGGATAACCCCGGTGATGAGGGTCTTCAGGTAAATATCAATATTGACCAGGTTGAGCCCATTCTTGAGCACGCCAAAAACCAACAGGCCGATGCCAGTGCTGGCAACACTGCCCACACCACCAAACAGGCTGGTGCCGCCCAAAACCACGCAGGCGATCGTATCCAGGGTCGCATCTTTAAAGATATCGGGGTTAGCGCTGCCCAGCCGGCCCGTGTTGACGACGCCTGCCAGACCGGCGAGCATTCCGGAAATGACCATTACCGCGATGGTAATATTCTTGCTATTGACGCCCGAAAGCTGCGCGGCCTCACGGCTGCCGCCAACCATATAGACGTACCGGCCGAAACGAGTATACCGGGCGACCAGCCACCCAAGGAACATGACCACGATCGCTACCAGGATAATGATCGGGATCGGGCCGAGCGTTCCGGTCCCCAGGGTCGCCGCAACTTCTGGCACATCAAAGATCGGGCGGCCCTTCGTCAGGAATACCGCCAGACCGGTCGTGACCGTGCCCATGGCCAGGGTAGTCATGAAGGAAGGCACCCCAATTTTCGCGATCACCAACCCGTTGATCAGGCCGACCAGAACACCGACCAACACCCCGATCACCGCGCACAACCAGCCGGGCGCATTCAGGCTGACCAGCAGCCAGGAAGAGATCACCCCAGAAGCCGTTGCCACCCCACCGATGGATAGATCGATCTCCCCAAGCAGGAGCACATACGTAATGCCGGTGGCCATAACGGCCAGTGCGGCAGCCTGCTGCAGGATATTGCGGAAATTCTCTGGGGTCGCGAAGCGGTGACCCTGTGAGAAGATCGAGAAGAAGATCACGAGGATGAGTAATGTAAAGAATGGGGTAAGAGCGCGTGCCTGGCGACGGAACATACGCGCCAGATTCATGCCCTGTCCCGGGTTCTTTGTCAATTTTGGGGCGGTAATTTTTTGGGTAGCCATAGATTTATCTTCCTCCGGTGTCCACATCTTTTCGATGCAGGTTTATTTTCTTTTGGATCAGCGCCATTAAGAATATGAAAGGAGAATATCTTTGGTAACATCCTGGTTCGGCAGATCGGCCATCTGGTGACCGCGGTTTAAGATCACAACACGGTCCGCATAAGCCATCAAGAGCTCGGGCTCCGTGGAGAAGATAATCGTCGCCACGCCTTTCTCACGCAGGCCTTCCACAATTTCCATCACTTCCTGTTTGGCGCCCACGTCCATCCCACGGGTCGGGTCGTTCAACAAAAGCACCTTGGGAGGAATCGTCAGCCATTTAGCCAGGACCACCTTCTGTTGATTGCCACCGCTCAAGCTGGCAACGACACGGCTGGGGTCCGGGGGCCGGACCCCCAGCGACTTGATCTGTGACGTCGCGGCAACCACCTCTAAGGTCTGTTTCACAAAGTTCGGACAGATATTGCCCAGGTGGGAAATCGTGATGTTTTTGTAAATTTCATTGCCCTGAAAAAGAGTGGCCTGGCGGTTAGCCGGCACATAGGCGATACCCATCTGCTTGGCGTGCGAGGTATTCCTGATTTTTACCAGCTTGTTCTCCAGCCGGATTTCTCCTTCGTCTGCTCTCACAACACCAAACAGGCACTCGGCAAGCTGTGTTTTTCCAGCCCCCATACTTCCAAATACTCCGACGATTTCGCCC
>Ga0105104_10000453_pt1 | contig 31627 bp, 27 predicted proteins | sample PPLLaktember2015_3_FD_87034 | JGI IMG/M metagenome (GOLD analysis project Ga0105104, IMG submission 87034) | Freshwater sediment microbial communities from Prairie Pothole Lake near Jamestown, North Dakota, USA - PPLs Lake P7 Core (6) Depth... | ecosystem: Environmental > Aquatic > Freshwater >...
GGGGACCCGTCTCGCCGATTTTCGGTCCTCGAAAATTTGGCTCAACAGGGCGTTCCAGGGGAGCACCGACACGCCCCTATAGCACAAAAATAACCTTAACTTAGTGACATTCGGGACAGTCAAGAATGTCCTTGAAAAATCGTCAAACTATGTAACACTCGCGCATAAATATGTGACGTTTTGGCATACCCGTGTGCCGATCACGCATAAATATGAGACGTTTTGGCATAAATGTGTGCCGTTTTTGCACACCTGTGAGACACCCGCGCATTCCTCTATGACACTCACGCATAAATGTGTGCCGTTTTGGCATAAATGTGTGCCGATCACGCATAAATATGAGACGTTTTGGCATAAATGTGTGCCGTTTTTGCACACCAGTGAGACACCCGCGCATTCCTCTATGACACTTACGCATAAATGTGTGCCGTTTTGGCATAAATGTGTGCCGATCACGCATAAATATGAGACGTTTTGGCATAAATGTGTGCCGTTTTCGCACACCCGTGAGACACCCGCGCATACCTGCGGGGTATTCTGTAGGGGCAGACCGGTGTGTCTGCCCCAAACATTCCTGGCGGCATTCGGGACAGTCAAGAAATTCGCCAGGTCCACCTGTCCACAAAAAAATATTTACCCACGGAGCCTGGCTCGCCAAAATCTATCCCAGGATCTGCCCGCATCTACAATAAAAACCCACGCAGCGTTCCCGGTAAATCATCGCCAGGGCTTTTTTATAAAAATCGGAGCTTTTTGCTCAGGAATCGAATCTTTAACATTCATCGCTCAATCTTAAACATTCGTCGGCTAATGTTTAACATTCATCGTCGGTGTTCATATCAGGACTCGGATGACGATGTTTTTTGGCACGATTATGCGTTAATTCATAGAGAACGATGACGTTTTTTGATTTGCGACCGGAACTTGGAACCTTGGAACCTTGAACGCGGTACTTTTTGGCATGGGTCTTGCGGACAAAAACCGATCGATGCACTCCCTAATCCGGTATAAACTCTTTCAAAAGCTGTGTGTGCCAGCCCATCGATGACGAGCCGGGCTTTCAAAAGCTGTCGATTATACACTTTCTAAAAGTTTTAAAAAGTGTCTATACGTGATGGCTGACAAACTGGGGATGAATCCGTACATTTTTATGGGCTTGATTTTTTATTCGAATTCGATTATGATTAGAAAAATGAGCGACAAAAAAGTTTTAGTAATCGATGATGAAGATTTCATCCGGGAATTAGTCAAAGACTTCCTGGAAATGGACGAAGTACAATGCAGTACCGCCGATACCCCTGAAATGGCATTGACGTTGGTCACCCAGGAGAGGTTCAACCTGATCTTGCTGGATCGAAACCTGGGGAAAATCAAAGCGGAAGATCTTATAATTAAGCTCAAAAGCGAACAACCGGGTGTACCGATACTTATACTCACCGGGGATCAACATATCGATGAAAAATATATAAAAGAGGTAAAAGCAGAAGGCGTTATTTTTAAACCCTTCCAGATCGGCGAGTTCCTGCAAACCGTTAAGAAATATTTGGAGATCAGATGAGACAACCAACATCGCCCCCACCTGGCAGTTTCATGTTCAAACCCCGATACTACTGTATCCAGGCCGTAACACTTCTCGTATTTATCATAATATTAAACAGCTTTTCCCCGCTGCTCCACGCCGTGGAAATAATAAAGCTGTCGGAAATCAAAGTCGGCATGAAGGGAGAAGGAAAAACAATTTTTAAAGGCACCCAGGCCGAAACCTTTCAATTTACCGTCCTGGGTATAATCGAAAAATTTGCGCCGGATAAAAATCTAATCATCATAGACATCGAATCCCCAAATCTCAAAGACGGCGGGATTGTTTCCGGCATGAGCGGCAGCCCCGCTTATATCGATGGGAAATTGGCGGGAGCTGTAGCTTATGGCTTCTCGTTTTCAAAAAAACCCATCGGAGGCATTACACCCATCGAAGATATTTTGAAAACTTCGGATTTTAACACACCCACCGTTTCGGTCGATGTTTCCACCATGAAAGTGGAATTCGACAAAGAAAATCTTGCAGCCATCGCGAATTATCTTCAAAAAGAGCTGGCGGGTAAAACCGGGTTTTCCCCGGCCAAGGCATTTTCTCCGATCCAATTGCTGGGAACACAGCGGGGCTTCACCCCTGGCGCGCTCTCCGCCCTTCAGCCGGTCATGTCTTTTACAGGGGGCCTTAAATTTTCGGCTTCCCAGGATACAGGCCAGGGAAAAACGCGGATTCCCAGCAAAATCGATAAAAAGATGTTTGAATTAAACCCCGCGGATGCTGTCTCTGTTTCCATGATAACCGGCGATTACGAGCTATCCGCCATCGGGACCGTCACCCATGTGGACGGAGACAAAGTTTATATTTTCGGGCATCCGTACTACAACCTGGGCACTGTAGATATACCTTTATATAAAGCGGAAGTCATTACCGTGGTTCCCTCGTTTGAAACTTCTTTCAAATTAGGCGCCTCCCGGAACATGGTGGGCAGGATCGTGCAAGACCGTTTTTCCGCCGTTTATGGAGAATTGGGGAATATGCCCTATATGATCCCCCTTAACGTCTACACCAAAAACACCAACCGGCAGCTCCACATCGAAATCATCAACCATCCGCTCCTAACACCTATCCTGGCGGCTGTAGCCATGCAAAATGTTTTTTCCGTTCAATTCCAGGACCTTGGGTTCCAATCGATCCGGGTCAACGGCAAAATCTATATCGAAGGCGAACGGAATATCGAAATTTCAAACTTATACAGCGGTACGAATTCGGCGTCGGATTTCTCCAATCTACTGCTGGCTATCAATTTTTTCCTGCTAAACAATAAAGAAAAAAATATCAAAATTCAAAAAATCGATTTCGAGATCAGCGGTTCGGAAAATATTCAAATATCCAATATCGAAGATGTCCTGGTGGAAAAAAAATCGTATCTCCCGGGCGAAATCATGAATATCGGGCTATATTTGCGAAACGAGAAAGGAGCTACTTTCTTCGAAAATGTGAGTATCGGCGCCCCCAACCTGAAAGCAGGTTCCGATTTCTACGTCATGGTGGCGGACGGAGAAGAAATGTCACTCTTCGATTCCCGCAATGTCCGCACCGGTTTTTTCCCCACACGCTTAAATCATTTGATTCGTGCAATTAATAATTTACGCAGGAATAACCGCCTGTACATTAAGATCATTTCCGTTAACCCCGGCTTATTCGTAAAGGGCTACGAATACTCCAACCTTCCCTCCTCCATGCAATCGGTATTTAACTTCGAAAAGAGTCCTATTTACGAGTCGCCCACGGAAAGTCAATCGACTATCAAATATTCCACCATTACCGAATATCAAATCGAGTTTCCCACTGTGATCAAAGGAAATAAAATGTTTAAATTAAAAATAAAAGAGAGGTCAGATGGGCAATAAAATCATTCCTTTTTTTTGCGCCGTTGGATTTTTATTATTCGCAGTAATTATTAACCCGGTCAAATTGTACCCGGTAGAAGTGAAACGCATCGACATTCAACAATTCGAGGATTTCCAGGAGGGAGAGTTCGATGGTGCCAGCCTGGACAGCAAAGGAAGGCTTTTTATCGGCCCCCGTATCAAAACCCTTGTGGGCCCCGGCAAAGAATATTACCTGGCTTTGGATACCGCACCGAACGGGGATATTTACATTGGGACCGGTCACAAAGCCTGTGTCTACAAAATCAAATCCCCTTCCGCTATTACGGCAAACCCAGCCTCGGTCGATAAACCGGAAGAAATATTTTGCTCGGACGATGCTCTCGACGTGTACGCCATTGCTGTGAAACCCGGTGGAGAAATATTTGCGGCAACATCGCCGGAAGGGAAAATATATAAAATTACCCCGGGTTCCAAAGATAAAAAAAGTACCGAGTTCTTTGACCCGGATGAAAAATTTATCTGGGATTTGAAATTGAGCAGCAGCGGCGATATATATTGTGCTGTCGGAAACAGCGGCGGCATATATAAAATCGATTCCACCGGCAACGGTACAAAAATCTTTGCTTCCGAAGATACCCACATCATGGCCATCTATATTACACGAGGGGACTCGCTCCTCGCCGGCAGCGGCGACCGCGGCATCCTTTACCGCATCGATAACCGGAAAGTAAAAGTGATCTACGATTCCCCCTTCGATGAAATTCGCGGCATCTGCGAAGATAAAGACGGCAATATCTATTTCTCCGCCACCAAAGGACTTTCTTCACCGGAAACCATCAAAGATTCCCCCGATTCCTCACTCGCTTCAAAAAAGAAAACCGATGAAAAAGAAGAAACCAAAGTCGAAGAAAAAAGTATATTATATTGCCTCAATAATAACGGCATCGTAGAACCCATATGGAGCTCCCGGACCGAATACATCTACACCCTGTATTACGAAGAGAAAACCAACAGCTTACTCATTGGAACCGGCAACTCCGGGCGTTTATACCGGGTGCAAAAAGACGGCAGCTTTTCTATCCTGTATGAAAGCGACTCCGCTCAAATCTATAATATTTCACGGACCAATAACGGTTATATCTTTATTACCGACAATACCGCCAGTGTGGCTTCAATCGAAGATACCCTCAATACTCGCGGAACCTATTATTCCGATGTGTTCGACCTCCGGATTCAATCCAAAGTCGGACGAGTCTATTGGGAATCCCAGACCACTCCCCAAACCGACGTGCAACTTTTCGTGCGATCCGGCAATTCCAATGTCCCGGATAAAACCTGGACCGAATGGTCCGCTCCTTTCACCGACAGTGAAAATTCTTCCGCCAATATCTCCGATTGCCGCTATTTCCAGGTAAAAATCACCCTGAACTCCAAGAATGCTTCGGAAACACCTTATTTAAACCGTTTCCAGGCTTATTATATCCAATCCAACTTAACCCCCCAGGTGAAAAAAGTCGAGGTTAAAAAAGGTGTGACCAGGCCCGTTATCGTCGAAATATCCGATTCTTCCACCCCAAAACCCGATACCCCCCCACGCGAACAACCCGCATCCAAATTGCTGACCGTTACCTGGCAAGCCGAAGACCCCAATAAAGACAAATTGAAATATACGGTTTTCCTGAAAAAAACCGAAGCCCAGAACTGGGTTTCTATCAAAGAAGATATCCAGGAAACAAAATATGAATTAAATCCCGAATTGTACCAGGAAGGAAAATATGTCGCGAAAGTTTCGGCGGATGATTCCCTATCCAACCCCCCTTCGATGGCTAAATCGTCGGAGAAAATTTCCTCGCCGTTTATTATCGATTCCACCCCCCCGGTAGTCAGCAATTTTGTTCTAGGCGCTAATCGCATGATCTTTAATGTCCAGGACCAGACATCCATCGTTTCCAGGGTATTCTACTCGTTCGATACCAAATTGTGGTACCCCATCTTTCCTACCGATACGATTAACGATTCCAGGTCCGAATCTTTCGATGTGGATTTAAAGAACCTTCAATCCAGGAAATATGTCTTTATAAAGGTTTATGACGAGTTCGATAATTGCCGTGTATTCCAGCAAGAGATTTAAATTTTAGTTTACATAATATAAAGGAATAAAACATGAAGATTCATGAGTATCAAGCCAAGCAATTATTTAAGTCCTATGATGTGCCGGTACCGAAAGGAGATGTATCGGGAACCCCGGAAGGGGCGTTTCGTATCGCAGACGGTTTGGGATATCCCTGTGTGATTAAAGCGCAGGTTCATGCAGGGGGACGCGGGAAAGCCGGCGGTATTAAGCTGGCTAAGAACAGCGAGGAGGCCCGCCGGTATTCGGAAGAAATCGTCGGGATGAAACTGGTCGGCAAACAAACGGGAGCCGAAGGGAAACTGGTTCGAAAAGTCTTGGTGGAACAAGGTTTAGCCATCGCTAAAGAACTCTACCTGGCCGTTATCGTGGACCGGGAAGCCGGGATACCGGTCATTATCGCTTCCAGCGAAGGAGGTATGGAAATCGAAGAAGTGGCGGCTCACAGCCCTCACCTCATTTTTAAAACCCATATCCACCCCACCACGGGACTGTCACCTTATCACCTTCGAAACCTTGCATTTAAGCTCCGGTTAAATAATACCCAGCAGAAACACTTTTTTCCCCTCGTAAAAAACCTTTATCGGCTCTTCCAGGAAAAGGACGCTTCCCTGGTGGAGATCAACCCCCTCATCATAACAAAAACCGATGAGATCATCGCACTGGACGCCAAGATCAATTTCGACGACAACGGGTTATTTCGACACCCGGATGTCGTTGAAATGCGCGATATTTATGAAGAAGAACCATTGGAAGTGGAAGCGTCCGAATATGATTTGAATTATATAAAATTGGACGGCACCATCGGGTGCATGGTGAACGGCGCCGGGTTGGCCATGGCCACCATGGATATTATTAAATACTATGGCGGAGAGCCGGCCAATTTTTTGGACGTCGGCGGCGGAACCTCGGAAGAACGGGTTAAAGAAGCATTTAAAATCCTGCTGGCCGATCCCAATACCCGGGCTGTGTTTGTAAATATTTTCGGCGGTATCGTCCGAACCGACCGGGTGGCCCGCGGCATCGTCGAAGCCATCAAAGGCATGGATACAGCCGTTAAGGTCCCCATCGTGGTCCGATTAGTAGGAACCAACCAGGAAGAAGGACGCCGTATTATCCGGGAATCCGGGATGAATTTTGTCGCAGAAACTCATTTACCCGCTGCTGCACAAAAAGTAGTCGAATTGGCTAGAGGAAATTAGGAGGGTACTATGTCGATTTTGGTAAATAAAGAATCACGAGTTCTTGTCCAGGGCTTTACCGGTAAAGAAGGGACCTTTCATGCCACCCAAATGCTCGAATACGGAACCGGAGTGGTGGGCGGCGTGACACCGGGAAAAGGCGGAGAAACCCACCTGGACCGCCCGGTATTTAATACCGTCGAAGAAGCAGTCCCCATCGTAAAGCCCAATGTCTCCGTAATATTCGTCCCCCCGGCTTTCGGGGCGGATGCCATCATGGAAGCCGCTTCCGCCGGTATCGAATTGATCGTTTGCATCACCGAAGGCATCCCCACCCTCGATATGGTGAAAGCCTGGAACTACCTTAAAACCACGTCCTCACGCCTCATCGGCCCCAACTGCCCCGGCATCATTTCCCCCGGCGAATGCAAAGTCGGGATTATGCCGGCAAGAATTCACAACAAAGGCCGCATCGGCATCATTTCCAGGTCCGGGACCCTAACTTATGAGGCCGTTCATCAAATTACCACACTCGGAATGGGCCAATCCACCGCAGTAGGCATCGGCGGAGACCCCATCATCGGGTCCGATTTCGTCGATATCCTCGAACTCTTTAACCAGGACCCGGAAACCGACGCCGTCGTCTTAATCGGTGAAATCGGCGGCACTATGGAAGAAACCGCAGGAGAGTACATCGGTAAAAATTTCAAAAAACCCGTAGTCTCCTTTATATCCGGCCAAACCGCTCCTCCCGGACGACGCATGGGCCACGCCGGCGCCATTATCTCCGGCGGAAAAGGAACTGCCTCCGAAAAAATGAAAACACTCAAAGATAACGGCATCTTCGTAGTCGAAAATCCCGCAGATATCGGGATTACTTTAAAAAGCGCCTTACAGCGCTGAGGAGTTGACCCGGATGGAGAAATTTCGTATCGGATATTTTGCCTGCCAAAAAAACGAAGAACAACATATCGGGGGCATTCTCATCACCGACTGCCAATCCATCCCCCTCGAATTCAAATACACCGACCCCATTAAACCCACACGCATCCACAAAATCATTTTTGGAAAAGTCCTGGAAAAATACATCGCTGAAGAAGTGATTAAAAAAAACCTCTTCAAAGAAATTAAAAACATCCCCGCCGTCTTCTTCGTCACCGACCTCGAATTACTGGGAGAAGATACCGTTACCCAGGTCCCCATGGTGGCTTTACAAACCACTACCCTCCCCGCACTCAATTCCGCCGGAGAATTCCAACGCATTAAAGAGAAAGAAATTATCCTTCAACCCCTCACCAGCAAAAACCCCTTGAAACTAACTTTCTTTTCCCCTGAACCCGATGTCCAGGAAAAAGTGATGAATACCCTCCGCTCCTTCATTGACAAATTCGATGTATATGAACCCTTTTCCAGGGTTGAAACCGCATTGAAAGCACTATGTCAGAGCAAAAGTTAAACTTATCCCAGAAAGCCTTTGCATACCTTGAACGAATGGTGAAGGAAACCCAAATCCACAGCGCTAACCTCACTGTAACCACTCCTACCTCGGGATTAACACTCACCATCGATACATCCTCCAACGACGTAAAATTCAACATCGATACCCAGGTCGCAGACACCGCCTTCTCCATTAATACCGACTCCCACGAAATACTCGAAGATTTCCTACACCCCCACATTTACGACAGCGCCGTCGACAGCCTGAAAACCATCGTCATCGACGAAAAAATCGAATTAATCCTCACCGCTGCGGTTCATGACGAACACCTCCATTTCACTTCCCAACCCATCGATTTTTTTAAAAAATTCAACCTCCAATCCAAACTCTTTTATGAGACCACCATCAAGACCATCGATTTTAAAAATTTGAAACCCAGGGTGCACGATTCCGTATTCGCAATCAACACCGCTATCCGCGATAACCTTTTCATTTTCAAACGCTTAACCGTCGAACAAAAACCCGTTGTCCTCTCTTTTCTCTCCGAAAACCACCAGTTGGGTTTTTGGCGTCAGGCCGTCTTACAAACCCGGAAGGAACCCCGCCACCTTGATTTAATCGGCATTTATATCGGCGTTCCTTATGATATAATCGAAAAAATTCGGCTCAACTATGCCGGGAAGCGGTTATGCTACAATTTTAAACTTCATTCCCCCGGTAAAGCAACCCAATTGAACGACATCGCTTTATTCGGAGACCTTGATACCGGTAAAACCGTTGTGATTTTAATGAAATGATGGACAAAAAAATTCTTAAAACAATCGAAACAACCGACGAAATGACGGTGGTTGACAAAACCAAGGCCGCTCTCAGCCGCCAACGAAAAGAACCCCGGCTTACCATTACCCTAACCATTGTCCAGGGGAGCGAATCCGACTTCGGTAAAACCTACAGCTTTACCCAGGATACCATCGTGATCGGTAGAAGCAAAGACAATTCCATCCAACTGGACGACCGCAAAGTCAGCAAAAACCACTGCGAAATCAGCATAGTCCGGACCAACGACCTGGAACAGATCGCTATAAAAGATTTAAGCTCCACCAATGGAACGTATGTCAACGGGGAAGTTGCCCTACAACGCATACTCACCAGCGGGGACAAAATCGCCGTGGGAGAAACCGTTCTTCGCTTCAACTACAACGACGAAGTCGAAGAAGAATACCATTCAAAGCTCTTTACTTTCGCCGCCACCGACTCCCTGACCGGCCTCTATAACCGCCGCTATATCCTCAATGAACTGGAAAAACAACGAAAAATCGCTAAACGGAACAACCGGGTTTTCAGCATTGCCATCCTGGATATCGATAATTTTAAAAATGTCAATGATTCCTTCGGCCACCCAGCCGGGGACGAGTACCTCAAAAAAATTGCTTTTATTATTAACCACACCCTGAGGGAACAGGATATAGCCGGGAGAGTGGGGGGCGAAGAATTCCTGGTTCTTTTACCTGAAACCGATATAGAAGGTGCTTTTCAACTGGCTAACCGCATCCGCCAACGCGTCGAATGCGCAGAGATTCTCTTTAAGGAGCAAGTGATTCATACGACCATCAGCGCCGGTGTATGCGAGTTTTCTCTTCAATCCCAGGATTCTATGTTCATTACCGCAGACCGCGCGATGTATGAAGCGAAAAGAAGTGGAAAAAACCGGGTGTTTAAAGCAATGTAATGGAGAACGATTACCAGAAAATTCGCGAGATCGGACACGGCGGCATGTCCGTCGTGTACCTGGCCCGAATGATCTCCACCGGGAAACTGGTGGCCGTTAAAATACTCAAAACCGCTTCCACCACCGATCGCGAATATATTCAACGCTTTTTCAGGGAAGCCCGGATTACCGCTCGCTTGAATCACCCCCATATCATCCGCATCCTGGAAAGCAATTTTTCCCGGGTCGAAAGCATCTTTTATATTGTCACCGAATACATCGACGGGGGGGATTTCCATCAACTCCTCTCCCCCATGTCTTCGATCTCTATATCTAACTCACCCATCGGGCTCAAAACCAAATTCCAAATTTTAATCAAGATTCTCTCCGCCCTCGATTACGCCCACCAGGTGGGCATCGTCCACCGCGACATTAAACCGTCCAATATCCTATTGACCCAGGACCTCGAACCCCGGTTGTGCGATTTCGGGATCGCCGCTTCCCTCTGGGGACAAGAAATCCGCTTCACCCAAACCAATGAAATTCTCGGCACCATGGATTACATTGCCCCTGAACAAAAAGAAGATTCCAGGCAAGTCGATTTACGCGCCGATATTTTCTCCATGGGCGTTATCTTTTACCAGTTGGTTACAGGCCGAAAACCACTCGGCGCTTTCCCTTCCCCCATCCAGGTGTGCGCTTCTTTACCCGAAAAACTCGACCAAATCATCATGAAATGCTTACAACCCCTCCCCTCTGACCGATACAAAAGCGCTTCGAACCTCGCCCTCGAAATCCGGGATATCCTCCATCTCATCCCCGACTTTTTACCTCTTCAAAAAACGAAAGATACCGGGATTTCCAACCAAACCGACGATATCACTCAAATCGACTCCCGCTCAGCCAAATTCTATCGAATGATCGAAAAATTACAACATGGTTCCGTTACCGAAAAACTCAACATCCGCTCCCAATTTCTCGACTTCATCGGGAGAGATAAAAACTATGAAGAAAAATTGATTTCTCTCCTGCCCGATTCCGACGGATTCTTGAAAGAAACCATTATCCAGGCCCTGGGAAAAATTAAATCTTCCGAATCCTGCACGCTGCTCATTGAATTATTATCCGATCCATATTATAATAAAGCGGCTGCCGACGCTATCGGCGAAATCGGATGCAAGGAGGCCGAAGAAAAATTGTATAAATTACTCCTGGCTCGAACCGAAAAATCGCATATCGCACTCATTCCCCTGGGAAAACTCAATTCCTCTCTCTCCGTTCCCCTTATTGCCGAATATCTATCCGATAGGCATAGTTGGATCCGGGAATCGGCCCTTAATGCACTGGGCATGATTACCGACCCTCGCATCGACAGCTTCCTCAATAACGCTGCTTTCAAAGACCCGGACCCCAATATCCGCGCGAAAGCAAAAAAAATTTTATGGAGGTCAAAAAAATGAAATATAAACCTGGAAAATCCATGATCAGCACTATCATTTTTTTTGCCATTGTCATTTATGGCGCGTTTGTCGCCTATAAATTCATCTCCGCTTCTATGACCAAATCCCAGATCAAAAGCGAAATTGTCAATGGAATCGGGAGCTACCGAGGCCCGGAGTTCTCTATCGAAAAAGGCGAAGAAATTGCCAGGAGAGTCATGGTTGAACATAATATCATTCCTCCGGACGAAGAAACCGAAAATGAAGAAAATCACGGAGAAAACAGCAGCGACTCTCCCGGCGCTGCGACCGACCCCAACACCCCCAAAAGAAATAAAGTCATTATTAACATCAAAACCGACGAAAAGAAAACCAAAATCATATTCTTTATTCAATACGAAATGGTGATCGATTTAATTCTTTTTAAAAATAAACAAACCTATATCATCAATGACGAAATTACAAATTTTTCTTGAGCATGATTTAATAGGAGAATAACCATGATCGACCAGAAAAGAGATAATATCGACCTACTTCATATCAAAATATTCCTGGGATTTTTAACCTCGGTAGTAGCCGTGATTATTCTTCAACAATTGAAGGATATTTTTATCCCACTCTGCATGTCGCTTATCCTTTATTTTTTCTTTAACGGCGTTGTCAAGCGGCTCGTGATCTTTCGAATCCCCCTCGGCTTGGTTTTATTATTTCTATTGATTTTCATATTTATGGTCATGTACTTCTTCGGTGTATTGATCTATTCAAGCGTATCCTCTTTTCTTGTCAAATTTCCCACTTATACCGACCGGATTACCGAATCCATCAATGCACTGGTTTCCCAATTGGATAAATTGCCTTTTTTAAGTAAATATATCAAAAACATAGACTGGACAAAGAGTTTTAATGCGAATTCCATTACCGCCATCATTTCATCGACCCTCGGTTCCTTTGCTTCTCTTATCGGCAGCCTCGTGTTGATCCTCATTATTTTGATGTTCATGCTTGCCGGTAGAACGGCTTTATCCGGGCGGTTGGTCAAAGCGTTCAACCGTGAACGTTCCAATAAGATCAACGATATGATCAATTCCATAGAGGATGAAGTTCAACACTACCTGATTATTAAAACCATCGTGTGCGCAATCACCAGTATCATTTGCGGTGTGATCCTGTTCATCGCCGGTTTCGATTTTGTTGTGCTGTCCGCATTATTGATTTTTGTTCTCCATTTTATCCCGAATTTCGGTTCCATTATCGCCACCCTGTTTCCCCTTTCCATCGGTATCTTGAAATATGGTTTTTCACTTCGGTGGTTCCTTGTAGCCATCTGTTTGATGATGGCCCAATTTACTATCGGCAACATCCTGGAACCCAAAATCACCGGTAGAAGCCTCAACCTTTCGCCCATTGTAATCCTCGTTTCATTGATTTTCTGGGGATATATTTGGGGAATCATCGGGATGATGCTGGCTGTTCCCCTCACGTCCGCACTTAAAATATATTTTCGCAATATCCCCACCCTGCGGCCTTTAGCGGAATTGATCAGCGCAGAGTAGAAGTAGAAGTAGAATTAGAAATAGGAGTATATCGATTCGTTATTTGTACTTTTTTTAATGGTTAGAAGGAGAAAAAAATGATCGAAATCATCGATAAAGTGGTAGACCGGGAGATACTGGAAAAAAGCATCCGGCGTTTCAAAGAAAAAGGAATTATATTGCCTACCTTTGCCCAGATGAGAGACCCTCATCTTATCCCGGCCAAAATCACGGAAAAACTCAAAACCATCGGGTTATGGGACCTTCACCCATTGAATCTTTTCCGAATCACCTGGAAAAACGAACCGAAAGAGACCGGCGGATTATTTGGGGATGTGAATTATATAGAATTTCCCTCCCGGTTAACGGGGGTAAAACCTCGAATCGTCGCATTGATCGGGAAATATTTCCCCACCGGGGCTCATAAAGTCGGGGCTGCCTTCGGCTGCCTGGCTCCCCGGATTATCACCGGTCAATTCGACCCGGAATACCATAAAGCTGTTTGGCCTTCCACCGGCAATTACTGCCGCGGCGGCGCTTTCGATTCTTACTTGATGGGGTGTACCGCTGTTGCTATTCTCCCCGAACAAATGAGCAAAGAACGATTCGCCTGGCTCAATGAGATCGGCGCTGAAGTCATCGCTACTCCCGGCTGCGAATCCAACGTCAAAGAAATCTACGACAAGTGCTGGGAAATCCGCAGAACCAGGCCCGACTGCATTATTTTCAACCAGTTCGATGAATTCGGGAACTCCGCATGGCATTATACTGTCACCGGCCCTGCCATCGAAGAGGTCTTTAGCCGCATCAAAGAAAAAAATAGCCGCCTTGCCGCTTACATTTCTGCGACCGGTTCCGCCGGGACCATTGCCGCAGGCGATTATTTACGAACCTGCTTCCCCCTCTTGAAAGTTACCGCCTCCGAAGCTCTCCAGTGCCCCACGCTCCTCTATAACGGTTACGGCGCCCATCGCATCGAAGGTATCGGCGATAAACATGTACCCTGGATACATAATGTCAAGAACACTAATGTGGTCACCGCTATCGATGACGAATCCTGCATGAGACTCTTCCGCCTCTTTAATGAACCCGAAGGTCGGCAGTTCCTCCTCTCCGAGGGAGTTAACAAAGACCTCATTCAAAAGCTCAACCTTCTCGGCATTTCTTCCATCGCCAACCTCCTCTCCGCTGTAAAAACAGCCAGGTACTTCGAATATACCGAAGATGATATCATTTTTACTGTTGCCACGGATTCCGCCGATATGTATCGCTCCCGCCTCGAAGAACTCACAGGCGCATACGGCGGTTATTCCATGCTCCAGGCTGCTAAAGATTTTGAAAAATGTATGATGGGCACCACCATCGACAATATGAAAGAATTGACCTACATCGACCGGAAAACCATCCACAATTTGAAATACTTCACCTGGCGCGAACAACAAGAAAAAGACGTCGAAGATTTGGATAAACTATGGTATGATCCCTATATATGGAATACACTTTTTAACCAACCGGCACGGTGGGATGAATTAATCGTGGAATTTAACCATCGAACCGGCCTTTTAAATAATCTTTAATAATTTGCCTGCCGGCTTTTTGTTTAGCCGTCGGTTCCGACGCAGCGTGGTATTGTATAGTAATGATTATCGAGCAGGCTGTATTGTAAGAAACGGGTAGATCCGTAAATATTAAACGTTTTTGCGGTACATCGATTAAATGAATAACGAAGAGGTTAATAGGAGATCGATGAACATACTAATACGAAACGGACGCATAATAAACGGCGATAAATCGTTTGATGCCGATATCCGGGTTCAAAACGGTATCATTACCGAGGTAGGAGTTGGACTGGAACCGAAAGATAATAATACGGCTATTATCGATGCTTCCCGTTGTTACGTTTTGCCCGGCGGCATCGATCCCCATGTCCATATGGAACTTCCCATCGCCGGGGGGCTTTTCTCTTCCGACACGTTTGAAACCGGCACTCGTGCCGCTGTCGCAGGGGGAACCACCACGATTATCGATTTTGTCACTCCGCAGCGCAATCAATCCCTGTTCCAGGCTTTTCAACTTCGAAAAGAAATCGCCTCAGGGTCTTTGTGCGATTTTGGACTCCATATGAGCGTGACGGGGTGGAATGAGCAAATCCCGTCTGAATTAGCCCAATCCTGCGACTCCGATGGGATTAGTTCAGTTAAATTGTATATGGCTTATAAAGAATCCATCGGTCTCAACGATGACATCATCCTGGACGTTATGGAGGCCGCTGCTGAATTAGACATGCTTGTGATGGTCCACTGCGAGGATGGAGAAACCATACGCGGATTACAAAAGAAATTCATCTCGCGGGGCAATTTTCAACCCCGGTTTCATCCCCTGTCCCGTCCCCCCGAAACCGAAGCCGAAGCCGTCAAGCGTGCCGTTTTAATGGCCGAAGCTGCCGGCTGTAGGCTGTACATCGTTCATGTTTCTGCTGCTCCCTCCATCGCTGAAATCCGAAGCGCCCAACAACGCGGTCTCCCCGTTTTTGCCGAAACATGCCCCCATTACCTTCTCCTGGATGACCGGGAGTATTCCCGCCCCGATTTTTCTGCCGCCTCCTATGTGCTGAGCCCTCCCCTCCGGGAAAAACATCATCAAGAGGTTTTATGGCAAGCAATTATCGACAATACCATCCGGGTCGTCTCTACCGACCATTGTCCTTTTAACCTCGAGGGACAGAAGGACCGCGGGAAAAATGATTTTACCCTGATCCCCAATGGGGCAGGTAGTGTTGAACATCGATTGATGCTTCTCTACCGGTACGGAGTTTTGGCAGGTAAAATCTCTCACACCCAGTGGGTGAACCTGGTATCGACTCAGCCGGCTAAACTTTTCGGCCTTTTCCCCAGAAAAGGAATCATTGCCGAAGGTTCCGATGCCGATATTGTCGTATGGGACCCCGGCACCCAGGACACTATCTCTGCTGGAAACCAATTTCAAAATTGTGACAATACTATTTATGAAGGTTTCCCCGTAACAGGAAAACCCCATACCGTAATCTGCAGGGGCATTATTTCTTACACGCAGCCCCATAGTTTCATTCATAAAGCCCCGGGGCACTATTTGCACAGGTTTACTCCCAACTCCTCGGAAATTTTAAAAACCACAAATAATAGGGCAGCTCAAAATGATTAGCTATAAAGAAATAGACGGTAGAGACTTTTATTTCGCTTTCCTGGCCGGATCGTCGTGGGTGTTTAAGAACCAGGTTATAATGAACAAGATTAATGTGTTCCCTGTCCCGGACGGCGATACCGGCAGTAATCTCGCATCGACCTTTCGTCACATTATCGAAAACGCGGTCCCGGATGTTTCCATTAAAAAAACCGTCGATTCCATTGCTTCTGCTGCCCTGGATGGTGCGCGGGGCAATTCGGGTATTATCTTCGCTCAATTCCTCTATGGGTTAAGCCAGCTCTCCCACAAAGAATCGAAAATTAATGTCACCCGCTTTGCCCAGATCATTACAAATGCCTTTCGATATGCGTTCGATGCCATTGAAAAACCTGTGGAAGGAACTATTATCACTGTACTCCGGGATTGGATCAATCATGTGAACCACATAAAAGATCAAATCGATGATTTTTTTAACATGCTCTCGGAATCCATGAAACTCGCACAAAAATCGCTCCAGGAAACAACTCAAAAATTGGAAGTCTTAAAAAAATACAATGTCGTGGATGCAGGCGCCCAGGGTTTTGTCTTTTTCCTGGAAGGCATCCTGGATTTTTTAAAAAACAGGGATATTCGAAAAATCCTTCGCGTACGGTCGGACAAAATCGAATCTCCCCCGGATGTCCATTCCCTGTGTGAAATCCAATTTCGCTATTGCGCTGAAGCCTTAATCGAGGGTTTGGAATTGGATAAAAACCATGTAAAAGACATAGTCGGCCAAATGGGCGATTCATTGGTCATTGCCGGGTCTCCTCGAAAAATGCGCATCCATCTTCATACCAATTCTCCTGCCACTTTTTTCTACCACCTCCGCCCATTGGGGGATTTGATCTTTCAAAAGGTCGACGATATGAAACGCCAGTATGAAACGGTTCATGCTCGGAAGTATCAGATCGCCCTGGTTACGGATTCGGTATGTGACCTGCCGGACGATGTTATGGATGAGTACCAGGTTCACTTTGTCCCTATTTCTCTTCATTTTGGGAAAAGCATATTTTTGGATAAAAAATCCATAACGCCGGACCAATTTTACGACATGCTGGAAAATGAACCTCAATTTCCCACCACCTCCCAGCCTACAGCCCAGGATTTCATCAACCTCTATCATATGCTGGTTTCCCGGTATGATTCGGTCATTGCGGTGCACATGAGCAAGCAGGTCAGCGGTACATGGAATGCCAGTCAAAAAGCAGCGCAAACGGTGGAAGCCGTATCGGGTAAAAAAATTTCAGTCCTGGACTCTCGTCTCCTGTCGGGTTCGTTGGGTTTATTGGTCATGCGAATAGGAGAATCCATAGCTGCCGGCTGGGCACATGAAGAGATCGTGCGGACCGCTGAAACCTGGATTGAAAAATCCTCTATCCTGGTAAGCGTAAAAACGTTGAAATATATGGTAAAAGGAGGGCGTGTCAGCCCAATTAAAGGTTGGGCCGCCAAAGTGCTTAACCTGAAACCGATTATCTCCCTCGATAAGGAAGGGAAATCGATCCCCTACGGCAAAGCGTTTAGCCGGGAGGGAAATATAAAACGCATCATAAAAATTATCCGGCAGAAATGCTACCGGCAGACGCTGTGGAAATACGTGGTGCTGCATGCGCATGACCGGGAAGAAGCGGAAGCTTTAGCTAAAAAATTATCCGGCGTATTAAATATAAAACCCTCCTTTATCATCGATATATCGCCGGTAGTAGGTTTAAATGCGGGCCACGGTGCTTTGGCCGTTTCGTTAATGCTGGAATGAACGGACGATTATACCCCGCTATTTTTCGAAGCGCGCCTGGCAACGTGGACCAAGGCGCTTTAAAAAGAGGTGATTCATGAGCTTTATAGATGTTTTTTTACCTGGTTTAGTCATTGTAATGGGAATAATGACCCTGGTATGGGTCGTCAGTACTATTATAAAAAACGTTAGTATTGTCGATTATTTCTGGGGAACCGGTTTTATTGTGCTGGCTTTTTATTATCTCTTCAATACCCAGGGTTGGTCCGTGAGACAATGGATCGTGACTGCCCTGGTGACAGCCTGGGGTCTTCGGTTGACCCTTTACCTGTTATGGAGGAACCATGGAAAAGGAGAGGATTTCCGGTACCGGCAATTCAGGGAAAAATACGGGGTTCATCGTTACTGGTGGATCAGCTTTTTCCAAACCTTTTTGCTCCAGGGTGTATTAATGTGGATTATTTCCGCACCGTTGTTGGGGGCCCAATTCTATCCGGGTTACAACCGTTTCCGGTTCATGGACGGATTGGGTATACTGGTGTGGCTGATCGGTATCATATTTGAAGCAGGTGGTGATTTCCAATTGGCCCGATTCAAGTCAAACCCGGCTAACAGGGGGAAAATCCTGGATACCGGTCTCTGGAAATATACCCGTCATCCCAATTATTTCGGCGATGCTTGCGTATGGTGGGGATACGGTTTAATCTCCATTGCCGGTGGGAGTTTTATTCCCTTTTACGGTTCACTGTTAATGACCCTATTGATTATCCGTGTATCCGGTGTCTTCCTTCTCGAACGGTCGCTCGTAGAGACCAAAGAGCAATATAAAGACTATACAAAACGCACCAGCGCATTTTTTCCCTGGTTCCAGAAACCTCCGGATAAATAGACGTTTTTTAGGGTCCAGGGGCGATTTTACAAAAAAGCCCCTGGTGCAGTTAAAAAAAAAGGTTACGCGAATCGCAAAATTATGGTATAATATCTTCTAACCGCGCATATCACGACAAAAAATCATGGAGGTTCAAACAAAATGCCCTTTGTGGAATTTAATGGAAAACAATTGGAAGTCAATGAAGAAGGTTTCTTAGCCAAACCCCAGGAATGGACCAAAGAAATCGCCGAATTCTTTGCCCGAAATGAAGAAGACATCGAAAATCTTACCGACGATCACTGGGCAGTGATTAACTATATCCGTGAGTATTGGTTGGAAAACGATATCGCGCCTATGGTCCGAAAAATTTGTAAAACTACGGGCTTTCAGCTCAAATACATTTACGAGCTCTTTCCCTCCGGGCCGGCCAAAGGAGCTGCCAAGCTAGCAGGACTCCCTAAACCTGACGGCTGCGTGTAATCGCGCAGGAGAGGTTTTAAATGCAGGCCATTTCAATCCTTCAATATAGTGTTGTTATATCCGCCCTGGTTTCCCTGGTGTCCCTCTCGTTCCTGGTTTGGAGAACATTTTCCTTCGGAAAGCGCCAATTGTACGCCGCTCCCCAGGGAGATGTGAAAAAAGGAATCGTTTATGCCTTTGGAAAAGGAATGATGCCGTGGGAAAAAGAGAGCGCGCAAAATCATCTCCCCAGCTATGTTGCGGGGATTCTTTATCACATCGGTGTTTTTACCGCGCTTCTTTTTCTTTTTTTTGCTCTTGTTTCCTTCTCCATTCCAGGCCTGGTTCTCCTCTTTTTTCGAATAATACTCCTATCGGGAATATTAGCCGGCCTGGCACTCCTGGCGAAGCGAATTTTTTCTCTGCCCATGAGAGCATTAAGCTGCCCCGATGATTTCGCCGCCAACATCATTGTCGATATATTTATCCTTTTAGCGCTTTTGAATACTTTCACCGCAGGAATAACCCCCTTCTTTTTTCTTACTGCCATTATCATGTTCTTGTATATGCCCCTGGGGAAAATCCGCCACTGCTTTTTCTTTTTTTACGTCAGGATTCTTTTCGGCATGTTTTATGGCAGGAGAAATGCTTTTCTCCAGGAGCCCTCGACGCCTCAAAAGTCCCAAATTTGACAATTCGAAGTTGTTTACTGGCAATTGGAATTGAAAATGCGGAACCGACCCTCGATACAAATCAAAAACCATCAACCGTTTAATTTAAGGTGTAATTATGAATGAAAATGAAAAAAGCCAAACCATCGATCCTATAGAAGAGCGGATCCGGCAGTTAACCCCTGCGGACCTTGAAAAAGCATTGCAGGTGTTTAAAGAAAAAATCGATTACAGGCTGGCAGCATATATGAATTCCTGTGTCCACTGCGGGCTTTGTGCCGATTCCTGCCATTATTATCTCACCCACCAGGATATCCAATCCATTCCTGCATATAAATTGAACCTGGTTACAGGAATATTTAAAAAGTATTTCAGCTTTCCCGGTAAAGCCCTTTCCGGGTGGGTCGGGGCACGAACCTTCGACAAAGACATGATAAGGGAATGGGTAGATTCCCTTTTTGGCCGGTGCTCGATGTGCGGGCGGTGTTCGATTAATTGTTCGATCGGGTTAAATATCGCCTATCTCATCCGGGCAGCCAGGAGTGCGCTGGCTTCCATCGGCCTTGTTCCCCCCGGTTTGAAATCAACCATCGATACGGCGATTGAAAAAGGCAACAATATGGGTATCGCTAAAAATGATTGGCTGGAAACCATCGAGTGGATCGAAGAAGAACTTCAAGCCGATATCCATGACCCGGAAGCCAAACTCCCGATGGATAAGCATGGAGCCAAATATTTCTACACCATCAACCCCCGCGAAGCCATGTTTTTCCCCCTCTCTATCTCTGCCGCAGCGAAACTCTTTTATGCCGCCAAAGAAAGCTGGACTTTCTCCAGCGATTATTACGATGTCACCAATTATGGACTCTATAGTGGCGATGACAAAGACGCAGGTTTAATGTCGGACCGGTTGGTTCAATCCATGGAATTGTTGGGATGCCGGACACTGGTACTGGCGGAATGCGGACACGGTTTTAACTCCAACCGGTGGGAAGCCCCCGAATGGCTGCAAAAAAAATACGGCTTCGAAGTCAAAAGCATCCTCGAAGTGGTGGCGGGATTTATCCGCGAAGGCCGCATAAAATTGGATCCTTCTAAAAACCAGGAGCTAGTCACCCTTCATGACCCCTGCAACCTGGTGCGAATGGGGGGAATCGTGGAAGAACAACGTTATATTTTAAAACACGCGGTTACCAATTTTATCGAGATGACACCGAACCGGGAGAAGAATTTTTGCTGCGGCGGAGGAGGCGGTCAATTGGCCATGACTCAATTCAGCCAGCGGCGGATCAAAGCCGGCAAAGTAAAAGCCGACCAAATTCGAAATACCGGCGCCAAAATCGTAGCTACACCTTGCCATAACTGTATCGACCAGCTCATGGAACTCAATAAACACTATAAATTGGGAGTTAAGATTAAGACTGTCAGCGAAATCGCTGCCGATGCATTAGTGCTTTAGACCTAAACCAGGAACCTTTTTGAAAAAAGGTTCCTTTACCTCCAAAAACTTTTGTTAGAAGGAGTTCGACAGGGTTTTAAAGGCTTTGAAATTAGATTATTTCTTTTTTATCGCCGCAATTTCTTTTACCGCTTTTATCGCTGTATGAATGTGCTCTTCGGTATTGAAAGGCCCAATGCCGAAGCGAACGCCGCCATGAATTGCAGCAGTGCCTATATGCTCATGGATCAACGGGGCACAGTGAAGCCCGGTCCGGCAGGCAATATTATAATCGACATCCAACATCGTACCGACATTCATCGCTTCAAACCCGTTTACATTAAAAAGAAATACCCCGATATGATCGGTTAAATCGTCCTGGCAATACAGCGTAACACCTTCGACATCTTTTAACCCATCCCGGAGCATCCGGGTGAGGTTCATCTCATGTTCATGGATATTATTCATCCCTTTTTGTTCTATCCATTTCACGCCTGCATGAAGACCCGCCACGCCGACGGAATTCAATGTCCCGTATTCGAGCCTGTAGGGGTATTCATAAAGGTGCGTCCTGACTGCGGAGCGAACGCCTGTTCCACCGGAGCGGGTTAAACCGATCTCGACTCCTTCCCGCACGTAAAGACCCCCGATGCCGGTAGGACCCAGTAAAGACTTGTGACCGGTAAATACGATCACATCCAGGTTTTGCTCTTGAAGATCGATCGGGACCTTTCCTGCTGACTGAGATGCATCGATGGCAAACGGGATACCGTGCTTTTTACAATGGGCACCGATCTCCTTAATCGGCTGAACCGTACCGATCACATTGGAAGCGTGATTGACAATGACTAACCGGGTATTCTTTTTAAACTTTTTGAGAAAATCGTCCGGGTCGACAAATCCCTTACTATCGACAAAAACATAATCCACCTCGACACCGTTTTCTATACTTTGGTGGTAAAGGGGTCTTAACACGGAATTATGCTCGATGTTAGTCGTTATGGCATGGTCGCCTTTCTTTAACATACCTTTGATAACTAAATTTAAGGCATCCGTGGAATTGTAGGAGAAGCAAAGACGATTGTAATCGGTGCCGTTGAAAAATTTCGTCAATTGTTTTCGAGTATTCTCGATTACCGAACCGGATTCAAGGCACAAATCGTACCCGGAACGGCCCGGGTTTACACCGTAATTCCTGTAAAAATGATCCATAAATGTGTACACTTCATTTGGTTTTGGAAAAGTAGTTGCTCCATTGTCCAGGTAAATTAATTCACCCATATTTAACCTCACATTTTGTTAAGAATTATTTAAGTTCAAACAGAAACGATTAGCCATCATTATAATTCTATTTCTACTATTCGTCAAGATATAGATAAACAAACCGAAACAAACCGGTACAACTCCAAAATTATCTTATAATATATTATCCGATAATATACCCCCCGGGATCCCATGATGAGTTTTTGAGTCTATTCACTACTTTCAATTTCCACGAATTGTGGTATAATTACTTCTCATGGTAAACTTCCAATGAAAGAACTCGAAAAATACTTCAACCGATTTAGACAAAATATAGTCGGCATCGATGCTGTTTATGAATCCCCTTACGGGAAACAAAAACTGGTCTACGCCGATTGGATCGCCAGCGGACGGTTATACGGCCCTATCGAAGACAAAATTAAAAACGATTTCGGACCCTTTGTAGCCAATACCCATACTGAAACCAGCGAAGCCGGCTCCCGGATGACCCACGCATACCTTCATTCCCACCACCTTATCAAAAAACACGTCAATACCTTGCCGTCGGATGTAATCATCGCACAAGATTCCGGTATGACCCGGGTAGTCAATAAATTCCAACGAATCCTGGGTTTAAAAGTAGGCGGATGCCTGATGAGCAGCAAATACGTCAAAGAACTGGAAAAACCCGTGGTATTTATCACCCATATGGAACATCACTCCAACCATACATCATGGTATGAAACCATATGCGACGTGGTAACGCTGGCTCCTGCGAAAAACCTCTTGGTCGACCTGGACGAACTCAGAGATCAACTTAAAAAACACAAAAACCGGCGATTTAAATTCGGATCTTTCACCGCCTGCTCCAATGTGACGGGAATCGAACCTCCCTATCATGAAATGGCCAAATTAATGCATGAATTCGGCGGTTTGTGTTTCGTCGATTTTGCTGCATCCGCACCCTATGTAGACATCGATATGCACCCGTCGGACCCTTTAAAAAAATTGGATGCTATTTTTTTCTCTCCCCACAAATTCCTGGGAGGTCCGGGTTCTGCAGGTGTGTTAATCTTCGACTCCGCTCTCTATCACGGGCAAGCACCGGATAACCCCGGGGGCGGCACCGTGAATTGGACCAACCCCTGGGGCGAATACAGCTATATAGACGATATCGAAGTTCGTGAAGATGGAGGCACGCCGGGTTTTCTCCAAACCTTTCGCTCCGCAATGTCCATCTTGCTCAAAGAAAAAATGGGCGTTCCAAACATTCGCCTGCGAGAAAAAGAACTGGTTACATTGGCGTTCCGGGAATTACGAAAAATCCCCAACCTTCACATACTCGCGGATAATGTCGAAGACCGGCTGGGATGCATATCGTTTTATATAGACGATATTCATTATAACCTCATCGTGAAGTTGCTCAGCGATCGATTCGGCGTCCAGGTCAGAGGCGGGTGCGCCTGTGCAGGTACCTACGGCCACTACCTCCTGCATGTCGATTACCGGCGCTCAAAAGAGATATCGTCCCGCATCGATGACGGAGATCTCTCTGCTAAACCCGGTTGGGTTCGCCTCTCCCTTCACCCCACTATGACCGATGATGAACTCTATTACATTATCGACGCCGTCAAACAAATCGCTAAAAATAAATCGAAATGGGAAGAAGATTATTCATACTCACCGAATAGCAACGAATTCATTCATAAATCTTACCCCGATACGAGCCTAACCACAGCAATCGATTGGTTTCGCTTTTAATCTTCGATATTATGATGGAGGTATTTTTTTCACAATGTTTCCCGGTAAGTGAGATAAAGACCGATGTTGAATTTTTGGGGTACCGACACGCCCCTTTTTTTTAAAATTTTCAAAAGAAAAATTGTTGAATTTTTGTATATTGCATTTTAATAAGGAATAGAATATAATACAAGATGCGAAGTTTCCCTTTTATAAAACAAATGGATGCGATGGATTGTGGCCCTACATCGCTGGCGATGATAGCCAAATACTACGGAAAAACTTACTCCCAACAAACTTTGAGAGAACGGTGTTATATCACCCGCGAAGGTGTCTCCATGTTGGGTACCAGCGATGCCGCCGAATCCATTGGGATGCGCACCATGGGCGTGCGCATCGAGTACGATAAGCTGGCCAATGAAGTCCTTTTGCCATGCATCGCACATTGGAGACAAAACCACTTTATCGTTGTTTATAAAATTAAAAAAGATATCGTATATGTCTCCGATCCGGCACATGGATTGGTAAAATATACCAAAGCGGAGTTTTTAAACGGATGGGCCAGCACTAAAAAAGACGGGGTCGACCAGGGTTTATGCCTCTTACTGGAACCTACCCCCGATTTTTATAAAGCAGATGACGAAAGCCTGAATAAATCCAGCTTTAAATTTTTGTTCTCCTACCTCAGACCTTATAAAAATTTCTTAGTCCAGTTGGCTGTCGGGATGTTGGTGGGAAGTTTACTCCAACTCATTTTCCCCTTTTTGACCCAGGCCGTCGTGGATTTCGGTATCAATAACCGGGACATCGACTTCATTACCCTGGTCTTAATCGCACAATTGGCCCTTTTCCTGGGGCGTACCTTCGTAGAGTTCGTCCGCAGTTGGATACTCCTGCATATCAGCACCCGCATCAATATCTCACTGATTTCCGACTTCCTCATAAAAATGATGAAATTACCCATCGCTTTCTTCGATACCAAAATGATCGGAGATATCATGCAGCGAATCGGAGACCACCGCCGCATCGAAAATTTCTTAACTACCTCCACGCTGAGCATCCTATTTTCCATGATCAACCTGGTGATTTTCGGTATTATATTGGCTATTTATGATCTCCGTATCTTCTTTATTTTCGTATTCGGAAGCATTCTTTATGTCATCTGGATATATTTGTTTATGAATAAACGTCGTGACCTGGATTTCAAACGATTTGCCCAATTATCCGATAACCAGAGCAATTTAATCCAGATTATTACCGGTATGCAAGAAATCAAACTCAATAACTGCGAAAAACAAAAACGCTGGGAATGGGAGCGCATCCAGGCCAAGCTGTTTCGTGTCAATATTCGCAGTTTATCGCTGAGCCAATACCAGCAAATCGGTTCTACGTTTATCAACCAGATTAAGAATATATTTATTTCCTTCTATACAGCAAAAGCTGTTATAGATGGAGGTATGACTTTAGGTATGATGTTGGCGGTTCAATACATTATCGGGCAATTGAACAGCCCCATCGAGCAATTGATCGGGTTTATGCAAACGACCCAGGATGCGAAAATCAGTCTTGAGCGTTTGGGAGAAATTCACCAGAAGAAAGACGAGGAACCCGCAGACGACCCCAAAGTGACCATTCTCCCCGAAAACAAAAGTATTACGATGTCAAATCTCTCCTTCCAGTATGAAGGCCCCCATTCGGAATCCGTATTGAAAGATGTGAACCTGGTGATACCGGAAAGCAAAATCACGGCCATCGTTGGGGTTAGCGGTTCCGGTAAGACCACGTTGGTAAAACTTTTACTGGGTTTTTATCCTCCTACCAAGGGTGAGATTAAAGTCGGGGATATCGATTTACGGAACATCAGTGCGCGTTTATGGCGGCAAAGGATCGGCGTAGTCATGCAAGACGGGTATATTTTTTCCGATACCATAGCCCGGAATATTACCGTGAGGGATGAAGTGGTGGATAAAAAGCGACTGCTGGAAGCCGCACGAATCGCAAATGTCCAGGAGTTCGTGGATTCCCTTCCGCTCGGTTTCAATACAAAAATCGGCCAGGAGGGTCACGGGCTGAGCCAGGGTCAAAAGCAGCGAATTTTAATTGCCAGGTCCGCGTACGCCAATCCCGATTATCTCTTTTTCGACGAAGCCACCAACGCCCTCGATGCCAACAACGAACGTGCCATTATGGAAAAATTGGAAGAGTTTTTTAAAGGGCGAACCGTCGTGGTTGTTGCCCATCGGTTGAGCACTGTTAAGAATGCACACCAAATCGTTGTCCTTGATAAAGGAAAAATCGTCGAGCAAGGAACCCACCAGGAATTAACCAAACTCCAGGGTGCTTATTTTAACCTTGTTAAAAACCAACTGGAACTGGGAAAATAGGAACTAGGAATACCATGAGTGACGAAGAAGATATTATACAACGAATGCAAGATGTCGAAATTCGAAGCGAGGATGTCCAGGAAATCATGGGCTTTATTCCCCATTGGATCATCAGGTGGGGAATTACCATTATTTTCATTGTTGTGTTCGGCGTAGTCATCGGGAGCAATTTTTTCAAATATCCCGATGTGATTCAATCCATGATTACCCTGACTACGGAAACTCCACCCGCTACTCTCGTTGCACGTGCCCCCGGTAAAATCCAGGCCCTTTTTGTCCAGGATAAACAAAAAGTCAATAAAGACGATTATATTGCGGTTATCGAAAATGCCACCGATTACCGGCATCTATTCCAGGTTAACGAAAAATTGGCATCGCTCCATTCTTTTTTTAGCACTTTTGAATCTATTCCCTCCGTGGATTTTGAAAAAAATCTCTCTTTAGGCCAACTCCAGTCCGCTTATACTTCTTTTTATATCAGTTACATGGACTACCAGTTATTTGTCCAACTCAATTATCACCAGAAAAAAATCGATTCGATAAAAGAACAAATTTCCCGCTATAATACCATACTGGAACAAACAGAACGCCAGAATGTCCTGATGGAACAAGAATTGGCTCTGAGCCGTGAAAATTTCGAACGCTCAAAATCTCTTTTTAAAGACGGCATCATTTCCAGGGGAGAATATGACGCGGCGCAGAGCGTTTACATTCAAAAACAATATAGTTTTGAAGGCGTTAAAACGAGCCGGACGAATTCCAAACTTCAAATAACCCAATTGGAACAAAGCATCATGGAATTGGAGATGACTTATCGCTCCGAAAAAAAACGCATCCAATTGTCTTTGAGCCAGGCTTATGAAAACATGACGGGGCAAATTTCCCAATGGGAACAAACGTACGTCCTGAAAGCTCCTATAAGCGGCACCGTCACTTTTACAAAATATTGGAGCATCAACCAGAATGTTATGGCCGGCGATAAAGTTGTCACCATCATCCCGGGTAATGGCGGAAAAATTATCGGGAAATTGGTCCTTCCCACAGAAGGTTCCGGTAAAGTTAAAATCGGGCAGAAAGTCAATATCAAATTAAACAACTATCCATACATGGATTTCGGTATCGTGAGCGGGATTATTGTTTCAAAATCCCTGGTCGCTTCCGACAATTTTTATACGTTGGAAGTGGATTTGCCTCACGGGTTAGAAACCAGCTACGGGAAAACGTTGGATTTTTCGCAAGAGATGACGGGTTTTGCTGAAATTATCACGGAAGATCTCCGCTTGCTGGATCGTGTATTTAAACCCATTAAAGCCTTAATGAAGCAGCCTTAACTTTCCCCCGATATAAACCGATCAAACGCTGCCCGGTTAAATCTTACCATTTTCTGGCAAAATAAAAAAAACCTGTGAGAAAAATCCCTTTTTGGTTCCGGCTTGACCGGTTAAGTATTAATGAGTCCCCTGGCGGAGCCCCTGCTATTGTTCGATGGAAAAATCGTTGGCCCAGCGGATCGATGTAAAATAGTGTTCCAGTACTGATTTTTCATCGATATTTAAAGACCGGGAGATTTGGGAGATGTTGTCCCATTTGCTTCGTTCGTAGCATGCGATGAGGGAGAGGGTTTCTCCCATTTTCCCCTTTTGATCCATAATAGCGGATTTGACTTCGGTGGGAATGGGGAGGTCGGACAGGATATCGGAGATAGGCCGGTCGAGGAAGGCATCGATTAATGAAAATAGGCCCATTAAAAAGAAATCTGATTTTTTTGATTTTTGGCCGATGGTCTCTGCGGTAAGTTCGCAGAATTTGGCACGGATCAAAGAGTTTATCATCAATTCATCCGGTTTATCGCTGCCCAATTGGGAGAGGAGGATCATGGTCATCCATTTTTTCAATTCGATGATTCCCAGCATATTGAGAGCGTGCCGGATGGACCGGATTTCGGTCATCATCCCGAAAGCCGCGGAGTTAATGAAGCGGAGTAATTTGAAGGAGAGGGATAGGTCTCTTTCCAGGATTTTTTCCAGTTTATCCATATTGATTTCCGGCTGCTGCATCTCTTTAAAAATCTGCATAAGGTTGACTTTAATGCTGGGGACGTCTTTTCCCGCAACGATGATGGGTTTGCTGAAGTAGTATCCCTGGAAGTAGGCGTAGCCCATTTCCAGGCCCTGGTTATAATCTTCGATGGTTTCGACTTTTTCTGCAAGGAATTTGATTTTTTTGTTCCCGCTTTTTTCGATGATATTTCGCCGTTCTTCGCCGAGGGTTGCCAGGAAGTCTACTTTAATGATGTCGGCCAGGTTGATGAGGGGTTGATAGGTTGGGTTGTATTCGAAATCGTCGAGGGCGATCAAGTATCCCTGGTTTTTTATTTTTTTGCAGGCTTCCACGATAGGCGGGTAGGGGGGGATATCTTCCAGGAGTTCTATCACGATGGAGTCGGTGGAAAAAGCGGAGATCAGGTCGCTTAAGAGGACTCGTGCTGTGAAATTCAGGAAAGCTCTTTTCCCGCGGGTGAGGTCTTTCAGGTCGAAAACCGTGACGCTGTCTAAAAGTACTTTGGAGGAGGCGTAGTCTTTATCGAAGTGAGCCGCATCAAAAAAATTTTCGAGGCCGTGCCGGAAGAGCAGTTCATACCCGAAGATGTTTTTATTGCAGTCAAAGATAGGCTGCCGGGCTACAAATATTGTTCTGTCTTTTTCGAGTTCTGCCATTTTTTTCTCTTTTAATTATGACCGATCCAATAAAAAAAAACAAGTCACACGTAGTGAAAAGATGGAAGGTAGGCACTTCGCCTCGCACGTAGAGTTGGGTTATTTTTTCCCGAAAAGGGAGAACATGGATTTCTTTTTAAATTTCTCTTCGATTTCACTGACCATGCGTGCGGCCATCGTATGTTCCATATTGATTTGTAATGCTTTCCTGTAGCATTTTTCAGCTTTTTTATACAGGTGTTCAGCCCAGTACAGTTGTCCCAGGTAAAATACAGGGTCTGCGTTCCAGGGTTCCAGTTTAGCTACCCGCAGCAGGTTTTTTTCAGCGTAGGGTCTATATTCCGGGATTCGCATCTGGCATAAGCCCAGGAGCATAAAATAGGAAGCGTGTTCCGGGTCTAATTGGACCGCTTCTTCCAGGAATCGGACCGCTTCGTGGAATTTTTTTTCTTCATACAGGGAGTGGGCTTTTAAATAGAGAGTGCGGGCTTTTTGTCCGTGCAATTTTCTATCCATATCTTCTTTACCCGGGGCTGTGGCTTCTGCGTCCATGCCGGTATGATAGCCCGTATCATAGGCTTTTTTCTTTTCTTCGCTGGTCAGTGTTTCATAGGCTTGTGTGGCTTTTTCTACAACGAAAGCTGCTTTTTGTGCAGCTTGTGAGTCTGGGGGGGCGTTCAGCGATTCCGGGTCGTATTTCCTGGTAAAAGAGAAGTATTTGTCTTTCGCTTCGCTGACCGATTCCGTATTGCGTAATTCCAGTAATTGATAATGATCGATGGCATCTGCTTTTAGTCTCCGGTGCAAATCATTTAGCAGTTCAAGATTTTGATTGAATTGGCGGTCGACTCGGAAATCCGTGAAATCGAGTAAGTTTAGGAGGTAAAAAAGGGTTAGGTGGCGCCAAAAATCGATTTCCGGGAGTCCCATCACTGAAAAGATTTGTTCTGTGGATATGGATTCGCATTGGCTGAATTTGAAATACAGTCGGATATGTTCCGGGGACAGGATTTGCCCCAGCCATTCCGGTATAGGGATGTAGACCGGTGCACGGTAATAGAAGCGGTGTTTATAGTAAGAGAAATCCGTTATGGTTTGGCATCCGTCGATTATAACTTCATATAGAGGGATGGAGAACTTCAAGTTGGTCCCGATTTTGGGTGCATCGGTTTTAAAGGTCCACTCGCCCGAGGTTAAAGAGAAGCTGGCGGCTGCAATGGCTTTAACCTGGAGTTGTAGGGCGACGTAGAGTTCTTGTTTGGACAAGACGCGGTGTTTGACCAGGAGTTTCCCGAATTTGTCTTCGGATTGCTCTCTCATTTTTTGCAGCATGACGAATTGTTCGCGGGTAATTTTGCCTTTATTGAATAATAAATCGCCCAGTCGTTCTTCAGGGAGGTTGGAGCTGGCAAAAACCAGTAAGCCTTTCGAGAAGAAGAGGCTTTTGAGGTGGTCGTCTGCGGTGATGATTAATTCGCCGTACAGGTTTTCCTGGAATATTTTTTTAAATATCAAGGGTACCGGTGTTTTTTCAATCAGGTTTGCCATACACGTTCCAAAAATAAAAATGCCATAGTAATTATTTTAAACAAAAGAGAAAATTTTTGCAACACTTGTTTTTAGTATCTTTCCAGCGGATTTTTTGATGTTTTTCTCTGTATTCATCCGGGATATTCTTTGCAGCCTTGCCGATCACTTCAAGAGCGCGTACAAAACTTCGTTTTAATGTCGCGTTTTTTGAAAATTCCGAGTAATCGATATTTGCTGATTCGTCGAGTAGATAATCGGCTTCGTCTAAGATATGTTTTAGAAATGGTTTAAGCTGTTTTAACATAATGGATTTCATGTTCCATAAGCGGTTTGATATAAGGAACTTATCATATCGTTAGTAAACAGGTCGACTTTCTCTTTTAATAACTCCCGGAGGGTCGATTTTAAAGACATATAATTATCGAAATACCCGGAAAAATTTTCATCAAACGACGACATATCAAATTCAACAAGGAGATCGACATCGCTGGGCTTTCTTTGATCGCCTCGACTGCAAGAACCAAATAAACCGGTCCTTTTCACTCGATATTTATCAAGCGCCCCCATATTTTTTTCCAGTGTCTGAATAATTGTTTTGGCTGATAATCTCATGGAAATATTATACTTAAATAATTTTTTTTTTCAATCCATAACGTTTTCCAAAATCCACCACCTCTTTTCTTAAATCACCCCTTCCGTTCGGTTTTTATTTTTTTTTGTTATTTATAAACGACATTAGCTTTTACTCCTTGATTTCCAACGCTAAAAACGCTTAAAAAAC
>Ga0105104_10000454_pt1 | contig 31626 bp, 28 predicted proteins | sample PPLLaktember2015_3_FD_87034 | JGI IMG/M metagenome (GOLD analysis project Ga0105104, IMG submission 87034) | Freshwater sediment microbial communities from Prairie Pothole Lake near Jamestown, North Dakota, USA - PPLs Lake P7 Core (6) Depth... | ecosystem: Environmental > Aquatic > Freshwater >...
AAAAGAGGAGCCAAAGATGTGGGGTTCAAGTATTGTCGGTTTTGGAAGCTATCACTACAAAGGTGCCAGCGGACGTGAAGGTGACTGGTTGCTGACTGGCTTCTCCCCTCGTAAAGAGAACCTCACGCTATACATTATGGGAGGTTTTGATTTACATCAAGATTTACTAAAGAAACTCGGCAAACATAAAACAAGCGCAGGATGTTTATATATCAAGAAATTGGATGATGTGGATAAAGAGGTTTTGAAAGAACTAGTCGCTGAGTCTGTAAAAATTACGAAGAATCTTTCAAAATAAACCAACCTTGCAAAGAGTCGCTGAAGGCTCGGATTCATTAATTCGTCAAAATACTTATCATCGGTCGATAAGCAGAGTGGTTTGGCATACCTGACTGAACGCTTACAAATAATCAGCTTTTAATTTGTGTTTCTTTGTGGATTTGAATTCTTAAGGAGTTAAGAGACTGATCGATGCAACCCGGGCGTTGGTGAGGGAGACGAGCGCTTTGACCGGCAGGCGGATGTTAAGTCCGCGCTGTCCGCCGGAGACGTGGATCTCGGCGTGCTGTTGGGCAGATATGTCCAGCAGGACCTGGAACCCTTTATTGAGCAGTGCCAGCGGGGAGATTCCACCCGCCTGCAGGCCGGTCAGCCGCTCGGCCTCCTTTTCGGTGGGCAGGTGGACTTTCTTTTCTCCGACAGTCTGGGCAACAGCTTTGAGATCTACCTCCTGATTCCCCGGGATCACCGCCAGGATGGGTTTGCCCGGCTTTTCGCGGGTGACCACGATGGTCTTGAAGACGATCTCCACGGGCACATCCAGCAGGCGGGCCGTTTCGACCGCGCCCAGCTTCTCTGGGGGCAGCTCGAAAGCGGTATAGTTGACCTTACGGGACTGCAGCAGACGGGTGACATTGTTGGTGATCGGCATTTCCCCTACTCCCGGATATAGATCGGATTGCTAAAAATCCATCCTCGCCGGCCAAGGCGGGTATGCAGGTAGGCTTCGACGCGGTACACGCCGGGTTCGGTGGCGATCTGAACGATATTATCCCGGTTGCGCCAGCCTTTCAACAGGCTGCCATCTTTGATCAGGCGGCATTCGGCAGAGTGCGGCAGGCGGACCTGGAGCGTCACCCCGCCGCGCGCCGGTATCTCGTCACCCATGCCGGCGGTGTCTTCTTTTCCGTGGGCAGTGAAGCGGAACCCTCGGGTGTTTATTTGCTGGTCCATCCCGATAAAGGCATGGCCGTCCCTTAAGGCATCCAGCAGCATCTGGCGGTCCTGGGCAAAATCGCCTGTTAAGGCCTGCGGTAGCATAAGATGGGTATTGACACCCTTAAAGTGAAAAGCATAGGGGAATATCGTTTTGCGTAAAGGGCCCAGCCGCTTTGGTAGGGCGTGCGCATCCGATCCTCCAACCGCCACTACCCGGCGCCCGGTAGCTAACAGGCGATCCCACAATGCCAGGGTTTCGGGCAGGGGGCCGTGAGCAATGCGGTGGGGATTGAAAGCATAATATAATCCCTGGGGTTTGTTCTTGACTACCGCTTTGAACTCACTAAATGCATTCCACAGTTCAATCCCGGTGAATCCGCGCACGTTCCAATCGACCCAGGAGATATCTCCTTCGCCAAATGCAGGCAGGGCAGGATCGATCGGATGGGCGATAAAAGCCAGCCCACCGGTCTGGCGGACCTGGTCCAACAGGCGCTGTGGGTGGGGGGCATACCCGGCTAACTCGCGGCCGGCTCCGATCACCAGCAGGTGGTTTTTCTGCGGTTGGCGGGCTGGATCATGGATCTCTTCTCCCACCAACAGCATAACCCGTTTGCCGGACTCTTCGAAATATCCCTCTACTCCATTGACCCAGACATTATGGTCGGTGACGATGATCGCATCCAGGTTTGCCTGGATGGCTGTTTGGGCAAGTTCTGCGTGGGTGGCGTGCCCGTCTGAGTACAGGGTGTGCATGTGTAGATTTACGATGATTTCTTGCATTGGCGTTTATCGGTTGACGATTCCAGGATAAGGAAGGTATAATCCCACTGCTTTAGATTCGAGGAGGAATATCGTGAAACAGTACCTGGACATCGCACTGATTATAACTTCAATCGCCTTGATCGCCAGTATCATCCTACAGAGCAAGGGCATCGGCCTTGGCGGGCTGACCGGCGGTGACAGCGGCGGCGTGTTTACGGCGCGGCGCGGCATTGAAAAGACATTGTTTTGGATTACCATCGGACTGAGTGTCCTGTTTTTCATTTTAGCCATGGTGACCGTATACGTGAGCAAATAAAAACCACGGGACTGCATCCGATCGGTCATCCAGCTGTCAAGACCCATACTTTCGAATGTCTCTTGGGCGTCTCGCCAACCCGTGGGGAGAACGCCCTTTTTAGTACCCCATACTTATGAAAAAACTACGCTGGCAACTCGTGATCATATTGCTAACCGGGCTGGTCGTTGGGTTTTTGCTGGTGACCCAACAGAGCAACGGAATTATAGCGCCGGTCAATCCGGAGCCGAGCGAAGGCGGAGTGTACACTGAAGGCCTGATTGGCTCCCTTACCCGACTCAATCCGCTCCTGGATGTGTACAACCCGGTGGACCGCGATGTGAACCGGCTGCTGTTCAGCGGTCTGGTGCGTTTCGATTCGCGCGGGTTACCCCAACCGGACCTGGCAGAGACCTGGGGCATCTCCCAGGATGGGACGATTTATAACGTTTCTCTGCGCTCAAACGCGGTTTGGCATGATGGCCAACCGGTTACCGTGGACGATGTACTCTTTACGATCGAAATGATGCGCGCAGATGATTCTCCCATCCAGGCAGACCTGCGCGATTTCTGGAAAGAGGTGGAGGTCAAGCGCGGGGATGAACGAAATATTCAATTCCTGCTCCCCGAAGCCTTTGCTCCATTCCTGGATTATCTAACCTTTGGCATCCTTCCCCAGCATCTCCTGGGGGATGTGGCTCCAGGCGGTCTCGCGAATCACGAATTTAACCTGCAGCCTGTAGGCACCGGACCCTATCGCTTCGATCATCTGATCGTAGAGAATAACCAGATCCGCGGGGTTGTATTAAATGCTTTTGATAAACATTATCAAAAGAAGCCGTATATTCAGCAGATTGTCTTCCGTTATTATCCGGACGCAGATGCGGTCCTGGCGGCGTATAACCAGGGTGAAATCCAGGGGCTTGGGCAGGTTCCGCCGGGAATCTTGGGAACTGTATTGGCTGAACCCGGTCTATCGTTGTATGCCAGCCGCCAGCCTGAAATGTCCCTGGTTCTTTTTAACCTGAACAGCACCGATCTGCCTTACTTTAAAGAAAAGACGATTCGCCAGGCGCTCATCGTTGGGTTGAACCGGCAGTGGATGGTCGATCATGTGATGGGCGGGCAGGCGATCCTGGCGGATGGTCCGCTTTTCCCGGGTACCTGGGCATACTTTGATGGTTTGGAACGCATTTCATACGATCCGGATAAAGCGATTGCCCTACTCAAGGAAGCCGGGTATGTGTTGACTGATGAAGGCGATCAGATCCGCTCAAAAGAAGGGGTGAGACTGGCTTTTACCGTTCTATATCCCGAAGATCCGCTTTATCAAGCCATGGCAGAAGCCATTCAGCGGGATTGGTTGAAGCTGGGCGTCCAGGTTACCCTGGAAGCCTTACCCTACGATCAGTTGGTGAATGACCGTCTCGGCCAGCGCAATTACCAGGCAGCCCTGGTTAGCTTGAACCTGTCACGCTCCCCCGATCCCGATCCTTACCCATTCTGGGATCAGGCCCAGGCCACCGGGGGACAGAACTATACCCAGTGGGACGATCGGAATGCCAGTGAGTACCTTGAAAGGGCGCGGATTACGGTCGACTCGAACGAGCGCGCCAAGCTGTACCGTAACTTCCAGTTGATCTTTATGGAGGAGATGCCTGCCTTACCCCTCTTCTATCCGGTGTATAACTTTGCCATTGACCGGCAGGTCCAGGGCGTCCAGATGGGACCGCTGATCGATCCAAGCGACCGGTTTGCTACCGTCGCAGATTGGTTCCTGGTTGCAAAACGAAGCGCAGAGGCCAATGCGCCCACATCTGCCAGCGCGACCCCTTCTCCCTGAAAGGTCCCGGATCATTCTATGGCACCCAATTTTACTCGCACAGGCGATGATGGCACGACTGGAACTCTGGGGGATACCCGTCTGCCCAAACATCACATCCGGGTGGAAACTCTGGGTACACTGGATGAAGCTTCCGCAGCGCTGGGTTTCGCGCGCGCTTCTGTGGAAAACCCCCAGACATCTGAACTGGTGTTAGCCATCCAACGCGACCTGTACCATATAATGGCCGAAGTGGCTGCCACACCTGAGAACGCCAAACGCTTCCGCACCATTGATGAACGGCGCGTCACCTGGCTGGAAGAGCAGATCCAGGCTCTCGAAAAATCCGTACAAATCCCGGGAGAATTTATCGTGCCCGGCGACACAGCCGGCGGCGCTGCGCTCTCGCTGGCGCGGACCATCGTTCGGCGGGCGGAGCGCCGCATGAGCGAGTTGTTTCACCAGGGTGGAATCGAGAATGACACGCTGCTGTCGTATCTCAACCGGCTGTCATCGCTGTGCTTTATGCTGGAATTATTCGAGATCCAGCAGGCGGGGAAATCAAAACCTTCTCTCGCAAAAACTGGGCCGATAGAATGATCGGTACACTCCTGAATGCAACAACCATCCTGGTGGGTGGTTGCCTTGGTTTATTTTTGGGAGGAAAGCTCCCCGAAAAACTGCGTCACACCGTGATCAACGGTTTGGGCTTGTTTATCCTGGTTTTTGGTGTGCAGATGTTTCTGGCGACCCAGAATGCTTTGATCGTTTTGGGTGCAATCCTGATTGGGGGTATCCTGGGAGAATTAATGCGCATCGAGGATCATGTCCAGTCGCTGGGCTCCTGGCTCGAAAAACGAATCACGGGATCCTCCGAGGGGATCGAAAGCCGCTTTGTCCGCGCTTTTCTTACCGCCTCTCTGGTCTTTTGTGTCGGACCGATGGCGATCCTCGGCTCGATCCAGGACGGCATGACCGGCAATTACCAGACGCTGATCGTAAAAGCCATCCTGGACGGGTTTGGCGCCCTGGCCTTTGCCTCAACCCTGGGAGTGGGGGTTTTATTCTCGACCCTGGTGTTGTTGGTCTACCAGGGCTCCATCAGCCTCCTGGCAGCCCAACTGAGCGGGATAATGTCACCCGCGATGATGGCAGAGATGAACGCCGTGGGCGGGGTGATCCTGTTTGGCATCGCGATCAGCAGTATGCTGGAGATCAAAAAAATCCGGGTAGGAAATTTCCTACCCGGACTGGTGATTGCACCCTTGATCGTAGCGCTGCTGGCCTGGATAAGATTGTAAATTCAGGTTACTGGTTTGCCAGCGCCTGTTCGATGGCGGTTTGCAAGCCGTCAAACAGGACAGGTTCTCCATTGACCAGGAAAGAAGGTGTCTGGTTTAATCCATTGCCATTCCAGCGGGAGACGTTTTCCTGGATGGCCCGGTTATACTTTTTGCTTGCGAGACATGTTTGGAATGCGTCTCGATCTAAACCCAGGGTGTCAGCAAAACCAACCAGCTTCTGATCGCTAAAGCCGCCCACGTTCTCACCGGCCTGGTTATTGAAGAGCATGTCGTGGTAATCCCAAAACCGGTCCTGCTCGTTGGCGCAATAGGCAGCATTGGCCGCTGCAAAGGATTCATTACCAATAAACGCTACCGGAACGTAGGTAAACTGCACTTTTCCGGTGTTGATATATTCTTCGACCAGCTGCGGTTTTGTATTCTGGAAAAAGTACTGGCAGGAAGGGCATTGGAAATCGGAGAATTCTTCAACTTTGACCGGTGCGTTGGGATCGCCTTCGGTCAGCCCGGCGGTTTCTGGTCGAGGCGCAAATAAGGGGACGACGACCAGGATGATGAACACAACCGCTACAACGGCGATCAGGCCAAGCCAAATATAGCGCTGTGTCGACTTCTGGCGGCGCCGTTTATCTTTGAGTTCTTGACGTTTGCTCATGAAACCTCCATGGATTGGTGGAATTTTGCCATAAAAGGGGGAGTTTGTCCAGGAGACGCGATAATTCCATGAATCTCTTAGTTCTTTCTAATAGAGGTTCATTCCAGTGGCTCCGCGCTTACGGGTCAACCGGGTACTGGTAAACGTGGAATACTTCTCCCGTGCGGTAAAAACCAGTTTTTTGGTACAGGGAAAGCGAAGCAAAGTTGTCGCTCTGCGTATTTACCGTAACGCGCCAGGCATGCTTTTGATGAAAGTATTCCAACAGATCACGGACCAATGCATGGCCAACATGGCTCCTTTGGAAGCCTGGCTGCACAGCAAGCCGGGCGAGGTGACCATTCAAGGAAATTGCCGTGCTGATCTGGTAGGCAATAATCCCATCTTGATTTACTGCAACGGTGGACCAGACAGACTGCTCAAAAGCAAGCTGGAGGGAATCCATCGAATTTCTCCACAATGGGTCAAAAGCGGCTTCGTCGATCTTCTGGACTTGTGGAAGATCTTCGGTGGTCATCGGGCGGATGGTTATCTCCGTTGGCGTCGGAACGGCTTGAGGGACTTGCCCGCTCCATTCCAGGACGACGATATCCTGATAACTTTTAAAACCGCTGGCCACCAATAATCTTTCAAACCAATCCTGGAGGCAAATGGCCGCCAGGGTCATCCCCGGTCTTTGGCTGAGATCTTTTAGCGCCTGTTCCAGGAGCATATTCCAAAGCCGGTTGCGGTTCAGGATTTCTGCGGCGCAAAACAAACGGATCCAGGCGACATCCGGGGGATCCGGCGGGCAGGCCAGGACCGCTTCTACCAGGTCATCCTGTTCGGCTAACAGGTACGGCTGGGACCCAAGCCATTCCAGGGCGGTCCGCCAATCCAGATGGCGATGCACCTGGGTTTCGGAATTCAAGAAAAATGCCAATGGGTGGTGGTCTTCAGGGCCGGCGCGGCGGATCGAGATTTTGGGTATAGAAGGGATCATGCTATCAAGCAAGTTTCACGAGGGCCAGAAATTGTTCAACAATCCGGGGGTCTAATTGGCGACCGGATTGATCTATGATGTATTGTAATGCCTCATCCCGAGACCAGGCAGGTCGGTATGGGCGCTCGGATTGGAGCGAATCCCAGATATCGACGATGCTAAATACCCGTGCAGCCAGGGGTATCTGTTCCCCTTTTAAACCGCGTGGGTATCCACTTCCGTCCCATCTTTCATGATGGCAGTAGGGGATATCGAGAGCAGGACGCAGATAGGGTATGGGAGAAAGGAGCTCATACGCGTACTGCGGGTGGCAGCGGATGCCCTCCCACTCTTGTGGGTTCAACGGCCCGGGCTTGAAAATAATCTGGTCGGGGATGGCCATCCGGCCGATATCGTGAAGTAGAACGCCCCGCCGGATATGGATTGCCTCCGTCTCAGGGATACCGGCCGCTCGCGCCAGGCGGATGGTCAGGTCGATCATATTTTGGATATGGCTCTCACTCACCCGGTCGCGAATTTCCATGGCTCGCGCCCAACCCTCAATGGTTGCATCGTACGCCAGGGTCAGCTCGATGTTTGAATGCTGCAGGCGGTCGAATAACTCTGCATTATCGACTGCAATTGCGGCTTGCGCGGCAATCGCCTGGAGAAAATCCATCCATTCTGGATCCGGATGCATTTCTTCGCGATGGAATACTTCAAGAACGCCTTTGACCTGTCCTTTAGCGATCAAGGGCGCGGCGTAGTAAGTCTGGAAGCCTTCGCTCGCGATCTGATCCCTGCCCGAATACCCTTCTGCTTCCGCCAGGTTATGGATGGCAAGCGGTTTGCGGTCCACGGCTACCTTACCGGCGTATCCTTCGCCCAGCCTTTGGCGGATGCGCTGGATGGCAGTAGAACGGAAACCACGGATCGCTGCATATTCGAGCATCTGGGTATATGAATTTACCAGCATGACCCCAGCCGCGTGCACCCCCAGTTGAGCCGTTACCTGGCCTAAAAGGATGCTGAGGGTGACGCGCACGTCCAGGCTCGCGGTGATCGCCATGTCGATGGCGCGTAGGGCAGTCAGCCGCTGCAAGCGTAATTCGGTTTGCTCGTGCAGAGTTGTACGATGGATCGCGTTGGCGGCAATTTCTCCAATCGCAACCATCAGGCGGACTTCTTCATCTGTAAAAGGAGTATTGCAGCCCGTCCACAGGACACCCAGGGACTGCTTTTGGGCGATTAAGGGGACAACCACGAAGGTTTGTATTCCGGCTAACTGGTCAGGGCGAGATATCAATGGGTCGGATCCGCCAAGGTTGCTGACGTAAGGTAAACCGGATTGCATTACCTGGCCGGTTATCCCGACATCGAGTTCTAAGCGGTCACCCACGTTCCCGCTCCATGCTCCATGAGCCATCTCAACAACCAGGTCGCTCCCGGCTGGGTCGCGCAAGAGCAGCAGGGCAGCTTTTACTTTAAGCAGCTCCATGATCTGATCTAACAGGATTGTCAGCATCTCTGCACGGGTTGACGCGGAACGCAAAGCGCTCGAGATGGTCAGGATCGCTTGCATCTCTTGTTCGCGGTATTTCCGCTCGGTGATATCCAGGATGGTCCCCGCCCATCCGGGCTGACCATTGACCTGGATGCTGGACCCCTGGATCTCTACCTCGATTTCACCCCCATCCTTTCGAATGGCGCGGGCTACTGCATGCATTTTTGAACCGGTTAATGCTTCTGGCTCGAGAAATTTAATTATATCGGCCAGCGCTTTTTGTCCAATCAATTCTTCAGCCGGATACCCGGTAATATCCGCAAAACGCGGGTTGATATACGCGAAACGACCCAGACCGTCCACAGCGTAAATTCCTACCAGGGCTTGTTCTACCAGATCCCGGAATTGGATTTCGGCCTCTTGTAGCGCCGCTTCCATCTGGTAGTGTTGGATGGCTGCGCCGAGGATAGAAGCCGCACCACGCAGCGCATCTACCTCAGTTGGAGACCATTCTCGTTTCTCCTGGTAATCCTCAAATCCAAGAAATCCCCACCAATCCTCTTTAGCGTGTATCGGGATTACCAGATTAGTTTGAATTTGATGGTTTTTCCAGAATATATTTTCAGCTTCCGGCGCATCATCCGGAATGACCTGGTATATTTCGCCTGATTTTAAACTACGGGCGAGCCGCTCTACCTCAGGTGAATTCAGATCGAGGGTGGCTGGTATCGAACCCTGGGTGTGCGGCTCAAAACCAATGGGTGTATAGGCAAACAACCGGGTGGCTTGCAAACTTCCAGAGCTTTCAGTATATTTTTGATAGATCGATACCCGGCTGACCCCGGTCGCCTCTCCAAATTGCTTCAGGACAAACTGGATACAATCCTTCCAATCCTTGGTCTTCAAGAACTGTTCCGCGGCTGTTCCCATCGCACGCAGAATGGCCTCCCTGCGGTGCAGGCGTTCTTCTGCCTGCTTGCGTTCTGTGATGTTGCGGACGAAAGCAAAGACCTGGTTTTCAAGAACAGGAAGAAGACGAGCTTCATAATTCTGCAACCTCCCGTTTTTCGGGAGGGAATATTCGATCACCTGCAGCTGCCCGGTTTGAAGCACCAGTTGGATGCTGTCCAAAATCAATGTGGCCACTGATAGTGGCAGTACTTCCTGCAGGGATTTGCCAAGAAACTGATCCGGGGGGAGGTAGAGTTCCTCGACCTGGTTCGTTTTATAATCCTGGAGGATCCCCTGCGGATCCAAACGGAAATACATATCCGGCATCGCCTGGAAGATTGCCTGCAGCTCTGAGGCCGTCTGGAGAAGCCTCTTTTCGGCGCTGCGCTTTTCGGTTACATCCCGGCAAACACCGCGGATACCCCGAAACACCCCATTACCATCCACGATCGGGGTGATGCTGGTTTCCATGACAACCCGGTGCTGGTCGACTTTATGGATAAACCGGCCTTCGATCAGGGTCTTGTAGGTTCGCCCCAGGGTGCGTTCATAATATGCCTGGTACAATTCGTCAGCTTCAGGACCCAAATTTAGCGCGGCAGCCGGTTGTCCCATGATCTCATCGGGGAGATAGCCGAGGATTTGATAGATCTTTGGGCTGATATACGAAAATACTTTATACTCATCCATTTCCCAAACAATATCATCGATGCTTTCGAGAATACTGCGAAAACGGTCCTCGCTGCGGCGCAAGGCTTCTTCTGTCTGTTTGCGGTCGGTAATATCTTCCAGGGAACCTTCGTAATACACCAGACCGCCCGTTTCATCATAAATGGCCCGAGAATTATCCTCCACCCAGATGAGCTGGTTATCAAACCTGCGAAGCTGAAATTCAAGTTTTTCAGCCTTATTGTTGAATTGAAATTGCTCCAGTCTTTTTTGCCGGTCTTCCGGGGTAACAAAGAAATCAATGGCTTTCAGGTTAAGTAAGGTTGCCCGATCCGGGCAGCCTAACATTTCAACCAAAGCACTATTTGCGTCCAGGATGATACCTTCCGGGTTCGTCCGGTAGAGGCCTAATGGAATACCTTCGATGAGCTTGAGATAGCGGCTTTCAGTTTTAAGGAAACTGTGTTGTTGGCGGACGCGTTCGATCAAGACGCGGACTGCCCCAGGCAGGCGGCCGAAATGGCGTGGGGATTTGAGAATGTAATCATCCAGGCCGGCTTTCATCGCCTCTACCGCGATCTCTTCATTTCCGGTCCCGGTAAACATGATGACCGGGCAATCCGGATCTTGGGCTTTGATAGCCCGCAGCACCGAAATGCCATCCGACCAGTTCAAATGAAAGTCGGTAATCACCAGATCATAATTCCCGTCTTCGAGTGCATTTTCGAAACTGGTTGGATCCGTGATCTGGACCAGAAACAGGTTTGAATAGATCTTGCGCAGCTCGCGAGAGATTAATAGACGGTCGTGAGGGTTGTCATCGATAAGTAGTATGTTTAGCCCGTCCTGATTCATAACGATACTCCGGAGATTGCCGTTAGCAGCTGGGCCGACTTGACTTCGTCTAATTCCACCCAAAACCGGCTACCCTGGCCTGGGGTTGATATAACTCCAACCTGTCCACCAATCCGGTGGACACCTTTTCGGACGATTGCCAGGCCGATCCCATTGCCTGGGTAGGTTTCCATCCCGTGTAATCGCTCAAAAACACGGAAGATCTGTTCCTGATGCTCCGGCGCAATTCCAATCCCATTGTCTTCCACCCATACCCTGATTTTCCCATCGATATTCTCTGTCCAAATTTTAACGACCGGCAGGCGGTCCAGAGGGACAAATTTAATCGCGTTCGAGACCAGATTGGTGATGACCTGAACCAGGGTGGTGGTGTGTCCCATAACCTCATGCAGAGGCTCCAGGGTGTGGATCCCGGCTTGCCTGGTCTGAATTTCATCGTGCAGCTGCCGTACCACCTCACCCACCACTACCGTCAGGCTGACCGGCTGGAGGCTTAATTGTGTCCGAGAAATGCGGCTGTAGCTAAGCAAATCCTGGATCAGATCATCCATCCAATGAGAAGCGTCCACGATACGCTGCGCATAGTCGCGGGCGGTGGCATCCATATGGCTGCCATAATCCTCCTGGAGAGCGGAGGCGAAACCCTGCATAGCCCGTAAAGGTGCGCGCAGGTCGTGGGATACGGAATAGGCGAAGGCCTCCAATTCCTGGTTGATCTCCTGCAAACTGGTGGTCCGTTCCGCGACCTTCTCTTCCAGCTCGCTGGCATACCGCTGCAAATTTTCCCGGAGATGGTTTTGTTGGATTGCGACCGACAACAGACTACCTACTTCGGCCGCGATCTCGATATGTTCGTTCATCAATAATGCTGGTTGATCGATCCCCAGGTTCAAACAGCCAACCAGACGGCTGTCCGATACCAGGGGAACGACCAGAAACCAGTCTGTATTCTCTGAAAAAGGTAAATCAATCGTTGGATAGAGCTCTTGACGCGCAATCAGACGCGGGTTCCCAGGTTTTAGGGTCCGGACAACGGCGGGCAGGTCTGGTAAGGATTCCCCCTGGAGGGATTTCGTTTCATTATGGAAGAGCAGTATGGAACCTGAACCGGTTATCAGCCGGACAGGTTCGCCACTTTCGCTGCTCAGCAGGAAATGGCTGTTCCGGCAGGGGATGAGATCCTGGAGATGGCGCAGAGCCGCAGTCAGGGGAGCCTCAACCGACTGCGCGGCCAGAATTGCCTGGTCGATCTGGTGCAGGATTCTCAGCCGTTCGTTGTAGCGCTGCATGGCCCACTCCGAATGCTTGCGTTCGGTTACATCCTGTGTCAAGATCAAAATTCCGCTCGACCGTCCTTCACCGTCAATGACCGGGGTAATTGAAGTATCCCAGTACGTGCTGATCTCTTGATCGTTGCGCTGCAAAACTAATTGATAACCATAACGGGTCTCGGCATGACCCGTAGCCTGCACGCGGTTGAACCAAACTTCCAGTTGAGGACGACTTCCAAAGAATACGTCAAAGAAACCTACCCCGGCAGCAGTCTCGGGTGTAAAAGGTGTGTATAAGCGGATGAGGTCGGCATAGACCCGGTTATATTTTTGCAAAACAAATTTTTCATCCAGAAATGCGACGCCCGCCGGGATATGTTGGATGATGCTCTCGTTGAGATGCTGGCTGGCCAGGATGCGCTGCTCCATCTGAGTCCGTTGGGTGGTATCCCGCACATAGACCACCACCCTGGGCTGTGCGAAAACCTCCATCATCTGGGTCCTGACCTCGGTTGGGAAGAGATCTCCGCTCTTTCTCAGCCCGTAGGATTGTACAAAGATCCTCCCGGTGATCTGGTGTTTCTGGATTACATCGGGGATCGTCTTTGCAACCTCCTCCGGCACGAGATCCCTGACATGTAAGCGGGTCAACTCCTCGAACCTGTACCCAAACATCTGGCAGGCGGAGAGGTTGCAATCCAGAATCTGACCTTCCAGGGTTTCCACGAAGATAGCATCGGTAGATGTTTCGAATAATGCCCGGTAAGTCTGCTCGGTTTCCCGCTCTTTCTGTTGGCTTGTCTGGAGGGCATTCAGGGTCTGGTTGATGGTCGCAGCCAGAGAGATTATTTCTGGATCTCCGGTCTCCTCGAGTCTTGCTGCAATGTCGCCGGACTTTCCGATGCGAAGGATTCCCTGACTCAAGCGAGTGATTGGTTTGAAGATTAGCCGGTTGGGCAGTATATAACTCAGCAACAAAAAAATCAGACCCAAAATAAGCGTAATTCCGAGCAGCCAGGAATTGCTCAACAGCCCCTGCCGGTAAATGGTTCTTTCAGAGGTGGATTGTAGGACCAGCGCTGGGGTGGCATAGAAATCACGGACCAACAGATAGCTCTTTACAGTGCGGTTATCGACCCGCTGGTAAAAAGCCGGATTTAGGTTGGGAGATGAGGCCAGATTTTCACGGATCTGAAGAGGGATCTGCGCATCGTATGGTGCATAGATCTGGATATCGTGGCGGATGAGATCGGATAGTTGGTTGACGTAGCGAGCATCCATCCGGCGGCCAAATACCAGAACCCCTCGAATTGGCCCTGCGAACTGCCTTGCGAGAATGGGCTGGGCAGCCATGAGATATGGCTCGTTCCCGAGCATGATAAGACCCGTTCGACCCAAACCTGACATGGGCTGGGCAAAGAAGGGGCTCTCCAGAGTAAAGTGCTCGCTAATTTGGGGAGGGGGATCTATCAATTCCCCAGTGAGTGGATCGGTGATTTTGGCGAAGATCAGGTTGGCCTGGTCGTCCAACAAAAAGGCCAACTGGATATTCAAAAGACCAAATTCGGGCTGCTGGAGTTTTAATCGGATTAAGTTAGGGTATTCTCCCTGAATGAAACGATAGGTATCGTCCCAGCCAGCCCAGTCCGCAGAAATGCGCGCCAGGTCATCGAAATTCCTTGCCAACGCATTGATCAGCCGGTTGCTGTCTTGTTCGAGATGGTTTTGTTCTAATTGGGAATATCCGGAAATAAGAATATATGAAGACACCAGATCAATCGTAATAATCAGGCTTCCAAGAAGGCTCGCAATGATCAGTAGGTACTTTTTTACAAGGGACATAGCTCCGGATAGGATCTAACCACTGTCAGCGCCGGTAAAGGGATGCATCCTTCAATGTTTCAGCATCCGGAATGGGACCTTCAGGAGGGCATTTAATATTTTATCTCGAAGAGATAATTTCTTTTTTGCAGCTAGAGATGATTGCATACTTGCCATCGCTTGCAATTGATCTCCACTCCGCAGCTGCAGAGCCGATAGAGACTGGAGCACAACCGCCTGCATGTCTGTCTCACCGGCCTGTTTGAGCAGGTCAGCGGACTCCTGGTACAGCCGGATGGCCTCTTTTTTATCTCCTAAGGCTTCCAAAGCGGCTGCCTGGTTACCGACCGCCAATCCCTGTCGCCGGGTATCCCCTTGTTGGGCGAAGGTTTGATCGGTTCCCTGAACCGCTTCCAGGGCGGCCTTGGGTTGATTGGCTTTGAGAAGAGCAACGCTGCGGTTGTTGAGCATTTCAGCCGCCGAGAGCTCGTCCCCGAGTTGCTGGAAGGCTATTGCCGCGGCGCTAAAAGTTTCCGCGGCGGCCGGATATTCGCCTGACTGAAATTCTGTTTGGCCGGATTTTTGAAGTGATTGGGGAGTAGGGTTCGGATTCATTGTGTATTGTTCAATAGGTGATTTCCAGCAGTCCCTCTGCAATCGCGCGCAAACGCTCAACGGAGAGATTACTCAGGCGCTGCGCGAGCTCCACATAGGGATGGTTGATCGGTTTGGAGACAAACTCCTGGAGTTCAGGAGCAAGCTCGAGGAACCTCTGAATCCGTTCTTGCTGGACACGCCATTGTCCAACAGGACCGGATTCGTCCAAAAATGAGTCCAGGCTGATACCCATTGCAGAAGCCAGGGTTTCCAGAGCCGGCAGGGGGACTGCCACCTGGCCGCTCTCATATGCCTGGATGGTCTCTTCGCCGATGCCAATTTTTTCAGCCAATTCAGCCAAAGATAACCCGGCTTTGACACGCGCCTGGCCGAGCAGGTCGCTGATCATACGCTGGCGGGGTGGAATGACCCGGTCGGCAGGGGGGGCCGAACGCACAGGCCGGGTTTCGGAAATGGAGACATTACTCCAGAAATGATCCAGCGAAATTCCCAGCGAATATGCGAGCAATTCCATCTCGGGAAGTGAAGGAGAACGGACTCCCTGTTCGTACGCCTGGTATTCTTCTTGGGTGATTCCCAGCGCCAGGGCACATTCCTCTGGGCTTCTCCTGGCGGATGTGCGAGCATCATAGATCAGAACACCCAATTTTCTTGAGCGAATTTTACGGGCTAGCGGATATGTGCTCATACTTCAATCTGTCCCTATGGAGTGATGGGCAATCTTTTTGAATTTCGATGGCTGAAATTATTATAGCATTGAAAAAGGTCTACCGGCGACGTTGGGGACTTAACATCTCCGCAAGGTTTGCGCCAAAAACTTCGGGCCCCAACTTGAAACCCGCGGATTCCAGGCGTGGAGTGAAAATTGGGCGGATCCCGGTGGGTTTGAGCGTTCCAATTACCAGACCATCCTGACTGACCCCGGTCTGTTCGAATTTAAAGATATCGGTCATCACGATGGTCTCACCTTCCATTCCCGCCACCTCGGTAATGGCGGTGACTTTTCGCGTACCATCTTTCAGACGAGATTGTTGGATGATCAGATCAACCGCGGCAGCGATCTGCTCGCGGATGACTTTTATCGGCATATCCATACCCGCCATCATACACATTGTTTCCAGGCGGGAGAGCGCATCCCGCGGCGTGTTGGCATGTAAAGTGGTTAGCGAACCATCATGCCCGGTATTCATTGCCTGGAGCATATCCAGCGCTTCGCCGCCGCGCACCTCACCGACCACGATCCGGTCCGGGCGCATACGCAGCGAATTCCGTACCAGGTCTCGGATGGTAACGGCTCCGTGACCTTCAATATTGGCGGGTTTGGTCTCCAGCCGGACGATGTGGTCTTGCTGCAGGCGAAGTTCCGCTGCGTCTTCAATCGTGACAATCCGTTCGTCCTCAGGGATAAAACTCGAAAGCACATTCAGGAGCGTTGTCTTCCCGGAGCCTGTCCCACCCGAAATCAGGATGTTTAATCGAGCAATTACGCAGGCCCTGACGAGCTCTGCCATATAGGCGGTGATCGATCCAAACTCGATCAACTGGTCTATGCTCAATTTTCCCTTTTCAAACTTTCGGATGGTGATCGAAGGACCATCTACTGCAACAGGGGGGATCACGGCATTTACGCGCGAGCCATCCGGAAGGCGGGCATCGACCGTGGGACTGTCTGCATCGATATGGCGACCCAGAGGCAGGATAATGCGATCGATCACTTTAAGAACCTGCTGGTCATTATCGAAGGTGATGTTTGTCTTGGTCAATTTTCCTTTGCGCTCAATGTAGACTTTCTTAGGACCGTTGACCATCACTTCGCTAACTTCCGGATCGTCCAGGAGCTGCTGGATCGGGCCATATCCCAACAGCTCGTCGAGCACATCGCGGAAAACCTGTTGGCGCAGCGTAGCCGGGACATTGAGGCGTGCCTGAGTATAGACCTGTTCCAGGCATTTCAAAATTGCCTGGCGGCGGTCAATACCGGAGGGTGGGTTGGCTTCTAATTCACGGGAAACTTGGCTGATCAGATAGTTTTTTAATTTTTGGATTTCAGACGCACGGGAAGCTGGATTCTCCGGCGATGACGATAAACTCACACTTTACCTCCAGGCTTATCCGATAAGATATCTTCGTCAGGGATCAACCAGACAATATGATCGCGGTTTAGAGTCAGAAAATCACAACGGTAAATCTCCTGGCCGCGGGTATCGTAAACCACTGCATGTGTGATGGCAACGAATTTTTCTGAGCGGTTTAGCTCATCTTTCAGGCGTTCGCTTGGGCGGACATGTACCTCACCATGAATGCGGTGGGTCAAAGTCTGGACCACCGCGGGGACAGGTTTTTTGTTGATGACGTTGGTAAAAATTTTGCCCTTATCGTCAAATTCGGTGATCATGGTTTACCGCCTTTCAGTTCATCTCTTTTTCGATCGGGGGCATCAGATAACCCAGGCCTGCCCGGGTGACAATGTGCAGAGGTTGGTGAGGATTATCCTCCAGCTTCTGGCGCAGACGGGCAATACTGACCCACAAAATTTCTTTATCCTCGCGGTACTGCGGCCCCCAGATCGCCACCAGGAGCTGTTCGGCCGTCAGAACCTGCCCTACATGATGGGCAAACTGGATCAGCAGGCGATATTCGGTGGCTGATAGGAAGACAGGTTTTTCATCCTTCCATACTTCTGCCCGGGCAAAGTCGATTTTCAGGTTTGAATGGGTGAAGAAACGGCTTTGTAACGGGTCACGGGAGGATTGGGTCCTGCGAAGGACGGCTCGCACGCGTGCGAGCAGTTCGGTGGCGGAGAACGGCTTGACGATGTAATCATCCGCGCCGACATTCAGACCTAAAACGCGATCGTGTTCTTCACCTCGGGCGGTGAGCATAATAACTGGCGTAGTGGAAAACTGGCGAATGCGCTCACAGGCTGTAATCCCATCCACCTTGGGCATCATGATATCCATGATGATCAGGTCGGGAGAATGGGCGGAGACAAGATCGAGTGCTTCTTCCCCATTGGTCGCTGTGATGACTTCATAACCTTCTGTCAGAAGGTTGATTTGAAGCAAACGGATATAGAGAGGCTCATCATCTGCAATCAGGATACGGGTTGCCATGGCTTAACTTTCTACCAGTTGGCTCTTTTTGGAGCCGGCAGATGGTTTTGAAGGCTGTTGGTACGGCAGCAGCAAATGAAAGTTAGTCCCCTCGCCCACAAACGATTCGACCCAGATTTTCCCATGATGGGCTTCGATGATCTGGCGGCAAATATACAGACCAAGACCTGTGCCACGCACATTGGGCGCCTGCTCTGGGTTCCTGAAAAAGCGCTCGAAGATGTGGGGTAAATATTGAGCGGGGATCCCCGGGCCGTTATCCTGGAAGGTCACGTGAGCGTGGGCTTCTTCGCGAGAAATCGAGATCACTACTGTAGCCCCTGGGGCGTACTTGATTGCGTTGCTCAGCAGGTTTTCGAACACCTGGGCGAGACGCTGGGGATCTCCCTGGATTGGGGTAGCCGGTCCATCCAGATTGTTGATGATCTGGAGCGATTTGTGATGCATTCGGGCCCGCATGGTGACATCCTTGAGCAGTGCATCCAGGCGTACCGGCTGGAACTGCATGCGCAGGGTGCCGCTCTGCAGGCGCGATGAGTCGAGCAGGTTATCAATCAGCTCTTGCAGGCGATCGGTTTCCTCGTCAATGATCGTGAGAAATTCGTGCCGGTTGGATTCATCCCAGGATGTATCGGGGCGCAGCAGCGTGGTAGTGTATCCCTTGATGAAACCAAGTGGGGTTAGCAGCTCGTGTGAGATAGTAGAAATGAAGTCTTCTTGCAAACGAGCTTGCTGCCGCTCTGCTTCCATAACCTCGAGCTGCTGTCGCATGTGCTGGTATTCGACCAGTTGGGCGATCCGCTCGGCCATGAATGCCCCGACCCGCGTATTGTCACTACTGTAAGGGGGGCCGCCGAAGCGGATGAAAACAATCACGCCCAAAGTTTTTTCGTGGGTGGTGACCGGTATCCCTAACAGATAAGGAAAATTCAGCCGCTCTTCGGGCGATTTCTCGGGTTGGGGTTGTTGGAGGTAGATCTGGCCGTTTTTATAGACCTGTTGGGCCACGCTTTCGCCCCAGGCCAGGTCGGGTCCAGCGCTGCGTCCGCGTCCTACCACCCGCGCATAGGCAACCTCCAGGGCATGGGTATTCGCATCGGGTAAGTAAAGGACCATATTATCAAAGATCAGGATGGCCCGTAGGAGGGGGACGATCTGGTCGAGGGCAGGCTTCCAATGGGTAGCGCGAGTAGCCGCCTGGCTGATGGCGTAAAGGTTATCCAGTTCGATAGTTGGAGTGACAGTAGGTTCGATTGTTTCGCTCATAAGTTTTTGACTGATCCCGGTCGATCGAATATTTCGTGTGTTTTCAGCAGCCCGGGTTTGTCTCTAATGATGATCTGCTTCCATAACAGCCAGAACAAACTCAAACCGGGTGCCTTCACCCACTACAGACTGGACACGGATTTCGGAACCATGCGCTTCGACGATCTGACGGACGAGTGTCAGCCCGAGACCTGTTCCACCATAACGCCGGGTGGCAGATCCATCCAGCTGGTGGAATGGTTCAAAGATTTCACTTACCCGATCGTCCGGAATACCGATCCCCGTGTCGCTCACCGTTACGGTAATCAAACCCTGGTCCTGTTTGGCGGTCAGGGTTACTTTTCCATGCGTTGGTGTAAATTTAATGGCATTATCCACCAACTGGAGGAGAGCCCAGGAGAGCTTCTCTTCATCTGCCTTTACCCGCGGGAGGTTTGTGGGAGTATCGATCAACAGATCGATATTCCGATCCTGGGCTTTTGAAATCGAGCGCGAGAAAATGGCTTGGAACAGGGTAGAGAGATCCAGGTCGACGATGCGCAGCGTAAATTCGCCGCGGGCGCTCATGGAAATATAAATCAAATCTTCGATCTGATTCTCCAGGCGTTCAGAGGAGCGTTGTACGACCTGAAGCGCGTTTAACTGTTGTTCGGTCAATTCTCCCAGGGCACTGGTCAAAAGAAGCTCGATATATCCCTTGATATGGGTGAGGGGTGTCCGCAGCTCGTGAGAAATATTGGCGATAATGTTGGATTTGAGCTGGTTTAGCTCGGACAGCTTCATGAGCGCGTTCTGCAGTTCGGCGGTGCGCTCCTGGACGCGCTGCTCCAGCTGTTGGTTGGCTTCCTGCAGCGCGGCGCGCAGTTGGAGAATCTGTTCGGTGACCGCGCGATCGAGCGTTAGGCGGTCGATGAGACCCATCTCTAATAAAATCTGTCCCAACAAAGGTTGGTCGCCCCCCTCACGCTTGTGTTCCTGTGCTCTGAGTGCTTTCTGCAAGTCCTCTGGAGAGATCCAGCCTTTTTCCAGCAGGTAGTCTCCCAGGCGGGGAACCAGGATTTCTGGCGTAAGAATAGAGTTGCCGCCGGGCATCATTGGGAATCGCCCTCCCAAACCCAATCCCCGGCAACCATAGTAGCCGCAGGACTGACATGAACCAGATCGCCCGGAAGCATCTGGAACGGGTCCCGATCCAGAACGATCAGGTCAGCATCGAAACCGGGAGTTAATTTTCCTAGGCGGTTCTCCAACCCGGCCGCGTAGGCTGCGCCGGTGGTATAAGCTTGCAAAGCCTCCATCAATAACAGGCGTTGTTCGGGGTACCATCCATCGCTGCCCGGGGTTCCATCCTGCCGCCGGCGGGTGACAGCCGCGTGCAGACCCCAGAATGGGTTGGGTGATTCAACCGGAGCATCCGAGCCAAACGCCAGGGCGATGTGGTGGTCGAGCATCGTCCGCCAGGCATAGGCGCTGGCAGAGCGCGCCCCCCAATGCTGGTCGGCGGAGAACATATCAGAAGTAGCATGGAGTGGCTGCATCGAGGCGATCACACCCAGTTGAGCCAGACGGTGAGCGTCAGCAGGGTGGATAATTTGGACATGTTCGATGCGGTGGCGGCGGTGCGGCAGGCTGTGTTGGTCTTCGAACACGCGCAGCTGCTCATAGGCGTTGAGGACTGCGTGATTGGCGCGGTCTCCAATGGCATGGATGGCCAGGCTGAGACCGCTTGCCGCGGCTTGCCGGCCTGTTTCGAGGATCTCTTCTTCATCCAGAAGCAGCATCCCAAATTGATCCGGAGCGCCTTCGTAGGGTTGAAGCATCGCGGCGGTCTGGGGGCCGAGCGCCCCATCCGCGAAGAGCTTGACCGATCCGATGCGTAAAAAATTGCTGCCAAAACCTGACCGCAGACCCAGGGCAGCCGCATGCGGCAGTGCGTCAGCCGGGATACTTTTGACCACGCGCAGGCGCAGCTCTCCTCGTTCATGTAAGATCTGCAGTGCGGCAAAACAACGCCGTTGGTCGTAGTCATGCACGCCGGTGATACCCATTTTCCAAAGGATGGATTGGGCCTGCAAGATTGCGGCGGCAACCTCCCGTTCGTCTTGTTCTGGAAGACAGCTCCCGACCAATTCCATGCCAGATTCGAGCAGAATTCCGGTTGGGTTGCCCTGATTATCGCGCTGGATAGTCCCTCGGCGAGGATCAGGCGTGTCGTGATGGATACCGGCTTTTTGAAGCGCTAAACTGTTGGCCCAACCAGCATGCAGCGATTTAGCAGTCAGATAAACCGGGTTTTCTGGCGCGACCTGATCCAATAGTGCAGCGCTGCCAAAGCCCTCAGGCCATTCATTCTGGTTCCAGCCGTGGCCGAGGATCCACTCCCCGGGTCCGGTCTGTCGGGCGCGGATCGCCACCCGCTCCAGGCATTCCGCACGCGTCCTGGTCTCGCAGTCCACTTTTTGCAGCCCAAGGGCATAATAATCCAGATGAATGTGTGCATCTGTCAGACCCGGCCAGATCGTCCGGCCACGCATATCCTGGGGTTGGGCGCCGCTGCTGAATTCCGCCAGGATTTCTGGATCCTGGCCAATGGCAAGGATCTGGCTATCCCGGATGGCCACTGCAGTGGCCATTGGCTGGCGGGGATCTAAAGTATGGATACGAGCGTTGAACAGGATACGCATGAGACTAATCGTGGAGGATCTTATTGATGATGGCGTCTAACTCTTCTTCAGAGAAATAATAAATGGATAACGAACCGTGCCCCCTGGCGGAATGGCGAAGCTGGACGCGCGTCCCCAGGTGCACGCGAATGCGATCTTCGAGAGCATTGATATCGGCAGGCAGCGCCCGTTTTGGCCGGCGGACGGGGCGGTTGCCGCTCATCTTGCGGACCAACTCTTCGGTCGCCCGGACACTCAATTCATTGTCGATCACCGTATTGAAGGCTGTGATCTGGGCGTCATGGGTTTTGAGCATGAGCAGGGCAATCGCATGTCCTTCTGTAACGATCTTTTTATGGACCGCTTCCCCAGTCTTCTCATCGCGCTTTGGGACACCATTGATGAGGGCTTGCTGGATCATGGTCGGAAGTTCAAAGAGGCGCAGAGAATTGGCGATTTTAGAGCGACTCCGGCCAACCTTTTGGCCAATCTCTTCTTCGCTGAGATCAAACTCATCCTTTAGCTGCCGGTAGGCTTCGGCAGCTTCCATTGGGTTGAGGTCCGTGCGCTGGAGGTTTTCGATGAGGGCTAACTCGAGCTGTTCCTGGTCGGTAGCCTGGCGGATCACCACCGGGACTGTTTCTAGCCCGGCGATCTGGGCGGCGCGCAGGCGGCGCTCGCCGGCGATCAGGGTATATTGGACGGCTCCCGGGTCGCGTCTGACAACCAGAGGCTGCAGAATCCCGTGTTCCTGGATCGAGCTTGCCAGGCTGGCCAGTTCAGCCGGATCCCAGGCAGTGCGCGGTTGGCGCGGGTTCGCTAATATCTGCTCGATCGGAATCTGGGCAGGCTCTCCCGCGGGTTGATACTTATCATCGCTGGGTATGAGAGCATCTAACCCTTTGCCAAGACCAGATCGACGCGTCATAGAGCCATCCTTTACGCTTGCAGAACGGGAATACGAACCCCATCGGACTCGAGGACTTCTTGGGCGAGCCCCGCATAGGCTTTGGCCGCGCTGGATTCCGGCGCATAGATAGAAATAGGGAGACCATACGAAGGCGCTTCGGCGAGGCGAATACTGCGCGGGATGACCGTCTGAAATACCTGTTCCGGAAACACCCGGCGCACCTCATTGACGACATCCATCGCCAGGCGGGTACGCCCATCGAACATGGTCAATATAACGCCGCGCACGTGCAGTTCCGGGAAGAACGCCGACCGTACGCGGTTGATAGTCTGGGTAAGCTGCCCCAGGCCTTCCAATGCCAGGTATTCGCACTGCACCGGGATGATGACCCCATTTCGAGCGGCCACCAGGCCGTTCAAGGTCAGCAAACCCAGGGAAGGCGGACAATCGATTAGGATGTAATCGTAGCGGTCTGCGATCGAGCCAAGCACATCCTTTAGACGGCTTTCTCGATGATGGACTTCCACCAGCTCAACTTCCGCGCCCGCCAGGGCAGGGGATGAAGGCAGCAAGGATATTTTCAGGCGTGGGTTGTGCAAGACCTGTCCGGCTGCCGGTACAGCACCGATCAAGACTTCATAGGCGCCGTTTTTGACGGTGTGCTTGTCGATCCCCAGGCAAGAGGTTGCGTTGGCCTGGGGATCGATATCCACCAGGAGCACGCGTTGGCCGTAATAACCCAGGTAGGCACCCAGGTTGATTGCCGAGGTCGTCTTGCCAACCCCGCCTTTCTGGTTGACGATCGTATAGATGCGGCCCATAATCCTCTCTTGGGTTGGAGACAGGCGATTTATAAAACTTCGATCAGGCAGGCCTGGACTTCTTCAGGCGTTGGCACACCTTGCAAGTTCGGGCGGGTTACCGAATTAGCGGCCAACAAGGTGGCAAAACGGGCTGCTTCCCAGGGGTCGCGAGTGGTATGCAGGCGGATAAAGAATGAAGCTGCGAATATATCCCCCGCTCCAATCGGATCGATTTCTTTAACAAGCGGTGGGCGGAAACGGCGCAGGTCTCCATTCCAATACAGCCGGGATCCAGCGGCTCCCTCGGTGATGACCAGGATCTTGCTATAAGCTGCCATTTCTTCAACCCGGCTCTCGTCGCTCTCCAGATCTTCGATGCTGAGAACGGCAGCAGAGGCGTGTTCAAGCATATAGCGAGCTTCCGGCCACTCACACAAATGCACCCGGTTTTGGAGATCCCATTCACGCAGCCAACCCTGTGGGGTCAGCCCCAGCAAGGACGCAGGAAAAACACGAACCAGCCCTGGATCCACTTCTTGAGCGATAGGTCCGAGATGGACTATCGGTGTATGCAGCCAGGCTTCCGGAACGTGGGTAATATTTAGATTTGGAGCCGGATGGTCAATATGCTGGATCCGGCCGCTGGGCGTGTAGGTATTCTCAAAGGTCGTGATCTTATCACTGGAAAGGATAGACAATTGGATCCCATCCAGCTCGGGCAGCGGCACTTCAGGGTTCCAGGCCGTCACGATCCCAACCCGCAAACCCAAGGCTCGCGCGGTTAGCGCCGCGTAAGCAGCCGTCCCACCTAAACGGGGGCCCTGGGGAGTAATATCCTGGGTTAGGTGACCGATGACCAGGTAGTCTACCGGCTCAACGATGCGGTATGCTAACATGCCTACATTATACCTGAATCGGTCTTTTCACTAATTTCGGTTGGTAACGTTCTCAGAGCCTCATCCATGGTTACATTTTCGCGGCGCATTCCTGGCGCCGGGGTTCCGCAGTAAGGACACAGGTTCCACGCCAGGTCCATATACTTGCCACATTCGTGGCAGGTTTTCTTGAGTTTGGTATGGCAGTTTGGACACACGATCCAATCGTCACGAATTCGCCGGCTGCAGCCCGGACAGATTGGGCTGTCCTCGATGGTTTGAAGCAAGGCCTCTTCTTCCAAAGTCCGTTGGTATTCCTCTTCGAGGGTTCGCGGAGGGCGTAGAATTAGATAGACCAGGATACCGGGGAGGAACAGTACTGCCACCAACAGGACGGCCAGGATACGCAGGAGCGGGTCGCGGCTGCGGTTGCGGATATCTCGATAGGTCCAAACCAGGAGGCTGATCCAAAGAGCGACCGCAAAAGCAGCGCCAAACCCGGTGAGTATAAGCAGGACATTGCTCAATGTTGAAGGATCAAAGATCATGTAGCGCACCCATAGTGAGATTATAGCATGGATATAATGCTCATTTATACGAGACGACCATAATATCGACCAACCCACACCGCTGAAATAGCTTGCCCAAAAGGGCATCCCATTGTATATTGAGGTCAACTCCAGAACCCATTCAGGACCCAACGAGCCCAACATGAAAACCAAAGAATCGATCCCCAGTTACCGGATTACCGACCTCGAATCGAGCGAACGCCCCAGGGAACGCCTGGCGAACATCGGAGCCCAGTCGCTGCGCACGGCCGAACTCCTGGCCATTTTGCTGCGGGTCGGGCTGCCGGGAGAAAATGCGGTCCAGGTCGGCGACCGGCTGCTGCTTGAATGTAAAGGGTTATCTGGACTGCACCGGATCACTTATGAGGAGCTGTGTAATCTGAGAGGGATTGGCCCGGCCAAGGCTGCTCAGATCAAAGCTGCGATCGAGCTCGGGCGGCGAATTTCTAGCGAAGCCCCGGCGGAGAAACCGGCCATCCACAGCCCGGGGGATGCGGCCAACCTGGTCAAATACGAGATGAGTGCCCTGGAACAGGAGGAATTATGGGTGCTGCTCCTGGACACACGCAACCGGCTGGTGGATACCGATAGAACCTACCGGGGATCGCTTAATTCATCGATGGTCCGGGTGGGCGAACTATTCAAGGTGGCCATCCGTCAGAATATTGCTTCGATGATCGTGGTACACAACCATCCCAGCGGTGACCCGACTCCCAGTCCGGAGGATATCGCGCTGACCCGGGCGATCTATAAAGCGGGCAAGCTCCTGGATATCGATGTGCTGGATCACCTGGTGATTGGAAGCGGCGGCCGGTTTGTGTCGTTGAAGGAACGCGGGTTAGGGTTTAACAGCGAGAATTAACCAATACAAATAAAATATCCGACGGCTTTCTCGGCTGCTATCCGAATCTAAGGCGGGAAACGCCTATTTTGGGCGTTTCCCGCCTGTTTTTTCGTCTCGCTCTGGTTTTAGAAGCACCAGAGTCCAGGCATTTATCGGTAGAGGAAAACCGCTTATTCCAGGTGATTCCCGCGGTTGACCAATTTCCAGGCGGCGGGGAGCATCGCGGCGGCAAGCACAGCTTTGAGGATGTCGCCGGGTATGAAAGGCCACAACCCGCTGTTGAGAGCATTGCCCAGGCCGACAAAAGTGGACAGGTAAGCCAGGCCAAACAGATAGATGATCGCCTGTCCGATAGCGAACATGGCCAGAACACCCAGCCAGCGCCGGTCCCAACCACGTTCGGCAAGCGAGCCCACCACGAAAGCGGCAGCCACGAAACCGATCAGGTAGCCGCCGGTCGGGCCCAGCAGGCGGGCGATGCCAAAGGGGGCGCCGGCAAACACGGGCAGTCCCAGCGCGCCTTCAACCAGGTACAAACCCAGGCTGGCTGCTCCACGGCGGGAGCCCAGCGCAGCGGCGACGAGTAAAACACCCAGGGTTTGCCCGCTGATCGGGACCGGGGTAAAGGGAAGGGGGATCCGAATTTGGGCGAGCAGGGCGATCAGCAGGCTCCCGGTTACGACCAACAGAACATTGTTAAGTGCAGCGTAGCGCAGGTTGATACGCCGGGTTAAAGTGAGTGCGAGCGGAGATTGCATCTTAACGGTTCCTCTTGTAAAAATTTTGGGTTGCCGGTGGTGGGTTAGACTCTGGATAACGGGAACCTAACCGCGTGGCTTTTCCGATTATGCCATCCGGCTTGATTCTCTCCCATTACCATTTGTTATCAAAATGTCTGACAAATGTCCTGGATGCAAATACAAACAGTAAAGGCGTGTAATTAGCTTCAAGATCCCGAAATTTCGTGTTAAACTTAATGGTTAGCATGCGGCAAGCTGTCTGTTTCCTCTTCCTCTCCCTCCTCTTCCTGATCCTGGCCGTTCCATCTGGAACCGGGCTGGCTCAGGAAGAACTATCCCCTGGAATTGTTTCTCCTGGGGCGGGTGAAGCTATCCAGGGAGTGGTTCAGGTGAGTGGGACTACCCTGACTCCCGGTTTCCAATCGGCGGAGCTTTCCTTTGGTTACGATAACCCCACAACCGGCACCTGGTTTCTCATCCAACCGATGAGCCAACCGGTCGAGAACGGCAGCCTGGGGGCCTGGGATACAACCCTGTTATCGGACGGGACGTATGTCCTGCGCCTGGTGATCTACCTGGAAGATGGATCCAGCCAGGAGAGTCGTATCGATGGGCTGCGGGTACGCAATTACACTCCAATCGAGACCAGCACGCCAACCCAAACACCCGTAGAACCTACCCGACAGGTTACCCAGACCCCGCGCCCAACCCGCACGACTCCGCCATCCACAGCGACACCGCTGCCTCCTAACCCGGCCAGCGTAAGTCAGCTGGGTGTTATCGCCAGTCTCGTCCAAGGCGGTTTTTTCGCGCTGGCTTTTTTTGCCGGATTAGGTCTGTACTTAATCATCCGGTCATTTTTCAAACGGTCGTAAGGATCTTCAATTGTATGTTAGATGCGCTTGCCAAGTTGATCCAGCATAAACCCGAGAGTACCAGTGTGCCGCATTTGATTGTCGGCCTGGGTAACCCGGGTAGAGAATATCGCGAATCGCGCCACAATGCCGGTTTTATGGTCATTGACCTGCTTTCCCAAACCTTTGGGTTTGGGTTGAGCCGATTGCAGTCCAAAGCCCTGGTGGGACAGGGCGATGTGGAAGGGAAGCGCGTGATCCTGGCGAAACCCCAGACGTTTATGAACCTGTCCGGACAGTCAGTGGGGCCATTGGTGCGATTCTATAAGATTCCTCTGGAAAACCTGTTGGTCATTTACGATGATATGGATCTGCCGCTGGGTACGGTGCGTATTCGTCCGAGTGGGGGATCGGCCGGGCAAAAAGGACTGGCCTCAGTGATCGAGCGGCTGGGGACACAGGATTTCCCGCGGGTGCGGATCGGGATCGGCCGGCCCAACGGGCGCATGGATGCCCGCGATTATGTATTGGATGATTTCAACCGGGGAGATAAAGAATTGTTCAACCAGGTTCTAGAACGGGTGCGGGACGCCGTTCAAATTTATTTGCGCGAAGGTCTGGAAACGGCCATGAACCGCTGCAATGGCCCCTTGGAGAAGGGGTAGTATATGCTGACCGTCGTACGTTCCCTTTCTGCCTACCAGGATTTGTTTCAGTCGATCCAGGCCGAGCAAAAACTCCCCGGTCTGGCGCTCTCCCGCGCTGCACGGCTGCCCGTGTTGGCTGCCCTGTACAATGACCTGCATATTCCTATCCTGCTGCTGACCGACCGGGCGGACCACGCCCTCACATTAATCGATGAATTAGCTTTCTGGCTGCCCGACGCGCCCCGCTATCTCTTCCCCGAGCCCAACCCCATCTTTTACGAGCAGGCCGCCTGGGGTGCAACCATCCGCCGCGATCGCTTGCAGACTTTGATCGCCTTTAGCGTTTATCACTTGCCGGGTTCCAGCAAGCCTGAAAAGCCGCCGGTGGTGGTTGCCCCGGCCCGCGCTCTGATGACCCGAACCCTGCCGCGTAGGGATATGATCCGGGTGACCCGCACGCTCAAGCCTGGCCAGCAGGTTCAACCAGACAGCCTGGTGCGTTCATGGACAGAAATTGGTTACCAGCCCGCGGACGTGGTTCTCGAACCGGGACAGTTCTCTCGCCGGGGTGGGATCCTGGATATCTGGCCGCCGGCCGAACCACAGCCAGCCAGGCTGGAGTTTTTTGGGGATGAAATCGATACGCTGCGCCATTTTGACCCATCGACACAGCGCACGGTGCGCGGCCTGGACCGTTTGATGGTAACCCCATCCAGCGAGGTGCTTCTCGGGTACGCGAATGGAAAGATTGACCCTCAGCTGGTGAGTGAGTTTTACCTGCCAGTCATCCACCCGGCCCCTGCCAGCCTGCTGGATTACCTACCTCGCCCGGCGTTGGTCCTGGTAGATGACCAGGATATCCTGGAGACGACGGTCAACGAATTCGAGGAGCAGGCTGTCGAAGTCCGCCGGGAGAATATCAACGAAGGATTGTTGGAGGAAAACTTCCCGGTGCCTTATCTATCCTGGTCGGAGCTGCAGGACAGCCTGGCCGGGCGCTATACACTGGAACTCGGCCGTTCTACAGCTGAAGGGCCATCGCCCCTGGCTCAAGCTTTCACACCTGGGCCCCGGTTTGCCGGCCGGTTGAAACACGTTCTGGATTACCTGGAGGGAAATTTTCAGACCGGGGAGCGCCAGGTGGTGGTTTCACGGCAGGTCTCGCGCCTGCAAGAGTTATGGAACGACCGCCGGGTAGTGCCAGTCGATGGCCATCCGGAACCGGAATATCTTGAAGGGTCGCTCAGTGAAGGCTGGGTATTGTCCCCAGACCAGGGTTCCCGGCTCAACCTGTTGACCGACAGCGAGATCTTTGGTTGGGAACGCCCTTCGCCGCGCCAACGCCACCAGCCCCTGGCCGAAGCTCCTGAAGCGGCATATGCCGATCTCCAGGTTGGAAACTGGGTTGTGCACGTCGATCACGGGATTGGGCGGTTCGTGGGCATGGTGCGGCGCGCCCTGGAGGGTGTCGAGCGTGAGTTTCTGGCAGTCGAATATGAGGGTGGAGACCAGATCTTTGTCCCGATCCACCAGGCCGACCGGCTGAATCGTTACATCGGCCCTTCCAACCAGGAGCCTTCACCGACCCGCCTGGGTACTGCTGAATGGAGTCTGGCCAAGCAGCGCGTCCAAAACGCGGTCGAGGATGTGGCCGAAGACCTTCTCGAGCTGTACGCTCAACGCCAAATCGCAAGCGGACATGCATTCATCCAGGACAGCCCCTGGCAGCAGGAGTTGGAGGCCAGCTTTCCTTACATTGAAACTTCCGACCAACTGCGCGCCATCCAGGAGGTCAAAGCCGATATGGAGAAAGAGCGGCCGATGGACCGTCTCTTGTGCGGCGATGTAGGCTATGGCAAGACGGAGGTGGCTCTGCGAGCGGCTTTCAAGGCGGTGATGGATGGCAAACAGGTCGCCGTTCTGGTGCCGACTACAGTCCTTGCCCAACAGCATTACGAAACGTTTCGCCAGCGATTGGCGGCTTTCCCGGCGGAAGTGGAAATGTTATCGCGATTCCGCAGCCCTAAAGAGCAGGATGAGATTCTGCTCCGCCTGGCCGTGGGAGGGATCGACATCATCATCGGCACCCACCGCCTGCTGCAGCCGGATGTGGAATTCAAAGACCTGGGGTTGGTCATCATCGATGAAGAACAACGTTTTGGAGTAACGCATAAAGAGTTTCTCAAACGTTTGCGTACCGAAGTCGACGTGCTGACCCTGACTGCAACCCCAATACCGCGCACTCTATATATGGCGCTGACCGGTGTGCGTGATATCTCGAGCATCAATACTCCACCGGAAGAGCGCCTGCCGATAATCACCCATGTTGGGCCGTATTCCCCACGCCTGGTCCGCCAGGCGATCATACGCGAGCTGGAGCGGGGCGGGCAGGTGTTTTTTGTCCACAACCGGGTGCAAACCATCCCGGCCATGCTGCTCCATTTACGCCAGATCGTCCCAGAAGCGCGCATCGGGGTGGCCCACGGCCAGATGCACGAGCACGACCTGGCTGAGGTGATGCAGAAATTTACCCGGGATGAGATCGATGTGCTCTTATGTACCTCGATCATCGAATCGGGTTTGGATATCCCCAATGCCAATACATTGATCGTCGACCGGGCGGATACCTTTGGGCTGGCCCAGTTATACCAGCTGCGCGGACGGGTCGGGCGCGGCGCCCAGCGCGCCTACGCATATTTTTTCCGCCACCGCAAGCGGACGCCCACGCCAGAAGGTCTCGAACGCATGGAAGTCATCGCCGAGAATACCCAGCTTGGTGCAGGTTACTCGATTGCCATGCGCGACCTGGAGATGCGTGGGGCCGGTGAACTCCTCGGGACACGCCAGCATGGGATGATCGCTTCGGTTGGTTTCCACCTGTATACCCGGCTTTTGGCCCAGGCGGTGCGGCGGACGCGCCAGCAGATCGGCCTTCCAGCATCGCCAGATGGAAAATTTACCTTTAAAGAGGGTCATCTGCCGGTCAGCGTGGAGCTGCCCATCTCGATTGGTATTCCACTGGACTATATCCCCGACCAGAATATGCGTTTGAGCATTTACCGCAGGCTGGCCGATTTGGAGAACGATGCAGGGGTGAATGCCCTCGCGGAAGAATTCATGGACCGCTTTGGTCCGCTGCCTGATGAGGTCAGCAACCTGTTCTTCCAGATGAAGGTCAAGCTGATGGCGGAGCAGGCCGGGTTGGCAGCTGTGGCGGTGGAAGGAGACCAGCTCGTACTGCGCTTCCAACCCTTACCCGATGGGGTAACCACACGGAACCTGCCCGTCCTTAACCCGGATATGCGTGCGGGGCGCAACGCCTACTGGATGCCTTTTTCCGTGCGGCCGGAAGACTGGCGGGAACGCTTGTTGGCAGCTTTATCGGCGATTATCGATTTATGGCCACAATCCTGATCATTGAAGACGAGCCAGACCTGGTGCGGGTCCTGCGCTCTTACCTGGAGCGGGCTAATTATCAGGTGATCGAAGCGCAGCGTGGTGACACCGGACTGCAGCTCTTCGAACGCGAGCGGCCGGATCTTGTGCTTGTGGACCTGAACCTGCCTGGAATGGATGGTCTGGATGTTGCCCGCCAGATCCGTCGCAAAGGGGAAACGCCGGTGATCATGCTCA
>Ga0105104_10000455_pt1 | contig 31591 bp, 31 predicted proteins | sample PPLLaktember2015_3_FD_87034 | JGI IMG/M metagenome (GOLD analysis project Ga0105104, IMG submission 87034) | Freshwater sediment microbial communities from Prairie Pothole Lake near Jamestown, North Dakota, USA - PPLs Lake P7 Core (6) Depth... | ecosystem: Environmental > Aquatic > Freshwater >...
AAAGTATGAAGGCAGGCGTTCAGGCCGCAAACTTCCGGTTGTAAAGGAAAAAGGTTGCGGTGCGGGATCACTGTCCTGCCGCTCCAGGCAGGAAAAATCAATAGATGAGGCGCGTAGCCTGGGCGGTGTTCCGGTTTTCATCCGTCCCATTTCAAAGCCGAGGCTTTTGAGATGGTTGGCAAGACCTTCCGATGCCAGTTCCCCTGCACGGCCCGACGGCGTTTGCGACGTGCCGATATGCACCAGTCCGTTCAAAAAGGTTCCCGTGGTGATGATGACTTTTTTTGCGCCGTAGAAAAAGCCGCTGCTGTCCTTTGCGCCTTTGACAGTGCCGTCTTCGATGACAAGGCTTTCCACCATGGCCTGGCGAAGATGAAGATTTTGCTGATTTTCCACAGTGGCTTTCATGGCCAGGCGGTAGAGCTGTTTGTCGCACTGCATTCTCGTCGATTGAACAGCAGGTCCCTTGGAAGCGTTCAGCAATCGGAAATGCACGGCGGTTTTGTCCGTCACCCTGCCCATTTCTCCGCCAAGAGCGTCAATTTCCTTTACAACCGGAAGTTTGCGGCCTGAACGCCTGCCTTCATACTTTTCAGCGACATCTCCGGAAACACACCGGGTGATCCGGAACAACATTGCGCATTCTCCGCTTTATTCCGGCGCCATTAAAGGAGTCGGCGCCCGCTACTGCCCATCTCTGGAAGACAAGGTCATGCGCTTTGGCGACCGTCAAAGCCACCCGGTGGTACTGGAACATGAGGGCCTCGAAACCCAGGAAGTTTACGCCAAGGGTCTGGGTAACTCCCTCCCGCTTGATTTGCAATATCAGATTGTTCACAGCGTCAGGGGCCTGGAACAGGCCGAAATCATGCGGCCTGCCTATGCCATCGAATATGATTTTGTTCAACCCAGCCAGCTCAAGCTGACGCTGGAGACAAAATTGGTATCCGGCTTGTATCTAGCCGGTCAAATCAACGGCACATCCGGTTACGAAGAAGCGGCTGCACAGGGGCTCTGGGCGGGAATCAACGCCTCTCGCGCCCTGCAGGGAGGTCCGCCTTTTGTATTGGATCGTTCTGAAGCGTACATGGCGGTAATGATCGATGACCTGGTCACGCGGGGCGTGGATGAACCCTACCGGATGTTTACCTCACGCGCTGAATATCGCCTGATTCTGAGGGAAGATAACGCTGTCATCCGCCTGATGGGCAAGGGCTGTGAACTGGGTTTGATCGACCGGGCGTATTATCTGAATCTTCAGGATCAAATGAAGAAAATCGATCAGGGCATCACGCATCTAAAGATTTCGTCCGTCAAACCCTCGGCTCAAATCAATGAAAAGCTCAACGCCTTGTCGTCGCCGCCGATTACCCAGGCTACAAATCTGTATAACCTTCTAAAAAGGCATGAAATTGCTTACGACAATTTAAACGGTTTCCCCGGATGGGAATCAGAACCTGATCCGTTTGTCAAAAAACAGATAGAAATCGAAACCAAGTACGAAGGCTACATCAAGCGCCAGTTCGAAGCGACAAAAAAATTAAAAGATCAGGAGAAAAAGAAGATTCCCCCGGATTTCGACTACTCAGAGGTGCCGGGCCTTTCCAATGAACTCAAGGCCAAGCTCACCCGTATCGCACCCGCCACCATCGGCCAGATGGAGCGCATCCCCGGCATGACCGAAGGTGCGATCTCGGCTGTGCTGATTATGCTGAAGAAACAGGAAATGACGGCGCCCTTCACTTAATTTATCTTGACAGTCACAAGGGCAATTCCTATATTCGTAGTATATAAAAATTACTCCTGTATTGATTCAAATGACTATCCCCATACTCCGTGTTTTTGATAGGAGGTTGCAATGCGCTGGCGAGGTGAACGGCAAAGTGACAATGTTGAAGACCGCCGAGGAATGTCGGTTTCCCGCGGCGTAAAAGTTGGCGGCATAGGCGGCCTCGGCCTTGTAGCGGTGGTGGTCATCAGCATGTTTCTCGGCGTCGATCCGACTGCCCTTTTGCAGGTCGTCGGACAGAGCACGCAATCCTCCTCTGGGTCCACAGAACAGACAACATCTCCCCCCGTCAATGATGACATGCGCAATTTTGTTGCCGTCGTGCTGGCCGAAACCGAAGATGTGTGGAACGAAACATTACAGCAAACCGGACGGACGTATGAAGAGCCCAAACTGGTTCTTTTTTCCGGCGCAGTCGAATCTGCCTGCGGCATGGCTGACGCGGCCGTAGGGCCGTTTTATTGTCCGGCCGATCATAAGGTGTATCTTGATCTTGTTTTCTTCGACGATCTTCACACTCGGTTTGGCGCGTCCGGTGATTTCGCGCAGGCATACGTGATTGCTCACGAGATAGGCCACCACGTGCAGACACAGCTGGGAATCATTCAAAAAGTAAATGCGATGCAGGCGCGCACCAGCGGCACCGACCGAAACAAATTAAATGTGATGCTGGAATTACAGGCGGACTGCCTGGCCGGCATGTGGGCGAACCAGGCCCAGAAAAAACGCAATATACTGGAAGCCGGCGATATTGAAGAGGGTCTGAATGCAGCAAGCGCGGTCGGTGATGACCGCATCCAGAAAAGAACACAGGGTTACGTGGTTCCCGACGGCTTCACCCACGGCAGCTCGGCCCAGCGTGTTAGATGGTTCAAAAGGGGATTGGAGCAGGGTAATCTCGCCGCATGTAATACCTTTAACGCTGACGAACTTTGAGCTTGATCCCGCTCACGCGGGACGAGCGTTAATTCTCCGTAGCTTGCTGCGAGGTTGTTGATTCAGCCCTGAACATCGAGCTTGTTTTTGTGGGTTGCAGCTGAGAAGGAAGACCGTGGAGTCGGCAACGGAAGCCATCAATACCGCCAAAACGGAAATAGGGAAAATTGCTCCGGATGAAGTAGCTGCACTGGAAACCGCGCTCGCTTCAGCAAAAGAAAAACTGGACAAGGGTGATTACAAGGCTGCACTGGCTGAAGCACAAGGACTTGTCACCAAGGTTAATGACGTCGTAGCGGCGGCAAAGGCCAAAAAAGATGCAGTGATTGACAAGGCTGACCTGACAAAACAATGGAAAGATTTGAGCCAGGGCCTACCCAAGATGATGTCGGCCCTTCAGAGCCGCGTGGACATCCTTTCAAAGTCCAAAAAACTCCCCGGAGATTTGAATGCGGAAAAATTCGCGGAGGTTAAATCCGGGCTTGCCTCCGCTAAAGAGGACTGGACCAAGGCACAGGAAAGTTTTAAATCGGGAAACCTGCCCGAGGCGATCTCTTCAGCAAAGGCCGTAAAGGAAAAGGCCGTAAAAGCAATGGAAACTTTGGGAATGAAGGTTCCCGCGGCGGCAAAATCGTAAATCGTAAGCCGAAAAATAATCAAACATGGGACGTGTTCTCTTTATTTCTTGTGCAAAAAGAAGAGAAAGCGTCCTTTTTTTTGATCCAGATTACGCAATAGAGAGATTTGTTGTTTCTCTGTGTCATAATCATGCGGGTCACGCGTTTCGAGGAACAGCGCGACGAGAAATCTTTCTTTGGACTGCTTATTTCTAAGATTTCTCCCTTCGGTCAAAATGACATGAGGAATGTCGTTTTTGTCTATCGCGTAATCTGGGTTTAATCCATGAACGTACTATACATCTACCGCAGGACAGATCCTCTTTCCGGCACAGGAAAGATAACGTCATGCCATGTTGTTAAACGTTAAATTTTATTTTGCCGACATCGTAAACCTCACCGTTTTTGATGACCATTTGCGGATTGCGGCACGTCTCGATTTTTTTCAGAGGATTTTCCTGCAGAACCGTCAGATCAGCGTATTTCCCTGCCTCCACAGAACCGATCTTATCGGCCATCCCGATTATTTTCGCGTTGTTGATTGTGGCGCATTGCAGGACTTCGGCGTTTGTAAATCCGATGCGTCCCAGCATCTCCATTTCACGCCACAATGTCCCATGATAAGCTAGAGGAACTCCGGCATCCGTGCCGACGCCAATCAAAATGCCTTGATCTTTCATTGCCATTAAATTACCGGGGCCAACATTTAGAATATTGAAATAGATTTCCGGATTGGCCATATACTTACCTTTTTGGTACAAGTTATCCAAACCGTATTTTCGATAGGTTTTCAGATAAGCGATATTACGTTCATGAATGGATCTTTCCGTGTAATCATCCAATAAAGAGTTGATGTATTCTTGCCGGATATTCATTTCCCGGTCAATGAAATCGGTGCGGTATTTTTGGGGCAGTTCATCGTAGGCTTCCGGAGCGGCAAGCATCTGCCCGATAATCATGGTTGGCACAATGGCGATCTTCTTTTTAGCCATGGCGGCTACTTCCTTTTCAGTCAGTACGGAGTCGGAAATGGAATGTTCCATTGAGCCGATGCCATATTGCAGGGCGCGGTCAAACCCGAATTTTGTATGAACATGTCCGGAGGTCGCCAGATTGTTTTTTTGCGCAAAGTCAAATATCATGTTTAAGTGTTCATCCGCGTACACAGGAATCTCGGACTTCCCGGCCAGGCAGGATTTTTTGTCCATGGTCAGCTTAATAAACGTTGCGCCACGGGAACTGTTTTCACGCATCTTTTCTGCCAGTTCTTTGGTGTCTTTGAACCATAAGTTCATATCGCCGGTCAGCGCCGCACCCATCGGCAGAAAAATACTGACGTCCGCGGGATCAATGGAAGGATGGCCGCGGTATACATTGGTGAAGGAATTGCAGTAAACAACGCGCGGACCGGTGAGTTCACCTTTTTCGATTTGTGCGATAAAGTCATGCAGTATTTTCGGCATCGCGCCCATGTCGCGGACGGTGGTTACCCCATGTTTGATCTGCTGAACGTAATTTCTTTTCAGTTGATTCACTGTTGTCAAAACGCCCAAAGGGTTGAACACTGATTCACCGGGCATGGTTGCATGGCAATGCGCGTCAATTAGACCGGGGATAACGAACTTATTTTTCAAATCCAGAATCATATCGCCCTCCCGGGGGGAGGGAAGTTGATTGGTAATTGCTTCAATGAAGCCGTGCCGGATGGCAATCGTCCGGTCAGGAAGGATCACGCCATGGACGACATCAACAACATCACTATGCGTGAGATAAAGTGCTTTGCCTTTGGAACTTCCCGAAGGTTGATACTTGGGAATGGATGAGCAACCGCTTATATTCGACGTTCCCATCACTAAGGTGGTTGCGGCTGCTGTTTGCAGTAATTGCCTTCTGGTCATTTTGGGGAAAGCATTCTCCATGGATCATCATCTCCGTTTCATGTAATCTGAAATTGACGCTATTGTTGACCATATTTATATCGAGAAAACAGAATATTGCAAGGTAATACGGATGGAAAATACGCAATGAAGAAACTTGTATGCATTCCTGGTTTGACTGTTGTATCATACGCGAAATGATCGAATTCATGAAAGCCGAGGTGAAGGTATGTCAATATCAGAAAGTAAACCATGGTTGAAGTTTTACGATTATGTGCCGGCGAGCATCGATTATCCGAAAATCAGCATGTATGAATGCGTGAGAAGAACTGCGGACGAATATCCTGATGAGATCGCATACGATTTCATGGGAACCTGCAGGACTTACAAAAATTTTATAACGGATATTGATCAGTTCGCCGGAGCGCTTTACGGAATTGGATTGAGAAAAGGCGATACCATCACCATATCGATGCCCACATCCCCCCAGGGGGTTATCGCCTTTTATGCTGCAAACAAAATCGGGGTCATCGCAAGCATGATCCATCCTTTATCGACCCAGAGCGAAATTGAATTCTATGTGACAAAAAGTAAAAGCCGCATGGTCCTCACCATTGATATTTTTTATGATAAATTGATTGCCGTTCGGAAAAAAACCGGTTTTGAAAAACTGATTATTGCCAAAATACCCGACTATCTCCCGTCCTATCTGAAAATCCTGTACTGGCTCAAGCAGGGAAGGAAGAATCCGAAAGTTACAAACACGGATAAAGTAATTTTAATGTCGACCATGATGACAGCGAAATACCCTGAACATCCAAAGATTGATGTCAAAGCGGAAGAGCTTGCAGTAATCCTCTACAGCGGGGGAACGACCGGCAAACCGAAAGGGATCATGCTTTCCAACTACAATTTTATTGCGGAAGGGCAAATGGTCGCTCAATGGGGAGGCATCGACAGAAAGTATCCAAAGATGCTGGCCGTACTCCCGATCTTCCACGGATTCGGACTCGGGGTATGCATAAACGCCGTTTTGATGGCAGGCGGGAGATGCATCATGGTCCCGATATTTGAACCGAACAATGTTGCAAAATTAATTAAACAGAAAGAACCCAATTACCTGATCGGCCCCCCGACGCTCTATGCCGCTTTGAATAAAAATGAAAATTTTCAGAAAGCGAATCTGGGCTGCTTCAAAGCCGCTTTCAGCGGAGCGGATACACTTCCGAAGAAGGTCAAACAGGAATTTGAAAAAATCGTCAACGAAAGAGGGGGAAAAGTGAAGCTCCTCGAAGGCTATGGATTGACGGAAGCAGTAACCGCGATCATGGCGATGCCACTCAATGAATATCGTGAAAACAGCATCGGTGTGCCTTTCCCTGACATGCGTGCAAAAATCGTTAAAAAAGATACGATTGATGAAGCCGAACCCGGACAAGAAGGGGAAATATGCGTTGAGGGTCCGGCGGTCATGATGGGGTATCTCGACGAACCTGAAGAGACGGCGAAGACCATTAAAAAACACGCGGACGGAAGGTCATGGCTCCATACTGGAGATATCGGTTATATGGATAAAGACGGTTTCTTCTATTTTAAATTAAGAGAAAAACGGATGATCAAATCTTCCGGAATGAATGTGTATCCGGCACAGGTTGAAGATCAGATCTATACGCACCCCGATGTGGCCGAAGTTTGTGTCATTGGAGTGCCGGATATTCAACAGGTGGAAAAGGTAAAAGCTTTCGTCGTTCTCAAAGACCCTTCAAAAGCCTGTCCGGAGATGGAAAAAGAGATAATTAACCACGCCCAGAAAGACCTGATCAAATGGAGTTGTCCGAGAGAGGTGGAGTTCGTAAAAGAACTGCCGAAAACCCTCGTCGGCAAGATAGCGTTCAAAGTTCTTGAAGAGGAGGAAATCAAAAAATTGAAAGCGGAAGGCAAATTCTCCGGCTGAGACGACGACATGAAAAAGAGTTATGAGAGCCTGCTTCTGGATACAAACGGCCTGCGGCGGGGCGGTGTGCGTATGACCTGGCTGGGTACCGCCGGCATGTTCATTACTGACGGGATAACAGGCATCCTCATAGACCCCTATGTGAGCAGATTCCGCATGAGCGCAGTCGCGCTTCGATTGCCCATTAAGCCCGACCGCGCACTGATACGAAAATGGGTTGAAAAACCCGGCCGGGAAAAGATCACTGCCGTCATCGTAAGCCACAGCCATTTTGATCATGCCGCGGATGCCCCGTATTTTGCCATCGAGGCCGGCGCGCCGCTCATCGGTACGGAAAGCACTGTGAACGTTGGCAGGGGCGCAGGCCTTGAGGAAAGCAAATTAGTCGCTGTGAAGCCGGGGCAAACCATGACGTTCGGAGATTTTACTGTAACGTTCATTGAAAGTGTTCACGGCCCTGCCGTGCTGGGCCGCGTGCCCTTTCCCGGAACCATCGATAAACCCCTTGTCCCTCCGGCAGCTGCGGGGAAATATCGTCTGGGCGGTGTTTTTGCGTTACTGATCACACATCCGGCCGGAACGATTCTACACCATGGAAGTGCCGGCTTCAAACCAGGCATGTATGACGGGATCTCTGTGGATGTTCTGCTTCTGGGTATCAGCGGAAGAGGAAATACCGATCAATATCTGGAAAATGTCGCTTTGAAAACCCGGGCAAGACTCGTGGTCCCCATTCACCTGGACAACTTCTTCAAACCTCTTAAGGACGGCATGTCATTTCTCCCCATGGTAAAATTCGATGAATTCTGCCGCAAAGCCGAGCAACACCGGGCTACATTCATGGTGCGAACCATGCCTTTGTGCAAAGAAGTCCTAACGCTGCCTCTGGATGCGACCATAGCACCGGGTGGCGCTTTGCGATAGGCATTTGCCGTCCTTATGCCTGCTTACACGGTGCGCTATTTCCCCTTTAAATAAATATCGCTCAAACGATGCAGCAGATCATGAAACTCCTGATGCTTTCCCGTTCCGATCCGGGCAGTTTCAATTTTCTCAAAACCCTCAAACAACTCTTCCTGGGTTTTTTCCGACAGTCGATCATCGGCCATGGCAAAAAGAATGTTATTTTCTTTATCAATGTGATCGGTAAGAAGCTCGATATAATCCCTGGCGTTTTGCGCAATCGTTGAAGCCGCCGATGCATCCCTCAGTTTATAGCGTTCAAATGCGTCCGTCATCATACGGATATATTTTCGTCCCATTTCATGTTCAAAAAGCATAACGGCAATCGGCCCGTCCTGGGGAATGCCGACATGCATCAGGGCTGGAAACAAGAGTTCTTCCTCTTTTCCATGATGGCACTTATCAACAAAGACCTTGAGGAATTCAAGGATGCTTTCAAAATGTTCATTCTCCATATGGCCTTCGGCTTGCAACTGCCGACTGACTTCACCTAAAATACGAAGCATCAACAGGAGACCTTCATGCTCGTCCTTCAATTGCTGGGTTGCTTTCATGATGACCTCATATAAATTCACGTAGGTTGTCCGCTCCAAGTTGGTTTCCATTGTCCATACGGAAACCACGCAGCCGGTCAGCCGAAATACGATCAGCGCATCTTCGCCCTGCTGCCCCATCAACGGTTTTAACCAGGGCCTGGCTTCGAAGATTTCTTTTTTCAAACCCTCATCCCGCAATACTTCAGCAACACCGGCAACCCTCACCTGTGTCTCCGGACTGTTGAAGCATGCTTCGACATTTTTATTATTCCGCAGCTGGGAATAAAGTGACTTGAAGGCGCCGGTATGAAAAATAATGCCTTTTTCATCTGCACGGTACATGAACATCCCGCGCACACGCGGCTGATCACCTTCCACCGTAGCCAGATGGCAGCCGGGATTGGCGTTCAGGAATTCTAAAATTTCGTCTCGATTCAAATTTTATCCTTTTTCATTTTCAAAAGTTCAAGCCTGTTCTTGACAGCCTCTGCTTTGCTCTGATCCCCGCCTTCAAGATAGTAAGCATGCAGTTTTTCCAAATAGGCCCAGAGCGGCCTCCGCCAGCCGCTGGCAGCGGCCGTGTCAATGGCTGTCTTTAAAATTTTTTCATCATAAGGCATCTGGTTTACCCAGGCACCCGCAGCTACCAGCCGGGACAACGGATCGCCGATAGCGGAAATTTCATGGGCGGCGAGCGCCGCATCCCTGAGCGCTGCGGCTTTCAGTACACCGGCGTAGCGAGAAGGCAGCGCGCCTGCATCCACGTCTGCAAAATTACCCTGTAAAAAACGGCAGTAGGCCATATCGGCAGCATCAGGTTCCAGCCGTTCTATTCTGAGAAACTCACTGTCGTCAAAACGCTCGAGCGAAGCAGTGTGCAGGGCGTATTTCGTCAGGTAAGCAATGGCTAAAAGTCGCAAATCATTTCCGGCCGCAATTTCTCTTGTGGCTTTAACAAAATGAGGCTCAGTGGACAGTTCCCTGTCCGTCAGAAAACTGGTTGTATATTCCTCCAGATACCTGCCGGCTTTGTCCTTCCAGTCGGGGACCGGCGTAAGCGACCCGCAAGCGCATATTAGTAATACAACCATGACTGGCAGCGTTTTTTTCATGGAACTCTAAACTCCGGAGTTTTTTTCGACCCGATGATCGCGTCAAGTTTTTTCGCGACATCATCAATTGATTTCACCGAGTCATCAATATCGGAACGCAGAATGTGCAGATCTTTCATCCCTTGCGACGCATCCGTGCTGATGCTGTTAATATTATCAACGGTTTTATCCAGTTTTTTTAACTTGCTAACAAGATCCTTGAGGATGATGTTGATCTGCGGCAGGGCACCGTTCTCTCCGTAAATTTCCCTGTCTGTTTTTTCCGCTATCTTATCGACTTTAACAAGAACGCGATCGATATTGTTTGTGATATCTTTTAGTTTTTTCAGTGATTCATTCAGGGCTTCGACACTTTCTTTATCGGACACAGCCATTTCCACCAACGATTTTTTGGATGCAAAATTGGCTGTGATTTTTTCAGCATTGCCCAACACACGATGAAAATCTCCTTTGGGATCGGAAAGATTGCGAGTAAGTATCTGAATATGCTCAGCTATTTCCGTTACCCTGTCCAGAACCGGCTCAATTTTCGCAATAGCATCATTAATATCATTCACCGTGACAACTTCCGGGATCTTTTGCGGGTCGAGCGGAGGACTTTTCAAATTTTCCGTATTGACTATAATTCTGGCTGACCCGATCAGGGGACGATACAGAACAAAAGAACTGTCCGCTCGAATCCACTTTACATGACGGTCAGGGATCTTGATATATATCAAAACAACTCCCTCTTCGTTAAGTTCCAGTGCATGCACATACCCGATATTGAATCCGGAAAAAACAACCGGCATATTTTCCATAAAACCTTCACCGGATCGGGATGAAAGGGTAAAGGTATGTATTCTTTCAAAAGTCCCCTTACTGAATGCAAGATAAAGCAGGGCTGTCACTATAATGAATACTGTGCAGCCAATAAAAAGACCGACTTTATATTCGCGGCTCATGGTCATAGTTCACCATACTTTTCCTGCATCCACTGATAATCATATATATGACAACTCAAGTATAAATCACCTATGGTTTTCAGCATGGATGTGATCATTTGAATATCCTGCAGATGGGGAATAAGCTCAAAGGGCTTGTCAATCAGAATCATGGCATCTTTTACCATGGCGGCCCGCAGCAGCATTACACCAAATCTCTCTTCCAACGTCAACGAGGGATTACGGTTATACGCAATGTGTTCAAGACCTATTCTCCCGAGACAATGAACAGCCAGCCGTTCGGCCTGCTGCCTGGGCATGTTCTCGTGATATTCTTTAATCAGGGCTATATTCATATACACATCCTGATTGGAAATCAACGGAACGTCCACGGACACCGGTGCCGCCTGCGTGGCAAATTCCCGCATAAATCCCTCCAGAGACTGATTGAGCGCCTGATCATTTTCAAAAAAATTTAATATAATTTTATTAGTAATGACAGCACCTCGATAATCACAATGGCTGCAAAAACGTTAACCATACCTCTGGAAACAGCAATGGGAATGCTGGTCAGTTCGTGCGATGCCCGCAGGCCGAAACGTATCGGTATCAAAGTGATAAAAAACCCGTAAATCGCACACTTGAATAACATTAATACTATATCAGAAAAATGGGTCGAATTTAACACAATATTTGTATAAACGTTGATATTCATACCAAAAATCAGCTTGGCAAAAAGGATCCCGCTGATCAGCAGTACAATTGAGAAAAGACTGCTCAATAATACGATGGAGATGATCCCGTTGAGAACTCTGGGCGCCAGAAGATAATCGACAATGTCGATCCGGAATGTTTCCAGTGTTTTCAGTTCACGGTTCACTTTCATAACAGCCATTTCCGTATTGATCGCAGAGGCCGATCGAAGTGTGACGAGCAGCACTGTTAAAAATGGGGATAATTCCGTTACGATCAGTCCCATCAAAACATGGCCGATGAATTCGGTAAGGCCCAGATCCTTGAGCATTGTAAAAACAATGCCGATCAGCAGCGAGCCGAAAAAGACAGAAACAATGATAAAAACCGGCAGAATCTGTATAGAGGTAAAGTAGATCTGGTTCACCAGGACTTCACGCATGGCGCTCGAATAGGTTTTACGTTGAAAAATGCGCACAAAAACCCTGACTGCAAATACAATCGTATCAGCGGAATCTTCAAAAATCAGGATGGCGAAACGCCCCAGTTTTTCCCAGAAGGCTTTCATCTATTGATCTCCGAACAGGCATTCATCCTAACACAGGATGATAGAGACTTCAAACGGCCATTATTAAAACGTTTTTGATTGACAAATAAGATCATATCATTATATTCTATTAAAATATAATATGTCCTTGCCTGAAATGAGAAGAAGGCTAAGCATATTTCTTTGTGGAGGATAAGTATGAAAAATTCAAATCGAAAAACATTTTTCATGTTTTTAATGGCATTTCTTGTTGCTTTTTTTATTGTTTCCCTTGTGGGAGTTCTGCGATCATCGTTTACTACTTCGGGAGCGCCGGAAATTCCGGTTGCTCAAGCAGTTCCCGCTATTCCGGATGCAGTCGTCAAAACACCTCTTTCGTTTTCCGAGCTGACAGAACGTGTTAAACCCGCAGTCGTCAACATCAGCACTTCCAAGACTTATAAGGGCAGAAGTTTTGGCACTCCTTTCGGAAGATCGCCCTTCGGAGGATCACCTTTCGGGGGATCGCCTTTCGGAGATGATTTTTTCGATCGTTTTTTCGGAGACATGCCTCGTCGCGAATTTAAGCAGCGCAGTCTCGGATCCGGGTTCATCATCAGCAATGATGGATACATTTTTACCAACAATCATGTTGTGGAACAGGCTGATACAATTCTTGTAAAAATATCTGACGGCAAGGAATACGAAGCCAAGGTGATCGGAACAGATGCCAATACGGACATCGCTCTGATTAAAATCAAACCGAGCAATAGCCTTCCTGTCGCGGAAATCGGAGATTCAGAAAAAGTAAAAGTCGGTGAATGGGTGATTGCTATCGGTAACCCGTTTGGCTTAGATGCTACAGTGACAGCCGGCATCGTCAGTGCCAAAGGCCGTGTTATCGGAGCCGGGCCGTTCGACAATTTTATTCAAACCGATGCTTCCATTAATCCCGGCAACAGCGGCGGGCCCCTCTTTAACATGGAGGGAAAAGTCATTGGCATCAATACGGCTATTGTCGCTCAGGGTCAGGGCATCGGATTTGCCGTACCCATCAATATGGCAAAAAGTATTTTAGCGGACTTGAAAACAACGGGCAAAGTCACACGCGGCTGGCTGGGAATATCCGTTCAGGATATCTCTGACGATATCGCTAAAAATCTGAATCATCAAAACAAGGGCGGAGCCCTGGTATCGGATGTCTTCAAAGGAGATCCTGCAGATCAAGCCGGCATAAAAGTTGGTGATATTATCACGGAAATAAACGGAAAACCCATGAAAGACACTCATGAGTTATTGCTGACCATTGCAGCGCTGCAAGTTGGACAGAAAATGAATATAAAAGCCATTCGCGATGGCAAAGAAATGACTTTTCGGGTAACCGTAGCGGAACGAAAAGACAATGTGGCTATAGTATCTGAAAAGTCAGAAAAAGGTCATTTTGGAATTTCAGCTCAGGAAATCACGCCGGAAATAGCGAGACAATTAGGCATCCGGTCTGAAGGTGTCATCATTACAGACATACAGGAAGGAAGCCCGGCGGATGAAGTCGGCATGCAGCCGCAGGACATCATTGCTCAAGTTAACCGGGTGAAAATATCTTCGATGAATGATTATAACCGGGAGATCTCAAAAGCGGTTCAAAAGAAGAGCGTAACCCTGTTGGTCAAACGCGGCCGGGCGAGCTTCTTTGTAGCACTTCGGACACAATAATTTAGGAGAGTATCTTAATCCATAAAAAAGGGCAGGCCATTCGGTCTGCCCTTTTTTATGGACAAAACGCATGAAACAATCTAATATTAACTTTATGAATTTCTACGATTATACGGGTGTTATTCACCTGCACTCTTCATATTCTTTTGACGGCCATGCTCCAATGGAACACATCCTTTCCGCCGCTCAAAAAAACGACATTGATTTTTTAATGCTCACCGATCATGATAACCTGCAAGCCAGAAATGAGGGATGGGAGGGGTGGCAAGGAAAAACTCTGATCATTGTCGGAGAAGAAATAGCACCTCGCTTCAACCATTACCTTGCATTTAACATCAAGGAACCTATCGTTTGTTCTGACGATCCTGAAGGGAAAAATCCCCAAAAATATATCGATGCCGTCAGCAACCAGGGAGGTTTTGGCATTATTGCCCATCCAGATCACGAAGGAACCGAAATGTTTCACGTGAAACATTATTGCTGGAATGATTGGAAAGTCAATGGATACAAGGCCATCAGCGTCTGGGATTTTATGACGGACTGGCAAAAAAGCCTGCGTGGTTACGTAAGCGGTCTCATGTGTTTTCTTTTTCCAGCCTATTTTCTAAAAGGGCCAAGCCGCATTACCCTGGAAAGATGGGACGCCCTGAACCAGATTAAAAAAACTGTGGGCATAGGAGAACTGGACAATCACGCCAGCGTGAAAACCCTTTTGGGCTTTTCCTTTGTAGCCTTTCCTTTTCACCGGGCCTTCAGGTTTATACGAACGCATGTTTTAACTGACAGGAGTTTCAGCGGCAACAGCCAGCAGGACACTGATATGGTATTTCAATCATTGATTCATGGACGCTGTTATTTTACCCTGGAATATTTCTGTCCCGCGCAGGGGTTTCAATTTTTCATTGAACAGGATAATCAGGAATTTTATCAGGGAGACTCTTTCAAGCTCTCGAACGCTGCGCACTTATCGGTATCATGTCCGGAAAGGGCACTGATTCGGATTATTAGAAACGGATGCGAATGGCTTCATGTGGTTGGCAATTGTTTTTCTGCACCGGTTGAGGAAGCCGGCGTCTATCGTGTCGAAGTTTTTTTAAAATCAGCCGGAAAATTCAGGCCCTGGATCTTTTCCAATCCTATCTTTGTTCATTAATTGTCTGTTTCTCTTACTGCAAGCGGCGACACTCTTTAGGTGGAGTACCATTCATTATAAAAACGACATGGATCTTTTCCTCGCGAAAGATTGCCCGGATGACCCTGTGGAATTGGAGGACAACGGCTTTCGGTTCGATATCCGGTAACCACTATAGCCACCGCACTTGCTTTTCAAAATCTCTTCACTTGATATCCGGCATAGATTCCTCCATAATTTCACCCAGAAGGGTTGCTGGAAACCCATTTTATTCGCTCTGATACGAACACAAACAGCAAGCATGATACGGAATTTTTTTGTCTTTTTATAAGGGCATTTTCATTATTTCATCCTTTTTTATGTGCATTAAACTTTCCGATAGCTGCTATTATTCTTATCTTATTGATATTATTATATATTTATGATTTTTTAAGAAACATTCTTGTTGTGGAACCTGCTTTCCTCTGCTTAAAACTTACCATGACGGACAATCTGTAACACCCTTATTGCCTGGTTTTGTTTTCGCTCAGGTAATTCGATTTACACAAACAAAGACAAGCAAAGCGCGAGGGAACCTCGCGTGAATTGACCTTTCATGAACGGATTGTCCGGCAAACGGTTTGACTCTGAGAGAATAAAGGCCCAATTATTCTTTGTGGAAGTTCGTTCGGTTGTCATGATACATTTCTACCTGAAGCAAAACACACCAACAGAATATCCCCGTTATCAGATTTCGGCAATCCGCCGCGTCCTTAAAAAAGCATCTTGGATTTTTCCAAATTTCAGGTTGCCCTCGCTAACGATCATTCTCCACCTTTGTTGGTTTTTGGATTATGGGAATGGAAAAGTCATTCAGACAAAAAGTCCCTGGTATGTTCTCTTGCCTGATGAATCTTCGTTGTTGGTGATGCTTCTAAATTGGCAATGATTATCTCAGTGCCACAGAACTTCCACGACACTGACGCGTTCTCTTGATTTTCTATGCCTGACATAGCGGACAGTAATAAGTGCTGCGGCCGGATTGCCTGACCCTCTCAATGATGCTTCCGCATGTACGGCAAGTCTTTCCTTCCTGTCCGTAAACCTTAAGCTGTTTCTGGTTCTCACCTGAACATCCGTAAAGATCACGCCAGTCGGAAATGGAGGTTCCCCTGTTTTCAATTCCTTTTTTCAAAATACGCTTCGCGTGCCGGAAAATCCGCATCCATTCACCGTTACTTATCGCCGCCGCCTGCCGGAATGGTGAAATACCCGCGCGGTACAAAATCTCACTGGCGTAAATATTGCCGATGCCGGATACCGCCTGCGGATCCATCAGCAATATTTTGACGCTGACTTTTCTCTTGGCCTGCCTCTCCAGAAAAGTATTCATCCTGAAGTTCAGCAGGATGTCTCTTTCATCGCTTTCTACTCGCGTCTTCTCAATCTTGACCGTCGCGAAGCGTCGCGGATCGATCAGATCAACATTTCCACAGTCTGTCGTCATCCTCCATCGGGTATGCGGTTTTTTCGGTTCGTGATCCCGCCAGAACAACCGCCCCGTCATGCGCAAATGAATTAAGACGCTTCTGCCGTCATTGAGGACCATGTGTATCGTCTTCCCGCACCGACGTACGTCTTGAATGACACATCCTCTGATGCTTTCCTGTCCGGCCAGTTTTTCGTCATAGACCATTGTCCGCAGAATTTTTGCTCCTGCAGCCTTTTGATGAAGCTGACGGCAAAGCGTTTCTACTTCCGGTAGCTCGGGCATTCGCTGTCTCCTGCTGTTCTTTATTTCAACTCTTCCAGTGGAACTCCCGGAGAATGCGTCGCGCCAAATCCTTTGCCCGCCTGCATTTCACCATGAATAAGATCACCGTCACGTCCCTTTGCGCCTTATGCTTCCCGCTGCGGTGACAATGAGATTTCCTCCGGGCTCTTTTCTTTTTGCTTCTTAACATTATGCTGCATCATTTGCATCACCGGATGCAGTTTCAACTTCTTCTAATAATTTTTTTCATTTTTTTTTCCAAAATGCAAAATAATTGTTGACAAATTTTTCTGTGTGCGTAAATTCAAAAAAAACAATGTATTTTCTTGGTTGATTTTTTTAACGGAGACATTGTTCCGGAAGGAGAGTGAATGGAGAACGAAACGCTGTTTAATGAGGAGGCGGAACCTCCTGGTCCAACGACCGACCTTGCTGCGATTCAAGACTCAGCAACGAGGCTGTATTCGTTGTCCATTAACAGACAGCAACCTTCCCTGGCAAAATCTAAGCCGGAGAGACTTTATTTCCCTTTCAAAGATTCACCCCGATCACGCGCCTTCCGCAAAAAACATTATCCTGAGATCAGCCGCATTGAATGGTTTGACTGGCGCTGGCAGTTTCAAAACGCGATCCGCGATGTCCATTCTCTGGATGCCATTATTCATCTTTCCGACAATGAACGACAGGCCATGATGCACCCGTCAGGTGATCTTCCTGTCGCCATTACCCCTTACTACGCCAGCCTCCTTTCCGCGCAGGATCCTTCTGATCCGCTTCGCCGCACTGTCGTCCCGGTGGTAGACGAATGCCTGCACACCAAAGGCGAAGAAGAAGATCCTCTTTGTGAAGACGCCGACTCTCCCGTTCCCGGCATCATCCATCGTTATCCCGACCGGGTACTGTTCCTTGTTACCGATATCTGCTCGACGTATTGCCGCTACTGCACCCGATCCCGAATCTTCGGCCGTCAGCATCAATGTTTTATAGACACGGACAAATGGGAAAAAGCCCTGGCCTACATCGAATCGAATCCGAATATTCGCGACGTGCTCCTGTCCGGCGGCGACCCTCTCACTCTGCCCGACGATAAACTTGAATGGCTGCTTTCAAGGCTCAAGGACATTCCGCATGTTGAGCTGGTCCGGATCGGCACCAAGGCGCCCGTTGTCCTGCCACAGCGCATTTCGCCGACTCTTGTTTCCATGCTGAAAAAATATCACCCTCTCTGGATGAGCATCCACATCACGCATCCCGACGAACTGACCCCCGAAATGAGCGCCGCCTGCATTCGCCTGGCCGATGCCGGCATTCCCCTGGGCAGCCAGACGGTTCTGCTCGCCGGCATTAACGATTCGGTCTCCACAATGACCCGACTGGTGCACGGCCTCCTGCAGATTCGGGTCCGTCCCTACTACCTGTACCAATGCGATCCGATTCCCGGCTCCTCCCATTTCCGCACACCCATCAGCAAGGGTCTGGAAATCATCCAGGGCCTGCGGGGCCACACAACCGGTTACGCCGTGCCGACTTATGTTGTTGATGCCCCCGGCGGCGGAGGGAAGATTCCTCTTCTTCCCGAATATGCCATCGGCTGGGACAAGGGCGATCTGATGATGCGCAATTACGAAGGTAATATTTTCCGTTATCCGGACAATCACGCCGAATCGAAAGATATCCATTAGGATCGTGAATATTTATGTCCGGTAACATAAACTGCTCGTCAACCAGCACCCCTCAAAAAATAACGGTCGGTCTGACCTACGATTTGCGTGACGACTATCTGCGTGAAGGCTACAGCCTCGAAGAAACCGCGGAGTTCGACAAGCCTGATACCATCGAAGCCATTGAAAAAGTCATTTTAAAAAACGGTTATGCGACCGACCGGATCGGCCATATTCAATCATTAGCCCGTCGTCTTGCCGCCGGCGATCGCTGGGATCTTGTCTTCAACATCGCCGAGGGCCTTCACGGCTTCGGACGGGAGGCACAGGTTCCCGCGCTTCTGGATGCCTACAAAATTCCCTACACCTTCTCCGATACCCTCGGGCAGGCCCTGACCCTTCACAAGGGCATGACCAAGCATGTCGTGCGCGACCTGGGAATTCCCACACCAGACTTTGACGTTGTTTCCGATCCGGAGGATATCAACCTCATTTCACTTCCCTATCCCCTTTTTGCCAAACCCGTCGCAGAAGGAACGGGCAAGGGCATCACGGCTCTTTCCAAGATCGACAACACCGAAGACCTGCGCAGGGTTTGCGTAAACCTTCTAAAGACATTTTGTCAGCCGGTGCTGGTGGAGACCTTTCTGCCCGGACGGGAATTCACCGTGGGAATCGTTGGAACAGGAAAAGAAGCCAGAGCCCTCGGCGCCATGGAGGTTTTCCTGAACCCGGATGCCGAACAGAATGCTTACTCCTACGAAAACAAGGAGCATTACGAAAACCTCGTGCGATATGCCGCCGTAGACGATGCAGAAGCCAGGCAGGCCATGGAGATATCGCTTCGGGCCTGGCGGGGCCTCGGTTTGAAAGACGCGGGACGCATTGATCTTCGCTCCGATGCTCACGGCCTTCCTCATTTTATGGAAGTCAATTCTCTGGCGGGCCTGAATCCAATCCGTTCGGACCTGCCCATTCTTTGCAGATTGGTAGGCATCTCCTATGACCGGCTCATTACCGACATCCTGAATTCAGCACTGAAGCGCGCCGGAATCATCATGATATGAAAGGCCGAATCCAAAAAACCGGCGGACGGAAGACTCCCTCATGAAACGAATGGTCATTCTACATACAGATGTGGCCCCGAACGCGGGAATTGACGAGTTGGATTGCCTGACGCAGGCCGAAAGCGTCAGCGAGGCGGCACTGTCGCTGGGCTATGAACCGGTCATGCTTCCCTTTGTGATGGATTTCAATGAAACGATCGCCAAACTCCGCGTTCTTCAGCCGGATGTTGTGTTTAATCTGGTGGAAACATTTGCCGGCCGCGGCAGTATGATTTACTTCGCAACAGCGCTGCTGGATTTTCTGCAGATTCCCTATACAGGCTGCAGGACGGACGCCATGTTTCTGACATCCAATAAAACGCTTGCGAAACAAATGCTGCAAGGTGCCGGTATCGCCACACCGCCATGGCTGACCTCCGAAGGCATCGCCATCGGTCATGCCAATACTGATACCTACATTGTAAAGCCTTCCTGGGAAGATGCTTCCGTGGGTCTGGATGGCGGAGCTGTTCTTCAGACACCAAACCGCGAAATCCTGCTGAACACCCTGCAAAATCGAAAGCAAATTCTAGGCATGGACTGTTTTGCCGAAGCCTACATTGACGGTCGTGAATTCAACATTGCCCTTTTGACTGCTGGCGGGGATGTACAGATTCTACCGGCTGCGGAAATTCTTTTTCAAAATTTCCCGCCGGGAAAATTAAAATTACTCGATTACCGTGCCAAATGGGTTGAAGACTCATTTGAATATGACAACACAATACGCTCTTTTGATATGGGCCCTCATGATACCACGCTCGTTGGCTCCTTGAGGGATATTGCTCTCGCGATCTGGCATCTATTCGGACTACGCGGTTACGCCCGCATAGATTTCCGCGTTGATCAACAGGGGAATCCATTTGTTCTGGAAATCAACGCCAATCCCTGCCTTTCTCCGGATGCAGGGTTTGCCGCCGCCCTGGAACAGGCATCGATCCGGTATGCTGATGCAATCGATAAAATCATATGGAGCGCCATCCAATCCTGAGGAGGGTTCATCTTGTGTTAAAGCCTGTTTTATTACTGATCTTCTCCAATCTGTTCATGACTTTCGCCTGGTATGGCCATTTGAAAAACTTCAACACCAAACCCCTGTTTTTCGTCATCATGATAAGCTGGGGCATTGCATTCTTTGAGTATGTTCTGCAGGTGCCAGCCAATCGCATCGGCTTTCAGCACTACTCGTTGGGCCAGCTAAAAATTATCCAGGAGGTCATTACCATGACGGTTTTTGCCGGCTTCGCCATCCTTTATATGAAGCAGCCCCTTAAACTGGATTATCTCTGGGCATCGCTTTGTATGGTTGGAGCGGTTTACTTTATGTTTCGCAGCGGTATTCCACAAAATGGAGGATCCTTATGATCGCCCTGCTTTACAGACAGGAGATAGAGCCTTCAGATCTGGGGGCAATCTTAAACATCGTTCAATCAAGCGGCTTCTTTTCCACGGCCGAAGTGGAGCTGGCGTGTGAACTAGCCACGGATCGACTTGAAAACGGACAGCAGAGTTCCTATCAATTCCTGTTTGCCGAAAATCATGGTCAGGTTGTCGGATATACCTGTTATGGCTTGATACCGGCCACCGCCGCCAGCTATGATCTTTACTGGATTGCCGTTTTTGAAGCCTCTCGCGGCAAAAAACTGGGCACAATGCTCCTGCAAAAAACAGAGGAACTCATCCGCGGCGCAGACGGCAAACGTCTGTATGCAGAAACATCTTCGCGCTCTCAATACGCTCCTACTCAACGTTTTTATCAAAACTGCGGATACATTGCTGAAGCAACTCTCAAAGATTTCTATGCTCCCGGTGACAGTAAAATTATTTACTCCAAAATCCTTAAATAACAAACAATAAGGCGCGTATTCCGGCAGAAATCCTTTTTAAGCTCTTGCATTTTTCCCGATAATTCGCTAGAGCACTTCTGACTTTAAGATCACCACTTGCACATCTAAGGAAAAAAGGAGGAATTGCTTATGCGCCTGTTTCCTAAAGAAGAAAATTTCTTTAATTACTTTGAAGAGCTGGCCGATAAAATTGAAGAGGGCGGCCAATTCTTCCTTGAAATGACCAAAAATCGCGATTATTCCGCTGCAAAAGTTTCCCGTCTCAAAGAAATAGAGCATGAAGCGGATGGCATTACTCATAAAACATACGAAAGAATGCACAAAACCTTCCTGACGCCTATCGACCGTGAAGATATTTATGCTTTAGTTAATAAAATGGACAGCATTATGGACGTCATCGAAGCCACCGCCATCCGCATTCACATGTATAAGGTTAAAAAGCCGGATGATGAAATCATCAAGCAGGCGGAAATCCTTTTTCAGGCCATAAAAAAAATCAAGGAGATTATTCACGGTCTGCGCGACATGAAAAACTCCAAAATGATTCTTGACGGTTGCGTGGAAATCAACACCCTGGAAAATGCCGGCGATGTTGTTTTGAGAAGCATCATTACCGATCTCTTCATTAAAGAAAAAGATGCCATAGAATTGATTAAGTGGAAAGAAATCTTTGAGCGGATCGAAGAAGCAATTGATGTTTGTGAAGATGTATCCAACACCGTGGAAGGGATCGTCCTGAAACATGCTTGATTCGATGGCATTTGTTTTTGTCCTGGTGGCAATTGCGCTGATTTTTGATTTTCTAAACGGGTTTCATGATTCAGCCAATTCCATTTCCACTGTCGTGTCCACTCGCGTTCTTTCACCAAAACATGCTGTCATCTGGGCTGCTTTTTTTAATTTTGCTGCCGTTTTTTTTGTAGGCACAGAGGTCGCTCATACCGTCGGCAAAGGCATCATCCATATTGACATTGTCGATAATCTTGTAATTCTATCCGCTCTGGGTGGCGCGATCATCTGGAATATTGTAACGTGGTATTACGGATTGCCCAGCAGTTCATCGCATGCATTGATCGGCGGCCTGATCGGAGCAGCGGTATCCAAAGCCGGCACTGGAACTCTGGTTTGGTCGGGCATTACGAAAACAACGCTTTTTATCATTGTTTCACCGGCAATCGGCATGGCACTGGGTTTTGTTTTCATGGTTCTGGCTATGAATTTGAGCCGTAATTCCACGATCGCCAAGTCGGACCACATTTTTCGTAAGCTTCAGCTCTTATCCGCAGCGGTTTATTCGTTATCACACGGTATGAATGATGCGCAAAAAACCATGGGGATCATCGCCATGGCGCTTTTCAGCAAAGGGTTGCTTGGCGATACCTTTCATATTCCCGTTTGGGTAATTATTACCTGCTACTCGATGATTTCTCTGGGCACCATGTTTGGCGGGTGGCGAATTGTGAAAACAATGGGAACCAAAATAACCAAGCTTGAGCCCATCGGCGGTTTCAGCGCCGAAACAGCTGCAGCCTGCTCAATCATCGGAGCAACTGTGGCGGGTATTCCGGTCAGTACCACCCACACCATCACCGGAGCCATTGTCGGTGTCGGCGCCACTAAAAGGCTTTCCGCCGTCCGCTGGGGCGTTGCAGGTAATATCGTTTGGGCCTGGCTTTTAACCATACCCATCTCCGCCGTCATCTCCGCAGCCATTTACTTTTCCGTTCATTATTTTTTCCAATAAAATATGCTTTGGGTCATTTTTAAAAATACCATTGATAAATTCAAGGTTTTACCGTAAATGTTCATGACAAATTGACTGCGGGAGACAAATGTATGCCGGAAAAACGACTGCCCTTTACAAAAAAACAGATGGACGCAATCATTGGAAAATATCCGACTCCCTTCCATATATATGATGAAAAAGCTATCCGGAGGAACGCGCGCGACTTCAAAAAGGCCTTTGCCTGGAACAAGGGGTTTAAAGAATACTACGCAGTCAAGGCCTGTCCCAATCCATACATCATGAAAATTCTTCAAAAAGAGGGTTTCGGTGCAGATTGCAGCTCACTTTCAGAGTTGATAATGTCACAAAAGACCGGTATTGTCGGGGAAGAAATCATGTTTTCCTCTAATGATACTCCGGCCGAAGATTTTGTTAAAGCCAGGAAGCTGAAAGCTACGATCAATCTGGACGACTTTTCTCATATCGCATACCTGGAACAAAACGCAGGTCTTCCAGACATGATCTGTTTCCGTTACAACCCCGGCCCGCTCAAGAAAGGCAATGTGATCATCGGTCACCCTGAAGAATCCAAGTACGGATTTACGCGCGACCAACTCTTTGAGGGCTATCGCATCTGCCGGGATAAAGGCGTCAAACGTTTCGGTATTCATATCTTTGTGGCCTCTAACGAACTTGATCCGAACTATTTTGTCGAAACGGCAGACATCCTTTTTAAAGTGATAGTTGATATTTCCCGTGCTCTGAATATCCGTTTCGAATTCGCCAATCTGAGCGGTGGGATCGGCATCCCCTACCGGCCTGAGCAGGATCCCATTGACCTCACGGCCATGAGCCGGGGTATTAAGGAAAAATATGATCAAATTATTGTCGGAGGCGGTTTTGCACCCCTGAAAATCTTCACCGAATGCGGACGGTTTATCACCGGACCTTATGGCTACCTTGTTTCAAAAGTCCTGCATATCAAGGATACCTATAAACAATTCGCAGGTCTCGATGCCTGCATGGCCAACCTGATGCGGCCGGCTCTCTATGGCGCTTATCATCACATCACCGTTTTGGGCAAAGAAAAGCGTCCCCATGATTTCGTGTACGACGTTACCGGATCTCTTTGCGAAAATAATGATAAGTTTGCAATTGACCGTATGCTGCCTAAACTGACGCCGGGTGACACAGTGGTTATCCATGACGCAGGCGCGCACGGGTTCGCGATGGGCTTTAACTATAATGGCAAGCTTCGTTCCGCCGAACTGCTTCTCAGAGAAGACGGGTCCGTGGTACCTATACGCCGTGCCGAAACAGTGAAGGACTATTTTGCAACGCTGGATTTTAATGGACTTAAGAGGTTCAGGATTTAAAGGTAAAGGGGCAAGGGACGCTTCGACAGGCTCAGCGACCTAAAAGGGGAAAGGCAAAAGGTTATAGGCCTAAGCGGAAGCTCCTCTTGTTTTCTTGAAAAAGATGAAAAAGCCCGGCGGGTTTACCCGTCCGGGCTTTTCTTTCAATCTTGGACCTTGCACCTTGCACCTTCTTTTCTCCCCCCTTGCCTTTCTAATCGACCATCATTATAATTACTCCATGTCGAAGGAGAAGATTCCAACAACACCGGCGATTCTGGCCTTAAAAGCAAAAAACGCAGTCTTTACACTGCATTCCTATAAATATGAGGATAAAGGGGGAACCCGGGTATCATCTGGCAGACTTGGCGTCGATGAACATTTCATAATTAAGACTCTGGTAATGGAAGATGAGACCGCCAAACCGATTATCATCCTGATGCACGGTGATAAGGAAGTCTCCACAAAAACTCTGGCCCGCATGCTGGGAGTAAAATCCATCACACCCTGTAAACCGGAAACCGCTCACAAACACACTGGCTACATGGTGGGAGGGACATCCCCGTTCGGAACCAGGAAACCCTTGACTGTCTGCATGGAAAAGACCATCGCTGACTTGCCCGAGATATTTATCAATGCCGGCTCCCGGGGTTTGCTCGCAAAAATGCCGCCCTCCGAGCTGGTTCGCATTCTTGAGCCCCGTGAAGTCAGTGTTGCGATATAATTTGCCTTTTTGGATAAAAAAAGAGATAATAATTATATGGTTTTGAGGGGATATTTATGCCGGACAATGTCATTATCCGCTGTCTGAACTGCGGTACCAAAAATCGCATACCGAAACAGAAGTTTCAGGGCCGTCCAACATGCGGCAATTGCCATGCTCCCCTGGATGACCTGATTATCCGATGCCTGAAATGCGGAACGAAAAACCGAATGCCTGAAGAGCGCCTCAATGCAAAACCGCTTTGCGGCAAATGCGGTGAAACGCTTGTTATCGCCAAGCAGGACATCAAACCTGTCGACGTCACCGATGATTCGTTCGCCCGTGAAGTGCTGACCACGGATACTTCCGTGCTTGTCGATTGCTGGGCCCCCTGGTGCGGTCCCTGCAAAAGCCTTGCTCCTGTCATTGACGAACTCGCGTCCGATTATGCCAACGGCGTCAAAGTCGTCAAACTGAATGTGGACGAAAATCCGGTTACCGCAACCCAGTATGGAATTCGCAGCATTCCCACCTTGCTTTTTTTCCGGGAAGGAAGACTCGTGGAACGCCTTGTGGGCGCCCAACCGAAACAGGAAATTGAGAAGCATCTTCTCGCCATCATTAAGACAAACTAATGTGGAAAAGCTGTCCATGGGAAAGCACAAAAAAAAATCCTATACTTGTAAAATATTCACCGTCTGGGAAGAAGAAATTGAACTTGCCACGGGTAAAAAAACGCGGCAAAGCTGGATTGACCATAAACCAACCGTCGCAGTTGTTGCAGTCAACGCAAACAATGAGCTTCTGCTGATCAGACAATTCCGTGTCCCGACGGGACAAAACCTTCTGGAAATTCCGGCCGGCTCGTTCGATGACGACGGCGAATCGCCGGTAAACTGCGCACAAAGGGAGCTTGCCGAAGAAACAGGGTATCGGGCCGGGAAACTGACAAAGCTTTTTGCCGGATACCTTCTGCCTGGTTACTGCAATGAATTTATGTATTTTTTCCTGGCGCAGGATCTGGTTTACGCACCGCTGACGCCGGATGAAGATGAATGCATTGAAGTCATCCCGGTCAGTTTTGCAAAGGCCTCCGAACTTCTGAAAAGCGGCGAATTGAATGACGCCAAAACGGTTTTGGGCATCATGCTGGCCCGCAACCATCTAAACAACGTCGTGAATTTTTCCTGGCCGGCTTGAGAAATCAACGCCGTCTCTTTTTTCTTTTTTCCAGCTGAATTTCCAGGTTCTTCAATTGCTGAAGCCCTTTTGCCAGTTCTTCATTTTCCTGCTGCAATCTTGATATTTCAGTTGTATGTCTTTCTTCCGCCTGTCTGCTTTTATTGCTTAACGCCGCCAAATCATTCGTAAGTTTTTCCTGCTTTTGTTCTGCCTGGTCCAGTTTAAGTTCCAGTTCGGAAATTCTGTTCAGACTGATAAGCAAAGCTTTCGCGGCGTCGGCCCATTTGCTTTTTGGATATTGCTGGATCAAATTTTCCAGTCTTATTTTTGCCTCATTGTATTGCGGTTCTTTTTCTTCCGTGCTTAAAAAGGACAGCGCCTCCGTGAAGATTTCTTTGTCCGATGGTTTTATGATGAAAAAGCCGCTTGAAGGCTGCGGGGTATCTTTTTGATCTGCATTGTTATTGATTCCGCCGGTTGTTGCGCAACCCAGTAAAATTAGGGTAAACACTGTCAAATAAATCAGTCTTTTCGAATGCACGATCATGAGTCAAGCTCCAGGGTGCTCTGTAGGGCTTGCGGCTGCAATGACCGTCTCTTTTCAACATATTCTTCCGTCACATAATTGCTGCCGGGCAGCATTTTGGCGTATTCCTTCAGTTCCGCTACCACTCTGGCCATATCCAGTGGATTTTTAAAACGCGAGCCATCATCTGTAACGATGGCCGCCGTGATGGTAATCAGCGGAAATTTTTGAATAATTCCCTGACGGTTTTTCCCGATGAAATACCCGTTTTGCGCGTCCTCATCGGCGTAAAAACTGATGATTCGTTTTTCAAAATCAGCCACCAGTTTCCGGCAGATGCTCTCGACTTGATCCGGATTGCCAATGACGACATAATCATCTCCGCCGATATGGCCGATGAAAATTCCTGCGAGCTTAGCTTCTTTGACATATCCTGAAAGCATATTTGCGACTTCCTTGATGACTTCACTGCCCCAAGCATATCCATATTTATCGGCAAACGGTTTGAAATTATCAAGATCTACCTGACACAAAGAAAATAGCTCCCCCTTCATCAGCAACTGTTCGATCCTGTTTTCAATAGCCAGATTTCCCGGCAGCCCGGTGAGCGGACTGGCATCGAGATTCAACTCTTCCAATACTTTAAGCCTTTTGGTCATATTGGCAAAAGATTTGGCCAACGCACCAATTTCATCATCCCGCCTGGCCTCTATTTTGTGATCCAGGTTGCCTTCAGCAATCATACCGGCGGCCGTCTGCAACTGCTTCAGCGGCTTGGAAATATTTCGGGTAAGGATCAGCGCGAATGCAATACCCAGGATCAAGCTGAACAAGGCAATCCCAATTGTCATGTGAGTATCCTCTAAACCCTGTCTGGCGATCCTGTTCATATCGTCGCTGATGGCCTGATCCACATTCTTTTGAATGTTTTTGATTTTTTCCACCATCTCATCAATGGCGGCTCTGCCCGACATATCGGAAAGGGTCTGTGCTTCCTGCATACGCTGATTCTGCAAAAGTGCTATCTCTTCTGAAAACAGTTCTTTCAGTCGGTTCTGCAGTTTATCCAGCTCGTCTATCGTGTTTTTAGTTTTGGGGTCAAGACTCACCTTTCGCATCCCCGTCAACGCTTCTTTAAATTCATTGCTGCGCTGCCAGAAAATCTGTTCCAGAAGGGGGTCTTTCAGGATCAGGTATTTCTTCTCAACACCTTCTTGGGCCAAAAGTGTATCCATCAGCGTTTTTGAATTTTCGACCAGAACAAATTTCTGTGTGGCGAGATTATACGCCACACCGCTGAGTTGCTGCAGGCTAAACAACGCATAAGCACTGGCCAGTATGGTTAAAAAAGCCATGAACAAATAACCCAGCAACAATTTGCGGCTGATCGTGAGTTTCAATTTTCTAAAACCTGTGGAAATTTCTGTAATTGCATCATGATGTTCACACCGCACCCTTTGTTTCTCCGTAGCACAACCGGTGCGTTTCCGTAAAGAATAATTTAATTTTTTATGCCGGATTTTTTCCTTTTTTGAAAAATGGAAAGCTTCTTGCCACGAACGTAAAGTTTTGTTAAGCTTCTTTTCAGGAAAAAGGCTGCACATTCATTCATCCTGGAAAACCGATTTGATCAGGCAACATTCTTGCCTGCATTGATTATCCTAGTAAGGGAGACGCTATTATGATGTATAATGAAGAATTTGAAACCCTGCCGCGCGAGGCACTGAAGGCGCTGCAAGTCAAAAGACTCCAGCGGGTCCTGCAGCGGGTTTATCACTCCGTCGGTTTTTACAAAAAGTCGCTGGATGCAGCCAAAATATCGCCGGATGATTTTCGTTCCCTTGATGATTTAAAAAAGCTTCCCTTTATAACGCGTCAGGACCTGCGCAACAACTATCCCTTTGGGCTTTTTGCCGTTCCGATGAGCAACATTGTCCGCCTGCACGCATCATCCGGCACCTCCGGTCGGTCTTCCGTGTTCAGTTATACGCGGCGGGACCTGGATACCTGGACAGAACTGACCGCCCGTTCCCTTGTCGCCGCCGGGCTGACCAAAAACGACATCGTCCATAACGCTTTCAGCTACGGATTGCTCCCCGGAGGCCTCGGCCTGCATTACGGAGCAGAAAAAATCGGGGCAAGCGTCATTCCCATGTCTGACGGCAACACCAAGCGTCAAATCACTCTCCTGCAAGACTTTGGACCGACCGTATTGTGTTCAACGCCCTCCTACGCCCTGCATCTTGCCGAGGAAGGCAGGGCAATGGGTGTGGATATGAAATCCCTACAGCTTCGCGTCGGCCTCTTTGGAGCGGAACTGTGGAGCGAAAAGACCCGCGACGCCATTGAAAACGCATTCGGCATCAAGGCCCTCAATATTTTCGGCCTTTCGGAAATGCTGTGGCCCGGTCTCGCGGGTGAATGCCTGGAGGGCCGGCATGGTATGCACATCTGCGAAGATCATTTTCTCGTGGAAACCGTCAATCCGGCATCAGGCGAGGTCCTGCCCGAAGGAGAAGAAGGCGAACTGGTCTTTACCAGTCTGACGAAAGAAGCGTTTCCGCTGGTTCGTTACCGTTCAGGCGATATCTCACGCTTGATTCCCGAACCCTGCCGCTGCGGCCGCACCCATATCCGGATGGAACGCGTACTCAAGCGCAGCGACGATATGCTGACGATCCGAGGCATCAATATCTATCCCTCACAGGTGGAAGCGATCCTGAAAGAGATCCAGGGCGTCGAACCGGACTATCAACTGATTATCGACAAAGTCGGAGCCCTGGACGCCGTCGAACTGCATGTGGAAGTCAGCGATAAATTCTTCAGCGAATCGGGCGGCGTCAAGGAATTGCAGATCATTGAAAAAAGAATTGTGAAAGACATGAAGGATTATTTAAGCATATCTCCACGCGTCAAACTGGTTGCTCCGCAAACCTTGAAGGAACAAGGCAGGAAGGTCATCGACAAACGCATCATTTGATGCTGTTCAATTTTCAGGGAAACACGGCATCCCGCGGGAAATGGCCCGATATGCTTTAAGGGTAGCCAGCGGCTTCCGCCGACAACATGAACGAAAGAATTCTGGAGGAAATATGAAAGTCGAACAAATCTCTGTTTTTCTGGAAAACAAACCCGGTTCACTTGAACACGCCACCCGTGTGCTGAAGGAAAACAATATCAATATCCGGACCCTGTCGCTGGCGGAAACCGTGGACTTCGGTATTTTGCGTTTAATCGTCAATGATGTGGAAAAAGCCAACAAGGTCCTCAAGGACGCGGGGTTTCGCGTCAGCAAGACCGTTGTCGTGGCCGTTGAAGTTCCCGATCAGCCGGGTGGCCTGCACAGTATCATGGAAGTCCTGACTCAAGAAGCCATCAATGTTGAATATCTCTATGCCTTCGTTGAAAAAAGCGGTCAGAACGCCGTTATTATCTTCCGCTTTGACGATCCGGAAAAGGCAATAGACGTTTTATTGAAACACAAGTTTACGGTGGTGCCGGGGGCACAGCTTTACGAGTTTTAATGAGTGATATCTTAAAGCAAACCATTATTAATTTTTTAAAGCCGATGGTAACCGATCTTGGTTTCGCATCAGTCGATCGATTTGCCGCCGCACCCGAGGCACATCACCCCAAACGTGTTTGCCGGGATGCACAAACCGTGATTGTCTTTGGCATTACCGTTCCCCGCGGAATACTCAAATCGCCGGATTATAACCTTTATGCCCTGCATCGAAGTTATCACAGCGCCTATATGCGCATTGATGAAACAGCTCTCGCCCTTTGCAATTATATCGAATCTATCGGGAAGTATCTAGCCGTCCCTATACCGAGCTACGCCCCGATGGTCTTTCATCAGTTTGAACCGTGGGGAATGCTTTCTCTGAAACACGCTGCAGTCAATGCCGGGCTCGCCAGTTTTGGCCGGAGCGGCCAGGCTTATCATCCCCACCATGGCGCGCTGTTGCGGCTAGGGGCCGTTGTCACAGATGCGGTTATTGACGCAGACCCGCTCCTTGCTCACGATCCTTGCCCTCCCGCTTGTAAAGCCTGTTCCAAAGTCTGCCCGGCAAAAGCTTTTGATGCGGACGGTAAATTCAACAAAATGACTTGCCTGGGTCACACGATCAAGCATGCCATTTATCCGCTGGCGCTCAATAGCGAAGCCGGTTTGAAAAATATCGAACGGGTCATCAACACAGCCGGACACAATTACTGGATTGGCTGCGATGAATGTCTGAAGGCTTGTCCTCTGAATTTGAAAAAAGATCCGGCTAAAAATTCATAAATATCTTGATATAAAGAAAGAGGCAGATGCAACCTCCACCTGCCTCTTTCTTTATCCTTGCGGGTTCAATTTTGTAGATTGAACCCCTAGTTTAAGTTTAATCATACAAAACAGCTGGTTCAGTCATGTTGACTAAACCAGCTGAGAGGTTGACGGCTATATATCTCTTAATGATGAACTATTGCAAAATTTACGATAATGGTTTCCCGCATTCCCTGCACTTGCCGTCCGGTCCGATCACGCCTATGCAGGTACCGTCACTGCACAAAACCCTTTTGCCCCATTCATCGTCGGAGGCGAAGTCTTCCGATGAAACAGGATTTGTTTTCTCTATGATGACAGGTTCAGCAGTTTCTTTATCGTGACCCTGGGGAAGAACGCCCTCATAAGTTTTACCGCATTCCCTGCATTTTCCGTCCGCACCGATGGTGCCGATACAGGACTCGTCACTGCACAAAACGCGTTTATCCCAGTCTTCACTTTCGTCAAAAATAATTTCGGCCATGCTGTTCTCCGCATTTTAATTATATGGTCTTCTTATGCCGAGCCTGCAAAAAAGTCAATTCGAACCAGATAATCCATTTAGTAAAATATTTAAAATGGAATGCTCTGAGCGAATATATCCGAAACGTTTTGGCTCTTTGCGAAATGCAGCATTGGACAGCCGAACTGTTTG
>Ga0105104_10000456_pt1 | contig 31575 bp, 26 predicted proteins | sample PPLLaktember2015_3_FD_87034 | JGI IMG/M metagenome (GOLD analysis project Ga0105104, IMG submission 87034) | Freshwater sediment microbial communities from Prairie Pothole Lake near Jamestown, North Dakota, USA - PPLs Lake P7 Core (6) Depth... | ecosystem: Environmental > Aquatic > Freshwater >...
CGCACGAAGTAGCCGCGGCCCGCCGGGTCCTGGACCATCGCAGGGGGTTGGCATCTCCACTCACCACCGCGACCAGGGTGAGCTGATCGATGTCGAAGCGGCAGAGCGGCTCGGTGCACGTCGTACTGGCCAGGGCCGCCTGAGCCGCCGGCTCGGCGTCGGGGCTCCGGAAGGGGTCGCGCTTCCCGATGGGGTTGTAGACGTAGGCCGTCGCCTGCGGACCAGCCGGAGCGGCCGCCTGCGCGGGCTTGGGCGGGCCGGGCTTGGCGGGCGCGGCGGGCGGCGGCGCCGAGGTGCTCCCGCAGGCGCCGAGGAGTAAGGCGGCGCAGGCCAGCATCCACAGGTGCATGCGTGGGGTGCTCATTGCCTGGCCTTCTTCTTCTCCGCGTCGGCCTGCGCCTTCGGGTCGAGGAACCGGAAGGTGGTGGCCACGAAGGAGGTGTTGAGGACTACCTTCTCCGCCTTGAGCGTCGGCGACCCGAGCTGGATGTTGTTGACGTTGACGATGCGCCGGAGGTTCGCGAGCGACTGCAGGAACATCGCGACCTCGTGGTAGTTCCCGGTGAGCACCATCTTGATGGGGATCTTCACGTAGATCTGGGCGGTCTCCTCGGGTGTCGGCTCCACCGTGGAGATCTCCAGCCCGCTCTTGCGGCCGATCTCGTTCAGCTGCGCCAGGAGCTCGTCGAGGTCCGCGGCCTCGGGCAGCTCGGACAGCGCCTCGTCCAGCTTTTGCTGGAGGACGTCCATCTCCCGCCGGCGCTCGTTGAGGTTCTGGGCGATCTCCGACTTTTCCTGGAGTTGCGAGTCCAGCGCCCGCTGCTGCGCGGCCTGCTGCTCGAGCTTGGTCAGTTCCGGGCTGATCAGCAGGAAGTAGTTGAGCAGCGTGATCAGCACCAGCGCGCCCGCCAGGCCGCCCCAGCGTTGCAGGGGAGGTGCTTTGAGGACTCGTTCGATGAGCTCGTCCATGACGGTCCTAGATGGCGTAGTTCGAGTTCATGTTGATCTCGAAGTCGACGGTCCGCGTCCCACCTGGGGCGGCAGCCTTCTGCTCCGCGCGCTTGAGGTCCACCCGGCTGAAGAAGTTGGAAATCGCGCTGGTGGGAAAGTCCTCCACCGCTCCCTCACCGCCCACCAGCTCCACCCGGGCAGTGGCCGCGTCACGCTTCTGCTCGATGAGCCGGCCCATGCCGCGGGGAGTCCAGACGATGCTCTGCAGGGCGCGCATGAACTCCGCCACATCCTCGTGACTGGCGGCCTTGCCGATCATCTTCACCGCGTTGGACTTCTCGTCGAACTGGGTGAGCCAGACCTTCTTGGGAATCGCCGTGGCGAGGGCGTCGAGCATCCGCACCGGGCCGCTCCGCTGCTTCCGCAGGTCGGCGAGGATCGCCAGCTTGTTCTGAACGTCCTTCTTGCGGGCGTTGATCTTGTCCACCTCGCCGATCACCTTCTCCAGCTCGGCGATGCGGGCCTCTGTGGCGACGATGCGCTGGGCGTTCTTCTTCTCCTCGGAGGCCAGACCGTCGTACCAGAGCCAGTTGCCGAGAAGGGTGATGAACATTGCCCCGCCCACGACCACCAGGAACTGGCGTCCGACCTCGCGCTTCTTCTCCTGCCGGACGGGGAGGAGGTTGATGTGGATCATCATCGCCGCATCCTCCTCACAGCTTGTCCCCGGCCCGACGAAGGGCCAGTCCCACCGCCACGGCCGCCATTGGCGCGACGTCCATGATGAAGCCGGGGTCGAAGCGGCGGCTGTCGATGACCACGTTCTTGAACGGGTTCGCGATCTCCACCGGCACGCCCACCCGCGCCTCGATGGTCTTGAACAGGGCTGGGATCTTTGCCGTGCCGCCGGAGAGGTAGACCTTGGAGAATTTCGTGTCCGCGGCCGTCCCGGCATAGAAGTCCAGCGAGCGCTGGATCTCGCCGGCGACCTGCTCGGCCACGCCGGCCATCACCCGCTCGACCTCCTGGGGCACCACCGCGTCCGCTTCGCTGCGCCCACCGCCGATCTTCAGAGCCTCGGCCTCCTCGTAGGAGACGTTGAGCTGCTTCTGGATCTCCTCGGTGAACTGGTTCCCGCCGATGGTCACATCGCGAGTGAAGACGGTCACCCCCCGGTCCAGGATGTTGATGTTCACCACCGAGGCGCCGGCGTTGATCAGCACCACCGTCTCGGCTTCCGCGCTCTCGTAGTTGGTGCTGAACATGTTCTGGACGGCGAAGGAGTCGATGTCCACCACCACCGGGGTGAGGCCCGCCTCGGTGACCACCGTGGTGTAGTCGTTGATCATGTCCTTCTTCGCCGCCACCAGCAGCACGTCCATCTGGCCGGTCGCCGCCGACGCGTCGGTGGAGAGGATCTGCGTGTCGATGTTCACGTCCTTCACGTCGAAGGGGATGTACTGCTCCGCCTCCCACTGGATGGACTCGTCCAGCTCCGCTGGGGACATCTGCGGCATCTGGATCTTCTTGATGATCACCGAGTGCCCGGAGACGCTGATCGCAGTCTCCTTCTGCTTGATCCGCAGCTCGCCGATGAGCTCCTGGATGGCCTGGACGATGGCCGTGGAGTTCATCAGCGCGTTGTCGACGATGGCCTCGGGAGGCAGCGGCTTCATGCCGAAGTTCTGCAGCGAGTAGACCACCTCGCCTCGCCGCCGCGTCTCCTTGAGCTGGATCATCTTCACCGAGGTCGACCCGATGTCGAGCCCGATGGCGAGCTTGCCCTTCGCCATCACCGCGCTCCTTCCGGACGCTCGTCGGGGAAGACCTTGCGCCGGTCCTCGACGGTGAAGCCGAGGGCGAGGATGATCTTCCGCTTGGTGTCCACCCGGCACGTGGCCCCGCGCTCCACCCGATCGATGGTGAGCACGGAGACCCCCGCACGGCGGGCCAGCTCGGCCTTGGACATCAGCTGTTCCTCACGCAGACGCTGGACGTCGTTGCGCTTCCCGCGCGCCATCGCGCCCTCCGGAAATGCACCGCGAGCAGCGAGTATCCCCGCAAAATCCGCGGTGGCGCAATTCGTGGGTTCTGCTCTTACATCCCTGTTTGATGCGTCAATGAGGGGTCTCTGTACGCCCAGGACACCGGGTCGCGCGTGCCTCATGCCAGCTCACCCTCGGCGTCCGCGTCGATCCCGTACTCCTTGATCTTGTAGAGCAGCGCCCGGTGGCTGATCTCCAGCAGCTCCGCGGCCCGGGTACGGTTTCCCCGGGTGCGGCGGAGTGCTGCACGGATGTAGCGCTCCTCGAGCGAGCGCATGGCGCGCTTGAGCGAGAGGTCCTCCTGGCTCGCCACCTCCGACGCCGGAGGCGCGGGCTGGGGCACGGACCAGATGCGCTCGGGGAGGTTCTGCACCTGCACCAGATTTCCCTCCGCGAGGAGCACCGCCCGCTCGATGGCGTTCTCCAGCTCGCGGACGTTCCCTGGCCAGGAGTACGAGGCCAGAAGCTCCTCCGCCCCCGACTCGAATCCGGTGACCGGAACCTGGCGGTTGAGCTCGCGGTTGAAGCGGAGGAGGAAGGCTCGCGCCAGCTGCAGGACGTCCTCGCGGCGGGCACGGAGCGGCGGGATGCCGAGGTTCACCACGTTCAGCCGGTAGTAGAGGTCCTCGCGGAACTCGCCCTTCTCCACCAGCTTCCCGAGGTCACGGTGGGTCGCCGCCAGGACGCGGACGTCCACGCGCTCGGAGCGGTTCTCGCCCACCGCGCGGATCTCTCCTTCCTGCAGGAACCGGAGCAGCTTGATCTGGGCCGGCGGCGGCAGGTCGCCGGCCTCGTCCAGCAGAAGCGTGCCTCCGTCTGCCTCGGCGAACAGACCGCGCTTGGCGGTCCGCGCGTCGGTGAACGCGCCGCGGGCGTGACCGAAGAGCTCCGACTCCACCAGGCCCGGGGGGATGGCGCCGCAGTTCACCGGGACGAAGGGCATCGCGGCCCGGGGCGAGAGCTCGTGGAGGGCCCGGGCGACGAGCTCCTTGCCGGTCCCGCTCTCTCCGGTGATCAGCACCGTGGTGGAGACCGGGGCAACCTTGAGGATCTGTTTCTGGAGCTGCTTCACCGCCTCGGAGCTCCCCACGATGCGGTCGAGCGGACCGCGGTCGGTCCCGGAACGGCGCAGCCGGCGATTCTCGGTGACCAGCCGGCGCCGCTCCTCGGCCTTCTTCAGGACAAGGACGACCTCCTCAGGCTTGAAAGGCTTGCTGACGTAGTCGAAGGCACCCGCGGCGACCGCCTCCAGCGCCGCATCGGGCTGCCCGTAAGCGCTCATCACCACGAAGGTCAGGTCTGGATGACGGGCCAGGGCCTTTCTCAGCACCGTGAGCCCGTCTACCCGTGGCATCCGCACGTCGGAGATGACCGCGTCGTAGTCGCGCGCCTCGAGCTCCGCGAGCGCCTCCTCGCCGTTGCTCACCGCGCGCACCTCGTAGCCCTGGGCCTGCAGGACCAGGGTGAGCACGTGGCGGAGGGAGGCCTCGTCGTCCGCGACGAGGACCGAGCGAAGGATGGACATCGGGAGGTGCCGTCCATCTTCCCATGCCGGCGCGTCGAGGCGAGCCCGTGTCCTCCGGATCAGGCCGCCGGCAAGGTGACGGTAAATTTGCCGCCGCCACGCGGCGAGTCACCGACTGCGATGTCTCCCGACATCGCCCGCATCAGGTGCTGACTCACCGCCAGACCGAGCCCGGTGCCCTTGCCGCCCGACTTGGTGGTGAAGAACGGCTCGAAGATCCGGTCGCGGATCTCGGTCGGGACCCCTGGACCGGAGTCCATCACGTCGATCCGCACCCGCTCCCCGGCTCGCTGGCCCACCACCGCGATCCGCCCGGGCCCACCGATGGCCTGGGCGGCGTTGATCAGCAGATTGATCAGGACCTGGCTGAATCGGCCCGGGTCCGCGAGCGCGACCAATGCCTCATCGAGCTGGATCTCCAGGGTCACCTCCCGGAACTCCGGTCCGGAGCCGACCAGCTTCGCCGCGGAGCGAACCAGGGGGGCGACCAGCACCGGACCCACCTCGGTGCGGGGCGGCCGGCCGAGATCCAGCAGGCTCCGGACGATGCCGTCGATCCGGCGCACCTCCGACTCCATTTCCCGGAGGTATCCGCCAAGCTCGGAGTCTCCCCCCGCCCGGGTATGGGCGAGGCTCACCCACCCCAGCAGCCCGGAGAGGGGATTTCCGATCTCGTGCGCCACCCCGGCCGCCAGCCGTCCCACGGTGGCCAGGCGCTCGCTGGCGACGAGCTCGGCCTGCGCGCGGGTGAGCTGGTCGTTGGCGGCGGCCAGATCCTCCAGCTGACGCCGGGTGAGGTTCCGCTCGGTCTGGAGCGCCTCGGCGGTGCGGCGGAGACTGGCCTGGAACCGGCTGAGAAGAGGTCCCGCGCCCCTGGAGTCCAGCTCCCAGTCGAGCCGCTCGAGCTTCTGCATCTCCCGCTCCACCGAGGCGAGCGGGCGGGCCACGGTCAGGTAGAGCAACCCGAAGGTGAGCAGGACCAGCACCAGGAGATCCAGCCCCAGATACACCGGGAGCATCTCCTGGGCGCTCCGGAGGATCTGTCGGGGGGCCGTGCCGGGTGGCGAGGCGATCCGGAGCGCCTCCACCAGACGGAAGACGACCGGCTGGAACGACAGCCAGGTCAACCCCGTGGCGACCACGGCGAGCAGGAAGGCGATCGCGGCGACCCGGGCCTTCATGGCGGTGCCCAGGGCATTCCGGTGATGAGCCCGACGAACGGACCGGGGAAGGTCTCGGCGAGCCAGGGAGCCAGGAAGAAGAGCTCCAGCGCGGCCAGGGCGATGAACGGGCCGAAGGGGACGTGGGTCGCTCCCGGGGTCCACCCGTCCTCGGTGGCAGGGGCCCCTGGAGGCGGCGAGGCCGGTCCGGCGCGGCCCCGGGTCAGGAGGAGCACCCCGCCGACGAGCGCGCCCTGCACATTGCTGAGCAGGAGGACTCCGAAGAGAGGACGCCAGCCGAGGAACGCGCCCACCAGCAGCACCAGCCACTTGTCACCGGCCCCGAGCGCCTCCTTCTTCAGCAGGATCCGCAGCCCCACCTCGAGGGCGAGGAAGAAGACGAATCCCACCGCTGCGCCGATCGCGGCCTCCACCACCGCCTCCGTTCCGAGGGGCAGCGCGGAGAGCAGACCCACCCCCGCACCCGGGAGGGTCAGCTGGAAGGGCAGCACCCAGTGCTCGAGATCGATCAAGGCGAGCGGAACGAGAAACCCAACGAACAGCACCGCGCGGACCAGCTCCCACCCCGGCGGAAAGCGTACCGCGCAGGCGGCGAAGAGCCCGCCCGTGAGGAGCTCGACCAGCGGATAACGGGCCGAGATCGGGGACCGGCACGACCGGCAGCGGCCTCCGAGCACGAGCCAGGAGACGAGCGGGACGTTCTCGTACCAGGCCAGCGCGTGGCCACAGCGGGGGCAACGCGAACCGGGGCGGACGATCGAGAGGCCGGCAGGGACGCGGGCGATCACCACGTTGAGGAAGCTCCCCACGAGGAGCCCCGCGATGAAGGCAATGCCTGCGAGCGCGGTGTGGGTCATGCCGCGCGGTCGAGATTACTTGAAGTCGCGACGCTCGAAGAGCATCGACGCGAGCACCAGCAGGCCCATGGCGTACGCGAGGGCGTAGGCCACGGACCCGAGCGTGGTGGCGGCGGGCGGAAGCGCCTGGTACGTGGCGAACGGCCGGTAGTTGAGCCGCTCGAAGTTCGGCAGCAGGTAGTAGGTGAAGCGGAGCAGTGCGCTTCCGACGGGCCCGAGCTTGCTGCCGAGCCGGTAGAGATCGCTGCCGAACTGCCCAGCCATGTACACGCCCAGTGTGCAGATCGCGGAAAGGGTCACGCTCAGGAAGCTGGAGAAGAAGAACCCCAGCGCGGCAGTGACCAGCAGCTCGAGGATCAACATCGCGCAGGCGAGGAGCAAGGAACGGTCAATCTGGAACCCGTAGGCCTTGACCTCCACCAGGAGGAGAGCCGCCATCACCAGTTCGAGCGTGACGAGGGTCAGGAGCACGCCGCCGAAGCGCGCGAAAATGAATCCGCTCCGGCTGATGGGCTTGCTGACGATGAGAAAGATGGTCCGGCGCTCGATCTCTCGCGCCAGCAGACCGCTGGAGAGGAAGATCGCCAGGAGCACCAGGATCAGGCTCATGAAGCCCAGCCCCACGTCCACCAGCACCCGGCGAAACGTGGCCACGGTCACCTCGGTGACCAGCACCGAGGCGGCGACCAGGCCGAAGGCGAAGAAGCCCACGACGAGGGTGACGCGGTTCCGCCGCGACTCGCGGAACCCGTTCCAGACCAGCGAGCCGTACCCGCTCACGCCACCATCTCCCCACCGACCCGGCGCTTCGACGAGGCGCGCTGGATAGTGTCCACGAACAGCGTCTCCAGGCTGGCCCGTTGCGGCTCCACGCTGCGTACCCGGGCCCCGCGCTGTATCGCCTGCTGCAGGAGGTGGGGGAGCTCCGGCTCGGCGACCCGGACGAGGGTATGACCGCCGAGCGAGTCCACGTCCTCGACGGGCAGCCCCAGCGCGTTGACCGATTCTATCGAGAAGTCCTCGAGAACGACCTCGAAGGACGATTTCTGCTGCGCGAGGAGCTCGCTGACGCTCCCCTCCGTTCGCATCCTTCCGGCGACGAGGACCCCGACCCGGTCACAGACCGCCTCCACGTCGGCGATGATGTGGGTGCAGAAGAGGATGGTCGTCCCCGCGCGGCGCTCCGCGAGGATCAGCTCCCGGACCAGCTTGCGACCGAGCGGATCGAGCCCGGAGGTGGGCTCGTCGAGGATCAGCAGGCGCGGCCGGTGGACCAGCGCCTGGGCGATGACGATGCGCTGGACCATTCCCTTCGAGTAGCGCCGGATGTGGAGGTCGGCGGCATCCTGCATCTCGACCGCGCCGAGCACCTCGCCCACGCGCCGCGCGACCTCGGTCGACGGCACTCCGGAGAGCCGGCCGGCAAGGGTGACGAACTCCCGGCCAGTCAGGTACTCGTAGGGCGCCGGGTTCTCCGGGACGAAGCTCACGTCCCTGCGTCCATGACGGTCGCCAGGGACCCGTCCGAAGAGCGTGGCCGTTCCGGAGCTGGGCTTGACCAGGTCCAGCAGGATCTTGATCGTGGTCGACTTCCCGGCTCCGTTGGGGCCGAGCAGCCCGTAGACCTCTCCCGGACGGACGTCGAGCGAGAGCTCCTGGAGCGCGAGCACCCGACGGTTCATCAGGAACCCGAGCCGGTATTCCTTGCTGAGATTGCGGCATTCGATCGGCGCCGCGGTCATCGCACTCCCTCACCTTCGGTGAAGAACTGCAGCCGCTGCCGCTCGGAGGTCGAGCGCGCTCGACCGGAGTCATCGATGTACAAGTCGCCACCCAGCGGGTCGACAGGAACGGTTCGTAGCTCACCGGACGCAATCAGCGAGGACAGATCACACCCCTGATTGCCCGCCCTCGCGCGGTATCGGTCACAGGCTGCATCGACCTCCTGCAGGACCTGCTCCAGCTCGACCTGCTTCAAGCGTCGCTCGAAGAAGTGACGGGTCTGCTCGTCGGGAGCCGAATTTCGGAGTTCCTCGGCCATGGCCGTCGCAACGTCGAAGCGGCCCGCCTGCGCGTAGAGCCGGGTGGCCAGCGCGGAGATGAAACCGGGGGCCTGCGGATCACGCGCCGCCTCCGCCAAAAGCTCGGCCCCTCGGACGTAGTCCTTCGCGTAGTTCACCGTGGTGTAGGCGCGGTAGAGCTTCAGCTTGAGGTCGTCCGGGAACGAGCGCAAACCTTTGTCCAGGATCGCCAGCGATTCCCCGACGTTGACCCAGGTCTCCCGGCCCCGGTTGTAGGAGATGTTCAGACCCGAGAACGTGTACACGAGGTAGAAACGGGGATCGAGGTCCGTGGTCAGGTCGGCGTAGGCGTAGATGTCCCGGTACTCCTGCTCGGTCCACGCCTTGCCGATGGACTGGAGCAGCTGGATCCACAGGTAGTCGGTGATGAGCGGCCGCTGGCTCGCGCCGAGGACCTGCAGGAGCTCACGCCTGGGCAGCAGAACCGCGCCCTCGCCCGCGCGCTTCTTCGCCGGGGCGGCGGCAGTCAATCCAATGACCAGCACGCTGACGGCGAGTGCCACGATCTTCGGGAGCATGGGCTTGAGGAGATCGAAGGAAAAGCGACGGGTCGGAGAATGCGGTGGCATTCCCCGACCCGTGAGACAACAGGGATTCTAGCAGCCGACGTCGTTGAACGCGTTCCAGGGCGTGCCCGAGGCGACGTTCCCGGCCTCGGTGCAGGCACCGGCGGCGATGGTCGAGTCCGACGAGCTGATGTACCAGGCGTCGATCGTCGTGTCGTTGTCGACGTTCCCGAGGGCAGTCGATGCGAAGTTGCACGCCGGGCAGGTGTTCACGGCCGGGTTACCGGGCGTACCGGGGGGAGCCACCGCGCCACCGGACGGGGTGTAGGCGGGGGCAGGGAACGCAGGGGCCGCCGGCTGTGCGACCATACCGGCGCCGTACTTGAAGATGTCCACCTCGACGCAGTTCTGGCCCGCCAGGGCAGCAGGAATGGTTCCTGCGGTCCGGACCTGGCAGGCGGTCCGGGCCGTGCCGTTGAAGTACGCGTACCGGTTGCCGCGCTCGGGCGCGAAGCCGATGTCGGAGAGGATGTCGGTGTACTCATCGCGTTCACCGAAGTAGGACTTCTGCGCGGTGAAGACGGCCTTCAGGTTCGTCTTCGCCTCGCTCTGCTTCGAGCGAGCCTGGAAACGGATGAAGTTGGGAATCGCGATCGCCGCGAGGATGCCGATGATCGCGACCACGATCATCAGCTCGATGAGGGTGAAGCCGCGTTGGAGTTTCTTCATGGGTGGGGCAGTTCCTTTGTCTGCGCGAAAGTTCGGGGTGCGCGGGCGTCTCGCTCTGCAGACGGCGCGCCAGGGGGGCATGAGGCCTAAGGCCGCGACGCCCCTCGATGGTGCCGCGGGACGTGGGCAGGGGCGCAGGGTCTCCTACATCCCGGACTGACGAGATACGTCACTCCGAACGACGAAACTGGGCGATCAATCACCGATGTCGCTCAACCCGTGTTTCGCCAGGCGGTACCGGAAGGAGCGGAAGGTGAGCCCGAGGAGCTCCGCCGCCCGCGTCTTCACCCCGCCGGCCTCACGCAGTGCAGCGGTCAGAAGCTGCCGCTCGATGTCGTCCAGGTGCCTCTCCACCGAGAAGCTGGGGCCGAGCTTGGTCTCGGTGACCTGGACCTGGGGAGCCGGTTCTCCGCGGACCGGGGCAGGGAGCGTGGGAGGCCCGAGCTCCGGGCCATCGGACAGCGTCGCCGCCCGCTCGACGATGTTCTGCAGCTGCCGCACGTTGCCGGGAAAGTCGTAGGACTCCAGCACCCGGAGGGCCTCCTCGGTGAGACGGAGGCCCGGTCTCCCCAGCTCCTGGGCGAAGCTCTGGAGGAAGTGCTCGGCCAGGAGCCGGATGTCCTCGCGCCGCTCCCGGAGCGGCGGCACGTGGATGACGATGACGTTCAGCCGGTAGAACAGGTCCTCTCGGAACCTCCCCGCCTTCACCTCGTCCTCGAGCTTCCGGTTGGTGGCGGCGACGATCCGCGCCTGGAACGGGACCTCGCCGGTGCTGCCGACCGGCTTCACCGTCCTCTCCTGCAGCACCCGGAGCAGCCGGACCTGGATGGTGGAGGGGACCTCGCCGATCTCGTCGAGGAAGACCGTCCCCTCTCCAGCACTCACCAGGAGGCCCTGGCGCTCGCTGTGCGCCCCGGTGAAGGCGCCCTTCACGTGGCCGAAGAGCTCGGACTCGAGCACCCCCTCGGCGAGCGCGGCGCAGTTCACCGGAAGGAACGGCCGCGTGGCGCGCAGGCTGCTCTGGTGGATCGCCCGAGCCACCAGCTCCTTCCCGGTCCCGCTCTCGCCCGTGACCAGCACCGTGGACCGGGACTGGGCCACCTTGGCCACCAGGGAGCGCACCTCCCCGATGCAAGGGCTCACTCCGAGGAGCAGCGCGCCAGCTCCCAGCGACTCGCGCAGTCGACGGTTCTCCTCGAGCAGCGTCCGCTTCTCGAGCGCCTTCAAGACGAGGAGCTTGAACTCCTCGTTGTCGAAGGGCTTGCAGATGTAGTCGTAGGCCCCGCGCCGCATCGCCTCCACCGCGGTTGCCGGCGTGCCGTACGCGGTGATGAGGATGACCTCCGGCGGCGAGGGGCGCTCGCGGGCCACCTGCAGGACCGACAGCCCGCTCTCGGTCCCGAGCCGCATGTCGGAGATGACCAGGTCGACCTCGGCCGAGAGCGCCCGCTGAGCCGCCGCCAGGCCGTTCACCGCGGTCACGTCGTACTCCATCCGCCGGAGGAGCACCTCCAGGTACTGGCGCATGGAGAGGTCGTCTTCGACGACGAGGACCTTCATTGGAAGCCCTCAGCCCGCGGCGACCGCGATGACGAACTCGGTCCCACTGTCCGGGGAGGACCGGACCTGGATCGCCCCCCCGTGCGCGCGAACGATGGACTGGGCGGTGGAGAGACCGAGACCCGTCCCTCCCGGGCTCCGGGAGAAGAAAGGCTCGAAGAGCCGGGGCAGGTCCGCGCTGGCGATGCTCCCACCGCTGTCCCAGACATGGATCTGGTGCGCGCCGTCGCTGGAGGTGAACCAGACCCGGATCCGGCCGCCCACGCCGGCGGCCCGGAGCGCATTCCGGAGGAGGTTGAGGAACACCTGCTTCATCTGGTCCACGTCGACGCGCGCCTGGAGCCCACCGGGCTCGAGCTCGATGTCCACCCCCGTGCTCAAGGGGTCGGTGGCCAGGATGTCTCTCACTTCCCGGACCAGCGCGTCCAGCGAGCAGGGCTTCAGCTCCGGCGCCGGAGGCCTGGAGAACGCCAGGAACTCGTTCACCAGTCCCGACAGGCGGTCGGACTCGCGGATCACGATGTCCAGCAGGCGCCGGGCCTCCGGATCCGCCCCCACCTCGAGCAGCTGGGCCGAACCGCGCATGGCCGCCAGGGGGTTCCTGATCTCGTGCGCCAGACGGGCGGAGACCGCGCCCAGCTCGGCCAGCCGGTCGAGACGCCGCAGCTCGGTCTCGGCGCGGCGCAGCTCGGTCAGATCCTGGAACACGACCAGGAGTGCCCCCGACTGGGGGCTCATCGACGAGACGCTGAGGCCGAGCGTGCGCTCCAGGCCAGGCGTGCCGATGGAGACTTCTGCGCGGCCCTGCACGTCGGCCAGAGCCCGGACCCCGGGGATGAGCCGCTCGATGGGCTGCCCCTCGAGCGGGTAGACGTGACCGAGGATCTGCATGGCCGCCCGGTTGGCGAACGTGACCACCGCATCCGCGTCGCAGGTGAGGAGCCCCGACGGCATGCACTCCAGGATCTGCTGCTGGAACCGGCTGAGCGCGCGGAAGTCCCGCTCGCGCTCGATCAGCCGGCCTCCCGCGGCCGACAGCTGCCGGCCGAGAAAGCCGGCCAGCGCCGCCACCAGGAACTGTCCCAGGACGTTGCTGACCGCCACGAAGACCAGCCGGCTGGTCGAGACGCGCAGCACGGGCGTGGCGGCCTGGAGCACACCCTCGTTCACCGCCACGGCGATGCCGACGAAGCACACCGAGGAGGCCAGGGCGGTCACCATCGCCCCCCGGCTCCCCAGCACCGCCGCCGCGCCGAGGACCGCGAGCAGGTAGGTGAAGCCGAACGGGCTCTCCGCCCCTCCGGTCAGCCAGACCAGCCCGGTGGCCAGCAGAAGGTCGAGCGTGACGTGAAGGGCGGCCATCCGCGCCGAGGCCCGGTCACGTCGGAGCATGAGGGCCTGGACGACGACCAGGAAGTAGACGACGCCGATGGAGATCGGCAGCAGCGATTGCTCGGTCGCTGCTGCGGTGTCGAGGGGCTGGGACAGCAGCCGGATCCCCCCGATGACCAGGGCGAGGGTGGCGGCCACCATCCGGAACCCGGTGACCCAGACCAGCCGGGCAGTGAGGTCGGACGCTCCGGAGTGGAGATCGCCCCGGGCCCTACTTGATCGCATTGGCCAGGGTGAAGATCGGCAAGTACATGGCGATGAGGAATCCGCCGACCACGCCACCCAGGAAGACCATCAGCAGAGGCTCGATCATCGCCGTGAGGCCGGCCACGGCCGTGTCGACCTCGTCGTCGTAGAAGTCGGCGATCTTGTTGAGCATCGCGTCCATCGCACCCGTCGCCTCGCCGACGCCGATCATCTGGACCACCATGGGCGGGAAGACCTTGGTCTCGGAGAGAGGACCGGCGATGTTCTTGCCCTCGGAGATCTTGGTCCGGACGTAGAGGATGCCGTCCTCGATGCTGCGATTCCCAGCGGTCTTCGCCGTGACGCTCAGGGCGTCGAGGATCGGCACGCCGCTGCTGATCATCGTCCCCAGCGTCCGGGTGAACCGTGCGACCGCCACCTTGCGGATGACGGGACCGATGATCGGAGCCTGGAGCGAGAGCTTGTCCACCACCCGGCGGCCCTTGGGGTTCCGGTAGAAGGCGATCGTGCCGACCACGAGCAGGGCCACTGCCACGACCAGATGCACGAAGTAGTTCTGGAACCAGGTGGACAGGTCGACGACAAACTGCGTGGGAGCCGGCAGAGCCGAGCCGAAGTCGGAGAACATCTTCGCGAAGACCGGCGTCACCTTCAGCATGAGCAGCGCGGTCACGCCAACCGCCACGATGATCACGATGATCGGGTAGATCATCGCCCCCTTCACCTTGCGCTTCAGCTTCTCGGACTTCTCCCGGTAGACGGCAAGCCGGTTGAGGATGGTGTCGAGGATGCCGCCCACCTCGCCCGCAGCGCAGAGCTGGACGTAGAGCTCGTCGAAGACCTTGGGGTGCTCCTTCAGCGCGTCCGCGAACGTCGCGCCCCCCTCGACCTTGATCTTGATGGCCAGCACGACCTTCTTGAAGGCCGCGTTGTCCATCTGGTTGGCGAGGATGTCCAGGCACTGCACCAGAGGCAGGCCCGCGTCGATCATCGTCGCGAACTGCTTGGTGAAGACCAGGATGTCCTTGCCCGAGACCCCGCCCCCGATGGTCGGGAGCGTGATCTCCATGGGCTTCTTCTTGACCTTGACCGGGGAGAGGCCCAGCGCTTTCAGCCGCGTGTCCACGGCCGTGGCGTCGAAGGCCTCCATCTCCCCCTTCTTCGTCTCACCCGCCCGGGTCCTCGCTTCCCAGAGCCATTGCTTGGGCTTCGGGGCGGACTTCTTGAGGGCGGTGGCGGAGACGGCCATGAGAGCGGAATCCTAGCTCAGGAGCGCGAGGGGATGGGCCGGCCGGTCACGGGTGGGGCGGTGTGACCGGGGAGTACACTTCCCACCGAGCCGCTGGCCAGAATGTTTTTCAGCTCCTCGGGATCCGACGACCGGCCGAAGGCCTCCTCCTGGGTGATCACGCGCTTGGAGAGAAGCATGGCCAGACTCTGGTTGAAGGTCTGCATCCCGAATTTCGCCTGCCCGACCTGCATCGCCGAGTAGATCTGGTGGACCTTGTCCTCGCGGATGAGGTTCCGGATGGCGGGGTTGGGGACCATGATCTCCAGGGCAAGGCAGCGGCCGCCGCCCACCCGCTGGAGCAACGCCTGGCTGAGCACCCCCTCGATGACGAACGACAGCTGGGCGCGGACCTGGGGCTGCTGGAAGGGCGGGAAGACGTCCAGCACCCGGTTGATGGTCTGCACGCAGCTGTTGGTGTGGAGCGTCCCGAAGCAGATGTGGCCGGTCTCGGCGATCACCAGCGCTGCCTCGATCGTCTCGAGGTCGCGCATCTCGCCCACCAGCACCACGTCCGGATCCTGCCGGAGGATGTACTTCAGCGCGGTCTTGAAGCTCCGGGTGTCGGCCCCCACCTCGCGCTGATTGATCAGGCAGTTCTTGTGCGGGTGCAGGTACTCGATGGGGTCCTCGATCGTCATGATGTGCTCGTGACGGTCGGTGTTGATCTTGTCGATGATGCTCGCGAGCGTGGTGCTCTTCCCGGATCCGGTGGGCCCGGTCACCAGCACCAGTCCGCGCGGCTTCTTCGACAGGTCGGTCACCACCGGCGGGAGGCCCAGCTCTCCGAAGGAGAGGATCTTGAAGGGAATGGTCCTGAAGGCTCCCGCCACCGCGCCCCGCTGCATGTAGACGTTGGCGCGAAAGCGGGACAGCGCCTTCACTCCGAACGACAGGTCCAGCTCGTGGTCCTCCTCGAACTTGGCCTTCTGCGCGTCGGTGAGCACCGAGTAGCAGATCTGCTTCGTCTCCACCGGGGAGAGCGGCGCCGCCTTGAGCGGTACCAGCTCGCCGTCGATGCGCAGCTGCGGCGGGCTGCCGGTCGTGATGTGCAGGTCGGAAGCATTCTTCTCGACCATCGCCTTCAGGAGCTGATGGAGGTTGGCCACGTCGGGGTGGTCTTTCTCTGGTCTTTCTCTAGAAACGGTCCGGCGCGGTGTTGCCCACCACCTCTTCGAGGGTAGTCATCCCGCCCATCATCTTGGCGAGGGCGGCCATCCGCAGGGTCTGCATCCCGAGCCGGATGGCTTCCTGCTTCAGCTCGGCCGCGGAGGCGCCGTTGATGACCAGCTCCTTGAGGCCATCCCAGAAGGGCATGACCTCGTAGATGGCGACCCGGCCGCGATAGCCGCGGTCGTTGCACTCGCGACAGCCGGCCTTCTCGTAGACGGTGAAGCTGCCGATCTTGTCCGGCGGGACCCCCGCATCGAGCAGCGCCTGCTCCTCGACCTTCGACGGGCGCTTGCAGGCCGGACAGAGCTTGCGAGCGAGTCGCTGGGCCAGGATGAGGTTCAGCGAGGCCGTCACCAGGAACGGCTCGATGCCCATGTTCAGGAGCCGGCTCACCGTGCCCGGGGCGTCGTTGGTGTGCAGCGTGCTGAGCACCAGGTGGCCGGTGAGCGCCGCCTTGACCCCGATCTCCGCAGTCTCGAAGTCGCGGATCTCGCCGATCATGATGATGTCCGGGTCCTGCCGGAGGAAGCTCCGGAGGGCGGCGGCGAAGTTCAGGCCGATGTCGTCGTGCATCTGCACCTGATTGATGCCGGCGAAGTTGAACTCCACCGGATCCTCCGCGGTGCTGATGTTCACGTCGGCGGTGTTGAGCAACGACAGCGCCGAGTACAGCGTGGTGGTCTTCCCCGAGCCGGTGGGCCCGGTGACCAGCACCATGCCGTAAGGCCGGTCGATGGCCTCCTTGAACCACCGGAGGGGCTCGGGGTCGAACCCCAGCTTGGTCATGTCCAGCTGGAGGTTCGACTTGTCCAGGAGCCGGAGCACCACCTTCTCGCCGAAGAGCGTGGGGCAGACGCTGACCCGGAAATCCATCTCCTTTCCTGAATTCCTGATCTTGATCCGCCCGTCCTGGGGGAGGCGCCGCTCGCTGATGTCCAGCGCAGCCATGATCTTCAGGCGGCTGATGATCGCGTTCTTCAGCTTCATCGGCGGCTTCATCACGTCGTACAGCACGCCGTCGATGCGAAAGCGGACCCGGAAGTCCTTCTCGTAAGGCTCGACGTGGATGTCGCTGGCGCCCTTGCGGATCGCGTCCACCAGGACGAGGTTGACCAGCTTGACGACCGGCGCGTCCTCGGCCGCCTTGAGGTCGACCTCCTCCTCCTCCTGTTCGGTGACCTCCACCTGCTCGTCGGCCTGCCCGAGGATCTCGTCGAGCGTGGGACCCTTCTCGGCGTAGTAGCGATCGATGGCCTCGCGAATGCTCGGCTCGGAGGCCACCACCGGCTCGATGTTGTACCCGGTGGTGAACTTGAGGTCGTCGACCGCGTAGATGTTCGACGGGTCGGCCATCGCCACGATCAGCGACTGGCCCGCGCGATTCACCGGAATGACCAGGTGCTTCTGCGCGACCTCCTTCTTCACCAGCTTGACGATCTCCTGATCGATCTCGAATTCCTTCAGGTTGATCGCCGGGACGCCGTACTGCTTGCTGAGGAAGTCGGTGAGCTTGTGCTCCTCGATCGCTCCGACCTTGATCAGGGCGGAGCCGATCCGGGTGCCGTTCTTCTGCTGCTCCTCCTGCGCTTTGCGGAGCTGCTGTACCGAGATCAGGTTTTCCCGGACGAGCAATTCACCGAGGCGGCCGGAGGACATGCGTTCGCTCTACCCTCTTGCTGAAGCTGGCGTGGGACGGCCATCGGCTCCTGCGTCGAGCCACCCGAGTGCCGGCCGCAGCGCCATGGACCGTCGATCTAAGGGGTCGGAAAAAAAGGTGTCAAGGAACCGCCGAGGTGCGTGCCAGCACCACCCGCGCCTCCTCCACGTCGCGCTGGATCTGCGCGGTGAGCTCCGACACCGAGGCGAACCTCCGCTCGGGACGCAGTCGCTCCAGGAACTCCACCCGGACCTCCTGCCCGTACAGATCGCCCGACCAGTCGAGCAGGTGCACCTCCACCGTCACCGCCGACCCACCGAAGGTCGGCTTGGTCCCGATGTTGGCCGCGCCGCCCCGCCATCCCTCGCCGGTCCGGACCCGGACCGCGTACACCCCCGAAGCGGGGAGGAGCTCGCCGTGGGTGTCCACGTTGGCGGTGGGCCATCCGATGCTCCGGCCGCGCCCGTCGCCCTTCACCACCACTCCGTCCAGGTCGAAGGGCCGGCCGAGCAGGGCCCGCGCCGCGCTCACCCGGCCCTCGAGGATGTACTCGCGAATGCGCGAGGAGGAGGCCACCACTCCACCCACAGTCAGCGGCTCCACCACCGCCACGACCGCTCCCCGACGGAGCGCCGCCTCGCCGAGCGTGGCCACGGTGCCGGCGCGCTGCGCTCCATAGGTGTAGTCCCGCCCCACGACCACCGCCCGGATCCCCGCCCGATCGAAGAGGAGTGCCTCGAAGTCTCGCGCCGGCGTCCGGGCGAAGGCGAGGCTGAAGGGCAGCACCACCACCACCTCCAGCCCCGCGGCCTCCATCAGCTGGAGCTTCCGCGGCAGGGGCGTGATGAGCCGTGGCGCCAGCTCCGGCTGGAGCACCTTGCCCGGGTGCGGCTCGAAGGTCAGCGCCCCCGGACGCCCGTGCTCCGAGGCCTCCTTGAACAGCGCCCGGTGCCCGAGGTGCACGCCGTCGAAGTTCCCCAGGGCCAGGGCCACGCCGGCCAAAGCCCGAGCGTCCTCCAGCGAGTGCAGCACCTTCATGTGGCCCGCCGTGTAGCACGTGGTAGACGGCCGAGTCCCGCCATTCACCCCCCATGACCCGAGGTCCCCTTCTCCGCCCGGAACCGGCCGGCGCCGAGTTCCTCACCCTCCTCACGCCCCCCGACTGGGGAACCATCTTCGGCGGCGCGGGGCCCCTGGAGCTGGAACTTGGCTCGGGCGCCGGAGCCTTCGCCCTGGGCTACGCCGCGCGCCACCCCGCGGTGCGCTACGTGGCGATCGAGTGGCGCAAGAAGTACGCGCGAGAGCTCGAGCACCGGGCGCGCGCCCGGGGGCTCACCAACCTCCGGGTGGTGGAGGCCGACGCCCGCGCGGTCATCCCGCGTCTCTTCGCGCCGGGCAGCCTGTCCGCCATTCATCTCCAGTTCCCGGACCCGTGGTGGAAACGGGCGCACCGGAAGCGGGCCATCCTCACGCCCGCGTTCGCTACCCTGCTTCTCGGGCTGGCGGCGCAGGGGGCCGCCTTCGACCTTCGCACCGACGTGCGCTCACGCGCCGAGGAGATGCTCGCCACGCTGGAGGCCGCGGGCTGGCACAACCCGCTCGGGCCCGGCCGCTTTCACCCCGCCGACCCGGACGACGTTCCGAGCAGCCGCGAGCGGCGCTATCTGGAGACCGGGGAGCCGGTGTACCGGGCACGACTCGTCAAGCGCTGAGCCTCCGCCCGCGCCAGGCGTTTTGACTCTTGTGCCCGGGGCCCGCCTGCCGGACGATGCGCCCCCGCCGTGCCCCGCCTCCTCGCCCTCCTCCTCGTGGCCAGCGCCGGCTGCCACCGCTACCCGGACGACACGCCGGTGGAGGCGTACCGGAGCATGCTCTCCGCCGTGCAGCGCGACGACGACGCACGCACCCTCTCCCTGCTCTCGGAGCGGAGCCGGACCGCGCTCCTGGGCCGTGCCGAGGCGCTGTCGAAGGCGAGCGGTGGGACCCTCCATCCGGCGCCGGTGGACCTGCTCCAGGCGGACCCGCGGCCGCCCGCGCCCGGACAGGTGACGGTGAAGTCCGAGGACGGTCGCACCGCGGTGCTGGCGGTGACGACGCACGGCACCGTGCAGGAGGTCCACCTCGTCAACGAGGCGGGGCACTGGCGGGTCGCCATCCCTGCTCTGGAGAAGCCCGGGGATGGCTGACCGCAAGGGCCGGCGCCCACCGACGGTCGAGGTGGTCCGGCGCCCGGCGACGCCCAGCACCCCGTCCGCGCCCACGTCGCCCGGCACGCCCAGCCCGGTCCGCCCCAGCGCCGTGCCCCGTCCGGCGCGTTCGCCGCCGCGACCGGGGGGCCCACCGCACGGGCGCCTCGCACCGCGAGGGCCGGCGACTCCGCCCTCCGCCGAGGCGATCAACGCGCTGGCCGCGCGCGAGCGGGTGCCGGCGCGCATCGCCAAGGGCGAGCTGGAGGGGAAGATGCGCGCCCGGGTGTGGCGCAAGCTGCACCCCGAGGAGGCCAAGCGCTTCGACCAGGCCTATTCGCTGATGGGGCAGCACGGCGGGCTCGACCTGGCCGAGGCCTTCGGGCTCCTCCAGTCGGGTCTGACCCTCGAGCAGTTCCGGGCGCGTCAGGCGCGGACCCGCGCCAAGGCCACGGTGAAGGAGGCGCGCAGCGCGGTGTCGGCGACGCGGGTGGACGGCTGGCTCGCCGATGCAGCCAGGGCGAAGGTGCCGCTCGCCCTGGTGCTCGCGGACCGGACGCTGCTCGACGTGCTCCTGGCGACCCACCCCGTGGCCTTCGTCCTCGAGCGCTCGGGACGGGTGGAGAAGCTCGCGGTGTGCGCGGTGGCTCGCCGGTCCACCTGGGACGTGCTCCTTCCCCGGCTGTCGCGGGATTCCCGGCTGGCCCAGAAGCCGGTTCCGGTGGCGCGCGAGCCGGACCGGCGGCCCCACTCCGACCCTCGTCCCTTCCTCCCCGCGGTGGGGGAGCGGGTCCGGCTGGTGCTGCGCAACGGCTTCACCCTCGAGGACCCGCTCCTCTCGGTGGGCCCGTACGACCTGCTGCTCGGAGCCGAGGGGGCGGAGCTCCTCGTCCCTCTGCATGCGCTCCTGTCGTGGGAGGCGGCTGGGGAAGAGGCCGCGCCGTCGCCCTAGGCCCCCCTGGCCTTTCTCGTCCGCGGCTCTCCTCAGGCGTGCAGGCGGCGCGCGAGCCGGTCGTGCACCTGTCGCAGCCCGTCGCCCCGGTCGGACGCGGCGAGCGCGACCGAGACCGCCTCGAGGGTCGCCTCGTCCTCGGCCCGGAGCGTCTTCACCAGCGATGCGGCGGCGTCGAACAGCTCCCGCAGCTCGTCGCCGTCGCGCAGTCCGTGGCGGGGCACCTCGCGCCTGCCCTCGGCCAGGTCGGAGAGCAGCCTCCGGACCCGGTACACCGGGCCCGCGATCCGGTGGGTGATGACGATGCCGAGGAGCAGGACCGTCAGGGCGAACACCAGGACCGACAAGAGGACCAGCCAGCCGATGCGGGTGGACTCGCGGGCCACCTCCCGGCGCTGCTCCGCGACCTGGGCCTGCTCCGCCTGGTACGCGGCGTCGATGGCCCGCGACTGCCGCTCCAGCTGCGCCGTGAACTCGGGGTCGTTGAAGCGCTCGAGCAGCGTCTTGGACAGGGACGCGTTCCCCAGCTCGTGGCTGGCCTGCGCGGCCGCCGCTCGCGCCTCCACCGCGCGTTCCGCCTGCTCGGCCAGCCGGTTCAGCGCGCGGGCGAGGAAGATGCCCAGCAGCCCCGCGCCGAGCAGGGTGGCCAGCACCAGCACCGCGGTGAAGCGCAGCTGCAGCGGCGCATCGAGCAGGTAGTTGCGCAGCTTCCTCTGCCGTGGCGCCATGGTCGTCTCCATCATGGAGTGAGTTCCCAGTCGAAGGTGCTCGCCGCGTCCTCGATGAGCCGGGGCACGAGCGCGCGGATGAGGTCCATCGGAGCTCCACCACTGCCCTTCACCCGCACCTCGCCGAGGATCTGCTTCCTCGGCCAGGTGAGGCAGACCGCGGCCATCACCAGCGCTCCGCCGTCGGCACGCAGCAGGGTGGGCTGCAGGAGGAAGGCGGGGGTGCCCCGGGCCGCGGTCCTCGGCGCCGACTCGGCGGCGTCGCTCCGCGCACCGGACCAGGCGAGCCGCTTCACCAGCCGGGTCCGCGCCTCCACGCAGAGCACCTCGCCGAGCGGTGGGCTCCCGGGGTCACGCACCGGCTCCACCCAGACGTCCACGGTGGGCCTCCGCTCCTTCACCTTCCGCAGCACCGCCACCGCGCGGCGGATCTCCGCCTGGGCCTCGGGGGCGGTCTCCCCGGCGTGCGCGATGAGGCACTCCAGCGCCCCGAGGTCGTGGAGCTCCGGGAGCGAGCGAGCGACCGCCGAGCGCACCAGCGGCTCGGGGTCGCTCAGGGCGGCGCAGAGAGGTCCGAGGGCCCCCGGGGCCTCCGTCGTGCCCAGGGTGAGGGCGGCCTGGGCCCGGACGCGGGGGTCGGCCGCTGTCCCCAGCTGCCGGGAAAGAAAGGCGATCCGGGGGTCTGCCTGCGCCAGTGCGGCCCCACCGAGGAGAGCCCCCGCGAGCGCCACGGTTCGGGCGACAGGAGCGAGGGGGTGGGCGCACACGGCGTGAGGCCGGGAGCCTAGCAGACGTTATATGCAGGGCTTCCATGGTCCGTACTGCCGCACAGGTCCGCGAAGCCTTCCTGTCCTACTTCGAGAACCGGGGTCACCGGCGGGTGGCCAGCTCGTCGCTGGTGCCGCTCGACGACCCGAGCCTCCTCTTCACCAACGCGGGCATGGTGCAGTTCAAGGACGTCTTCACCGGGCGCGAGTCCCGCCCCTACAAGCGGGCCACGTCGTCGCAGAAGTGCGTGCGCGCGGGTGGGAAGCACAACGATCTGGACAACGTCGGCTTCACCGCGCGTCACCACACCTTCTTCGAGATGCTGGGGAACTTCTCCTTCGGCGACTACTTCAAGGAGGACGCGGTCGGTTTCGCCTGGGAGTTCGTGACCCGGGACCTGGCCTTCGCCCCGGACCGGCTCGCCGCCACCGTCTTCAACGGCGAGAAGGGCATCCCCTGGGACGAGGAGGCGGCCCGGCTCTGGAAGCGGGTGGGCGTGCCCGAGTCGCGCATCCACCGGCTCGGCTACAGGGACAACTTCTGGGCCATGGGCGACACCGGGCCCTGCGGCCCCTGCTCGGAGCTCCACTACTTCCAGGGCAACGACATCCCCTGCGCCGAGGAGGCCGCGGGCAGGGCGTGTCTCGGCGTTGCCTGCGAGTGCGACCGGTGGCTGGAGATCTGGAACCTGGTCTTCATGCAGTTCGAGCGGAAGGAGAAGGACAGCCCGCTCGAGCAGCTTCCGCGTCCGTCCATCGACACCGGCGCCGGCCTGGAGCGCATCGCCGCGGTGGTCGCGGGCAAGCGAAGCAACTACGACACCGACCTCTTCGTCCCGCTGCTGGCCCGGGCAAGCGAGCTGTCCGGCAAGACCTACGGCCGTGACCCGTCGGACGATGCCTCGATGCGAGTCATCGCCGACCACGCGCGGGCGACGGCGTTCCTCGTCTCCGACGGCGTGCAGCCCTCCAACGAGGGGCGCGGCTACGTGCTCCGGCGCATCATGCGGCGGGCCATCCGCCACGGCTCCCGGCTGGGCCTGGACGCGCCCTTCCTCCACGAGGTGGTGAAGGTCGTCGTCCAGCAGATGCATGAGTCCTACCCGGAGCTTCAAGAAAACGAGGCCTTCGTCCTCGAGGCCACCCGGCACGAGGAGGAGTCCTTCCGCCGCACCCTGGCTCGGGGGCTCCGGCTCATCGACGAGGAGATGGCCCAGGCGAAGGGGAAGACCGTCCTCTCCGGCGACGTGGTCTTCCTCCTCCACGACACCCACGGCTTCCCCTGGGACCTGACGCAGATCATCGCCCGCGAGCGCGGCTTCGAGGTGGACCTCGACCGCTACGAGCAGCTGATGGAGGCGCAGCGGCAGCGGGGGACCTTCGGCGGCTCCGGCGAGAAGGCGGTGGCGGACCTCTGGCCCGCGCTCCAGGCCCGGCTCGGGGAGACCGTCTTCCTCGGCTACGAGGGCGAGGGGCACGAGGGCGAGGGCACCGTGGTCGCGCTGGTGAAGGACGGGCGCGAGGTGCCCGAGCTCCGCGCCGGCGAGCGGGGTGGCTTGCTCACCGACCGCACCCCGTTCTACGGCGAGGCCGGCGGCCAGGTGGGCGACACCGGGCGCATCGTCGGGCACGGCGGGAAGGCCGAGGCCCAGGTGCTGGACACCGCGAAGCCGGTGGCGGGCCTGACGGTGCACCAGGTGCAGGTCAGCAGCGGCACGCTCCGTGCCGGGGATGTGGTCCAGCTCTCGGTGGACGGGCAGCGGCGGAACTCCATCCGCGCCAACCACTCGGCCACGCACCTCCTGCACCGGGCACTCAAGATCGTCCTGGGTGAGCACGTGAAGCAGGCGGGCTCGGTGGTGGCCCCGGACTACCTCCGCTTCGACTACTCGCACTTCTCCCAGCCCACGCCCGAGCAGCTCGAGCGGGTGGAGGACCTGGTCAACGGGTGGATCCGCGACAACGCGGACGCCGAGACCAAGGTGATGGACCTGGACGAGGCGAAGAAGGGCGGCGCGGTGGCGCTGTTCGGCGAGAAGTACGGCGACCGGGTCCGGGTGGTGAGCGTGCACCCGCAGTCCACCGAGCTCTGCGGCGGCACCCACGTCCGGCGCACCGGAGACATCGGCTTCTTCAAGGTCACCTCCGATGGCGGCATCGCCTCGGGGGTGCGGCGCATCGTGGCCCTCACCGGCATCGGGGCGCTGGAATGGGTGCGGGAGATGGAGCACGAGGTTCGCCGTGCCTCCGAGCTGCTGCGCACCTCCCCCAAGGAGCTCGTGCGTCGGGTGGAGGCCACGCAGCGGCGGGTGAAGGAGCTGGAGAAGGCGGTCGAGACCGCTGTCCGGCGGGCCTCGGCCAGCAGCAGCGGGGACGTCCTCGCAGAGGCGCGCGAGGTCAATGGGGTGAAGGTGCTCGCCCAGCGGGTCGACCCGGCGGACGCCAAGGCCTACCGGGTGCTCGCCGACCAGTTCCGGGACAAGCTCCGTTCCGGCGTCGTGGTGGTCTGGGGTGAGAAGGACGGGAAGGGCCTGGTCCTGGTCGGCGCGACCAAGGACATCGTGGCCCGCGGCTTCAGCGCCGCAGACGCCATCCGCGAGGTGGCCCGGGTGGCCGGCGGGTCGGGGGGCGGCAGGGCGGACCTGGCCCAGGCCGGCGGGGCGGACCCGGCGCTGCTGGGCGCAGCGGTGGAGAAGCTGGTCGCCTCGGTCAGAGCCTGAAAACGTTGGGTTCCGACCGGAACCACATGCGCCGATTCGTTCGACTCGCACCGCTCCTCTTCGTCTCCGGTGCGTGCTCCCTGGTGTACCAATCGGCCTGGCTCCGGGAATTCCGTCTCATCTTCGGAGCGTCGACCCTGGCCAGCGCGGCGGTGACCGCGATCTTCATGGGCGGCCTCGGGGTGGGAAGCTGGTTCGGCGGCCGGTGGGTGAACCGCCGCCGCGGCCCCCTGATGCTGTACGGGAACCTCGAGCTGATGGTCGCCGCGTCGTCCGCCCTGACCCCGGCGCTCGTCATGGGGGTGCGGGCAATCTACGTGGGCCTGGGAGGGTCGCCCGTCCTGGGCGAGGCGGGAGCCTCCATCGTGCGGTTGCTGCTCAGCGCGGTGGTGCTCGCGGTGCCGACGCTGGCCATGGGGGCGACACTCCCCGCGGTGGTCACCGCGGCGGTGAACGCCGGAAGCGAGGAGCGCCGGTCGGTGGGCTGGCTTTACGGGGCGAACACCCTCGGCGCGGTGTGCGGCACGCTGCTCGCCACTTTCGTCCTCATCGAGCTCTACGGCATCCGGCAGACGCTCTGGACGGCAGCAGTGGTGAACGCCCTGGTAGGGCTCGTCGCGCGGGTCCTGTCGCGCACCTGGCCCGGCGAGCAGACCAGGCCCAAGTCGGAGGCGCTGGCGAAGGCAACGGGAAGTGCGCGCGGCCAGCGGGTTCTGGTCGCCGCCGCCGCGGTGGTGGGTCTGGTCTTCTTCCTGATGGAGATGGTGTGGTACCGCCTTCTCGGGCCAGTCCTCGGAGGATCCACCTTTACCTTCGGGGTCATCCTCGCCCTCGCTCTCCTGGGCATCGCCGTGGGTGGGGCGCTGCACTCCCTGCTCTCCTCGGAAGGTGGCGGTTCGCCGGCGACGCTCACCCTCACCTGTCTCCTCGAGGCGTTCTTCCTCGCCCTGCCCTTCGCCTTCGCCGACGACCTGGCGGTGCTCGCCGCGCTTCTCCGTTCACTCTCCACCCTCGGGCTGGGAGGGCTGGCCTTCGGGTGGGTCATCGTCGCCGGTGCGGTGATCCTCCCTGCAGCGGTCGTCGCGGGGTACCAGTTTCCGCTGCTCATCTCCCTGCTCCGGCCGCGGAGCCCAGGGATCGGAAGCGCAGTGGCTCTGGGGTACGCGGCGAACACCGCCGGCTCCATCGCCGGGGCGCTCCTCGGCGGCTTCGGGCTGCTCCGCGTGCTGTCCGCGCCCGGGGCCTGGCGGCTCACGGTGCTGCTGCTCGCCGGGCTGGCGGTCGTCGTCCTCCTCCTCGCCGACGAGCGCCGCCTTGCCGTTCGCTGGCGCGGGATCGCCCTCTCCTCCGCGGTGGCGGTCTGCCTGTCGCTGATGATGCTCGCCACCGGACCATCGGCCGTCTGGCGTCACTCCGGCATCGGTGCCGGACGGGCGGACGTCCTGAAGAAGTCCGCGACCGACCTCGAGCGATGGAAGCTCGCGCGCCGCAGCGAGCTGCTCTGGGAGGTCGACGGGGTCGAGAGCTCGGTTGCACTGACGACGCCCGACGAGCTGACCTTCGTGGTGAACGGCAAGGACGACGGATCGGCCGTGACCGACAGCGGCACACAGGTGATGGGCGGCCTTCTCGGCGCGATCTCGCATCCCTCCCTCCGCCGCGCACTGGTCATCGGCCTCGGGACGGGCAGCACCGCCGGATGGCTCGCCGCCATTCCGGAGATGGAGCGGGTCGATGTCATCGAGATCGAGCCGGCGATCGTCGAGGTCGCCCGCCGGGCTGCTCCGGTCAACCAGAACGTCCTGAGCAACCCGAAGATCCATCTCATCTTCGGCGACGCGCGTGAGGTGCTGGTCGCTTCCTCGGAGAAGTACGATCTCATCTTCTCCGAGCCGTCGAATCCCTATCGGGTCGGGGTGGCGAGCCTCTTCAGCGAGGAGTTTTACCGCGCGGTGCGCGCGCGGCTGAGGCCGGACGGAGTCTTCCTGCAATGGGTGCAGGCCTACGAGATCTTCCCCGAGACGCTCCGTTGCGCCATGGCCACGCTCGCCTCGGTATTCCGCGAGGTGGAGACGTGGCAGACCCTCGCCGCCGACCTGGTGTTCGCGGCATCGGAGCGGCCGCGCGTGTACGACGTCGAGCGGCTCCGGGCCCGGGCGAGCGCCGAACCCTTCCGGAGCGCCTTGCGCAAGGTCTGGCACGTGGAGGACGCGGAGGGCTTTCTCTCCTACTTCGTCGCCGCTCCGGCGCTGGTCAGGGCGGTCGCCGCCGAGGAGCAGGGCAAGACCAACACCGACGATCACCCCATTCTCGAGTTCGGGTTCGCCCGAAGCGTCGGGCGCTCGCGCGGGCTGACGGTCCAGGGCCTGAGGGCCAGCGCGCGGGCGATCCACGCCGAACGGCCGGCGCTGGTCGGAGACGTCGACTGGGAGCGGGTCGGTCAGATTCGCATGGAGCTGCAGTCGCTCTGGGACGAGCCGCTGGAGCTTCCGCCCGGCGCCTCCGAGGCGACAGGTCGGTTGCATCGCGTGCTGCTCGCCCATCGAGCCAGGAACTACGCCGACGCGCGCCGGGAGCTCCAGCCGATCCTGGCCAGCTTGCGGGGGCCAATCCAGGTGCCCCTTGCCGCGGAGGTGCTCGCCTACACCCATGCACCGGAAGCGGAAGAGGTGAACAGGAAGTTGGCCGCGTACCAGCCGATCGTGAGCCGGGTCCTCTCCGCCCGGAGCACGTTCGAGCAGGGCGATACCACCGCCGCCGCGACCGCCGTGGAGGACATCCTCCGGGAGCTTCGCACCGGTGACCCGTGGGAGATCCAGGCCGCGCTCGTCTTCGCAGGCCCGCTCGCCATCCAGATTGCACGAAAGGAACCTTCCCGCGTCCCCCGGCTCGTGCAGGCGCTCGACCAACCGCTTCCCGTGTACAGGCTCGAATCGGTGCGTCGCCAGGTGCTGATCGCGCTTGCGGAGATCGACCTCGGAAGCTGCATGCCCGCGTTCGCTCCGTTCGAGCCGTACCCGATCTGGGAGGCAAAGCCGCTTGCGCTTCGGGTCCGGTGCTACGAGGGGGCAAGGTCGCCTCTGCTCCCCAGAGCCGAGGCCGACCTGGAGCGCTACCTGGACGTGGCGGGCCCCGAGTTCCAGCTTCGCGCCACACCCGTCGGACGCACCAGCAGCTCCCGTGCCGCTGCCAGCGCAGAGACCGGGCCCGGAGACGGCCGGCCGAGCCCTCCCTCGGAGCCTGCGTCAGCCGCGGGAAAGACGGCTGTGCGCCGCTGACGCACGTGGACAGGGACCCGGAGCACCGGGGAGGGGGTGGGGCAGATACCGCCGGAAGACTTGGGGGAGAAGCGAATTCGGGGCATCTTTGACCCCCACCCATGTCCGCGCCGACGCCGCTCCGCGTCCGGCTGCCCTTCCGCAGCGAGGACGAGTTCGCCGCCAGTTATGGCGCCCACGTGGGCCGTGACGGGTTCTTCCTCGCCACGAAGGCGCCGAAGCCGGTCGGTGCGACGCTCCTCTTCGATCTGATCCTCGCCGACGGAACGTCCCTCCTCCGCGGCGAGGGGGTGGTGGTCCGGTCCAGCGCCTCCGGCGAGCGCCCGGGGATGACGCTCCGCTTCGTCCGGCTCGAGGCGGCGGGCAAGGCGCTGGTGGAGCGCATCGTCACGGGGCGACCCGCCCGGGGCAGCGCGCCGGCCGAGGCCCGTGCGCACCCGAGCGCCTGGGAGCCGCCGTCCGGGCCGAGCGCCGCCCCGGTGACGCCCTCCCGGGAGGCGATGGCCCGCCCTGCCCATCGCGAGGCGTGGGCGCCGCCCGCCGGACCGGGCCGCACGCAGCCTCCGACGCCGTTCCACCCGTTGCCGGAGACGACCCCGCCCGAGCCGGACGAGGTCTCGCCCGACGAGGTGGCCGAGGCATCTCCCGGGGACGAGGAAGTGGTCGCCGGTGCCGGGTCACAGGCGTTGGGGCCGCCGCCCATCGCCTCGGAACCGCCGGCGCTGGAGCCCTTGGCGGAAGCCGCGGCGAGCCCCGAACCCGCCGAGGCGCTCGACACGGCGGAGGGGACGTCGACAGCCTCCGGCTCCGTGCGTCTCGAGGACGGCGAGATCGCCCGCCCGGTGGAACCGGAGGAGGAGCTCGTCGCCCAGGATGTTCCATCGAAGGTGTCTGACACCTCTGGTCTCGGCGCCGAGGCGGTGTCGAAGGCCGACACCTCGGGTGTCGAGACCTCGGACCTTGCTCGGAAGGCGAGCCCCGAACCGGAGGCAGTGCCCGCCGGCCCGGACGCGCCGTCGAAGGTGTCTGACACCTCGGTGGGCGCCGAGGAGCCGGCGGATACCTCGGCGGGCGGGGGGGAGCCCGCAGCCTCTCTCGAGGACACGTCGCGCGAGGCATGGACGGCAACGCGCGATGGCCACTGGACACGAGCCGCGCCCCCGGCGGCCGAGGAGGAAGCCGGGGCGCCTTCCCTCGGGTCCGTGAGCGAGCCCTCCGGGCCCGCGGCTCCCGAGCCCACCGGCGGGCCCACCACCGCGGCTGCGGAGGCCGGGCCGCCCCCCGCCGGAACCGAGAGCGCCGAGCCGGTCCAGCCCCGCGCCCGCATCACCGGACCTCATCCGCCGCTCGACGAGGCCGTGTTGCCGGAGCTGGTGGTCACCGAGTTCAAGGGGCCGGGCCCGTTGCGGCCCGCCGGCCTCGAGCACACCCGCGCGTCCGCGGACGTGCACGCCGCGATCACCCCACCCGCGGGGACGCTCGTCGCCACACCGCTCGACGAGCCGCCGCCCGAGCCGCCACAGCGCTTCCAGCTCGACGCGCCGGTGCGGGGCGATGAGCCGCTCCACGTGCCCGAGTCGTCCTTCCACGACGTCGCGCACGCCCTGAGGCAGCCGGGATCGGTCCACGACCGACCGACGACTCCCATCCCGCTCCTCCCCTCGATGGAGGCGTCCGCCGGGGACGAGAGGCCGATCCCCCCACCCCCGCCGCTCGACGAGGCTCCCATCCTCGAGGAGGGCGCGATCCGGCTCGAGCCCGGGACGGACCTCCCGCGCGCCGAGCCCTCGGCCCCCTCTTCAGCCGCGGCGCCGCTCTCGCTCGTTCCGTCGACCGAGGCCCGGGACCAGGAAGTCCCCGGTCCGGAGGCGCCGCCCGCCGAGGTGGTCCCGGCTGCCGAGACCCCTCCCGCTCCGGCGCGCACCGCACCGGTTGGAACGACGGAGCTCGGAATCGAGATCAACCCCGAGTCGGTCCGCGCCAGCTGGTTTCACGATGGGCGGGCCGAGGCGCTGGTCCTGGACCCGTCCGGCGGCCGTCACGAGGTTCCGGTCCGTCTGGTGCGGGAGCCCGGGGCGCCTCCCAGGATGCTCGCGCCCGACGCGCCGGAGGTTCCTCTCTGGGTCGGAGCGCCGCTGCCCTTCCTCGGCACCCGTGCCGAGTCCGATTCCGCCCGTACCGTGGCGCGGCGCTGGCCCGCGGCGGTCGTTCCGGATGATCGCGGCGAGGCGGCATTCGCGCTCGAGGGCGGCACGGTCACGGCCGGCGAGCTGGTGGCCACCCTGCTCCGCTGGATCCGCCACCGTGCCGAGGATCTCACCGCGCACCAGGCAGCGCGGGTGGTGCTCACGGTCCCGGTGGCGTTCAACACCCTCCAGCGCGAGCGGCTGCGCGAGGCCGCCGAGCGGGCCGGCTTCGAGGGTGTGCGGCTGGTCCAGGCACCGACCGCGGCCACGATGGCCTTCGCCCACGGCCGGGGACTGGCCCGCCGCCGGATCCTGGTCTTCCGGATGGGGGCCAGCACCTGCGACATCGCCGTGCTCGCCGCCTCGGGCAACGACCTGGACATGGTGGCCTGCGGTGGTGACGCCTCGCTGGGGTCGGCGAACTTCGACGAGCAGATCGCGCTCGCGCTCGACAAGGGCGCCCGCGCGGACGCTGCCGTGCTCCGCAAGCGCATCGCCGACGCGGCACAGCTGAGGACCCAGCTCGAGGACGCCACCTTGAAGGAGGCCAGTGTCGAGGGCGCGCGGCTCACCCGCATCGAGCTGGAGGGTCGCACGACGACCCTGGTCGAGCGCGGGGTGCTGCTCGCCCGCGAGGTTCTTCGCTCGGCTTCCCTGACGCCCGAGTCGCTCGACGAGCTGGTCCTGGTGGGCTCCGCGACCCGGCTCCCGCACGTCCGGCGGCTGATCGAGGACGCGATGGGCCGCTATGCGCGGACCGACGTCAACGTCGACGCCGCCGTGTCCACCGGTGCGGCCGCGCTGGCGCACCTGCTGACGTCGGCGGGGCCGAAGAGCGCCTCCCGCACGGCCTTGCACGAGGTGCTCGGGGTGCCGCTGGAGATCCTCGCTCCCGAGCTCGGGCAGGTGCGGGTACTCGACCGGAACACCCGGCTCCCGGCGGAGAAGACGCTCACCGTGACCCTGGGGCTGGGCGTCCCGCTGGAGGTGCAGGTGTTCCAGGGATCGGCGAAGGCGCCGGATCCGCGGAGCTTCCTCGGGCTGCTGCGCGCGCCGGCGGATCGCGCCGGGGACTGGCTGCTCCATCTGTCGCTGGACACCGACGGCGTGCTCCAGGCCGCGGCGACGAATCCGAGCGGGAAGCGTCAGCCGCTGCAGCTGCAGCTGCCCGCCCCGGCGGCGGAGGCCGAGACGCCACCGCCGCAGCGCACACCCTCCGAGCCCGAGACGCCAGCGTTGCCCCCCAGGCAGGAGACCGGCGTGCTCGGCGGGCTCAAGCGACTCTTCGGGCGACGGTAGTCCCGATGTCCGCCCTCCCGCTCGGTCCATCCGCGCGCGCGGGCACGAAGCTCGTGGTCGCCGGGACGGCGCTCGCGCTCACCGGAGTGCTCAGCATCGCGGCGCTCGTGGTCCAGCTGCTCTGGTACGACCCGCCCTGCGAACCGGTCGTCGCCGGGAGCTTCACCGGCCCGTGCGGGGTTCTCCGGCTGCTCGTGGTGCTGATGCTCCCGACGCTCGCGGTGGGACTCGTTCTCTTCGTGCGCGGGCTCCTGCTCCGGCGCGGTCATCGGGACGGCTGAGGGGAGTCGGGCTCAGTCACGAAGCA
>Ga0105104_10000457_pt1 | contig 31552 bp, 24 predicted proteins | sample PPLLaktember2015_3_FD_87034 | JGI IMG/M metagenome (GOLD analysis project Ga0105104, IMG submission 87034) | Freshwater sediment microbial communities from Prairie Pothole Lake near Jamestown, North Dakota, USA - PPLs Lake P7 Core (6) Depth... | ecosystem: Environmental > Aquatic > Freshwater >...
TAAAGCCGCCACAAAAGCACTTTGCCAGAGTGCAGATGTCATTTGCTTTAGAACTATAAAAAGCAACAGCGTATTTGCGATGTGAATAATAAGATTGGTAAGGTGATGGCCGCCGGCATTATTACCGAAGAGCTGCCAGTCGAGCATATGCGAAATCCAGGTCAGAGGATGCCAGTTCCCGGCATAACCACAAGTAAAGGCCCATTTGACGGTTGCAAACGTTATGCCGGTCTGAACGTTTGGATTTTTATAGACGTAAACCGGGTCATCATAATTAATAAATCCAAAACCGTGTACTTGATAAAAAACAACGACGACTGTCAGTGTTAATATCACACAAATTAAAAAAGACCGGTTTTTAGTGAAATTTTTGCTCATGCTGTCCGGAAAATAAAGTCTCCGCAAAATTTGATATGCGCCATTATAATAATTACTGTCTTATGATTCAATCGCCGTTTTTTCTGCATATTTTTTGTCTTTTTAGGGTCAAAAATTTTCTAAAAAACGTGCTTGCTAATAAAATACTTTCTGGTATGCTTATCGCCTCGTATTAATGTTCGAAACGCTTTTTTTTATGTCTATTTGGAGACAAACACGTGAGAGATTTTAATCAAGGGGGCCCCAGAAAGAATTTTGGACCACGCCAGATGTTCAAAGCAGTTTGTGGAGAATGCGGACAGGAATGTGAAGTTCCATTCCAGCCAAAAGAAGGCAAGCCAGTTTACTGCAAAAGCTGTTACACAAAGAAGAGAAACGCTTAATCCATCCGCTTATAGCGGAATGACAGAGCAGCTTTTACACTGTATTTCAGATATGGGGTTCTGATTGTTGGATACCCTGTAATTGCTTTAGATTTGGTGTTTAGGGTGTTTTCTGTCAATAACAGCGAATAGCTAAATATTTATTTTCTCCACGCTGCCTTGCGGACCATCAGAGGCGGCATCTGGGTGGTTTTGGTGCTGTTTGGGCCAAACTCGCCTACAATCCCTCTATTGCTTGGATACCAGTGAAATTCGGGTGTGGATAACGCTGCGCCAAACAATCGGTCCAAAAATCCTCGTTTTTTCATTGTATTTTCAGTAAGCATAATATTCAGCCTTTTTATCTGCCTCTTTATCTATCGGCTTGATTTGCGGCCTGCTTTACGGATAGGCATCTTAAAAAAGAGCTTTTTAGTCGGTATTTTCGACTTCTTTTTCAAGATTATTTGTTATTGCCTGCTGAAGAGCAGTTAATGTAATTAACTGTTTTATATATGCTATTATTTTCGCTTTTTTTCTTTTTTTCAGTACAGTTCTGTTATGTACTGTCTTTTGCCCCTCATTGCGGTTTAAATCGCTCCTATTGCTTTTTCTGCTCATTTTTCTATCACTCCATTGACTAATCTTAATATTCTGGTATTATCTCAAAATTGCGAAATTTTATGGTATAATATTCGTATTTATGAAATAGTCAAGCCTTAAATTTCGCAAATGTGAAATTTTATGATGGACCACAGTGAAAAAGGCGTAATAGAGCGGATAATTGCCGTCAGAAAAGGCTTTGCCGGCGAACGAGGCAGGAAGAAATTCGCCACCCTCCTTGGCATAAGTCCTTCTACATACAGCTATTACGAAAAAGATAGGGTTCCCCCTGTTCCTATACTGCTTAAGATATGTGAATTGGGCAATGTTGGTATCGATTGGCTGTTGACCGGCAAAAATGACGAAAAATCTGGAACGGATGATCAATTTTTCTTAAAAATCCGCAAAATTATCGAAAAACAGCCCTCTTCTTTGGAAACAATTTCCGCATTTCTAAATCTTTTGGAAGAAAAGGCTAATCTTGAGTCTGTTGGCGGTCGGCCTCCTATCGAATCGAAAGATGGCATAGGCTGGATTCCGGTTCTTGGCAGAACCGCTGCCGGCGTTCCGGGCTTTTGGGGCAAGGCTATCGGCATAGATTCGAAGGTTATGGAAACTCATCTGGAAGAGTTGGTTCAAAAGCATATTAACGCCTCTATTGTCAATTCGCTGTCTGCTGATATCTCAGTTGATTCGCAGGCCAAATCTGTAATTCAGGCGTTAAACAATGCCCAGGCAAACCTTGTTCAGACCACCGGCCGAGAGGATGACCAAATCGTCCAGTTCGTCGATTGTCTACAGATACGCGATTTATTTCCCGACTGTTTTGCTCTACAAGTAGATGGCGACAGTATGGCTCCGAGAATTAACGATGGTGATATCGTCATCGTCAGCCCTTCGATACCGGCTTGTCCCGCCCTGCCTGCGGTTGTTCGAATATCAGGCGCAATTGGCGTAACCTGCAAACTTTTAAGAACGGAAGACCAAATGGTGCATCTTGTGCCAATAAACGAAAAATACGATGCGAAAATTATTAAAAAAGAGGACCTTTTATGGGCCCTTGCCGTATTATGTCATATCAGACTGAAAAACGTAGATTCCTTATGCTGACTTGCCGATATTATATAAGTATATTAAATAAATAAATTTATAATTGGATATTATAAATAGCGTTGTAAATAAATCGATTTGTTATATTTATTTTTGGGAGCACTTATATGTTATTACATTTCATTCGTGGTATATTTATTATCGTAGTTTTCGCAGCCCTTTTTGTCAGTATAACTTCTGAAATTGCCAATCCCACAGAAGCGGAAAAGCTTACACAAAATGAAATATGGGTGGTATTCATTGGAGGACTTGTACTGGCCGTGCTGGTACTATTTATCGATTGGATGCTGCCTAAAAAATCGCTAAGTGCTTTAGCCGGAGTGTTTTTCGGTCTTATCGTCGGAATATTCTTCAGTTGGGCACTATCACTGGTTTTGGATATGGTCAATGATGTATTCAAAATGGGCCTTGTCGGGAATAACCTGAAACTTACAAAATGGATTATGGGAATCTGCATTTGTTACTTCGTAATCAGTTTTGTTATGAGGACGAAAGATGACGTTCGTTTTATTATTCCTTATGTTGAATTTTCGCGACAGACAAAAGGTATAAGGCCTCTTGTACTTGACACATCGGTTATAATCGACGGAAGAATAGCGGACATCTGCCAGACCAAGCTTTTTGATGCACCGCTTATAGTCCCACGATTTGTCTTAAATGAACTGCAGCTTATCGCAGATTCAGCCGACAAACTAAAACGCGTACGCGGCAGACGAGGCCTTGATATACTTCACAAGCTGCAGAACAATATTATTATAGAAGTGAAATTGGACGATACACCACCGCCGGGCGTTGATGAACATGCGCCGGTAGACCAGAAACTGGTTGCCTTTACAAAGAACTGCAACGGTAAACTTATAACCAACGATTATAACCTCAGCAAGGTCGCCCAGGTACGGCAAGTCGATGTAATAAATATAAACGACCTTACAAATTCATTAAAGACTGTTGTACTGCCGGGCGAAACTATGCAGGTTCGGATAATCAAGCCGGGCGAAGAATCCCAGCAGGGAATCGGCTACTTAGACGACGGCACAATGATAGTCGTCGAAGAAGGCAGAAACAAAATCGGCGAAAAAGTGCTGATTACCGTGACGAGTGCATTGCAAACATCGGCAGGACGAATGATATTCGGCAAATACGAACGGGCAGTGCGCGATAACAATAACTCCGAAAATGACGACAACGGCCGAGATGACCGACAAAACAACTACAAACAAAAAAAACAGTACAGTTAATTGTTTGGTATTTGGTATCGCCATTCACTCTGCCTGAAGCGGGAACCGGCAAATGCCCGCAATGCAAACGGCTAATAAAAATCCCTGAAATCTAAAACCCCAATTATGGTTTGTTTGGTTCTACAATATTAAATATTTCCAAATTGTCGGCTTGGTTGGACAAATTCTGGGTTTTCATATGCGACGCTGCCCGTTCAAGACGCTGTTGCCTTGTCGGCATACGGTCTGCCAGAAGTGATAAAGATGCCCAGGATATAAAACAGGAAATCACGCCGATGATAAGACCGATTTTGAGCCATTCGAAGAATTTGATGGAGGTATGGTATCGTTTTTCAGTCATACCAAGCGCTACGATATTGGCCGTCGAGCCTATCATTGTAATATTACCGCCAAGACAGGCTCCATGGAGCAAGGCCCAGATTAAAGGTGTTTGGCCGAGTTTGTTCACCACCGGCATAAAAGCGGCTACGAATACAATATTATCTACAAAAGCTGAACCAATTGCAGAGGTACTGATAACTGCCGGGAGCAGAACCGAGAGACGATTGCCAAATACCTGCTGAAAATATTCAGCAACTTTTTCGGTAACCTGTGTTTCCTGCAGGGTACCGGCTTTGGCAAAGAGCATCATAAAGAACAAAAGCGTCCACCAGTCAACATTAGATTCAATATAATACCGAGCTCGCTGATGGCGCCATAGCATAAGAAGACCTGCTATTACCAGGGGGGCGACAATTAGAACCGTATTAGGCGCAAGTCCGAGTTTCCTTTCGAGCCAATGATGCAAAGCAATGAACGATATCATACCAACCATGATTGCCAGGCTTCTTTTGTAAGGTATGTCTACCAGCGGTCCCAGCCCCAGTCCCATTTCGCGGCGAACAGCAAGCTTTTCCGAAAGCAGGTTAATTTCTTTGCGATACCACCACAAAAGCACAAACATTGTGCTTGTGAGAGTGATAATCATAATTGGAAATGACCAGATAATGAAGTCTATAAAACTAAGAGGCGGTATGGCATTTTGCCCTATCAGGATTCCAACAGGATTGCCAAGCATTGTTCCGGAGGAACCGATATTTGTCCCCAAAACCGCAATAATGATGAAAGGCATCGGCCGAACTTTCAGAGTGTCGCAGACCTGAAATATCAATGTGGCAATAAATACGATGGAAGTAACCTCGTCAATAACACAAGCCATAATAGCGCTGAGAAACATGATGACTATAACGAACCTGCGGCCGGTCATGCGCGGTGTTTTTATTACACCCTGGATAATCCATGTGAAAAGTCCGAGGTCTCTGAGCACGCCGACAATGACCATCATACCGGCCAGAAACAGGATTACATCCAGCTTACATTCACGGAGAAACATAGGCAGCGTCATAACATTAGTACCCATAAGGACGCCGATACCAATGAAAGCTATAGCCAGCCGGAATTGCCAGAAAACGAGAGTTGCCATTACTATCATAATGAAAATCGAGGAGGAAATTATCTGCTGATTGTTCATTCCGAGATGATGGGTAAGCAGACCGACCGCGAAACTGACGGCGAGCATAATAACCGTTCTGACAAATATCTGTATTGTTTCAGTTTTTGCAGTATCATCCATCATCTGTTATTCTCTCAGAATCTTGTTCAGGAACATAGCCAAAGATACGACTCCGATAAGCGTTTTGCCCCGAAGTACATAAGCATGGTCGACCCGCCTGCGGGCAAGCTCCTTTGCCACCTGAGCAGCAGGCGCATTTTCCGAGACGGTTGCGTAATCCGTCGTCATTATTTCGGTCAGCCAGGTTTGGCTTTCCTTTCGCAGAATTTCCTCAAAAGGTTGAAAATTGATTATCGGCGTAAGGTCATCTACCCAAAGGATATAGTCCGGCAGACAAACCCGCAGCAATTCGTGCGTCGAAACAACGCCTATAAGGTCGCCATCCTTGTCTATAACCGGCACATCCCTGACCTGATGACGCACAAACAAGTCGATTGCCCGCTCAAGAGTATCATACTCATAAAGTTTTACCGTAACCGGATTCATAATATCGCAGGCCCGTAAATGCTCGGTAAGCACTACGCCGCCCTTGTCAAAAAAGTCCCAGACTTTTTCCGGTGTCGCAAACTCTGCGACTATATCGGCAGTATTGGGTTCATGACAGATTTTTGCCAAAGAACTCATAGCCTGAAGATATGCACCGGGAGCGGCTTTTGGCGCAAGGGTTAGAATAATAAGTTTAACAGGCATATCGGTAGTGCCGGCATATTGGATGCCATTTTTTGATGTTGCGATGCCGACGACAATCTGGTTTATCGCGGTCAGTCGGACATGAGGCATCGCAATGCCGGGGCCTACCACAGTAGGAGTCTGATTTTCTCGCTCAATCAGTTCCTTGTAAGCTTCCTCGACATTGCCGATTCCTTTTACCATCGCCAGCTTATGAAGCATCTCCATTAAAAGAGGATTGCGTTCGGTCAGGCTCGTCTGACAGATTACATGAGCCGGCGTAAAGAGAGAAGAAAAGCGAACATTATGGTTGCTCTTAGTAGTCATTTGTTTTCAGTATATAAACCCTTCTTTTAAAAAATTAACGAAGCTAACAGTATAACGTTTTCAGTCGGCTATGGCAAGAAAGTATATTCCCTCGACTATAAGGATATTACAGGTAGTAAAAGCCTGAAAATGGCTATTTTCTGGATTTTGGCCTCTTTTTGCGGTTTTTTGACTTATGTTTCAGGCACGTCTGGCAACGGTCATCACTGCACATCTGGCAAAAATAGCAGTCTTTGCAATTGTGCTTTTTAGGGCCGCTGTTGTCAGGCACGTAAACTTTGCCGGGCAGGCCTGGAATTCTTTTAAGAGCCATAGATATTCTTACTGCCGCTGATATTTGCCCATAAGTGAGCCTTCGGCCAAAATGTGGTCTTTCATCGCTTTGAGTAAATCTTTCTTCACAGAATCGGCCGACAGGTCAAGCATCATATCTAAAGCGTAAATCTTAAAATAGTAGCGATGCGTTCCGCTCGGCGGACAAGGGCCGCTGTAACCGCACCGTGGATAACTGTTAAGGCCCTGTATGGAGCCGTCCTGAAGCTGTTTTACCTGCGGAATACTTTCAGGCAGTTGGTTTGCCTCGGCAGGAATATTCCACATTACCCAGTGAACCCAAATTCCTATAGGGGCATCGGGGTCATCGCTGATTAAAGCGAAACTTTTCGTGTCTTTCGGAGCCTGCTCCCATTTCAGCGGCGGGGAGATGTTTTTGCCGTCACAGGTGTATATCGCAGGTATCATACCGCCCTCTTTAAAGGCCAATGATGTAATTTTAATTGCCATTTGTTTATCTCCTTCGACAATTGCCACAAAACCACAAACCGCAACCATTAACACTATAAAAACAAAATATTTTTTATTCATAACAGTAACTCCTTAAAACGTATCTCGTGAAGCGTGAAGCATATTTCGCCATTTGTAATACGTTAAAAAATTTATCAAATGCCTGAAAAAAAAATTAAAACGGTCTTTTCATATTTTTCTATCGACACCTCTACCGCTGAACGGCACAAATCAGCGGTAAGGTTTGCCGCGTATGCTGCATTTGATTGATTAGAACCATCCTTTTCTTTCTGCTTTCTTCAGGATTATTTTGAGATCTTTCTCCGGTAAAGTTAAGACAGAACTGACCCCAGACCCATCGACCTTTCGCACCCGGTTTTACTCCGACCATGTAATATCCGAGTCGATACTCAATCCGGTTATCCGCTTCAAACTTGATACGTTGAAAACCAATGAGTTTATTGTGTGCATCATGCTGATTGTGAAGGATTTCGTCCTCAATAATAAAGTAACATTTGGCTCCATAAATCGTCTTTATGCAGCGAGGTTTGCCGATATTATTCGGGAGTTTGTCTGGCTCGACCACTTTAGTCTTTTCGCCGCGTCTTGAGGCCAATCTTCGATTGTGAATTCCCACAACTTTCCCTTTCTAATAATACTTATACAGTCTACAAAAACTGGAAACACAGACTGTCTCTTTCTATTTTCTTAATTTTTCGCCTAACTGTCTTAAAAAATCAAATATCAAACCCGCCGTGAAACGGCGGGCTAAATATCTTTAACCAATTTTTTCAATTTCCTTTTTAAAGCAGTAAAAAGTTTAGCCTGTTTAACAGTTGCGATTTTTTTGCCTCTTTTGTAGATAAAGCCTTTGTCTGCAGCAGCGCAGACGGCTATATCGGCATCAGCGGCCTCGCCGGGACCGTTTACAACGCAACCCATAACCGCAACCCTGAGCGGCTTTTCAACTTCCTTAAGGAATTTTTTAACCTTTTGAGCAAATCCAATCAAATCCCACTGACATCTGCCGCAGGTAGGGCAGACAATCAATTGCGGCTTATTGCTTTTATAAAATCCCAGCGATTCAAGAATTTGCTTTGCGATTTCGACTTCCTGCACAGGGTCGCCGGCGATACTTATGCGAATTGTATCGCCGATACCCTGCCATAAAAGAGTGCCAATTGCAACCGAAGCGGGAACAATGGCATCTTCGGCAAGGCCGGCGTGAGTAAGGCCGAGATGTATCGGATAATCAAATTTTTCGGCTATTGCGAAGTTGGATTCAATCGTTCTTGCGACGTCTGAGCTTTTGACGCTTAAAACGATATTATTAAAACCTCTTTTTTCAAACAGCCTGATATATCCTGCCATTTCCTTCACCATCAGGTCTGTTCGTTTTTTTTGCGGAGTGTCTTTAAGAAGATTTCTAATACTTGCCTCGTTTATGCCGATGCGAATTGCGATTTTGTGCGCCTTTGCGCAATCAATTATCCGGTTTATATCATCTTTGCTTTTTATATTGCCGGGGTTGAGACGGATTTTGGCGGCGCCGCCTTCGATAGCCTCAATCGCCCTTTCCGCAGAAAAGTGAATATCGGCAATTAGCGGAATTTTTACTTTTTTAACAATTTTCGCAAAGGCGATACTGTCCTGTCTTGTCGGGATAGCGATTCTTACAAGCTGTGCCCCTGCCGCAGATAAAGCGTTTATCTGTTTTACGCAGCCGGTAATATCCGTCGTGGCCATCTTAACCATAGATTGGATTACAATCGGGTGTTTTGAGCTGATTTTGACCTTTCCCACTGAAACTGAACGTGTTTTTCGCCTTTTTATCATAGGCTCAAATTCTATCTTGTTTTATCGCTGCGGGCAAATTAAAATACGCCGGCTTTGAAGGCTTTTGTTGTCCATTTAAGTTATCGCAGGTGTTATCTAATGCTGTTATCGATAATTAGAATTCTATTGGTTGTATATCTGGGGCTTGGGCTGATACTGTATTTTATGCAGTCGAGATTTACTTTCCAGCCCACCAGGGAATTGCCTTACAATCCCGGCGATATTGGGCTGGAGTATGAAAAGGTACAGTTAAAGACACCTGACAATCTGATACTCTCGGCCTGGTATATCCCGGCTAAAAAAGCGGAATTTACCATACTTTTCTGTCACGGCAACGGCGGGAATATGGCACACCGGCTCGACACACTAAACATCTTCTACGAGATGGGGGTCAACTGCCTCATTTTCGATTACCGCGGCTACGGCACCAGCGGCGGCAAACCGACCGAAGAAGGTGTATATATTGATGCGCAAACCGCTTATGACTGGCTGGTTAAGGAAAAGAAGATATCACCTGAAAATATAATATTTTTTGGCCGTTCGATTGGCGGAAGCGTCGCCGCGCATCTGGCAGGCAGTGTAAAAGTAAAGGGGCTGATTTTAGAAAGCTGTTTTACTTCTTACGTCGATATCGGCCGGAAATTTTATCCGTATATGCCGGTAAAATTGTTCGCAAGGTATGACTTTAATACGTTTGAATATGTAAAAAAGGTTAAATGTCCCATACTTGTCATTCACAGCAGGAGCGATGAAATTATACCCTTCGAATTCGGCCTGCGGCTTTACGAACAGGCGGCAAATGAGCCGAAAGAATTTCTCGAAATTTTCGGTAGTCACAACGATGGTTTTCTATACTCTGGACAGATTTACCGTGAAGGACTTAGTAATTGGCTGAAATTCATCAAAAATTACCAACAGCAGCCGGCTGAAAAAATAAAACTTATCTCCTGATATTAAAAAATGAAGATTGAAGATTTACAGACAAAAATATTTGTGCCTCTGCTGATAATCGTAGCGGTTGCCTGCTTTGCTGTCAAATCTTCTGCCGGCAGCATCAATCAACAGCCAAAAACAACCGATAAAATCATTTCTCTTGCGCCGAGTACAACCGAGATACTATTTGCTTTGGGTTTGGGCGATAAGGTTATAGGCGTATCTGAATTTTCCGATTATCCGCCCGAGGCGAAAAAAATACAACGAGTCGGCGCGCTTCTTAATCCGAATTACGAAGCGATTGTCGCGGCAAAGCCCGACCTTGTGATTATCTTCGATGATATGCCTCAGGCTCAGGAAAAATTCACGGCATTAAAAATAGAAACGCTTGCGGTAAAACACGATAGCCTCGACGAAATACTCGACTCAATTCTGACAATAGGCAAACGCTGCGGCAAAACAGAACAGGCCCAACAGATAGTCGATGAAATCCGCGGCAAAATCAGGAAAATTCAAAGCCGGGTCCGCAACACAAACAAGCCAAAAGTGCTTATAAGTCTCGGGCATAATTACTCGCAGGACCCCAAGGCTATGCCGCAAAATATTTATATCGCCGGCAATGACGATTTTTACAGCAGGATGGTTAAACTGGCCGGCGGGCAGAACGCCTACGGCGGGAAACTTCCTTTCCCAATGGTCGGCAGCGAATCGGTAATTTCCATGAATCCGCAGATAATTATTGATATAGCACCTGTGGAAACAAAGCCGACAGACAGCCAAATAACAATAAAACAATGGAAAAACTTCAGCCAAATCGACGCGGCTAAAAATGACAGGATATATGTTTTTACCGAAAATTATACGGCGATACCCGGGCCGAGATTTATACTGACGCTTGAAAAAATCGCGCATATAATAAATCCGGAAATTAACTGGCAGGAAGATGAACCAAACAGCAATTGAAATTGAAGGTTTAAGCTTCGCAATCCGGAGCAAACAGATACTGGAGCGGATTTGCTTTTCTGTATCCTCCGGCCGGAGGCTTTTTATAGTCGGCCCCAACGGCGCGGGCAAAACCACCCTGCTTCGCTGCCTGAGCCGGATTATTACCGACTGGCACGGCACAATAAACGTAAAAGGCAAAAATATAAGAACCTATCCGCAAAAGAAACTGGCGAAAATACTGACCTATGTGCCGCAGGTTCTGCCTGCCGATATACCTTTCACTGCCCATCAGTTCGTTTTAATGGCAAGGTATCCGCATCTGAGTCCATTTTCAGTTATAGGGCCGCAGGATGAAAAAATCGCTTCTGACGCTATGGAGATGACGCAAACGGCCTGTTTTGCCGAGCGGATAATGGCGACTTTGAGCGGCGGAGAAAGACAGCAGGTCAGCATCGCAGCGGCAGTTGCGCAGCAGGCTGAAATTTTCCTGTTCGATGAGCCTGCCACATACCTGGATTATAAACATCAGCGGGACATACATTCGCTTTTGGCAAAAATAAACAAGACATTAGGCACAACCATCGTCTGTGTAACTCACGATTTGAATTCTGCCGTGCTGAGCGCAGATACAATCATAGCTCTTAAAGAAGGAAAAATCGTTTTCGAGGGAACAGCCGGCGAAATTATGAATGAAAGGACCCTCGAGCAGATATATTCCAAAAAATTCGACTTCGCTCAACATCCTGTAACAGGCCAGAAAATTATTGTTCCTGACGTGATAGAATGAAAAGAATAGCTTTTATATTCATAATCATATTTGCGATGCTGGTTATCGCTATAACGCCATTCATAGGCTCAATAAAAATACCGCTTTCCACGCTAAAAGATTTTGAGCTTGCGACAAGCGAGGCCCAAATTTTCTATTCTTTACGCTTGCCGAGGGTCTTTACAGCATTTTTAGCCGGAGCCGCCCTTGCGTGCTGCGGAGTGGCTCTGCAGGCGATGTTCAGAAACCCGCTTGCTACGCCGTTCACTCTGGGCATATCCGGCGGAGCGGCTTTCGGTGCGGCAATATATATCATATTTGCCGCTGTGATTACAATTCCTTACGGCGGGATTGCGTTTTCTTTCATAGGTGCGATTGGCGCGGTATTTCTGGTCTATGGTCTTACGAAAATTAAAAAAGGTTTTTCTGTCGGCACAATGCTGCTTGCCGGGGTCGCGGTAAATTTCTTTTTCTCAAGCCTGATACTGCTTCTGCAATACATAAGCGATTTTACCCAGTCGTTCAGGATTATTCACTGGCTTATGGGAAGTGTCGATGTCGCCGGTTTTAACACACCTCTTGTTTTATTTGTTTTCACGATAACAGGAGTCGTAATCATAGCCGCTCAAAGCGCAAACCTTAACCTTATGAGTATCAGCGACGAAATAGCAATTTCAAGAGGCGTCAACGTACAAAGCACAAGGAAAATCGTGTTCATTGCAACTTCGATTATGGTTGCGGGAGTTGTAGCTTTCTGTGGGCCGATAGGTTTTGTCGGCCTGATGGCACCTCATATTTGCAGGCTGCTCATCGGACACGACCATAAGATTCTGACGCCGGCGTCCGTTCTATTTGGCGGCGCGTTTCTGGCCTTGTGCGATACGATAGCCAGAACGATTATTTCACCGGCGGAGATACCTGTCGGCGTCATTACCGCCCTGCTCGGCGGACCGTTTTTCGTCTGGCTGCTGCTTAAAGACACAGAAAAATCAGGTCTATAAACATGCCGGCAATAAATCCTTTGCAATAAACGGGTTAAGATGTTAAAATAACAAATATGGAACTTACGGATAATCTAAATATTGTTCGATTCAGACCGCTGCTTACGCCTGAACAGCTAAAGGAAAAATATCCTGAAGATGAACAGGTTGCCCATCTTGTGGCCCAGTCACGCAGGATTATCAATTCAATCCTTACAAACGAAGACAAAAGACGGATTGTTATTACAGGCCCATGCTCGCTACACGATAAAAAAGCAACGTTTGATTACGCCAACAGACTGAAAAAACTTCAGGACAAGTTTACGGATAAACTTCTGCTTATAATGCGGTCTTACTTTGAAAAACCTCGAACGACCCTCGGCTGGAAGGGACTGCTGTACGACCCATATCTTGACGGCTCGGACAATATTGAGGAAGGTTTCAACAGTGCTCGTGAAATTCTGATTGAAATAGGCAAAATTGGTCTGCCCTGCGCGACGGAGTTTCTTGACCCGATTGTGCCGCAGTATATCGCAGATTTAATCTCCTGGGCGGCAATCGGCGCAAGAACGGCTGAGTCGCAAATACATCGCCAGATGGCAAGCGGCCTGTCTATGCCGATAGGTTTTAAAAACGCAACCGACGGCAATCTCACATCCGCTGTCGATGCCGTCAAAGCTGCGGCAAGTGCCCATTCTTTTCTGGGCATCAGCCGAAACGGTCAGGTCATCATAGCAGAGACCCGCGGAAATAAATTCGGACATATTGTTATGCGAGGCGGGTCAAATGAGCCGAACTATTCGGCTGAATATGTGGCCTTTGCAGGCATACTGCTTAAAAAAGCAGGTATCCCAAACGGCGTTATTATCGACTGCAGTCACGCAAACTCAAATAAAGATTACAGGCTTCAGCGAAACGCTCTTTTGGATGTCGCTAAACAGGTTAAAACCGGCACAAAACTGATTTCCGGTGTTATGCTCGAAAGTTTCATTACCGAAGGCAATCAAAAACCTGCCAAACCGGAAATCCTTACTTACGGCCAGTCTCTTACTGACGGCTGTATCGGATGGGAAGAAACAGAGGAACTCATCGGTATTTTTGCCGATGCGGTAAAATTATAAAAGCGAAGTTTGTTCTGTACTATCTAATTACATAAATGTAATAATTTTCTGGACTGACCGGTCCGAAAACAAAAGGAAGCGGCCCGTACATATCTGAATAAAACCCCGCACCTAGTTGTACATTTATAACTGCCAGTTTTCGATATGGAGCGAACTTTAAAACATCAGTCAGATATCCCATTTCTTGCGGCAAAGGTATCATATTAGCATTGGTCGAGGGCATGACAATTATATCCGCCTGCGGAACTTGGGGATGTTTAAAATCGAATGGTTTGGCACCTGCGGCCTCCATATAATATTGAAAACCCCAGTGTCCCTGGAACCATACTGTCTGACGGCTATTTCCGAACGACTCATGAATGGAAGACGCTGCGGAGCGTGCTGTATTGGCCCATGTATAATCCGCCCAGCAAACCAACAACGCCACAACTGCTGCGGGAACCAGCGGCCAGGCTAATCTCCACATATCTGTTCGTTTGGCAGTCTTGTTCTTATACTGGTCAATTCGCCGCATCAGTAGAATCCCTACAGCGGGAATCATAGGAAGAATGCTGCGGGCATTGCCTGTCCAGTTTATGAAAGCGGCAAAAATGAAAGTACCAATTATCCAAAACAACAGCAGCAGCGATTCAGCATTTCTACTTTTCCAGAAATCTGCACCAATGAGCCAGAGAATATTGACCCCTGCCGCAGCCATCAAACCGGCCTGGATGAGAAAATCCCATTTGACATTAGCGGCATCTTTTATCGAAAATTTATCGATTTTTCCTATAAAACTCAGGGCGAGTACAAATAAAATTGTCAGAACAATATTGCTGATTAGAACTCGTTTTGACCAAAGCACTGGAATATAGAATACCGCCGTCGCTATACACCCGCCGGTAAAGAACAAGCCGGTTAATCCTCTGTATAACCATTTTAGCCCCTGCCTCGGATTATAGCCGGTGGCATAACCAGCCGCATCTGAAAGCAAACCGCGGCCATAAAGACTATATGTCAGCCATTGGTATCCCGCCAAAATTATTACCGGTACCAGCAGGTACAATACCCAGACTCCCAAGTTGCGTTTTTTGATTAGCGAATAGACAAACAGCAAAGGCAATAAGGCTATTCCAAAATATTTCGTTAAGGCACAAACCGCAACCAATACCGCTGCAAAAAACAGATTTGAAAAATTATTTTTTTCTATCCCCCGCATCCAGAGAAACACAGCCCATACCCAAAATGCCAACATCATAGTGTCGCACATAATATTGGTACTGGAGACAAGAAATCCGGGTGTTAGTACAGCCGCCAGTGCTGCCGGTACCGGCCGAGTACAAAGTCTTTGTGCCAGATAATAGGTCCCCAAAGCCGCTGCTACAGCAGGGACGAGAAAGGCCAAATGCATAACAACTTCGCTCCAGCCAAACAGGGACGCTATCAAAGCGATATAATAGCTGGCAAGCGGCGGGTTTTGAGTGATTTTGGTCATCGGCATATCCCAGCCATACCAGTTGACGGAAAAACCGTAGAAATCAGTTGGGTTGGTCTGAATTTGCTTTGCCACCCAGATAAACAAGGGGTCGTCTATATGAAACGCCTTATTCGCAAACGGAGCTAAACATACTATAGTGATAATTGCAACGAATATCGGTGCCTTGTAAACACGTACCATCGCAATAACCTTTTTATCCTTCAGCATAAAGTTATATCCGCCTCTTTAGTTTTGGAAAGTATGTTTCGCGGCAACATCCTAACAACTACAATAGTGCCGTACTGAAATATCTCTCGGCCCTATCGGGCAGAACGGTTGCAATACTGCCTGAATATTTTTTAGCAAGCTGACGGGCCGCCCATACATTCGCTCCCGAAGAAATTCCCACAAGCAGACCGTAATTTGTGCTTAACTGTTTTGTCGTGTCAATCGCATCCTCATCTGTAACTTCAAGCACCTCATCAACAAGCGAAACATCCAATACAGCAGGGATAAAACCGTCGCCTATGCCCTGAATCTGATGCAGACCGGGCTCGTGTCCCAAAAGAGCACTGACGTTTTTGGGTTCGACCGCTACGATTTTAGTGTCTTTTTTATGTTCCTTAAGAAATTTGCCGATGCCCTGCAATGTTCCGCCGCTGCCGACACCTGCCACGAAACAAGCAATATCACCGCTCATCTGCCGCCATAGTTCAACCGCCGTCTGTTCATAATGAACACGCGGGTTATCGGGGTTCTCAAATTGCTGCGGCACAAAGACCCGTTTGTCCTCTGCAGCCATCTGATTTACTTTTTCGACAGCACCGGCTATGCCGCCCTGGGCAGAAGTCAAAATCAGTTCTGCACCGAGTGCCTTGATAAGTTTTTTTCTTTCCTCGCTCATATTCTCAGGCATTATGATTTTGACCTTATAGCCTTTTATTCTGCCGACAAGAGCTATACCAATGCCTGTATTTCCGCTGGTAGGCTCAATAATTATTGAATTGGGTTTTAATCTGCCGTCCCGTTCGGCCCCTTCGAGCATCGCAAGAGCAACCCTGTCCTTTATGCTGCCGCCCGGATTAAGAAATTCGGCCTTGGCGTAAACATTTTCGCCCTTGAGCCTTATAAGAGGTGTGTTGCCGATCAAATCAAGTATATTGTCTGTAAGCATATTTGATACCGTCTGAATTTTAAGACAGCAGAATATAGCTTTTTTGCAGGGGCGTCAATGACTTTTATCCTGATAAATAGGATAGCTAAGGAATAAAAAAAGGGCTGCACTTCCTCAGCTTCTTGCGAAGCAAGAGAGGGAATACAACCCTTTAATTTAAAAAAGTCTTTATGAACTTAGAAAACAGTACCTGCGAGCCACCATTCTGCAAACCTTCGCAAATCGAGAAAATCAACTTGGCCGTCACAGGTAAGGTCAGCTCCGCCACATTCGCCGCAGTCTGTCTGGCGCCAGTGCTCGGCAAAGTTAGCAAAGTCCACAAAGTTCACAGAGCCGTTATGATCAATATCGCTGCGCAGAAACTCATAAGCGCCCATATCCACAATGATGCTATCGTTGCAATCCCCATCTATAAATCGGTCGAAACCATCAAAATCGAGCGGCATTGGCTCAGTTGTGTTATTGTCCCCATCAATATCGGCATAATCGCCAGGTACGTAATTATTGTTGCCGGCATCGATGCATGGTGAATTCGACAGCAGCCGATAGTTATCTTCAACAGAATCAACAAAACACGGGTCAGCATCAATGTTGTGAGGTCCAAAGAGGATGCTGACTTGATAAGGGGTTAAGGCCTTGTGATATAGACGTATTTCGTCAAGCCGACCGTCAAATTCATACTCGCCTTTTCCAATCTGTAAAGGAGATTCATCGTAGGGGTCGACGCTCGCATCGTTCAATGGATTGTTAACAAAAGCTCCGAAAGTGACGGGAGCCTCGAGACCATCTACGTATATCTTGGTCTTGGCTTGATCTGTTCTGTCAATAACAAAAGCGGCATGATGCCATTCGTTTATATCAATACTCAATTCTGACACGGATTGAACAGTGTGAAATTCCAGCGATTGGCCATTACCAGCCTTATCATTCTTTTGATAAAACTGTAGTTTACCGCCGCTTAGGCGAATTTCCCACCAGGAATCTCTGCCAGAGGAAGTTGCTGTATTATAATAGGCATGTCTTAAGAAAGTGCCGCTCTGGTTGTTTTTCATCGGATTGAACCAGAAAGCCCATGTACGCTTCATCGATATATCACCGAGTGTTGCCAAATTCGAGTCGCCGCCGTAAAAATAGGGTGCCGGTATACTATTTGGCACGATGATTTTGCAATCGCCTATCGCCCCGGTGCCGATATCAAAACGATCTGCAAAATTAGCGTCCCAGCCTATCTTGCCGGTGGTCTCAAAGATATTACAGCAGTCCGGGGTGCCTGTATTATAATCCCAGACCCCTCCCCTGAGGCCCAATTTTGAATCTTGGGTGTAATGATCAAGATTATTAGAGTCCTCAAAATCCATATTGAATTTCAGGTCGGCATCGGTATCTGGGTTCCATTCTCCTATCAAACCATCTTGAATATCGCTGTATGCAATGATAGGACTGCTGTTATTATAATTGTAAATCTGTGGGTTGTTAGGTGCAGTGTTACCCCACAGGATACAGTTGACAATCGTCGGGCTGCTGTCATTGTTGCATATCCCGCCGCCATTGGTATTAGCCATATTTTTAGTGAAAGTGCAATTGGTCATCGTCGGGCTGCTGTTGAAGTCGGATATTCCGCCGCCATAGCTGGCCAAGTTTCCACTGAAGATACAATTTGTAATTTTTGGATTACTGTTCTTATTGCACATTCCGCCGCCGTTGGCATCTGCTGCGTTTTCAGTGAATATGCAGTTAGTCACTACTGGACTGCCATTGTAATTATACATTCCACCACCGATGTTATACGGGAAAAAATCAGTAGCATTGCCGGCGGTTATGGTAAGACCATCCAGCATAGCAGTTTCATCGACGCTATCGGTTATTATGACGTGATAGCTATTGTCGTTGTTGTTATTAATGGCGCCGATGTTACCGCTCAAAATCGTTTTGTACCAATTGGTATTCCTGACATTGGGGTCTGGCGCGCCATACCCGGAAAACCCGCCTTTGATTTTTACTCCGTTGATAAGCCGAAAGGCGGCTGTCCTGACACCAGTGCCGTTAGGTTCGTCCGTGTTACAATCCGGCCTATATGTTCCCGCAGCCACCCATATTTCCTTATAGCCGGGGGATGTATTTGCATCTTGCAGTGCATTCTGCAGGTAGTTGTAGGCATCCTGCCACGAAGTGCCGTTATTGACACCATTGGCATCTATATCGGCATAAATTATTCGCCAGCACACCGGTGTGTGTTCATAAGCAATATCTCGAACTTCGTCACCGCTTTTTGTTTCACAATAGTTTATTATAGTACTGCCCGGTTCAGGGCAATTCACCTCAACCGTAAGCGTAACGCAATTTGCTTCCCCCGGCTGAATAGTGCCAATCGGCCATCTAACAGTACGAGAATTGGAATCATAAAATCCACAGGGGTCTGATGAGACATAATTCACCTCGTCCGGCAAATAATCAATAATATTGACATCGTTGATATCCGGCAAATTCGGCCCAGTAGGATAATTGTAATCAATTGTGTACGTTATTAAATCACCCGGCTCGACACAATCATCGTCATTAACATTATCCACTTTGCTAAGCCTCAAAGGATCAAAATCATCTATGCTCACATTATCAATGGCAAAACCGGAAGGCTCAGATGATATTATGGCAAATCGCCAGTAAGCAATGCCAATTCCCTCGATAATAAAATGTTCAATACCAAGAGCAGAGTTTATTTGTTCCCCCAGTTTATTATCATATCGGTCAAACCATTCGATGCGTGTCGTTTCAATCCCGTCAAAATATCCTGCATCCAGAGAAAACGAAGATACGGCAATCGGTGTTATACCGTCATACGGGTTCACAAATCTACCTTCGATTGCACCTTCAAATTTTGGCGTTCCTGATAAAACCGGACTCGTAGGATTCACTCCATCTGTAGTAATAAACGGGTTGTCACCTTCAAAAATGATGCCTCGGTTAGAGTATTGGTCTGTGATATACGTATCCAGCGGGAATTCACTGAAAGTGATAACATTGGAGTCTTGTCCCATTTGTTGAGTTATTCGGACTATCGTATTCGTAACATACGAGGAAGTGCTTCCTCCTAAAGTTTCTGCCTGGGCTGTACCGCAAACGCTGGTGATGAGGCTAATAAGTGATAAAATCAGGATTGTTTTTTTTACCACCATTTCTGTTCCTTCTTAATACCACTACCTCACTATTTATGACTTTCTACAGCCTTAAATACCAAAAATACGCGACACGCCGCATATTTTATCCGTCTGTCCGTGCAGCACAAATCGCTATTTAAAGAGCATAAGTCATAAGGCCAAAACGCAAAAGTAATACAGCAACAATCCGCATCCAAAATCTTTCTTATAAAATCGTGTCTGGTAGATGCTTAAAGAGATGGGCGAAAAAAAAGGATAAAAGTTTCAGGCTGAATTTATAATGGCATTAACGTATTATTATTTTGTTCCCATTCCTTCTCAGCACTTCTTTTCCCGACATATTTATACTACAATATACTTTATCATTTGTCAAGAAAAATAAAAACTTTCCGTGGGATAAACAATAAACATCGTACCCTTTCAGCAAACAACCCTTGCGGATAAGCGAGTTTAGGGTTATATTTATGTCTTCGCTTTTAAAGGATTGTAGATGACAGACAAAACAGCCGCAAGAGCCACAACGGCAGAATCGATAGCCAACACCTTCGAATGGATGATAACAGCCTTTATACTCGCTTTCGTATTCAGGGCGTTCGTGCTCGAGGCCTTTCGTATTCCGACAGGCAGTATGGCCGATACGCTGATGGGCGACCACTTCAACGTCCGCTGTACCCAGTGCGGATACAGTTACGAATACAATTTCAATCCTTATATTCAGGACCGGCAAAAAACATCTGCAGGCGGCGGATTTTATCGTATGGTTCCTTCGCCGAGATGTCCAAGCTGCGGTTATTATGAAAATGCGAGTATGGCAGTTCCTAAAGCGAACGGCGACAGGATACTCGTATTCAAATGCCTCTATCAGTTTGTTGAACCAAAGAGATGGGATGTAATCGTCTTTAAAAATCCGACCGGGCCAAAAGAGAATTATATAAAAAGACTAATCGGCAAACCGGGCGAGACCGTTGAAATAATTGACGGCGATATATACATCAACGAAGTACTGGTCAGAAAACCTCCAAAGGTCCAGCAGGAAATGTGGATGCCGATTTATAATAATAATTATCAGCCTATACGGCCGATGGAGGGCAGATTTAATGAGCATGCCTGGCGGCAGCCGTTTACCAACGATAATAATTCCGAGTGGCAGTTCAATAATCCTTCAAGACCTGTCGAATTTACTCTCGACGGAAAACCGGACAAGATTGATATAATGTTTTACGATACACATAATGGCAACGATTTTAGAGCCACCTATGCTTATGGAAATCCAATGTATTACAAATATCTGCCTTTCTGCAGCGACCTGATGATGAAATTTGACGCCAAAATAAAAGATGGACAGGGCTCTGTCGGAATCGGTTTTACAAAGTACCGAACTCTTTACAATGCGTGGGTTAATTCGGCCGGTCTGATGGTTATAGAAAAAGTTGATTCAAGCGGACAGACTATCGAACTGGCCAAAAAGCAAATCGGTCCTATTCAAAAGAACAAAGACTTCTTTATGCAGTTTTCGGATGCAGATCATCTGCTTATTTTTGAAATTGGTGACCAGAAACTTACTTTCGACCTCGGCACAGGAAAGGACGATGCCGGTCAGCGGCTTGGCAATATTGAGCCAAAGGCCATAATATTTGGTTCAGGCGGACTGGTTATCAGGAATGTAGGACTTTACAGAGATATTCATTATTTAAGCGCAAGAATTGACGCACAGGATACCGCACTGCGAGCAGGTGAAGGAAATCCTTTCACTCTCAAAGCAAATGAATACTTCGCTATGGGGGATAACAGCCCTGACAGCGCAGATTCCCGAATATGGGATGTAGAAGGAATCGGCAATAACGGCATCAGTTATAGAATGGGTACCGTGCCTCGCGATTATCTGGTGGGAAAGGCGTTTTTTGTCTATTGGCCAAGCGGTTTTCGGGTGGGTAATTTCCAGTTTGCGTTTATACCAAACGCAGGCAAAATGAGGTATATCTACGGCGGACACTGAACCGCTGATTTATGCAGTCTCGGCCACAGCCGCAGGAGTCAGGTGTTTGCTGATTATCTGCAGCAGCTTACTCCGGTCGATTGGCTTAGAGATATAATCATCGCAGCCAACCTCAAGACACTTTCCTTCACCTTCATGGGTAACACTTCCAGTCATAGCAATTATCGGGGTTTTTACTCCGAGATTGCGAAGTTTCTTTGTGGCGTCAAAACCATTCATATTCGGCATCTGCATATCCATGAAAATCAGGTCAAATGTCTGTCCATTTACAGCGTCAACTGACTGGAACCCATCTTCGGCAATAGTTACAACAAAGCCGAGCTTTTCAAGTAAAAGCTTTATAAGCATTTGATTGGTCAGACTGTCTTCCACAATAAGCGCCCTGCCTGAAAACTTCACATTTAACTCCCTATCTTCCTGATGGTAATTTTTGAGTATCTGAGTATGAGCCAAAGGTTGGTTTTTTTCGTGCTCTCCTGATAAGGCATTAATAGGTATACTAAGCGTAAAGGTAGAACCTTTACCATTCTGACTAACAACGCTTATATCACCGCCTAACAGGCTGGCGACTTGTCTGGTTATAGTTAGACCGAGTCCTGTGCCGCCATATTTTCGCGTTGTGCTGCCGTCGGCCTGTGTAAATGCATCGAAAATGGCATCCAGTTTGTCAGGAGATATTCCAATACCTGTGTCGACCACTTGAAACTCTACAAAAGGCTTCTGTTCTCTTGTGACAGACTGAACAGTAAGTTTTACAGACCCTTTTTCAGTAAATTTTATTGCATTATTGACAAGATTAATAAGGCACTGACGAAGTCTTACAGGGTCGCTTACTATGGTTTGAGGAATATCCGGCAGAGATATCATCATAAATTCGAGATTTTTCTGCTTGGCGGCCGGCAGCATCAGAGACTCTACATTTGCGAGCAATTCAGGTATGCTGCAGTCCACATTTTCAGCTTTTATCCGGCCTGTTTCAATCTTAGAAAAGTCCAGAATATCATTTATCAACTGCAGTAAATGTTTAGCGCTGTCAAGTATGAGTCTGACATATCCTTTCTGTGCGTCTGTCATCGACTCATCAGCAAGTACTTCGCCGAAGCCGATAATGGCATTCATTGGCGTCCTTATTTCATGGCTCATATTCGCCAGAAACTGGCTTTTGGCGACGTTTGCCTTGTCGGCCTCAGCGGCCATTTGGTTGGCTGTTTCGGTCGCCTTTATCAGCCTTGCGTTCATCCGTTCAAGTTCCTGCTTTGTTTCACGAAGATTAGTCTCAGACATTTTTCTCGCGATGGCGTATCTTATTGTTTTTATAAGCGTGTATTCAAGACCGCTGCCCTTGACAAGATAGTCCTCAGCACCACTGCTAATCGTTTCCAAACCTACGTCCTCGTCGTCAAGCCCGGTAAGGACAACAATCGGAACATTCGGTACAATGCTGGAGACCTTCTGAATATTCTCAGTCCCTCTTCCATCAGGCAGATTAAGGTCAAGCAGAACAATATCAAAGCCGGGGGTGGCCAGCTTTTCCATCGCCTCCGCAAGCGTTTGCGCATAGTCAATGTTGAAACGTATTAGACCGGCAGCTTTGACGAGCACAAGCCCGACAAGTCTGCGATCAAGCGCGTCATCATCAACAAGTAAAACATTTATTGTTTTGTTTGTTTGAGTCATGGGGTATCCGTTTGCAAATAGTAAACCAATAGTCACTTAACGTCTGTATAACTTCCTGAAAATCGACGAGAGATACCGGTTTTTTGACGTAGCCGGCGGCCTGCAGTTTAAAACTTGTAAGTATATCTTTGTCGGTATCGCTGGTTGTAAGAACCACAATCGGTATAATCTCAAGGTCCGGGTCCGATTTCACCAGCCTTAGAAATTCTCTGCCGCCGATACCCGGCATATTTAAATCAAGCAGAATCAAATCCGGTTGTACGACGCTTGCATCTGTTTTACTTTTCTGAAGATATTCGAGCGCTTCTTCGGCACTGCTTGCAACAATCGGCGTATTCGTTATATGCTGACTTTCAAGCGACATTTTTATAAGCTTCTGGTCGCCGGGGTCATCGTCCACTAACATTATTGTTGCTGTTTTGTACAAATTCATCTTAATCTCCTGGAAACTCTTGGCGATAATCATGTAATTCCTAAATCATCGATTTAACATAACGGAAGTTGAAAACCAATAACGAGTCAGTTTTTTAAAAGTATCATTAAACTCCTGAGGCGAAGCCGATTTTTGAATATAACCGGCTGCATGTCTGGCATAGCACTCTTCTATATCGCCTTCAAAATCGGAAGTTGTAACAATAACAACCGGTATCGAACACAGTTCGTCATCGGCTTTGACTATTCTCAGAAATTCCCTGCCGCCCATCCCGGGCATATTCAGGTCGAGCAATATCAAACCGGGTCTTGGGTATTGCCTGGAATCTTTCATACTCAATTGTAAATAATCAAGTGCTTCTTCACCGCTGGAGACAATTTTCAGATTTACTCCGTTATTGTTGCTTAAAATGGCTGTCTCAATCAGCTTTTGATCTCCCGGTTCATCCTCTACCAGAAGAACTGTCGCTTTTTTTCGTTCATTTTCCATATTAACCCTTTCGACTCAGCTTGTTTATATTCAGCTGTGAATTCGGTCCTCCGTAGCCAACTCGATGTCAATCGACACCGCATTTGGAATTCCGCAATCCCTTTCCTGAATACCTTGTGCCTTTACTCCAATATTCATATATAACCATATAAATTAAGTATTAATTGCTGTATCGGCAGTTACGAGTTTTCCCGCAGCCGGCACCGTAAACCAGAATGTACTGCCTTTGCCATATTCGGATTCAACCCCAATCTGGCCGCCATAATGTTCCACAATCTTCCTGCAAATAGCAAGACCGACTCCAATGCCGTCATACGCGTCCTTTAAATGCAGACGTTTGAACATAGTGAATATCGCCTGGTGATACTCAGGCTTAATACCTATGCCATTATCTGTTATTTCTATCCTCACCATATTATCAGATGCGGGTTTGCCGGTTATTGTTATATGAGGAATATTGCCTTTCTCCTGATATGTTATACCGTTAGCGATAAGATTCTGCATAAGCTGGCGTATCTGAACAGGGTCAACTTCTACAGACGGCAAAGGCTGCGGCACTTCTATAATAGCTTGTTTTTCCTGCAGCAATATTGAAAATTCAAGCTGCTGGAGTTGCTTGACAATATCGTTTAAGTCGACAGTTTCCGAGGGCTGTAATTTTGAGTTCACCTTTGCGTAAGTAAGCAGTCCTCCAATTACACTATTTATTCGCTGAGTGCCCTCTATCATATATCGCAGGTTCTCGGCGTCATCATTTACGAGTTTTCCATGAAGAGACTTTTGCAGCATATCTCCAAAAATGGCGATTTTATGTAAAGGTTCACGCAAGTCATGCGAAGCCACATAAATAAAGTTTTTCATTTCCTGGTTAGCCTGTTCGAGCTTTGTTACAGTTTTTTCCAAGTCTTTATTAAGCCGTTTCATGTCGTTTTCGGCTGTTCTGCGTTCGATATTTATAAGTGTCTGAGCCACCTGGTCGGCAATTTCGCTGGCGAAAGTAATCTCGTCCGCTGTCCAGAGGCGTTTACTGCCGATGGTTTCGTGACAGACGACCCCGACAATTTCACCCGATATACGTATTACGGTATCGAGCATAGATACAACACCAATAGGAACCAGATAGTCTTTGGTAAACTCAGCAGTTCTGGAATCGGTTCGGGCATCACTTGCGTCAATAGCCCTTCCAGTCTGTAAGACCTTAAAATAATTAGGATAGCTATTCACAAGCAAATTCATTCCCTGCGAGTGTATTCCGTTAGCTACTTCAAAAAGGTCTATACACTCAAGCTTCGTATGGTCTTTATTCAGCAGCCATACACTGACTCTTTCCACTTTTAATGTATGGGCTGTAATCTCAGTAATTACCTGTACTGTATCCTCGACATCACTGTTGGTCAGGACCTGATTAGTGGCTATTTTAACAATGGCTGCTTCCTGTCTTTTGACTCTATTAACCAGTTCAAGTCTTTCCTGCTCAATTCTTTTACGTTCCGATATATCTCTGGCAAAAGCATAAATGTACTCCTGACCTCCAAAATCAACGTAAAAGACCCTGAGCTCTACAGGGTAAATCCTGCCATTTTTAGTTTTGTGATGAGACTCAAAAACCATAGAGCCTTTTTGCTTAACATCCTGCCAGTGCTTATCCCATTTTTCTTTCGGGAGGTCTGGGTTTATATCGTACACTGCCATTGAAAGCAATTCATCTTGCGAATATTCCAGTAATTTGCAGGCTATATTATTGACATATAAAAATCCGGCATCCGGTCCTATTCGTAATATACAATCCGGAGAATTGTCGATGGAAAATTGGGTCAACTGCAGTTTCCCTTCCGTGCTTTTTCGTTCGGCTATTTCACGGTTAAGTTCATCCACCGAAATAGTGGTATTCTGCAGGTCAGCCGTCATTTTATTAAAAGCATCAGCTATTTTGCCAATCTCATCGTCGCTTTTAATATTAACTCTTTTGTTAAGGTCTCGTGTCTTTGTGATATCCTTCATTGTATTTAATATAATAGTCAGAGGCTTGGTCAGCATAGTTGTTAAAATAACCAGCAGCAGCAAAGCTCCCAGGCCAAAGGTGGAAAATAGCACACTATTGCTTCTATTGATCAGCCTGACAATCTGGTCATTGATGATTCCGGCAGATGAACAAACCACTACAGCATATTCGAAGTGATCCGGCTGGTCGCCAAAAGGAAGCACGGCACTATAAAGGCTAACGTAGTTTTCCTCGATGGAATAAATTCCCGTTTTGCCTGATTTAATAGCCGAAAGTACGGCTTTATCAGAAAATTGCTTACCCTGATAGGAGGGGTCACTATGATAAATAATTTTACCATTCTTGTCGATTATCATCGCCCGTGTAAGATGCTTGTTTTTACTTACGAGTTCGAAACACTGCTGGTTGAATCCTTCTATATTTTGGGTTGAAATCCCTAATGAAGTGATTCGCTTCAATTGAGTCTGAAGATTATCTCCCAGTATCAACAATTCCGACTGTAAAGCAATACTGTAGTCTTTTCTTAGAATCTGACTGATGAAAAACAGGTTCAGCGCGCTGGTGATAATCAGCGTTGCTGCAAAAGCGAGCAAAATTTTGGCTCTTATACCTATTCTCACGGTTTACTCCAGAATATCCTGTACCACTTTAGCGGTCAGCAGCACATCGGCATTCGGATTAATATTCAGCCTTTTTGCGGTTACCATATTAATCATAGGAATGCCTTCTTCAGTTGCTTTCATAGGAAGTTCGGCAGGACTTTTTCCGTCAATCAGAATACTCCTGGCAAGCAGTCCCGCCTGATATCCCTGAGCATATCCGGATACAGTAACAGCACACAGTTCTCCCCTGTTCACACGGTCTTCATAGAATGAGAAATCCGGTATTTTGCTGTTCGCCCGTATCCATTTTATAACATCGTCCTGTGAGATGTTATTTCCGTTTTCATCTTTGAACTCAAAAATTCCCAAAGTGCCGAATGCGTCAACTTTATCCTGATATTCAAGCACCTTCTGTTTGAATTCCTCATAAGTTTTTACAACATCATAATTAACAACTTTGATATCCGGCAATTGGCTCATCTGCTGTTTCATTTCTCCTATCATAGGTGTCCACATTTGTCCGGTATCGCTGATTATCGCAACCTTTCGAACACTCGGAACCAGTCTTTTCAGCAGACGTATAGTAGATAAATAATGTAATCTTTCCAGCACGCCGGTCACGTTCCTCGAACCGACAAAACCGTACTTTTCCGGATTCTCATTAACCGCAGAAAAAACGAATGGAATCTCTGAATTGAGATAACGCTCCGTAACATAGATTTGTGCATTATCGTCGCTGGTAAAAACGAGGTCTGGTTTGGATGAATCTATAGTATTGCATATTTCTTTGGAGATTTGCTGTATCCACGCCATATCGCTTCTTTGTTTTGTGTCCATTTGCATAACATTATACTGAACATCGACCCCTTTCAGAGCGGCCTGGAATCCGAGAAGTTGGCTGTCAGTCCATTGCCACGGCGAATGGTAGCTCATAACGTGAAGGATTTTATATTTTTTGGCAGAAACCGGTACAACGATCTGTTTCGACGTAACGTCTTCCAGCATATTATTGTCCGCTGAGACTCTTGAAGGGTCAAATTTCAGAAACAGATATGCACTAAATACTATAGCTATCACTGTCGCGCTAATAATATATACTCGTTTCCTAAAACTATTTTCTTTCAAATTCAACATGGTATTTCTCCCAAACACAACTTTTCGTCTTAGGCATTGGCTGCTACATCAACAGCAACCGCCTTTTTCACTGCCGGTGCTGTAAACCAGAAGGTGCAGCCTTTGCCAAATTCGGATTCAACACCAATCTGACCGCCATGGCGTTCCACTATCTTCTTACAAACAGCAAGACCGATACCTGTACCTTCATATTCGTTTCTCGTATGCAGACGTTTGAACATCGTGAATATCGCCTGTTGATATTCTGGCTTAATGCCTATACCGTTATCTTTTATCTCTATTCTTATCATAGCATCAGTTGCAGGTTTGCTGGTTATTATTATATGCGGAATTGTACCCTTTTCCTGATACTTTATACCATTAGCGATGAGATTCTGCATAAGCTGTCGTATCTGAACAGGGTCAACTAAAACACAAGGCAAAGGCTGCGGCACTTCCAAAACAACCTGTTTTTCCTGCAGTACCACCGAAAGCTCAAGCTGCTGAAGCTGCTTGACTATTTCGTTAAGGTCGACAGTTTCAGGCGGTTGCGATTTTGTACTGACCCTTGAATAAACCAGCAGTCCTTCAATCATCTTGTTCATACGCTGTGCGCCGTCTATCATAAACTGAAGGTTTTCAGTGTCGTCTTTTTCAAGTTTGCCCTGGAGAGACTTTTGCAGCATATCTCCGAAAGCGGAAATTTTCCGCAAAGGCTCACGTAAGTCGTGCGATGCTATATAGACAAAGTTTTTCATCTGCTGATTGGCATCTTCAAGATCACGAGTGAGTTTATCCTTCTCTTCTTCCGCTTTCTTGCGTTCGGTAATATCCGAGTATGAGCCGAGCATCCCGACTACATTGCCATTGACATCGTGCAGAGGTACTTTATTTGTATCAAGCCATGCCATTTTCCCGTCAGCCTGTTGTTGTGGTTCAATAATATGATATTGAGACGTATTGGAATCCATAACTTTCTTGTCATTTTCACGGTAGGCATCCGCCTCTTCCTTTTTCCACGCCAGGTCATAATCCGATTTTCCTATAATTTCGCCGGGCTTGGCAAGTCCTGCATCCTTTGCAAAATTGACATTGCAGCCAAGATATTTCAAATTTCTATCTTTCCAGAATATGGACTGAGGGACGTTGTCCATAACGAGCTGCAGCATCTGTTGAGACTGTTTCAACGCCTGTTCGGCCAGTTTACGTTCCGTGATATCGCGGAAAGTCCACACCCTGCCTACCACTCTGTTGTCAATCCTCTGAGGCTGAGAGCATCTTTCATATACCCTGCTGTCCTTGAACTCCAAGACATCCTGTGATTGTGCCAGAGGATTGGCATATAATCTCTTGACCTCAGTTATAAACTTTTCAGGCTCTGCTAACTGGTCAAGCACAAACTCAAGAACTTTCTGGTCGTCCTTGGTTTCCGCTACATTTGTAGGAATTTGCCACAACTGCAGGAATTTCTGGTTATAGCTGACAATTTTCCCGTTTAAATCAACAACAAGAATACCATCTGCGGTCGATTCGAGCGTCGCAGAATGCAGAGACAGCAAACTTGACAATTCATCCTGCGCCTTCTTGCGATCATCAATCTCCCGAACCATCTGTTCGTTCGCTTTAGTGATTTCTAATGTTCGCTCCTCGACCTTTATTTCCAATCCCTCTTTGGCATCGAGCAATTCCGAGTCGCGTTTCTGGATTTGCTCCAACATCTCATTGAACGCATCAATAAGCAGACCTATCTCATCATTACTCTGCTTCATCGCTCGAGCAGAATAGTCTTTCTTATCCGAAACAGCTTTTGCCAGCTTGGCCAGACTTAAAATCGGTTTGGAAATAACCGTCTGAAGCCGTGACGACACCAGGAAAGCTGCCAGAGAAGATAATATCAGAACTATAATTATTATTTGGACATTTCGCTTGAGCATCGCATGCATAGGTGCTAAATCCATTCGCAGACAAACGGTGCCGGTCACTTCCTTATCGAGAACAATAGGATTAGATACGGTTAGAAAACCATCCTTGAAACCAAAACCGGTTTTCTGAAACTCGGTGGGATCAACTTCAACCTTGACATTATTGCGGTAATAAGCCGCGAAGAGTTTATTGTCCTTGGTATAAACTCCTCCAAAGACAATAGATTGGTCCACATGAAGAGCCTGTAGTGTTTTCTCCGCATCGGTAGGATCTTCAAATGCCAACGCCGCCTTGCTGTTATCTGCTATCATCCCTGCCTGAGTTGATAAATTTTGTACCATACTGCTGCGAAGCACACGCTGTTCCCAGCCGATGAATGTCACCCCTGCCAGGAGAAGTCCGATAGTGCAGGCCACCATGACAATCGTCATTAGCTTATATTTTATCGCCATGTTTCGCAAAAAATATGTCATTTTACTCTTTTGCCTCCTGCGGCAGTTTTTCTCCGATTACTCTTGTTGCCAATCTTAAAAGCTGCGACCTGATTTGGAGCTTGGCCTCTTTGGCAGCAGTACCATTGATTTCAAAGCGAACCTTTTGCTCTTCCAATACGAAATTGATAATTCCTCCGGCAACCTCAAGGAACTTGGGCATATCGCCAACTGTTAATACATTATTGTTCTTGACCAAATCAATTATTTCTTTAGCAACTTTTTCCTCTGAACGGCAAATAAATAACAAATGACATTTCCTGATAGTCTCAATCTCCTGGTTAAACGTGGCTTGGTCTTTTTTCAACTCTTCAAGCCCCTTAAATCGCTTTATGATGACTTTCCTGTCCTTGGCCTGTTTGTCCTTAACAGGGTCGAAGGCGTTTTCAAACGGGTCCTTACCGATGATGCCTATAACTATTGGTTCATTATTGCTGCCTATTTTTTCATTAGGCCAGTCAACAAACATAATGAAGTTGTATAGAAATGCAGCCTTAACCTGATATTCACGGACGGATGTAGAATCAGCCGCTCTCGCTTGCGGCACCGCAAACAAGGCCAAAACCATAAATACAAGAATATAAACTTTAATTTTCATTCGCAGTTAGTTAACCTGCTTTTATCTAAACGTAAATATAGTCTTTCCATTTCGGTTACTACCTGTACGCATAAAATCGGTATAAATCGGTGGGTCATTAACGTAAATAGTGCTTTCACGAAAAAAACAGCGAAAATCAGCATATTACAAAAAATTATCGGCCTTTTTCTGGTACCGGAATTATTACAGGATATCATATAGGCAGGACTGTAAATATCTTTCTCACCTCACATCCAAACATATGCTTTTGGTATTAATACCACACACAAAAAACCGCATTATCAGTACTGATAATGCGGTTTTTTGAAACAACAAAATAAAATCGCAGCCCGCTGTCTGTCTGCATGGCCTAATAATATTTAAATCCTTGGGATTATTTTGAGGTTTTACCCCTATTTTCTACAAAAAATTATTTAATTAATTCGACCAATAAGACGATATGAGGTCTACAGTTATAACTTTATTGATAATTAAAGTAAGAGGGACGCAAAATGAAGAATAAAAGCCACAAACTAAGAATGGTCTTTTGCATCATCACGTTTTTACTGTTCTTTTCGTTTGTCTCATTTGATGCTTTCGCCGCCGATGTGAATGAAGCAAACAGTCTATTTACTATGTCTCTTGAGCAGCTTATGGACGTTGGGGTTTATGCGCCTGCAACTATTACAGAAAAAAATCCTTTGAAAACCCCTGCCTGCGTAACTGTCATTACCGCTGAGGACATTGCGAGAACGCCTGCCCGAAACATTCTGGATTTGATGGAAATTTACGTCCCCGGAATGCTATGGCTGAATCACGGCGACGGTCCTGAGCCGGGTATGCGCGGAATCATCGCTGACA
>Ga0105104_10000458_pt1 | contig 31528 bp, 28 predicted proteins | sample PPLLaktember2015_3_FD_87034 | JGI IMG/M metagenome (GOLD analysis project Ga0105104, IMG submission 87034) | Freshwater sediment microbial communities from Prairie Pothole Lake near Jamestown, North Dakota, USA - PPLs Lake P7 Core (6) Depth... | ecosystem: Environmental > Aquatic > Freshwater >...
AATGAAACATCAACCTGCTGACATAAGCATTTGATCGGTATCAGTGCCGGTTCACACTTCGTTGACGCTTCTTCTCGAGCGCATGCCACGCCTCGGAAGACGGTTGACGAATACTATTCAGTTGTGCTAAACTTTGACCATGCGGACAAAAGATAAACCGATAGGTCAAAAGAGCCCTACTTTCACCGAAGCCGCCCGACGGGCACAAATCATTGAGTGCGCCATCGAGACCATTGCCGCGCTGGGGTATTCTCAGACATCGCTGGCTCAAATCGCCAAACGGGCAGGCATCAGCAAAGGAGTGATTGTCTATTATTTCAGCAGCAAGGAGGCGTTGATCGAAAAGGTCGTCACCGAAATCTACACGGCTGCGGTGCAGGCAGTGACCCCACAAATTGCCGCGCAACCAACGGCTCAGCTTCAGTTGCAAGCCTACATCCAGTCGGCGGTTCACTATATTGGCACCCACCGGATGCAGATGGTGGCGCTCCTGGAAATCGCCCTCAACTTTCGCACGGCGGAGGGCAAGCTTCGTTACTCCGGAATCAGCGAGGAGTGGATCCTCAGCGCTTTAGAGGCCCTCTTGCGTCAGGGGCAAGAAGATGGGAAGTTCAGAGCCTTCGATACGCGCGTGATGGCAGTGACCATCAGACGGGCCATTGATGCGCTGGCGCCTCTGCTCACGGCTCATCCGAACCTTGATACCGATTCGTATGCGCAGGAACTGGTGACGCTGTTTGACCGGGCAACTCGTAAAGAATGAGTTATGTCAGAACCAATTATTCGCATCGAACATTTGTCTCGCTCTTTTGGCACCGTCAAAGCGATCGACGATCTTTCCCTGGAGGTGCCTGCGGGCATCGTCTTCGGGTTTCTGGGACCCAATGGGGCAGGCAAGTCAACGACCATCCACCTTTTGTTAGGTCTGCTCGAACCAACACAAGGACAGGCTTCCGTCCTGGGCTTCGATACCCGCACCCAGGCCGAGGCCATTCGTGTTCACAGTGGAGCATTGCTTGAATTTGCAGGACTCTACGATCGCATGAGCGCCCAGGACAATCTCGATCTGTACGGGCGCATCTATCGCATGCCTGCGTCTGCTCGCCAGGCCCGCATCAAAGAACTACTGATCCATCTGGGACTTTGGGAACGCCGCCGCGATCTGGTGAGCACCTGGAGCCGGGGCATGAAACAGAAACTTGCGGTCGCCCGCGCCCTCTTTCATCACCCGCCTCTCGTTTTCTTAGATGAGCCAACGGCTGGCTTTGATCCGGTGGCGGCGGCAGCTTTGCGCGATGACCTGGCCAGCCTGGTCGCGCGAGAAGGGGTGACCGTCTTCCTCAACACCCACGATTTGACCGAGGCCGAAAAGCTCTGCGCCCAGGTGGCCGTGATTCGCCAGGGCAAACTGCTGGCGGTTGGCGCTCCCGATGAACTGCGTGGAAGGCTTGGCGGCTCGCACGCGGAGATCGTGGGTGATGGCTTCACCGAGCAGATGCTGACCACCCTCAGAGAGCAGCCAGAAGTGATCCATGCCGAGTTGCTCAACAATCACCTTCTCATCGAGTTGCGCAGCGAGAGCAAGATAAGCCCGCTCGTAAGTTTGCTGGTCCATGCAGGGACCTCGGTGGAGGAAGTCCGTAGGGGCAAGGCCAGCCTGGAAGAGGTTTTCCTGACACTGATGGAGGAAGAAAGCAAATGAGCGACCTCTTGACCATGATGTGGAAAGAATCCAAGGACCTGCTCTTTCAGAGAGGGTGGAAGGCGTGGATCCTCCCAGTATTCCTGGTCGGCATTCTGGGTGTCTTTCTCCCATTGCAAGCCGGGCTTCAGTGGCTTGAACTCTCACCCATCGCGATTTTTGCGATCCTCTGGATCCCCTTCTTCGTTATCATTAGTTTTATTGGCGATGCCATTGCCGGAGAACGTGAGCGACATACGCTGGAAACCTTGCTGGCCAGCCGCATCAGCGATCGAGCGATTCTGCTGGGAAAGGTGATTGTGACGGTCGGATATGCCTGGGGGATGGCTCTCGTGAGCCTGGTGCTCGGCCTGGTCTTGGTCAACCTGTTTCATGGGCACGGAAACTGGACTTTCTATCATCCTTTCGACCTGTTCCTGGAAGTTCTGGTCTTGAACCTGCTGTGCTGCACCCTGGGAGCAAGTGCAGGAGTGCTGATCTCGCTGCAATCAGCAACCGTGCGGCAGGCGCAGCAAATCTTGGGCGTTGGGACGTTGGTGCTAATATTCGCAGGGGTTTTAGCCTTGCAAGCATTGCCCGCGGACTTTATCTCATCATTGAGCTATTCCCAGGCTATGTTCCTGTTCATAGCCGTTGTTGCCGTGCTGGATGTGATCTTGCTGGGATTGTCGCTGGTTAGCTTTAAACGCTCGCGCTTGATCATGAGCTAAGGTTGAAACCGGCCTTTCAGTCGATCCATTAGGTTTCAAAGGTTTGTTTGGCACGCATGCACCATGCTTACTCGAAACTCCTCAAAAGTGTGATTTTTAGGTGCGGAATGTAGGATTAATAGGCTCAAGCGATTATTTCGCTATTGCGCTCGGCCTACGGGCTGGTCGATTACCGGCCAGGCGCGGGCCTTCGTGGACGCGCCGGGGATTGACCCGGGCGAGCTGCCGACCCAATGGGCAGACTTCGAGCGACAATGAGTGAACGCTCTGGCAGTTCACCGCGCATGCCGATGGGATAGAGTATGGGGCTGAAAGCCCTTCTTACCCCTTATAACTACTCGGTTTTTTGGTCATCTTTCTTCTAAAACCAAAGCGGGCTAGGATTGAACCGCCTCCATATATCAGCCAGATTGACAAAAAACCGTATATGTCCTATAAAGGTTATATCCAAAGCAGGATATCCAAGAGAGAGATACTCGAACAGAATAAGGGGAAAAATGGGATTATCAACGCGTTTGGTGACAACTGTAATCCAGATAATTGGAAGTATTTTGATTGTTGTAATTCTCATCCTAGCAATTCAATCCATACGGCCCAATCCTCATCCAGTTTCATCTATCGTTCCTGCCGCCTATCCACCACCACCAACACCCGGGGTAACAGCAACCTCAGCCCCTTATCCCGCGCCACTAATTGGGCAGGCAGCCAACATCCCTCTTGACGGTGATGCCCTTCAAGAAGAATACAGACTAAAAATTACGCCAACCATACCCTCGGTAGCCGATGACGGATGGTATGTGTTTTCTGCACCCGATGTAGGCTATTCTTTTCACTATCCCACCGATAGTCACTTGAGTTCAGGGAAGGGCTCAAGAGTGCCTTTTACATCTGTTACATTACAATATCACGTGCCAAACGAGATAAGCTACCACGGCCTGACCATCATGGTCGAAGCAAATCCCAATAACTTATCACCGATTGATTTTGGATCGACGATGTTCATAGAGGTTGGCCAATTATCTGCCGCTCCTGAAGATTTTGCTTCAAAAGCCGGCACAGTAATGATCGCAAACACATCTGCGATAAAAGTGGTTATTCCCCCTACGTTGACTGATTACACTTTGCTTCTGCCATACAAAGACAAAATGTTGATTATTTCTCCAACTGGAGATCCAATGGTTCAGGATGATCCGGTAAAAGCTCAGTCTCTTGAGATTTTCGATAAAATCATTTCCACTATTGTGCTAAATCCATAACTAAAGCGGGGAAAACAATGAAGCTACTCTGTGGTAATCATCAAAGAAACATTACCAAGACTTGTATCGCACTCTTTACCTGTACAATTTTAGCATTTGCCATTTACATTCCAAGTAATGTCCTCGCCAGATCTTCTTTATCTCCAAATCAATCTCCTCTACGAGATGAAACATCTGTTGGATTGGTGTTCGCCGACCCATTCGGTTATTTTGCACAAAGTCCATTTGAAACTCGTCATACATGAGACACAAATGGAAATTTGATCGAGAATACTGACTATGGTATTAAAAACCCAGATCTCGGGTCAACAATGACATGTTTTAGTCAGAGATAGGATAATTTATTACATGCAGGAATAGATTTATACTTTATTGACTGGTCGGTGAGTACATCAGGTTTTGCGTTGCTTGCAGATGCCGATGGTTACGTAAGGTATGCTCCAACAAATATCAATTATCCAGGGTCTGTTATTATTATCGAACATCAAGTACCACCAATTTCGGGTCGGATTTATTCAGTATACGCTCATATTGAACCAAGCACGGTAAATGTGACTGAAGGTCAGTGGGTTGACAGGGGACACTATTTGGGAAATGTAATGTATCAGGACTATACAGGAGCATATCCTGCCTATCACAATGATGATGACTCGCACTTACATTTTGAAATCCGAAACTTTTATGATGCCAGCCAAATTTACTCGTCTTATCCTAGCTGTAATATTTATGGCAATACTGCGGGGAAAGGATATAATTATCCCCAATCGCCAGATTTATTTCCAAGCACCTCTTCCCACTACCTGGACCCCTTAAAATTTATTTATTCCCACCAATATCACACAAATCTGCCGCTCGCTATAAAAAACTAGTTCTCATTGTTCAATGCCTTCGCCAAAATAGGGTGAAGAGAATGGGCTTCTGTAGTAGAGTTGTTGTCGACCAAGACCACATCTCAAAAACTACAAAAGCCCACCATGGACATTTTAGCACTTTTACAACCGATCGAAGACAGTTTATCCAAGACCACTCTCCGGCAAATGAGCCGTATCATCTTTGCCATGCTATCAATGACCGGGCGAGTGACACCATATTAGGAATAGCGCGTTGGGCAGGAAAAGGCGCCAGCTATCGCACCATCCAGCGCTTTTACTACATCGCTATTCCCTGGGCGCAAGTGTTCTGGCAATTTCTTCGCCAACACTTATTTCGGAAGGAAGAAGTCTACATCCTGGCCGGCGATGAAAGCGTTGTCAGCAATGCCGGGAAGAAGACCTACAGACTGGATCGTTTTTTCTCCGGCCGAAGGGGCAGCAAAAGGCGATCTCAAGCCTGTCCTTCTTTGTCATCTCGCTGGTCAGTGTCAGCCGACTGCATTCGTACTCGGTGTGTCCGGAACAAACGGTATGCCCAAATGGAAGGTTTTCGATTTACCAGATTAGTGATAACCACCCTTGCTTACCCATACAGATTCTGTCACTATAATTCTCTCATTTCATCAATTTTTTCTGGTTCTTTATAACCAATTTTAAAGTTAATTTTATCGGCAATAACCTTGTATTGCCGAAGCTCATGGGCACGTAAACTTCCAAAAAATAATGAATTGCTGGACCCAAATCGACTTTTATAGTAAATATGAAGTCTATATACTCTCCCTTGTCGGTACCGTTTTCCCCCAGCAATGAGAGCATTTACTATTCTTATTTCATGGACACTACTCTCAACATAAGCCTTCTCGATATTTTCATATAAAATATATTCTGAGTTATCTATTACTACTTTATCGGGTTGCAGTTCTAAAACAGCGTAAATGGGATTTGCTCCTCTATCTTTCGTTTGCTCTATCCGAAATTTAGTTTGGTTTGCCGGCTTTGGCCAATTGGTGAGGATAATTACAACGATAACAATTAAAATTATTAGGACAAATTCCATAAGGATCTCCCCCTTTCTTATGCTTAAGGTTTTTACAGCATGAATTCTTCCTTAAGTGGACAATCTCTCTGCACATGTCCTCCTCTCTATTCCCGCAATATTGGCCGGGCGCAGATCCCAGCTGCGCAATCCATGACTCATAGCCATCCTTGATCATCACCAGCCTGGTAGCTAGGGGAGCATACATGTACCTGTAGTACAAATATAGTGGGCGATACCAGAGCCAGCGGAGAAGGAAGCGGGGCATGGTTTTTCAGTAGATTATTCCCTAAGTTTCTATTGAAATCGCTTCCTCAGTTTGACCGTTTTCCTCTGGGCTATTATCGTTAATAGATTCGAAATCGCATATATATAATGGTTGTTTTGCTAGCAATTGATCTAAGGTCAAGCTTGAATAGTCAGCAATATTGTAACCTAACTGTTTAAGGTGATAATTCTTACATTCTCTCGTAAGCCACAAGAAGTCATTCCGGTATCGGAGATCTTCTCTCATTCCTGAATCTTTTCGTTTATTTTGTTGATCTTTAACATGAAGATATAACCGTTGACCGCAGCGTAATTCCATGTCCCATATAAGTTCAATTGCTAATTTCTTGGGAATAAACCCTTTTCGAATTCGAAACCCAATTCCTTCAAATTTCCCCGTTATTTCTTCTACTGAATCGTTGTCTTCAACCGTTAACTTATCACGAACCAAATCTTCAGGCTCGCGTGAATAGATAAACCTAATTCGCCTTCGAAATTCCAGGGTTGCTAGCTCATCTAGGAGACGAAAAACTGCCTGCCGTTTCTGCTCTTTACGCTGTAAGAAAAATTGTTCGAACACTAATAATCCAATGAGAATTGGCAACCAATCCCAAAGCGTTTTTCCCCTGAAGTAATTATCTGATGGGCTAGTAAAATCCCCAAATCCGGTCCAATCTGCCCAAACCAGATTATTAGTTTTTGCGTATATCCCCCAGGAAACTAAAGCATTAACGATCAGAATACCAGCCACCATCGTTCTTCTATCCAGTCTTGTATAGACTTGATCCAGTCCATGATGACACCCCTCAATTAATGACGATGGAATTCTAGGATTCACTTTTTAGTATAGATCACTCCCCCCGATTGTCAACACAATCCCCTGTCCTCTCCCCCATCAATCCCCCAACGGGGAATAGCAATCCCTCCCCGGATAGCATAGATTCAAAGCATGGAAAATAATCAGAACCTATGCTATTACTGCAATAGCCCCGCGCATGATAGTATCAGAATGATATCCCACCGGATGGTGAAGTGGTAAACTGATTTTGGACAAAAAAATGGGCTGTTTTAAGGTGTAAACTGAAGCCCATGAAAAACCGTTATACCGCAAAACAGAAGGCTCAAATTGTGCTGGAAATCCTCAAAGAAGAGCGGTCGATCGCACAGATTGCCTCTGAGTATGGGGTGCATCCGAACCAACTCTACAAGTGGAAAGCACAGGCACTTGAAAATCTAGACGGACTGTTTGAAGATGAGCGCAAGGGCGTAAAGGCCCTCATGGCCGAACACGAACGCCAGCTCAAAGAATTGTACGCTGAGATCGGGAAGTTGAGTACTCAACTAGCCTGGCTCAAAAAAAAATCTGGTCTTGAACCTCCTACGCAGTGAACGGCTGGCGATTCTGGAAAGAAAAACCTCCGATTTGCCACTTTCGACCCAAGCCGAGCTGTTGGGCTTGAGCCGCTCCAGCCTGTACTACGAGCCAGTCGGACCATCCGCCAGAGAAATCGCCATCAAGCACCGCATCGACGAGATTTATACACAACACCCGATCTATGGTTCGCGACGCATGACAGCGGTGCTTGGTCGGGAAGGCTGTTCGATTTCGCGGCCGACAGTGCAAAGCTACATGCGCGAAATGGGCATCGCTGGAATTGCGCCTGGGCCGAACACCAGCCAGCCCAGCCCGGAACATACGATTTACCCCTACCTGCTCCGCCACCTGGAAATCACGTACTCTAATCAGGTTTGGGGCATCGACATCACTTATATTCGGCTGCGGACCGGCTGGATGTATCTGGTGGCCGTTCTGGATTGGTTTTCAAGGTTTGTGGTCAGTTGGGAACTGGATCAAACCCTGGAATTGGCCTTCGTCCTGAGAGCGGTGGACTGTGCCTTGGCTGTCGCCAGGCCCGAAATTTGCAACAGCGATCAGGGCAGCCATTTTACCAGTCCGAAATTTACCCAGAAGCTGCTGGAGGCTCAGGTGCAGATCAGCATGGACGGCCGCGGACGAGCTATGGATAACATATTCACCGAGCGGTTGTGGCGCTCGGTCAAGTACGAAGAAGTCTACCTCAATGATTACGACAGCCCTCGTCAAGCTCGCCAGGGGATCGGCCAATACCTGACCTTTTACAAATACGAGCGCCCTCACCAGTCACTGGACTACTTCACCCCCGCCGAAGTCTATTCCCAGGCGGGTTCCCTTCCGGTTGGGCACCAAAGCATGGAATGAAAGGATAAAAACCAGGATGGCTTGTTGTTTCAAAGCATGTAACAATCCTAACGACGACACTTGGGTTCAGATGGAAATTTTCGCGACTGAAGAAGGCTCAGGAATATTGCAGTTGCACGAGCCATGTTTTGAGGCGAGGAGTTCCCCAGCCATTACCTATGATGATCCAAGAGAGCATGGTCACATCCCCAAAAACGCGAAATGCGTGTTTTGTGGCGACCCTCTCCCAACCTTCGGCCGTCATCCATACTGTTTTGAGATGGGCAATTATTCTCCCTCGCATCGCTTTTGGGCCCATAATCAATGCATGAAAGCCATGCTAACAACAGAGGCCAGGGAGAAACTTCCATTTTGATATTAGCGCTACCTAACGACTGCTCCATACGATAGCGCTTGCGCCACTAGATTGTTTTTTCAAGGTCAGAGAAAAGACCGAAAATGTTAATGAATTCGGAAAGGAAACCTACACCTTAAACTCGGCTGTTTTTCTGTCTAAAGAGTCTTGACCACCTCAATGGGGTATACTCAAGGGTAGGTATCCATAAAAAAATACACCCACCCAATCCATCTTAAGATACATGGATATTTTCCCCATCCGGCTTACACTCACAATATCAAATCAGCCCTTTTGAAGGACACGGAATCATGAAACTGCACACCCCTTTCTCGCGTTTTCTGATCGGTCTTGCCAGCATCCTCATCCTCGCCGGCCTGGGATTTTCCTGGGCTGCCGCGGCGATCCCCACCCAGGGCGCGACCCCGGCCGAAATCAGCCGCGGGCTGCCCGGAGACGATCTGATCCCCCAACCCCAGCTTTCCTGGAACCACGCGCTCACCATCCACGCCACGCCCGAACAGATCTCGCCCTGGCTGGTCCAGATCGGGGATACCCGCGGCGGTTTTTACAGCTTTACCTTTATCGAGAATCTGTTTATGATCGCGGCTAAAAACAGCGACCGCTACGTGAATGCCGGCCGGGTCCACCCCGAGTGGCAGAACCCGCCCATAGGCCAGGGCATGATTATGAATTACCTGGCGATCCAGGATTACCGGCCCGGCGAATACGTGCTGGCCTCGGCTACTCCCGAAATGCCCGGGTTCCAATGGACCTGGCTGTGGGTTCTCCAGCCGCTCGACCAGGGTTCCACCCGGCTGCTGGTGCGTCACCGCTTCCTGTTCCCCGCGGGCATGCCAGAAAATTTGACGACCGCCGTCCTCGACGCCGGGTATGTCATGGAGCGCGGGATGATCCTGGGGATCCGCGACCGCGCCGAGGGGAGGATCCCGCCCGGCTTTAGCGAGCCGCTGGGGATTGTCCTGTGGCTGGCGGCCCTGGTCTGCGGGCTGATCGCCGCCGTACGGTTTATCCGGGCAGCGGGGAATTACCCCTCATTGGGGATCGGGCTGGCAGCGGTGGTGTGCCTGTTTCTCTTCACCTTTATCCAACCGGCCCTCTGGCTGCGGGTCGCGCTCGACCTGGCCCTCGCCGGCGGGCTGGGGATCGTTTCTATGCCTCTTTCGGCCAGGTCCCGTACACCCAATCCCAGAATGGCGAGCTGACCCCAAAGCGCTGGTCGGGGGTCTTGTAGTGGTGGAGCATGTGATGGCGTTTGAGAAAACGGAAATAGGCGCCCCAGCGCATGGGGAAGTGGTGGGTCGCGTAGTGGGTCAGGTCATAGGCCAGGTATCCCACCGTCATCCCGGAGAGGACCGGCCCAACCCAATGCGTCTGGCCGAGCAGCCGCCCGATAACCAGGTTGAACAAGAAAAAAACCACGACGCCCATGGGAAGGCTGGCGGCTGGAGGCATGACCAGGCGAGTTTTCAAGCGCGGTTGGGCATGGTGGACGCCGTGGAAGAGGAATACGATGCGCTCCTGCCAGGGTGTTTTTGGGCAAAAGTGGAAGAAAAAGCGGTGGATGTTGTATTCGAGAAAAGTCCACCCGAATAGCCCAACCAGGAATCCGATCGGGAGAAAAGCCAGGCCAGCTTGCAGAGGTCGGGAAAGATAACCCCAATAAAGCACGTAGACCGCGAGCGGCACCCAGATCAAGATAATGGTGATCGGGTGGACGTGGGTAAAAAATTCCAGAAAATCAGATTTGAATAAGCGAATAGGGATATTGCTGTGGTTAATATCGAGCTGTTCTTCCATAAATCAGTCACCTCACCACCAGGGTGGTCCGGAAATAAGATTTAATGCCACTTTTGAGAATACTACGAAAAACGACCGCAAAAGATTACGTATTGGACTTTTGTTATCCGATTTGCAAAATATTATACGGACTTTTTTGTGGAAAGAACAGGATGAAAACCAGCCTGGACCTTTCGAATGCTTCCAGATATTGAGACCTGGCTCAATCGCCAGTGAACAGGCTGCCTGCCGGTACGGCTGCCCGCCTGGCGACCGGCTGGCAGTCCAGGGCAGACAGGATCTGGCGCACCAACCCGGGGCCGGAATAGATCAAACCGGTGTAAAGCTGCACCAGCGCGGCGCCTGCGTCCAGCTTTTCCAGGGCATCCCGCGGTTCGAGGATCCCTCCGCTGGCTACTACCGGCAGCCGCGCGCTGGCCCGCGGGCCAAGCCGGTGGACCAGGTCGCGGATCAGAGCGGTGTTGCGCTCGCGTAAGGGCGCTCCGCTCAATCCGCCGGTCTCGGCCCGGTTTGGCGAGCGCAGACCGGTCCGGGATAGGCTGGTGTTGGCGGCGATCAGGCCGTCTATCCCACCGGTCAGGGCCGCCGCGAGGACCCCGTCCAGCTCGGAAGAGCCCAGGTCCGGGGATATCTTGAGCAGGAGTGGGACCGGGCGCCGCAGGGCGTGTGACTGCCGGTCGCGCTCCTCCACCAGGGGCTCCAGCAGGGCTTCCAGGCTGCTGCGCGATTGCAGGCTGAGCAGGCCGGGGGTGTTGGGCGAGCTCACGTTGATGACCAGGTAATCGACCAGCGGGGCAAAGGCGCGCAAAAGCTGCAAATAATCGCCGCAAGCTTCCTCGAGCGGGGTGTCTTTATTCTTACCCAGGTTGGCCCCCAGGATAACGCCCGGCTGCCGGCCGGCGCGCTGGAGGCGCCGGGCTACCCGTTCGGCCCCCTGGCTTGGGAACCCCATCCGGTTGATCACTGCCCGGTCCTCAACCAGGCGAAACACGCGCCTGCCGGGGTTCCCGGGCTGCGGAAGGGGGGTCACCGTGCCCAGCTCGATATGGCCGAAACCCAGCAGCGCCAACCCGCGCCAGGCGAGCGCATCTTTGTCATAACCGGCAGCCATGCCAATCGGGTTGCTGAAATCCAGGCCGAAGACGCGCGCGGGTTGGATGCGGGGTCCTGGAGTAGAAAACAAGGCGCGTACCAGGGCGGCTGCCGGGGGCAGCTGGCCGGCCAGGCGCAGCAGCCTCAGGGAAACGGTGTGGCTCCATTCAGGGGGAAAGCGAAAGATCAACGGGCGCAGGTGAGAATAGTTCATATTAGCCCTCCTCCCCCGCCTGTAAAAACTGGCGCGTCTCGGCCAGGCGCTCCTCAGGCACCCGGCCGGTGGCCTGCCATTGATCCAGGAGACCGGCCAGCGTGAACACCGCGTGGAGCCGGATGCCGGACTGTGCCAGCGCTTCCCCGGCCCCGGATTGGCGGTCGATCAGCACCACCACGTCGCTGACCACCAGGCCGGCCTGGGTTAAGATCTCGATCGCCTCGAGCTTGCTCCCGCCGGTGGTGGTCAGGTCATCGATAACCACCACCCGCTCGCCAGCCTCAAACTCCCCTTCGATGGCAGCCCGGGTGCCGTACTGCTTGGTTTCCTTCCGCGGATAGAGCATGGGCCAGCCCGTCTTAATACTTATGGCAGTCGCGATCGGCAGGGCCGCATAAGGCAGCGCGGCGATCCGGTCAAACTCCAGCTGCTGCAGCAGGGGCAGGTAGGCGCCGGCGGTCCGAGAGAGAAGATCCGGGTGCGAGATCAGCCGGCGCAGATCGATATAGATGGGCGATACCAGACCGGATTTTAGGGTAAACTGGCCGAAACGCACGCACCCGCTGGCCAACAGCCCCTCCGGCAGTCCGTCCGAGGGCTCAAACCTGGATTGTATGGGAGCCGCCAGGAAAGCATCCCGCTCGCGGCGCAGCGCCACAAGCAGCTCGCCGGCAGCCCGGGCAGGATCGTCAGAACGCGCCACACTCCGCGAGACCGGCAGGAGCAGACCCAGGCCGTCTTCCCGCAGCCCGGCGCGCAGGGCATCCGCCAGGCTGCCGCCCTGCGCGCCTACGCCTGGCGCCAGGATCCACAGCTCGGGAGCCCGGCAGCGGACGCGCCGCAAGGCCTCCGGGTGAGTGGCGCCCGCGACCAGCCCCAGGTTTTCCCCACCGTTCCACTGGCGGGCCAGCCCGGCCACCTTCTCATACAGCAGCAGCCCCGTATCTTCACCGCCTAACTCCAAATCCTGCAGGTCCGCGGAGCCGGGATTGGATGTTTTGCACAGCAGGAAAACGCCGCGCGTGGGGTCTACCAGGAATGGAGCCAGCGAATCCCTCCCTAAATAGGGGCTGAGCGTGACCGCTCCGGCCCCCAGGTCCCCAAAAATGGCCCGGGCGTACGCCTCGGCCGTCGAGGCGATATCCCCACGCTTGGCATCCAGGATCACCGGGATTTCCGGGGGGACTGCCGCAATCACTTCCTTCAAGGCCGTCCAACCCGCCGGGCCGTACGCTTCAAAGAAAGCCGAGTTCGGCTTGAAAGCGGCTGCCATTGGAGAGGTTGCTTCGATCAGGCGCAGGCAGAAATCCCGCGCGGCATCCGCCGCCGGCGCGCTGAGATCCTGGAGGTGCGGGTCGAGACCGATACACAGCAGCGAATCCACCTCGAGCGCTCGCTTTTCGAGCAGGGGAAAGAAGGGTTGCATGGGTTCCCTCCCCTCAAGCCTTCCCCAGCACCAGCGCCAGCAGCGCCATGCGGGTATACAGGCCATATTCCATCTGGCGGAAATACGCCGCGCGCGGGTCATCATCCACATCCATGGAAATTTCGCCGACCCGCGGGAGGGGGTGCATCAGGATCATGCGATCTTTGGCGGCTTGCATCGTCTCAGGGGTGATCGCGTAAACGTTTTTGACGCTTTCGTAGACTGCCTCGTCCTCGAAACGTTCTTTCTGGACGCGCGTAACGTAAAGCACATCCGTATCGCCCAGGACTGATTCGAGGGCGGTATGTTCGCTCTGCGGGATCCCCAGCCGGGAAATTTCTTCCATGATTTCAGGCGGCATGCGCAGGATCTCGGGCGACACATAATTGAGGCGGATATCGAACAGGCTGAGCAAGCGAGCCAGGGAGTGTACCGTGCGCCCATACTTCAGATCGCCCAGCATCGTCACGCTCAGCCCGTCGACCTGCTGTAGTTCTTCCAGGATGGTAAAGAGGTCCAATAATGCCTGGGTAGGATGTTCGCCAACCCCATCCCCGGCGTTGATGACCGGTTTTCGGGCATACTGGGCGGCCAGCGCGGCAGACCCGGTCTCCGGGTGGCGCAGGACAATCACATCCGCGTAAGCCTCCAGGGTGCGCACCGTATCCGGCAGGGATTCGCCCTTGGTCACTGAAGAGTAGCGCACCTCGTTGATGGGGATGACGCTCCCGCCCAGCCTTTCCATGGCCGAGGTAAAAGAGGAGGATGTCCGCGTGGAGGGCTCGTAGAATAAGCTGGCCAGGATCTTGCCCTTGAGCAGATCAAACGAGCCGACCCGGCTGACCATCTCGCGCATCTCGTGGGCTACGCCAAAGAGCAGCTCCAGATCGGGCCGGTTGAACTGGCGCACGGAGAGGATATCCCGTCCGTAAAAAGGGCCATCCTGCCGATCGCCAAAGGGCAGGTAGGGGCTGGAGACGCGGGTGGGGAGGGTATAAGCGCACATATTTTCTCCTTTTTTGTTGAACACAGAATTTGGTTCTTGTTTAGACCTCTCCCCTCCGAAAAATGGAGGGGAGAGGATGAAACCAGGGATTTTATGGAACGGCGGAAGCAGGGATCGGGTAGACTTCACGGATATCCCGACCGTAACCCGGTGGGGCGCTGACCACACCGGCGCAGTAGACCTCTCTGCCGCGCAGGACAACCCGCTCGAGCCTGCCGCGGGTTGGGTAGCCCTCGAAAGGCGTCCAGGCGCAGCGCGTAAAGGACCCGGCGGCGCGGATCTCCCCGCGAGCGTCAGGATCGACCTCGATCCAGGTGTCCGGCTGCTGCGGAAGGGCAAAGATCTTGCGGGGGTTTCTCCAGGCGCGCAGCGCCAGGTCATCCAGGCTGAGACGGCCTTCGCTGACGGCAGTCAGGTACAGGGGAAGAGCCGTTTCGAGACCCGGAAAACCCGGGGGTGGGTTGGGACCGTCTTTTTCGGCCAGGGTATGCGGGGCATGGTCGCTGGCGAAGCAGTCGATCACATCCAGGTTCTCCCACAGCGCCAGGACATCTTCCCTGGACGCCAGGCGCGGGCGGACCTCGCCTCTCCCGTGCGGCAGCCGGGGAAGATCGGCTTCACTCAGGAAGAGGTGATGCGGGGTCACCTCGCAGGTCACCGGAAATCCCTTTTCTTTGGCAGAGCGGATCAGCAGGATCTCGGCCCGCCGAGAAACATGACAGAGATGGACCGGGCGGTCGTAGAGCGCGGCGAGCAGGATCACCGCGGCCAGCGTGGGACCTTCGGCATGCACTGCCAGGGGGAAGCGGCGAGGCCAGGTGTTGAGGTGACTCAGCCACTCTTCCAGGCCGTCCAGCCGCAGGGGGCCGTAGGTCTGATCGAGATACAGTTTGAGCCCGGCGGCCCTGGCGGCCAGGTCTTCCGGCAGACCAGAATTATCCGGGCCGGCCCCCAGGTATTGAGCATAGTCGACCCGCGCCTTCCGGCCGGCTGCCTTCAAAGAGAGATCCAGGGTGGCCGCATCTGTGATTGGCGGCAGGGTGTTGGGCATGGCCAGCAGCATCGTAAAACCACCTGCCAGGGCCGCCTGGGTGCCGGTGTCCCAATCCTCCTTGTGCGTGCCGCCTGGCTCGCGCAGGTGTACGTGTGGGTCGATCAGACCGGGGAACTGTACCATCGCATTTTCCTCCAACAGGCAAAAAAAAGAGGAGGGCTTCTAAAAGCTCTCCTCGAATAAAAACTTTGCGGCTGAGAAAACCTCTCCGACCCGGGGAGCAGTACCTGCTCCCTTCTTCAAACGATAGCGTGTGCGGGTCAAGTTTGGTGCTGGCATTGGGTCAATTGTATGCAGAATGGCAGATCTGTCAAGATGTATAGACAAGTTTAATGATGGACTTTTTTGATTCATATTATTGAGGTATTGACATTTGCAGATTCTCCGCTATACTGATTATAAGTTCATTGAACTTAGTATCCATCCCTTTCAATTCCAAAGAAATAGCTTCATCAAACATTATGAAGAAGGCAACTCGCCAACATACCAAAGAGCATAATCGTATCCTGGTTCTCAAGACCATTATCGAACATGAGAGCATCAGCCGCGCGGATATCGCCAGGATCACCAGCCTCACCCCGACCACTGTTTCAGACATCGTCGCCGATCTGCTCGAAGAAAAGTTAATCGATGAAGTCGGCATGGGCTCATCTCTGGGTGGGAAATCCCCTATTCTCTTGAGCCTGGTCGAGGACTCCCGCTGGCTGATCGGCCTGGACCTGGCCCATAACCAGTTCCGCGGAGCTGTGGTCAATCTGCGTGGGAAAATTCGAGAGATGGTGACCATCCCGGTCAATGACCGGAATGGAGAAGAAGCGCTCGCGTTGGTATACGAAATTTTGGATAAATTGACCGGCAGCGATCCCAAACCCTTGATCGGGATCGGGATCGGTACGCCCGGCCTGGTAAACACTGCCGAGGGTGTAGTCATCAACGCCGTCAACCTGGACTGGAAGAATTTACCCCTCACCTCCCTGCTCCAGACCCGTTATCACCTCCCGGTCTACGTGCTAAACGACAGCCAGGCAGCCGCGATTGGCGAATATACCTATGGCAAAAATCACCAGGCAGACGAGAACCTGGTCGTGATCAATGCCCGACACGGGCTCGGCGCCGGCATCGTGATCAACGGCTCGCTCTACCAGGGGGACGGTGGAAGCGCTGGAGAGATCGGGCACATCGTGGTGGTTCCCGAAAATGGTCTTCCCTGCCGCTGCGGCAACCGCGGCTGTCTCGAAACGGTTGCCAGCGCTCAGGCGATCGTCAAACGCGTCCGGTTTTTGGCCGGGCAGACGCCCGATACGGTATTTGCCGAGCCATCCCAGGAGATTACCCTGGATACAATCGACCAGGCCTTCCAGGCAGGCGATCCGCTGGCGCGCCTGGTAGTGGATGAAGCCGGCCGCTATCTGGGCAGGGCGATCTCCGGCCTGGTCGGGATCCTGAACATCCAGAATATTATCCTGTCCGGAGATATGACTCTCTTTGGCCGGGCCTGGTTGGATACCATCATCGACACGATGCAGCACCAGTCCCTATCCGGTCCTGCCCTGAATACACGCGTCGAGATCGGGCAGTTAGGCGGAAACGGCATCATCCTCGGGACAATCGCTGTGCTGGCCAATAATTATTCCCTGCTGTTCAATCTACAGCCCGCACCAGAAGGGCTTGTTTCATAGTCTGGAGGTTCTTACTCGCATGGCAGATGGTTTTCGGCTGATCGAACCCAACTTTTTACCCCCACTGGATGAAGGCTTTCGTCCCGCTGCGCTGGCCAACCGCGCTTATCTGCAGGAGACTGCGCTGGCCGGGGTGCCCCTGGTCATCGGATTGGAAAGGGAATCCGAGAAAATCACGCGTTTCGAAACCCAAGTATTCCCATCCGGTCATCCCCGCGCCGCGGCTAACTTCATTTATATCGAACGCCTGGTCAAGTTCCTGCTCTGGCAGCGCGGTGGGTATAAGGTGTATATCGGGGGTCCGCGTGAGATTGGGGAAGCCATCCAAAAATGCTATTCACCATCGGGCGCTCGAAAGTTTGACTTCCAATTTATGGGCGAGCAGGTGTACGAGCAGCCGTTTACCGTTGAAATCTGCGCGCCAGACGAGGTTCCCCCCCCACATGAGGATGGCGAGATCCTGGGGCGGCACCTGGATGGCTGCCGGGTAGGTTTCGACCTGGGCGCCTCGGACCGCAAGGTGAGCGCCGTAGTAGATGGACGGGTAGTCTACAGCGAAGAGGTGATCTGGGAGCCGCGCAAACATACTGACCCGGACTACCATTACACCGAGATCATGGCCGCCTTGAATACGGCAATTTCCAAAATGGGAAGGGTCGATGCGATCGGCGGGAGCTCGGCAGGGATTTTTATCAACAACCGCCCGATGGTCGCTTCGCTTTTCCGCGGGATCGCGGCCGGCCGCTTCCAGGAAGTTAAAAATCTATTCCTGCGCATCCGCGAGGAGCTCAAAATCCCCCTGGTGGTGATCAACGATGGCGATGTAGCCGCCCTGGCCGGTTCGATGTCGTTGGAGGATAACGGTGTCCTGGGGATCGCGCTCGGTTCCAGCCAGGCGGCCGGTTATATCGATTTGAACGGCCACATCCTGGGATGGCTGAACGAGCTGGCATTTGCTCCGGTGGATTACAACCCCGCCGGCCCGGTTGACGAATGGTCCGGGGATATCGGCTGCGGATCGCAATATTTCTCTCAGCAGTGTGTCTTCCGCCTGGCCCGCCGGGCGGGCATCGAGATCCCGGCCGGGATCACCGACGCCGAAAAGCTGGTCTACGTCCAGGAAAAACTGGAATCCGGCCACGAAGGGGCTGTCAAAATCTGGCAAAGTATTGGGGTTTACCTGGGATATTCGCTCGCCCACTATGCCGATTTCTATGATATGAAACACGTGCTCATCTTGGGCCGCTGCACTTCTGGCCTGGGCGGCAAATTGATCCTGGAAGGCGCTAACCATGTCCTTCAGGCTGAGTTCCCTGATCACGCCGCGCGCACGCTCGTCCAGCTTCCCGACGAGCGCAGCCGGCGGGTAGGCCAATCGATCGCAGCCGCCAGCCTGCCCACCCTCGTTCACGAACAGGTAGAATGATGCGTTTTCACTTAGATACTGCCGAAGTTTTCATCCCGGACGAGCTGCCCATCGAAGAAGGACTGGCTCGCACCACTCATCTGGCAATCAGCGCTCACCAGGATGACATCGAGATCATGGCTGCCGAACCCATCCTGCAGTGTTTCCAGCAGGAGGAGCTTTGGTTCACCGGGGTTGTCGTAACCGATGGGCGCGGATCGCCTCGCGACGATCTGTACAAGAGCTACACCGACGAGGAGATGCGCAGGGTACGGCTTAAAGAGCAAAAGAAGGCCGCCGTAGTCGGCGAATACGCCGCCCAGGTCCTGCTGGATTATCCTAGTAAAACGGTTAAAGACGGCGCCGATTCGCTTGTAATGGAAGACCTGCTCCTGCTGCTCAAAGCCGCCCGCCCGCAGTACGTTTATACCCACAACCTGGCCGATAAACACGACACCCACGTGGGCGTGGCCCTCAAGGTGATCCGGGCGCTGCGCTGTCTCCCGGAGGCGGACCGCCCTCAAAAAGTATTTGGCTGTGAAGTATGGCGCGACCTGGACTGGATGGTGGACGAAGATAAAGTTGCCTTTGACCTGTCTTCCCACGAGAATCTCCAGGCAGCGCTTCTGGGAGTCTTCGATTCGCAGATTTGCGGCGGGAAACGCTACGACCTGGCCAGCCTTGGCCGCCGCCGCGCCAATGCCACATATTTTGCTTCGCATGGGACAGATGCCAGCCTGGGGCTGTCCTTTGCCATGGATCTCACGCCGCTGGTTGCAGAACCCCGGCGGGAGATACCTGCATTCGTGCAAGAACATGTCAGCCGTTTCGCGCAAGATGTGGCTGACCGCCTCAACCGCGTTGGTTAACCTGGCGCTGGATTGCCGGCTTTCGCAGCGATCCCGTTGTGGTTTTCTACAATAAAGGAGGTGGAGAACAAAGAAGGAGACTGGATAACCAAATAACCCACTCGATCCACTGCTGCCGCTTTAGATGATCCTCTCAACCCTATCATATCCGGAAGTAATACAGGAGAAGAAAATCATGCGTACCAAATTGTTTGCTCTGCTCGTCCTGGTCAGTATCGTGCTCGCTGCCTGCGCGCCGGCTGCTACCCAGGTCGCCGTGGAACCTCAGACCATCAAGGAAACTGTGGTTGTCAAAGAGACCCAGCTCGTCGAGCAGGAAGTCCTCATCACACCCACCCCCGGCCCCAATCCCATGGCAGTTATCGATGGCGTTGAAGACGGCGCCGAGATCACCGTATGGACCTTCTGGCTCTCGCCCACCTTTGATGCATACATCGCGGACGTGATTGCCAAGTTCCAGGAAGCCTACCCGGGTGTCACCGTCAATTGGGAAGACCACCAGGCCACCTTCCAGGATGACCTGCGCAACTCATTCGCCGCCGGGAACGCCCCGGACGTCATCAACCTGTCCATCTCCGAGGGCTGGGTCACCGATTTTGCCAGCCAGGGGAACCTGCTCGCCCTAGACGATCTCGTGCCCCAGGAAGTGATCGACACCTACTTCCCCAACCTGTGGGACCAGCAGCTGGTTGACGGAAAACACTATATGTTCCCCTACTATCAGGGTATCATTGTAGACCTGGTCAACAAGCAGATCCTGGATCAAGCCGGTCTGAAGGTCGAAGACTTCCCCAAGACCATCGATGGCCTGCCTGCCTTCTGCAAGACGATTGTGGAAAAGACCGACACCCTGTGCGACATCCGCCTGACCGTCACCGATCTGCTGGCTCAGATGGTTTACGAAGGTGGTGTGGATATTCTCAGCGAAGATGGGAAGACCTTTACCTTTGATTCACCCGAGGCCGTCGAATGGCTGCAAATGTACGCGGATATGGTTAAAGACGGCAGCGTCGATCAAACCGTCCTGATCACCACGGATGACCGCGTGGGTCTCGATCTGTTCACCTCCGGACAGGCCGCCTTCTACAACACCGGCCCCAACCTGATCCGCGAAGTACGCGCGAACAACCCTGCTCTCTACGGCTATCTCGATGTGGTCAATGCCCCTGTCGGCAAGTCGGGTGTGGTTGGAAAAGGCCTGATGGCCATGTCCGTGAACGCCAATACCCAGTACCCGAAGGCATCCGTTGCCCTGGCGCAGTTCTTCACCAGCGCCTACAGCAACCTCGAGCTCGCCAAGCTCGCCGCTGTCTATCCCTCGACCCCGGCTTCCTATGACGATCCGTTCTTCGCGGCTGCCCCGGTAGCCATCGAAGACAGCGCCAAGCCGCGCGCCAAGGATGCCGTGGCTGCCCTGGCCGACATCGTACCCACCGTCCCGAGCAAAGCCGAAGTCAACGAAATCGTTCTCCAGGAAATCCAGAAAGCTTTATTCGAAGGCAAGGATCCCCAGCAAGCCCTTACCGACGCGGTAACCGCGGCGAATGAGCTGATCAAATAACCGGAGGAGCTGCGCTTCTAGCAATTCATCCTCCTACACCTCTCCTGCAGCCGGATTGCCAGGCTGCAGGAGAGGCCCCGGCCCAGGCGGAGACCTGCATGACCAAAAAATTCTCTCTCACCCCCTATCTTTTTCTCTCCCCCGCGCTGCTGGCGATTGCCGTCTTCGTGTTGTATCCCATCGCGGCTGTGTTCTTTTTCAGCTTTACGAAATACAACATCTCGACGCCGCCGGTCTGGGTCGGCCTGAGTAATTACCAGCAATTGTTGAAGGATTCGGTTTTCTGGCTGGCGTTACAGCACTCTTTTACTTATCTGCTGGTCACCCCCGTCCTGATCTTTCTCTCGATTGTCCTGGCCATCATCGTCAACCGCCAGCTGCCCGGGATCAACGCCTTTCGCGCCATCTACTACATCCCCGTCATCAGTGGAAGCATTGCGGTGGGGATTTCCTGGCGGCTGATCATGGGAAACAACGGGCTGCTTAACAGTCTATTGATCTCTTTAGGGATCCTCGACGGGCCCATCCAGTGGCTTGCCGAGCCAGGCTATGCCCTGCCGATCGCGATGCTGGTCACCACCTGGATGGGGCTGGGTTACTATATGATGATCTTCCTCGCGGGGCTGCAAAATATAAACGAAGATCTGTACGACGCAGCCCAAATTGATGGCTGCAATGCCGTACAAAAACACTGGCACGTCAGCCTGCCCGGCCTGCGCCCGCAGCTCGTTATGGTGGCGGTCGTATCCAGCCTGGCAGCCCTGCAGGTCTTCAATGAAATCTATATCCTGTTTGGCCGTCTCGGGGGGGTCCTCAACAGCGGCGTGACGGTTGTATTTTACCTGTGGCGCAAGGCTTTTGTACTCCAGCAGGCGGGGATGGCTTCAGCCATTGCCATCGTGCTGTTGGTCATCACCCTGGCCTTTTCGGTCCTCAATATCCGCATTCTAGAGCATGGCACGGAGGTTGAGTGATGGGGACCATCGAGACCACTTATAACCCGGCCGTTCCAGCGCGCGGCTTCAATTACAAGACCGCCGTCGGGACTTTTTTCTGGTACGTTGTACTCTGCCTGACCGCCATTATCACCATTTTCCCATTTGTCTGGGTTTTATTTACATCGCTCAAAGGTCCTGCCGACCCAATCTACTCCGTACCCCCACAGCTCTTCCCAACCGAGCCCACTTTTGCGAACTATATACGGGTCTGGGAGCAGCTCCCGGTAGCAAACTTCTTTTTGAACAGCATCACCGTCTCGGTTACCACGGTGATTTTAAACCTCATCATCACATCTCTGGCGGCTTATCCGCTGGCCAAAATGAAATTCAAGGGGCGCGACGCGATCTTCTACCTGCTCCTGGCAACGTTTATTATCCCGCCACAGCTCACCTCGATCCCCAGCTTCGTCCTGGCAGTCAAAGTTTTCAAATATTACGATTCGATCCTGGCCTTGATCTTCCCGAGCCTGGCCACCGTACTGAATATCTTTATGCTGCGTCAGGCGTTCAGGGGGGTGCCCAACGACCTGATCGAGGCTGGAAAAATCGATGGCGCCAGCGAGCTGCGTATCTGGTGGGATATCCTGCTGCCGGTCGTGCGCCCATCTCTGGCTACGGCTGCTATCTTTACCTTTGTCAACCAGTGGAATGACTTCTTCTGGCCCTCACTGATGCTGCACACCCGCAGTCATATGACCCTCCAGGTGGGGTTGGTAGCCATGCAGGGCATGATGACCTCGGATGCGCGCGGGATGGCCGCCGGTGTCACCATGACGGTGATCCCCATCCTGATCTTCTTTGTGCTCCTCCAGCGCCACTTCGTGCGCGGCCTGTCTGGCGCCGTAAAGGGATAATCATAGTTCCGCGTTTTTCAGTGCTCGTCCGCGTCCAATCTCTTTGTCTGTGTATTTTCAGCCAATCGTTAAAAAAACCATCGCTACAGATGAACTGTAGCGATGGAAAATGCACCTTCGGTAGTCTGGCCACCATCATCTCAATCTGAACAATTGGATATTAGGTCCATGACTTTGCGTCCCCGGCTTTCACCGGGTTTGCCTTTGTTGGTAGTCTGGCGATCCTGGTCCCAAGTAACTCCATTTCAAAAGAAACGATCATTACTTGCTGACTGTAGACCCATGACTTTGCGAACCTGAACTTTCATTCAGGAGTGCCCTTTCAGACGTCTGGCAACCGTGTCCTTGTTGGGGAGCCTGCGCTCTCACAAGTACTCTAGCATCTTTTCAGATACCTTAGGCCCATGACTTTGCGTCTCTGACTTTCGTCAGAGTTGCCTTTTCGGGGTGCCACAATAATATAGCAAATCGGATCTTCGTTGTCAAGATTAGGAAGGGTGATTTCCGGATTAGAAACCTTAAAATTTTCTCGAGTGGCTGGACTGTCAACCGCTGACCGAGGTTGCTCTTGCGGGGGTTTTTAGCCGGCGCAAGCCGGCTTCGCACGGGTAGCGGGGGGATTTATCCCCCTGCGGCTTGATGAATCCCCAAATGCTTCGCCCCTACTCATCTTGTAATCCCCGAAATCCAGGGACGCAATATATTGCGTCCCTGTCCCGCACCTCTTTGCGCCTTTGCGTCTTGGCGCGATGCAGTTTAAATTACCGGTATTTCGCTTCGACCTCCGCCACATCCACCCAGCGGTTCTCCTGGGCGGACTGAAAGATCGCCTGGCAGATGACCATTTCGTGATGGCCGTCTTCGAAGGTGGCGAAGCGCCCGCTATCGGGGAGCCGGCCGCTTTCCACGGCCGCGTAAAACTGCTTGAAGAACTGGGCAAATGTATCCGGATAGCCTTCCGCGTGGCCGCCGGGGAAACCGGTCAGGGCGCGCGCTTCAGGGTGGAAAAGCGAGGGGTCCTTGACCAGCACCTGGTTGGGTCCATCCCTGAAACCCATCCACAGCGAGTTGGGGTCTTCCTGGTCCCAGCGCATCGAGCAGCGCGAGCCGTTGATTTCCCACCAGAAGTAGTTCTTGCGCCCGGCAGAAACCTGGGAGAGGGTCATCGTCCCGATCGCCCCGTTCTCGAATTTCACCAGGATGACCGCCGCGTCTTCCGTATCGACCGTCACTTTCTCGTAGTCGGAATCCTGCAGGATCTTTCCGGCAAAGGTTTCCACCTCACCTCGCGGCCGCGAGCGCTGTGGGTAAACCGTGCGGATATTCGCCATGACCGCCTGGATCTGAATCCCGGTCAGGTAGGTCAGCAGATCCATCCAATGCGTGCCGATGTCGCCGACTACGCGCAGCTTGCCGCCTTTCTCCGCCTCCAGGCGCCAGTTCCAATCCGTCTCTTTGATCAGCCAATCTTGCAGGTAGCCGCCGTGGATCAGGAAAGCCTCACCCAGCTCGCCGCCCTGGATCCGCGCGCGCACTTCCTGGCAGATCGGGTAGAAACGCAGGTTATAGTTCACCGCCGTACATAAACCGGTGCTGCGGGCCAGCCCGGCCAGCTCCTGGGTTTCCGCGGGAGTGAGCGCCAGAGGTTTTTCGCAGATCACATGTTTTCCGGCCAACAGAGCCGCCTTCGCCTGGGAAAAGTGGAGGTTGTTCGGGGTGCACAAATGCACAACCTGCACTTCGGGATCCGCCAGCAGCTCGGCCAGGTCCTCATAAAAACGCGGGATGGATAATTGAGAAGATGTCTTTTGGGATTCTTCGCGGTCGCAGCCAAGCACACCATGGACTTCTATCCCGATCCGGCGCAATCCTTCGATATGGGTACGGCCCATAAACCCGCAACCGACCACAGCTGATTTAAGTTGTGTCATACTCAAGCATTCTCCTTAGATGATTTCATAGTTGAGAGTTCAACTTGTTTACCAGGCATCCATATCGCCGTCTGGCGGACAAAATCTGTCCTTCAGCGCCGGCGCCTTGTTAAGGTTTCGATGGATTGGGCAGCTTAAGAAAAATCAGAAACCGATCTCTTTCATCTGAAATGGGATATAATCAGGGCATCCACAAAAAATGCTGGGACAGAAGAATATTATAACCTCAAGCAGCGGAATTTATCAGTTCATCGGCAACCTGCGATAAAACACGAGCATAGATGCGTCTTGAAAATGCAGCCCATCGAACCGGCAGCCCCCGGAATGGTTGGATCTTGACAGGACCGTCCCCGATGGTAAAATGTAATTACAGGATGACAGGCACGATAACTGAAAATGGTTTCACCTCCCCTGACCCTCAACCGATGGAAGGTTTCGAAAAATGGTTCTAACCGCCCAGAATATCGCCGCAATGATCGATTTGAGCTGTGTAAGGACGTACAGCTGTATAGCAGATATCGATGAGATGGTATTGAATGCCAGGAAGTACGAAATCGGCCAGATCACTGTCTTGCAGTGTTATATCCCCTACGTCAGAGAGCTCATAAAAAATGATCCGAAAATCCGCTTCTGTGGGAATGTAAGTTTTCCCTCGGGCTCCGATTCGACCTCGGTTAAGGTGTTTCAGGCCAAAGAATTGGTATCCGACGGCTGCCATGAAATCGACATGGTCATGAATATCGGCCAACTGCTTTCCGGTCAGTATTCTGAAGTTGAGGCAGACGTCCGGGCAGTTGTAGAAGCCGCTAAACCGCTGCCGGTCAAAGTGATCATCGAAATGGCCTACCTGAAACCCCACGAGATTGAGACAGCCTGCAAAATCTGCATCGCGGCTGGGGCAGCCTTTGTAAAGACCGGGACCGGTTGGACGGATAAAGGCACGACCGTCGAGGATGTCTTATTGGTCAAGTCGATCGTGGGCGATAGGATCCAGATCAAGGCCTCCGGCGGCATCCGGGATTTGGACACCCTGTTAAAGATGTATGCCGCGGGCGCCAGGCGCTTCGGCGTCAACCTGAAGAGCGGGATTAAGATCATCGAGGAGTGTCTGGCGAACGAAGCGAGCGAAGCAAAATTGACGATCTAATTTTTGTTGCATAACGGCTCCAGGCGGGTCTCTAACCCGCCAGCCCAGGGGTCGGAGACCCCTGGGGAGCACCGACCCCCCAATCCTGGGGAGCACCAGAGCGAGCGAAGCAAAATTGGTTATCAAAAAGAAGCTGGAAAAATCATCCAACCCTGTATCACGAAAAGGACGCGATCATGAGCAAAAGGATAATCTCTTTCGATCTGGGTACGAGTGGTAATAAGGCTTCGTTATACGATGTGGATGGGAACTGCCTGGCAACGGCGTTCGTGCCCTATAACACCTACTATCCCCATGTAGGCTGGCACGAACAGTGTCCGGAGGACTGGTGGAGCGCAGTGGTCGAAAGCACGCAAAAGCTGCTCCAGGTAAGCGGGGAAAATAAAGAGAATATCGAGTGCCTGGCAATATCCGGCCACAGCCTTGGAACCGTTCCGATCGATCGGGATGGAACGCTGCTGCGCGCGGCGACGCCGATCTGGTCGGACATCCGGGCTCAAAAGGAAGTCGAAGTCTTCTTCGGCAAAATCGATCAGGATGATTGGTACCAAACCACGGGGAACGGGTTCCCGGCAGCCTGTTATACCATTTTCAAGATCATGTGGTACAAGAACCACGAACCCGAAATGTATAACCGGGTTTATAAAATCCTGGGAACCAAGGATTATATTAATTACAAACTCACCGGGGCGATAAAAACCGATTACTCCTACGCGTCAGGCTGCGGAGTTTACAATTTACGCAACTGGGGATATCACCAGGATTTCATCGACGCGAGCGGTATTTCAGCGGATGTTTTTCCGGATATCGTACCCTCCACGCATATTCTGGGAGAAATCGGTGTCGAAAACGCCGCCATCCTGGGGTTAAATCCCAGAGTAAAGGTTGTCTGTGGAGGGGTGGATAACTCCTGTATGGCTTTGGGAGCCAAGAATATCAAGGCTGGAAGGGTGTATACCTCCCTGGGTTCATCTGCCTGGATTGCGGTATCCTCAGAAAACCCCGTCCTGGATATAAAGGCAAAACCCTATGTCTTTACGCACGTGATCCCCAGATTATTCACTTCCGCCGTCAGTATATTTTCGGCGGGAACCTCCTTCAAATGGGTCAGGGACAACATCTGCAGCGATTTGATCGATAAAGCCCGGGATGAGGACAAAGACGTGTATGCCCTCATGGATATGCTCGCCGAAGAAGCCCCGGTGGGTTCGAACGGGCTGCTCTTCAACCCCAGCCTGGCCGGCGGAACTTCTCAGGACTACAGCGTGCACCTGAGGGGCTCCTACATGGGGATCGATCTGAAGCATGCTAAAGCCGATCTGATTCGCGCGGCCATGGAAGGCATCGCTTTGAATTTGAGGCTGCGGCTTGATCTGCTGCGCAAATACTCCCAGATCGAGGACGAAATCCTCCTGGTGGGCGGAGGCAGCAAAAGCAAGCTGTATCGCCGGATCTTCGCGGATGTCTATAACACAAAAATCCTGAAAACCAATATCGACCAGGATGCGGCTGCATTGGGCGCGGCCGCGATTGCTGCGGTGGGCTGCGGCTTATGGGAGGACTTCGCCAGGATCGATGACATCCATCATGTTGAAGAGCTGGTCGAGCCCGATCCTGAAAATAATGCGAAATACGAAAAAATTCTTCCGATCTTTGAACAGGCATCAGAGTGCCTGGCAAAGGTCAGTGACGAACTGCATAAGTTAGCTCTTTAAGAATTGCACTATTGACAACCCCAGCAGAGTTTTCTATAATTAGTTGTACTTACATGATTACAAGGATTCAATTGAATATCTGCCCCATTGACCGCTAAGTCGATTCACTTCGAAGGTCGGATCCCTTCCTAAATCCAAATCACAGACCAACAGAAAGGGTAAGCAAGCATGAGAATCGGGCTTTTTACAGCAACGTATCTGGATACGCCGTTGGAGGACGTCTGCAAGTTTGCCTCGGGGTTAGGTTATGAGGCAGTCGAAATCCCGGCATTCGCGGGAAATCCCCAACTGGACATCGAGGAAATCGTCAAAGGTAACAAGGCGAAAGAACTAAAGCAGATGGTTAACAGCTATGGGATGATCATATCCGCGCTGGCCAACCATCCGGAGGGGCAAATCGTTCTCGGGCCGTACGGCAAGGACACGGATGCCATCTATGCGGGGACCAAGGAAGAAAAGATCAAGTTCGGCACCGAGCGGATGATCAAGACTGCCCAGGCCGCCAATGCACTCGAGGTCCCGGTGGTCACCGGGTTTATCGGGTGCGAGAATTTCGGGCGGTTTTTCCCCTGGCCGTATTCCAAAGGCTGGGCGGATATGGAGCAAGAATTCGTGGAGCGGTGGTGCCCCATCCTGGATAAATTTGGCGAATACGGCGTAAAGTTTGCCCACGAGCCCCATCCCAATGAGCTGGTTTACAGTATCGAAACTGCGGTAAAGAGCGTTGAGCTCATGGGCGGTCGCAAAGAGTGGGGTTTCAACTTCGATCCTGCCAACCTGATCTACCTGGGTATCGACGTCGAGAATTTCATCGACACGCTCGCGGACAGAATTTTCCACGTACACGCAAAAGACGGAGAGCTGGTTTCCCATAATGTCAAACGCTCCGGCATGATCCCCCAGGGCGACTGGCAGCGGCTGGGCCGCGGCTTCCGCTTCAGGATCCCGGGTTGGGGTTCGGTGCCGTGGAAGAAAGTCATCACCGAGCTCTCCTTGATCGGTTACGACTACGTCATGAGCTACGAGCATGAAGACGTCACCATGAGCCGCCAGGATGGCATTACCAAGACGATCGCTTACCTCAAGCCGTTGATGATCGAAAAACCTTACGAAGGCAGAAACGACGTTTTATTCAATTAAGTCCATAAAAGGAGCGGGTTCTATGGCAAACACAATGAAGGCTGCGGTATTTGAAAAACCGGGTACGATCACCGTCAAACAGGTGCCCGTACCTGAAATTAACGAAAATGAAGTTTTGATCAAAATAAAATACACCGGCATCTGCGGCACCGACTGGAGCATTTACAACGGCTGGTACTCTTCCGACAAACTTCCGATGATCGCCGGGCACGAGTTTTCCGGGGTGATTGAAAAAGTCGGGAAAAACGCGAAGGGTCTAAAAGCAGGCGACATGGTCACCGCCGACATCAATATGAGCTGCGGGACCTGCTTCTACTGCATGAAAGGTAATCCGCTGCTGTGCAATGAGTTCACCCAGCTGGGTATCCATACCGATGGGACCTTCGCGGAATATGTCAAGGCGCCCTGGAAACAGGTGCATATCCTGCCGGAAGGCATGAGCTTTGAGGCGGGGGCCTTCATCGAGCCCGTCTCCTGCGTTATCCATGCCGCCAAAGCCTTAAATGCTACCCTGGGCAGCAGCTTCGTGGTGATCGGAGATGGTTTGGGTGTGCTGCATGCCCGGATGGCAGTCCTGCGGGCCTGCGCGCCGGTCATCGTCATTGGCAACAACAAAAAGAGACTGGGCCTGGCAAAGCAAATGGGCGCGGATGTAATCATCAACGTTGACGAGGTGCAAGACCCCGTTGCAGAAGTGATCAAGCTTACCTCCGGTCGAGGCGCCGATTTTGCCATCGAGGCGGTAGGGAAAGTTGCCACCTACGAACAGGCATTCAAGATGCTGCGCCGGGGTGGAACATTATCCGCATTTGGCATCACCGCGGAACAAGAGGTGATGCAGGTCAGGCCGTTCGAGTTTGTGCTTGGAGAAAAGAAGGTAACCGGGTCCTGCGCGGGTGTCGGCAGCGACTGGACCGACGCCATGACCCTGATCTCCTCGGGCCGGATCTGCCCGGAGCCGTTATTCTCGATGAAGGTCCCGCTGGAAGACCTGGAGTGGGCTTTGCACGAGCTAAGGAAGAACCCCAATCTCTTCAAGATATTTGTTTCACCGGAAATTACCCAAAAAGAGACTCTCTAAACATAAACCAGGGCACGGGGTTTGATGAAACGTCTCACGTGGCTGACAATCACCCCGTGCCCCGACATTTTACAAGGGGTGCTGGGCGTTTCGAATTTGTAGACTGTACAAGACCTATAGAACCAGGAGTGGATTGCCTTGAATATTGGCGCCATCGACCATATCGCGATCAACGTCAGCGACATCCAGAAATCAAAAGATTTCTACGGCCGGGTTCTCGGATTCAAGCCGCTTAATTCGGTCGATTGTGGTGAATTTATTATCCACTACTATCAGCTCCCCAACGGATCCCGGTTGGAGTTATTCGACTATCAGGGGAATGCAAATACCAAGTCCAGGGAAGACAGCGATACAGGCTTAAGACATCTGGCTTTTCAAGTAGAAGATGTAGCCGCTCACGAGAGACTTTTGAGAGAGGCAGGGGTAGTGATTACGCTGCCTACCTGCGACCTGCCAAACCTCGGCGCGCGGGTGCTGTTGTTTTTGGACCCCAATGGCGTCACGCTTGAGTTTTGCGAGCGATTATAACGGTTCGAATCGAACAGGTTGCAACGAGTATCTTCACCCAGTATCGGATAATCGACCAGGAGAACAATGAAAATGGACTATAAAGAAACTCTTCTCTCGCCCATTAAAATCGGTAATCGTGTTTGCCAGAACCGCTTTTTTATCCAACCGATGGAATGCACCGATGGGGATCATGACGGCAACCCCACCGATCTGACGTACCGGCGCTACGAAAACCTTTTTAAAGGGGAGTCAGGTCTGGTAAGTCTGGAAGCAATCACGATTACGGACAAGAACCGGTCGCGGTTGAACCAGCTGTTTATCATGGAGAAAAACCTGAAGCCGCTGGAGCAGTTTGTCAAACGCCTGAAAGCTGTAAACCCAAAAACACTCTTCATTTTCCAGCTGACCCATTCGGGCGAATTGAGCAACCCCGAATTTTCCCGGCGGGTTTCCGTCAAACCCCTTCCCGGTTTTGATGCAGAGATCATGACCGAAGAAGACCTCGAAAAAATTGTGGATGATTTTGTGCTGGCCGCGAAAATCGCCTACGATGCCGGGGCCGACGGGATCGACATGAAATTCTGCCACGGTTACCTGGGGTCGCAGATCCTCCGTCCATACAACACCCGGAAATGGAAATATGGCGGTCCATGGGAAAACCGCCGCCAGTTTGCCTTCGACCTGTACGAGCGGATCCAGAAAGTTGTCAATGACAAGAATTTCCTCATTGGATCCAAGATCTCTGCCTGGGAAGGCTTCCCCGGCGGTTTTGGAACAGCCGGGCCGGATACCCCCGTCATCGATCTCAGCGAGCCAATCGATTTGATTAAAGGCCTCGAAGAACGGGGCGCACAATTCTTTATCCAATCTGCAGGCAGCCCTTCCATCACGATCAGTCTGACACAGGCAGATAAAGGCGCCCCCTATTTTGCATACCTGCACCAGTACTTTGCAAAGATTTTCAGGGATAATCTAAATCCAGAAACAGTCGTGATCGGCTCCAACTATTCGGTGTTCCGGGATGGCAAGAACGGCCTGTTCGCGGTTTCACCGGAAGACAGTTCTTTACTAAGCTATGGAGCAAAGAACATCCAGAAGGGATATGTCGATATGGTCGGTCTTGGCCGCCAATCCTTTGCTGACCCGCTCCTGCCGCTGAAACTTAGAGAGGGCCGCGAGTCCGAAATCGATTATTGTACCGCGTGCGATAACTGCCTGGAACTGCTGATCCAGCAGAGACCCATCGGCTGCTGTACCTACAACAAGTATTACACCGACGTGCTCGTCCAGACCCGTAAAGATAAGGGTAAGCTCAGGGCAAAACACACCTGATCCCGATAGAATCAAACACATCAAAGAACCCCGAATTAAGTCTCGGGGTTCTTTGATGTCAAAAATGTCCTTTGACCAACACCCCCAGCTATGGACTTCCTTCAGTTGACATCCCGGCCGAAGGAGACGCAGGCAGGACAGAACAGCCATTTATGGCTGGGCCGGCCCGAAGGGGAAGGCGGCCACAACATAAGCCGAATGGGTCTCACCAACTGATGTAGGGGCACGGGGTTATTATCCAGGACCTGTGTCCGTCGATCCAACCCCGTGCCCC
>Ga0105104_10000459_pt1 | contig 31477 bp, 33 predicted proteins | sample PPLLaktember2015_3_FD_87034 | JGI IMG/M metagenome (GOLD analysis project Ga0105104, IMG submission 87034) | Freshwater sediment microbial communities from Prairie Pothole Lake near Jamestown, North Dakota, USA - PPLs Lake P7 Core (6) Depth... | ecosystem: Environmental > Aquatic > Freshwater >...
ATATATGCATCGCCGAACGAAAGCGATTTTGGACTGACGATCAGAGAAGAAGCGGTATCGACGTGAGAGGCCAGCGGAAAGACATTCTGCTCTTTCAGTCCGAGTGTGGCATATCGCGCAATGATCGTCGCACCGAGGATGTTGGGGTGCGTCTGGTCGGTCGGTATGAATAAGTCGGCGGACGGCCCGGCGCCGTATGCTTCATCGAGCGCCTCGGTCTTTACTGTCAGGTCGATCAGCGGCACATTCAACCGCACCGCCAGGGCGCGCATGGCCATGGGAAAATTCCCTGCGGAATCTCCCGGTCCAATATTATGCCGGCCGGTGGCGGTGATTTTTCCATCCGCTCCGAAATACCGCCGGCAAATCGGCGTGAAGAATATCGGGATACCGCCCTTGGCGCGGGTCTCGGTCGCATATCGGGTCAGGTAATCGGAATAAGAGGTCCATGGATCGGTCTGATAGGCGGTATCGGTTTTTTCGTCGTTGTGCGCGAATTGAATAAAGACATAATCGCCGGATTTGACCTGAGTGATCACCGCGGACCATAACCCTTCATTGTAAAAACTTTTCGAGCTGCGCCCGCCGCGTGCGGCATTGACCACCGTTACTCCGTTGTCGAAAAACTGCGGCAGCATCTGCGCCCACCCGCGTTGCGGATTGTTGTTCGACGTGTCATAAGGGGCCATCGTAGAATCGCCTATGGTAAAGACGGTGACCGGCGAATCCAGTGCTCCGAACATCGCGAGCGTGCTGCACGCGACGAGTCCGATCCATAAAACTCGCTTCTTGTTCACGGTGTTTTCCAGTTCCTCTCAATTATTTCATGGGTTTATTGAAGTCGAATCTTCATCAAACGGACGAACGATATCCGGCATCTTGCCGAGGATAAAAACCGCATCGGTTAAACTCAATATGGGCTAATATCGATCACGGTCAAATGAAAATACGACCACTCACGCTGGAATAAGTTCAGTCGGAAGGAATAAACGGCAGGAGGGATTGATATTACATGGTGCTCAGCATACTCTGAAAATGCAGTTTGTAGGTTCTGCTGAGTCTCAGTTTAATCCCGTTGAGTAATTCGATATCGAAATCGCCGTGACTTGCGGTGTGCAAATACCTGATTTTATCGATTTGAACGATTGCAGAGCGGTGAACCCGTACAAATTTATGAGGGTCCAATTGCTGTTCGAACGATGTCAGTGTATTGCGATAGATGTGCTTTTTTTCCATGGTATGCACATAGACAAGGTCGCCGGCCGCCTCTATCCAGAATACTTCTTCAATCGGTACGACAACGATACTCTCGGCCTTTTTTATCAAAATCCGGCTGATGGAGTTGTTCACATCCGGAGCCGCTTCCTGCGGAGGGTGCTTGGATTCCTGGAGCGTTAATGCAAAATACTCGTCCATTATTGCTTTGAGTTGAGCGGTATACTGCGCATTGTTCCGCCGGGCGATGATACGCAACGCCGTTGTGACGGCATCCTTAAACCGCTCGTCGCTGAATGGTTTTAACAGATAATCAAAGGCATGGACTTCGAATGCTTTAATCGCATATTGGTCGTATGCCGTCACAAAGATCACAATCGGCATCGGCCGGAGGTGAAGCGTTTGGAGCACTTCAAATCCGTTCATCTCCGGCATCTGGATATCCAAAAATATGATGTCGGGATTGAGCTGCTGGATCATGGCGGCCGCTTTATTGCCCGAGGCACACTCTCCCAGTATTTCAATGGCCGGAAATTTCTGAAGCCGCGCCCGTATTCCTTTGCGGGCGCTTGCTTCATCATCAATGATTAAGACTCGGATCTTCATGTCGTTTGTTCCTGCAGGAGGGGCGAATCACGGGTGATCGGCTCCGTATGAAATGGAATATTCAATTCGACTTCTACACCGCCCTGCGGCGTTTGGTTCATCTGTATCTTTTGCCGGGAATTATAAAGCCGTGTTAATCGCTCCCTGCACAGCGCGACGAGAGCCCCGGCATTCCATGTTGTTTTCCGGAGAGGGGCCTTCCCGGCGCACCGGCCTGCTATCCGGATGATGAGTTGATTCCCCGTATGATGGATCTGCAAATCGAGCTCATAGGATTTTCCGTGCCTCTGAAATCCATGGTCGATCATCGCCTCGACGATGGGCTGCAGTATGAAATTGGGGACGAGCGTTTGTCCGATACCCGGTCCGTTCTGTTCCTGGAGAACCAGTCCCCCCGGAAACCGCATGCGCTCGATGGAAATGAATTGGCGGAGAAACTCCAGTTCTTCGTTCAGCGGAATTTCCTCCCGATCATTGTCGTAGAGGGTTTTCCGTAAGTAGTTGCACAATTGAGAAAGAACATCGTTCGCTTTTTTATTCTGCCGCCGGTCGAGAAGATGGGTGATGTTCTGGAGCGTGTGAAACAGAAACTGCGGATGAATCGAACTGCGCAATTCATTGAGCTGGGATTTTAAGAGCTGAACCTCGAGCTCCCGATATTTGATCTCATTGTTCTGGCTGATGGTCTGATGCTCCATCAACGAAAAGGTGAGAAGAAAAAGGCCGTAGACGACGACATCCAGCCAGACCGCAGGATTGTTCAAAATAAGATCATTGGTGGAGCGCAGCACGGCGTCCCTGACCATCACCCGCTCCATCGCGTGGGAAAGCGTCTGATGAAGGAACAGCGATACCGCGAGGACCGAACAATGGACGCCCATCCAGGCAGCGAAATGTCTCCGCGTGAAATGGAGATGCCTGGAGATGATATGGATGGCGGCGGCGAGCAGCAGATAGTACCAGGAATAAAACAGTTTCGAAATGGTGAGCGCGAACAGAACCCCGGCCGAGTGATCCCCTCTGTACAGCATGAATGTTTGAAGCGTATTCACCATGGCAAGAATGAATAATGCAATGGCGAGCGGGGTGAACACATGCGGAGCGAGCCGGGAGCCCTGGTATTTTATTGCCGGAATGTTCATCATCATGTGCGCTGAAGCCTGGAGGACCTGTTGAACTCATTGGACGCCCGCGGACCGGACGGCTTCACACGCTGAAGCGATTCCTGCTGTTTGAACGGGATGCGGATCGTCGCTTTCAATCCGCCCATCGTGCCGTGTTCAAACTGCAGCGATTGATTCGTCCCGTACCGGTGTTCCAACCGTTCTTTGGTGATCTTGATGCCGATACCCTCGCCCGATTTTTTCTTTCTGGCCGTCTCATTCGTTCCGGGTCCGGTATCTTCCACAATAATAGTCAGCACATCGCCTTCTTTTTTTGACGCGAGACGGATGGTGCCCCCGTGAATATTCGGGACAATCGCATGATAAATGGTGTTTTCGACCAGCGGCAGCAGCAGAAATGAAGGTACCGATGCCGTCAGGGTTTCGGGGGCAAGGTCCCGTACGACGGTCAGCTTCTCTTCAAATCGCACCTTTTCGATCTGAAGATACCGGTTAATAAACGAGAGCTCCTGCTGCAGCGATATTTCCTGCTGATTGTTTTCCGTCACGGTTGTTTTCAGGAAATTGCTGATCAGCGCAAGCATGCGCTTGGCGTCTGTATTCTCCTTCAGAAAGATCGATGTCGAGACGCTGTTCAGTGCGTTAAATAAAAAATGCGGGCGCAACTGGCTTCGTAACGCATTGAGCTGCGATTGGGTCAGGCGGGCTTGAAGCTGCACGATCTTCACCTTGTCCGTTTCTCTCTTCTGCTGGTATTCCACAATCCTGACGCCGATCATGATGGAATAATACACGACAAAATCTATCCAGATAATCGGCGCACGAAGAGTACGGCTGCCCAGCGTGTGGAGAAATGTCGATTGTCCGATGATGATATAGACAACGGCCGCGGCGATGGTCTGCCGCACTAGAATAAAGAGGCCGGGGAGAAGCAAATACACGATGAACCCGGACCACGGATTCCCCGTCTTTTCTCTCAAGGTCACCATGGTCCAGTAGACGAGCGGCACAAACAACATCCACAGCCACCAGATAAACAGATTAAACGGAATATGCCACCACAAACTGTATTGATGAACCTTCGCTGCATCAACAAAATAAAACTGTTGAAATGCACGGGCAAGCGCAATGCTCGTCAGCAGGGCAAATAAAATGGAAGAAATATATTTATTGAAACTATACTTCCTCCAGATAGCGATAATCCTCCAAGGGCGGCGCATACTCTCAATGTACGGTTTGTTTTTCTAACATCAACCGGCAGGAATATTCTGGAGACGATGCCCGAGACGGGATTCCATCACGCGGTTTCTTTATCTTCATAAAACGAGTTTTTTGGAGTCCCGGAATAAAACGGATTGATCATCTGATGCAAGAGCCATGCTGTGCCGGTGCGGCTCGACGGTCATTCGGTAAAAAAATAGATCCCGCTCGAGTTCCGGTGTCCATTCCATTGCAGTTTTTTACTTGCCTCCGTAATGAAACCGCAGAACGGTCGGCCGCTTTTCCTGCCCCTCGTTTGAAATGAGCATATCGCCGTTGTTAAAAAAAGTAATTCCTTCTGCTTTATTAAAGAGCACCGGATTTAATGGCTCCAGTTGTTCGATGCCGCCGTTCCTGTTCAGAACAAGGAGAAGGCGGGTGTCGGCAGAAAGGAGGAAGATCTTCCCGGTCAGCGGATGGATGCCAATGGCAGACGGTTTTAATTGAATTTTTCCAGGCGGTTTTGATCTTTTCGCATGGGACAGTGGAAGAGTGCGTTGATGTTCCCGGGCAAACTGTTCGATATCCCGGAAATCTAAAACAAAGACAGGAGTCGCGGAGTGTGTTTTGGATGTTAAGTCAAAACCATAAACCGCCCGGCTGTTTTTATATTCACGGCCTCTCCCGGTTTTACTTTTACAGGCAATGAGCAGCCGGTTGTTCTTCCGGTCGTAGCACAGTCCTTCATTATTCATTGCAGGAATACCGGTCGCGTAGGATGACACATGAAAATCTTTTGAATTGTAATCCGATATTTCAAATAATTCGCCGTCGCTTCTCAGGACATAGATAGTCCCATCGACCTGCGTAATTCCTTCGTAGTCTCCGTCGCCATGAAACGCATATTGTTTTACGATCCGGTTCTTCACCGCATCGTAAAAAAACAATATTCCATTCTCGTCCTGAATGCAGGCAAACGTGGATGAATCAATTGCCGTGAGCCCGGAAATTTCATGCAATATTTCCGGGAGGATGAGTATGGCATCCGGGGCGTTGAGATGGTATCCTGTGCCGGACTCATCCTGCAGGGGATTCGCACCGCCGCTCAGCAGAGCGATAAGCACCATGAATGGTAGTGTCAAAAAAGTATTTATCATCATTCAACTCTTGAATTATCCGGGATAAGAACCGTTGTCTGTGCGCGTTTGATTAATCCTCCGGTGAATGTTTTACCGGGTACAGTTTGCTTGCCAGGATTCCGTAGCAGCAAAATTCGATCAACCCGAACGCAAACCAGCTTAACGCCAGCGCAGCCGGAACCGGGTAGAGGATATATTGATTCAGGTCCACGAGAACGCCGGCAAGGATCCCGAAAAAGAGGCCATGCGTGATGCCTTCCCGCAGCGTTCCCTGACGTGCAAAACGCGAATAGCTCCAGACAAACAGAACGGAAAGTGCCGCTGTTGCGAGCAATGAGAGAGTCATGTTCCGTTCTGTTTCCCCCCGGCCGATCGTGTTGAGGATGACATCCGCTTCGCGCAGAATCAGCATGTGAACGATTCCATTCCAGAGCAGGGCGAAAATAAAGATGGCCGATACGGTAATAAAAAACTGTTTACTCTTCATCCCCTGTCTCCTTTCAGTTCATCTCGGGCAGCGCCCGACCGTTGCGCTTTATCTAATGCGGTTCACGACGGTGAGATGAATCGGGTCAATGATTCCGCCATTTAGGTCGATTTGTCTGCAGCGTACAATATAACGGTCCTGCGGAAGTCCGGCAATTTCACAGTGAACCATATACATACAGTTGCAGCGGCAATTATTTTGCGCAGTATCGGTTACGGCCACAAGAATGGAATCATGACTGAGAGACTGGGAAATGACAAACCGGTTTGAATCGGGACAGCAATTCGCCCTGACGGAAAAATCAATGATCAACGTATTCTGAAATGTAGAAGTAAATACGGAGTCGAGCATGCTGCCTTTTTGAAGCGTCTGCGTCAAACAATTGCTGCTTGAGCTGGAAAATGCAATCGGAGGCGATTCGTCCGATGTCGTGGATTTCTCTTTGCAGGAAAGAAAGAGAAAAGCCGTAATACCAATGAGCGATATAAGCGTTAATTTGTTCAAGATGTTCCTTTTCTGTAAGAAAGACTCTCTCAATGCATCGGGAAGCGTGCGCACCGCCCAATGCCGCACCGATTCTGTTTTAATTCACCGTCACAAAAAACCTCACCATGTGGATCGGCGGATCCCGGGGCAACCAGATTTGATGCTCGATCAGATCCACTGCACTTATTCCCTTATGCAAGGTACGAAAATAAATGGTTTCAACCGTGAGGCCGCCGACAATATTCCAGCTTCCGTTCTTCGGCCTGTAATTGATGCTGTCGATACGTACCACGGTGGTATCGCTGAGAAGATAATCCCACTGATACCCTGCATCTGCGTTGACATCCAGTTCCAGTGAAAACCGCTGATTTGAAGGATAGGTCAGCATCCTGCCGTTCACCGTCGAATCAAGTTCCGTTCCGGTTGAATGCCGGTCCGGATTGTTCGGCGCTGATGACCGGGAGCAGCCCATCAGAACGGTGAGAAGCACTGCGCCTAATGCGGCTTTTATGATGACACTTCTGCACCAGAGCATCATTCCTTCAATCCCCTGACGATAACCAGCTGCATGCCTGTGCTTCATCGGAAAATATTTCTATCTTCATCTGCGGATGATCGAGGATGGTCTGAAACATCCGCGCAAACACGAATTGAAGCGGATTGTCCGTGAGAATTGCGGTTTTCACGATGCGGGGCAGTTGAAGATTCTGGAGGTTCGCGGTAATTTTCGCGAGTTCCTTATATCCTAAATGAATTGAATTCAGATTTCTCATATCCTCAATGCGATCCGTCGTATCTATTTCGCCGCAGTCGAGCGAAGAGCTCACGACTCCCCGGATATCCTCGTCGGTCAGTGATCCCGTGTAGTGAACTTTTATAACCCCGCCGTTTTTATCGATGGTATAAGGCATGAGAATATTCCTATGTGTCTTCCCGTGTGCAGCATGATACCGCTGCTCATCTCCTGACCGGTCTGGAATCCATCGGACCCCTGGTGAATGGAAATGGTCCCGCCCGCAGGCCGCTTCAATTATTCTCGAATGTTGCGAGGTCCTTCACAAATCCTGCATCGGGAAAAATTTTTACCGCCATTTTCTGCAACTGGATGGCTTTCGCTTTGTCACCCATTTCAAAATGAATCCAGGCTTCCGTCGAATAGGTCCCGGGACGGGCCGGATTAAGTGAAATGGACTTTTGGACCATCGAAAGCGCTTTTGGATAATCTTCCTTTATTTTGAACGTGCAGATCGCCCAAGCGTATTTATTCAGAATTTCCCAGCTGTCGGGATATTTGCTCAAACCGGATTCGCAGAAAGAAAGGCATCCGGTTTTATCCTGTTTATTCATGAGATCGTTGATCAGGTAGACATACGCTTTCGGCGCGAAGGGATTCTTCGGGAAGGTCGTAACGAAATCCCGCATCTTTGTAAAACTGCCGGTCAGTGTCAGATCTATTTCGGCTATCCTGAAGATGCATTCCGCCTGGCGTCCAAGATTATTTTTCGGATCGGAGTGCAGAACGCGTTGAAACAGCTTCAGTGCATCATGAAACTCATACCGGGTTGCCAGTTTTCTGGCCATCGCATAACCGTTCGAGACATTCAGCGTATCCCTGCGGTATTGTCGCACAACATCCTTATATAAATTTTTTCTCCGGGCGATTTCTTTCATGACGGCGATATATCCGTCCCGGTCCCCGTTGTAGCCCACGGTGCGGTCCATTTCATTTCCATGGGCATCCACGTAAATGACCGTCGATTGATATTCCAGGTTGTAGTACTTCCAGAGCGGTTTGTAGACGGAATCCGCCGGAGACACCTTTATCAGGTGGAACTGTTTATTGATGAATTCAGCGTAGAATGAATTATCAAAGATATCCCGTTTCAATCCCATACAGGGATTACATGACGGCGCCCAGAACTCGACCACAAGCATTTTCTTTTTGTCTGCAGCCAGCTGCGCGGCTCTTTTGATCGTGAGATATTCTTTTGATTCTCCCGCTAGAATTGAGGAGAAGAGAAGAACCATGAAAAAAGAGAGGCGGATTTTCATTCGTGATTCCTATTCACTGAACAATGGACCGGTAGACCAGTTCCCTGAATTCTTTGGTGATCGGATAATAATTACTGGGAACAAATTGTGTCATGAATATCGCAATAAAATCTTTACGTGGATCGACATAAAAATACGTGTTGGCCGTGCCTGCCCACCAGTACGAACCGATGGATCCTGTAAATTTTGATTGATGGGTTTCCCGAACGACCGCAACACCCAGCCCGAATCCCATCCCGTCGAGGAGCGGGCCGAAAAAATCATCATCGGGCATGGTGACATGGGAAAGCTGGTTCGATGTCATGAGTTCAACGGTTTTGCTCTTTAATATCCTTACTCCGTTGTATTCTCCCTTATTGAGAAGCATCTGGGAAAAGATCATATAATCCGCGGCAGTCGAAACCAGACCGCCGTTTCCCGATAGGAATTTCACGGGGATGGAGACATTGCTGATTTCAGGTTTCATGGCGATGTCCATACCGCCCGATGGGTTGCGGGTGTAGACGGCGCCGACCCGGTTAAAATTTTCCATCGGAACATAAAAACCGGTGTCCTTCATTTTTAACGGGAGAAACAATTTCTCTTTGAGGAACACATCGAACGGGTTGCCGGAGACCGCTTCCACCAGATAACCCAGGACATCCGTGGACCTGCTGTAATGCCATATTGTTCCGGGCTGGTACAGAAGGGGAATGGCCGCCAGCTTTTGAATCATTTCTTTCAGGGTTCCAGCGGAAAGATTTGCCGCCCGGTACATTGAGTCCACGGGAGTATTATCCGCGCCGCTCGCCAGCCCTGAGGTATGCGTCAGGAGGTTGCGGATCGTGATCGGCCGTTTCAATTTTACCAGATGGATGCCGTTTTTATCGATGGAGGAGAATACCTTGAGATTTTGAAATTCCGGAATATATTTCGCAACCGGATCGTCCAGCCGGAGGAGACCTTCGTCATACAGGATCAGGACGGCGGTGCTCGTGATGGACTTGGTCATCGAAGCAATTCTGAAAATGGCATCCCGCCGCATGGGCTTGTCTGCATCCATCAATCCGTATTTTTCATAATGAACAATCTTTCCATGCCGGGCGACCATCGTGACCATCCCCGGCAGTTTATGTTCGTCCACGTATTTTTGCATCAGCGGTTTAATTTTACCCAACCGGACGGAGGACATGCCGACCTCCTCGGGCTTTGCCTCCGGCAGTTGATTTTCCTGTTGAGCGAAACACAAGAGAAGGGGGAAGAAGAGAAACAAGACGATCGATTTAACCATGGTTCAAACTCATTTTTTTAGAGTACGTGATAATATCCTGCTGATCTCAAAATATAAAATTTTTTACAGCCATGGGTGGATACACATTCTTGTGTGTCCACCCAGATAATTTTAAATTGCAATGTAGGAATTTGAATCACCATATCAGAAGTTGAATTGCACTTCGTGCAATGACATTCTCAGGCCTCCGGCATTCAGGAATGAATGTCCTACGATTTATCCTCCTCCAGAAGCGCCAGAATAATCTTTTCCACGGAGTCCGGACTGACGCCGACGGCCCGCAACGTGCCGCTGCGGTCCACGAGAGCGTAGGTCGGCCAGTACCGGACATTCCATGCTTCGGTGAAATTATCGGCGACTCTGCCGGTCGGGTACTCCATTGCAGATTGCTGGACGATTTCCTCCATATGTTCCTGCCCGCGATTCGAGCCGCACGCACCGATGATCACAACGCCCCGGTCTTTATATTTGCGGGAGAGCTCATTATTATGCGGTATCGATTTCTTGCATGGGCCGCACCATGTGGCCCAAAAATCGACCACGACAATCTTTCCACGCCATGATTCCTGCGGCAGACTCCCGTTCATCCAGTCTGTCAGTACCAGACCGGGTGCCGGTTTATCGAGCATGGCCTGATGGAGTTCCCAGTGTTCTTCAACCCAGTGTCCGTTTTTTGCCAGTCCCGCAACTTTTGGATTTGGAGCTGCGGAAATCCTGGACACGGATTTTTGAAATTGATTCGTTATAATCCAGGTGCCGTCTTTTTTCAGAATCACGATCTGCCCGTTCGCCGTCACCGCTTTCGTGTCCTGCGCCGGTGCATTTTGTATTTTTCCATTGACGAGGCTGGGTTTTAAGAAAAACCAATTCCCGTTTTTCCGTAATATCACCGATTGTCCATCACTCGTCTTTGCTCCTATATCCTGCGAAAGAAGAAAAGGGATATTCAGGAGGATCATGGAAATAACAAATAGCATGGTTTGTTTCATACACGCTCTCCTTAGTTATTCCAATACCGGGAGGATACACATTTGCCGAAGGCATCCCTTTGGGATTTGTGTGTCCACTCAGCTCACTTTATTATTTCTATGTAAGAAATTGATTCGTGCTTCGCGCGAAATATTTTTAGGCCTCCGGCATTCATAAATGAATGCCCTGCGAATTATCGAATTTTATTCAAATACGAATCGTGCTTCTTTGAAATTCATGATCTTTCTCGGATAACAATTAACAAAATCTTTTCCAATACTGCCGAAAAAGTTTTTGTCCTGCTGCCCCGCTTCCAGTTCAATGAACGGTTTTGACAACGTAAAGTTTTTCCCTGAATACCTGACGGTAATGGCCTCCGCCTGTTTGGCTTTCACGGAGGTCATGCCGCCCACACCGCCAAACGTACGAACGGTATCCTGTAAACGGCTGAAGGACGTCGAATCGTTTTCGTAAAATATTTTCGTAAAGTACGTATGCATATTGCCGGTATCGAAGAAGAACGGGTACTTGCTATTGTTATATTCCACGGCAAGAATATAATCATCGGATTTGATGAACATATTGGGTTCGCCCGACTTCAGCGCGGGGTTCCGGAGAATGGTGAGTGCTGAATCGTCAAAAATAATTTCTTCAAAACGGCTGAAAATGGGAAATCCGACTGCACCGTTGATCACATACCTGCCGCCGGCAAATGTGAGCAAGCTGTCCGCAAATACCACAAATTCTGCATTATGGATTTCCATATTTCCTATCGCCAGATTCTCTGCAATGCCGATCCGGGCTTCATTGCGCTCCCCCGTTGCACCCATGACGTATATTTTTGAATCCGGCAGCAGACGTAAATTCAATTTCTCTGCGGAGGACTGGGCCAGGACATTGACATTGGCTCCCGTGTCGAAAACCAGATTGACGGTCGAATCGTTGGATCCTTTGACCGTCAGTAATGTATACCCGGCCAGATCGCGTTTGATTCTTAATTTCGTGTCCGAAGTTTTATCAAGAACAATTGCCTTCTCGTGTTCAAGAAACGTATACCGGACATGGTCGTCCTGAAGTTCAACATAGTCGCTGCTGTCAATAGAGGCCTTGAATTTTGAAATCAGCACACTGCCGATTTCTTTTAATCTTTTATAATTGCACAGTTTCAGCTCATTGTTGTATTCCGACCGGATGAGATAATACTCCGCCGCATCATCCGTCCCTGAAAATTCATCCCTGAATTGAGCGATGAGCCGGTTTGATTCTTCGGGTTTATTCGTGACTGATTTCATGATGATATCATAATAGACCAGCGACTCTTCGTTGTAGGATGCTCTGTTCTTCGTCAATTCCGTGTAAAGACCGCTGTAGTTGTCGTGTTTGACGAACTCCGATAGATTTGACAGGGGTTGAAATTTCTGTTTCCCCGAACCGGACAACGTGACGGTCAGTGTCATGGACAAAATAATTATAAAGGTACATCTGTTTTTCATGAATACTCCTTACGTGGTTTATACCGAATACGCAAAATGGCCTTAAAAGTTTATATTTTTCTGCGCTGAATGCAGCGTCCCATGCTGCGTTAGACCATCTCTCTGCTGTCGTAACTCTCCTGCTTTTTCGTCCGCAGCAGGACCGTCGCCAGCACTGCCATCCAGAGCATGAAGCAGTAGATATTGATGCGTTCTCTTACACCGAGCCACGGCGTCGGGAGGTTGGCATCAATCAGGGGAGCGTCCAGAAATGCCCAGGCGCCGCACACGAAGAACGTCAGGACAGTCGCATAGGAATAGAAACGGAACCTGGTTCCGTGGGCTGCGGCGCCGTATCCTATAATCAGGAGTATGAAAAAAACCGTGACGACGGTGATAACAATGTGCATCGTATCGGTGAACGATCCTCCGCTGAGCTGAAGGTTCTCACGCAGGTGCATCGGGAAGAAGGGAGCCGCAGTATCGATCAGCCCCAGTCCGATCAGTAAAACTCCCGTGATGCGCAGCGCGCGGTTATCGCCCGCCATTCGGCGGATGCCGAATCCAAATGCGATCTCGAGCAGCGAGTAAAGAGCAAGAACCGGAATCAGGAAAAGCCGCGTTGGAGCCCCGATCGCCCTCAATTCGCTGACGGATTGCGCGGTGAAGCTGTAGCTGTCCCAGACCGCGGCAGAGATGATGTCCGAGACCACGTAGATCAGCGGTGCGAGAAGTCCGCAGATGAGCAGGCGTTTGAGTATCAGCTCCGATGATTGAAGTTTGTTCCCGATCTCAATAGTTGTTGATGGCTCCATGATGCACCTTATTTTTGCGTTCAATCCGGTAGGATACACATTTGCCGAAGGCATCCCTTTGGGACCTGTGTGTCCACCCTTAATCAATTTTATTTTACAGTGTCAGAAATTGTACCACGCTTCGCCTGCGACAACATCAGGCTTCCGGCTATCGGGAATCTTATACAATTAAGCTCTTATAGAGCTTGATATCGATAAATGTTACCCATAAATGTGATCGCCCAGCCGTGTGATTGATCTACAAAATAGAGACCAACAAAATAGAGATCGATAAAAGTACCTGAAGACGCTTCAACTTGATAATCCCAGTTAACACCGCCGTTCGTTGTATGAAGAATACCGTTCCAACCTGCTGCCCAACCGGACCTCTCGTTTACGAATTGGAGAGATGTCGTCATCATGGTTGGCACGGGCTGGCATACCCAGGCCTTGCCCGCATCGGACGTGTGTACAATTGGTGAGAGTGCGTTTGCCATACTGCTCAACATGTTATTCGTGGCAATCCATCCTAGTGAATGATTAATAAAGAAGATATCGGTACAATCTCCCGTATTGCCGCAGTCGAGGGAGCCAAGGGTTTTTATTGTCCAATTATTCCCGCCGTCGATGGTGTGGAGAATTTCTCCATGGACGGAAACTGCCCAACCTTCCTGAGCATCCAGAAATTGAACAGATGTAATAGCCCAGGATGTACCGCTGATTTGAGTTGTCCATGTCATTCCGCCGTCTTCTGTATGAAGTATTCCGCCAAAATTGTCTCCTATCCATCCTGCAGTTAGATTGGCAAAGGACATGCACAGGAACCCTTTTCGAGGATCCCCCGGGAAATACCGCCAGTTCCATAAATGACCACCGTCCTTGGTCATTCCAATGGCATTTGATCCGGCTGCCCAGCCCGTTTGGGTTCCAATAAACTGGACGCACCGAAGCGAAACGGTAGTGCCGGTCGATTGTGTCTCCCACGAATCGCCGGCGTTGCTTGTATGGAGCACCCTGCCTGAATCTCCAACAACCCATCCGTTCAATTGATCGGCGAAACATATACCGATGTAGTGCTTCGTAGAGTCCGCTTTCCGAACGAGATCCCACTTGCCTGCATTCAGCACAGTCGTTTCCACGGCCTTCTCACATCCGAACATCAATGCGATCAACGGTATGAACGCGAACAATACACAATTTTTCATAGTGCACCTCGCGAAATAATATTGCGCATATATGCACCAGGGTCTCCGGCAGTACGGTTCATCTCGGTAGGACACACATTCTTGTGTGTCCACCCAGAGGGGACATTCCTGGGTGTTAACCCAGCTCACTTTATTTATTCAATATATAAATTTGAATCACGCTTCGCGTGATACATTCTCAGGCCTCCGGCTATTTCGTCCGAAAATATTTATAGAACAGCGGTGGACCGATCAACACCCAAATTGGAATCAGGATCCACCATTGCCCGGCAATAATATTGTATGCCTGGAATAATTCAGCCCAGGTCTTCCCGGAAAAAATCCCCATGCCAAATTCAAAAACTTCCGTCATGAGAAACCACATCACGCCGGCCATCCATGCCTGGCGTGACGATTCCAGCGGTACGACCTTTATTAAGAAATAAAAATATCCGGAAATCAATGCGATCAGGATCACAGTGGATATTTGATTTGCCGGAAGATCTCCGACATATTGCTTATACAGCATTTCACGTGCTGCGCCGTTGAGGATCGCAAGGATCATCATACCAAACCAGGCCAGGAAATATTTCCACATCATCTTTATGTTTCCCCTTTTATCGTTCATCAGGATTCTACTTTGTACCATTCAACCAGATCTCCGCCAGGCGGCCTCGAGGAGAAAAACTCCCTTCTTCATATCCGCTGCAAAGTGAACAACGAATACAACCAGCGGCCTGATCATGTAACCAGGCAGGCGCACCCCTGTCGCCCTGCCCTCGTTTATGAGTTTTGTTAAAGCTTCAACGTCATGAATACACTGTTTGGGTCTTCAATATAATCGGCAAACGGCGGACAATAGGTAAATCCAAAACTGGAGTACAGTTGCCGTGCAGGTTTAAACTCTTTCATCGCGCCGGTCTCCAGGCTCAGGCGGGTGTATGACCTCTTCCGGGATTCTGCAATAATGTGCATCAGGATTGCCCGGCCCACCCCTTTTCTTCGATGGTTCATGGAGGTCCGCATGGATTTGACCTCTCCATGGGTTGAGTCCAATTCCTTCAACGCGCCGCAGCCGAGCAGTTGTCCTTCGGACCAGGCCGTCCAGAATGTAATCTCCGGACTTCGTAACGCATCGATATCGAGGGCATGGACGCTCTCCGGAGGAGTGATCTCGTACATATTTTGAAGATGCTCTTCGAGCAGAGCGCGTACTTCCGGGCCGGAAAGATCGTCGATGCGTATATTCATTTGTTCAGTCTTCTGCATGCGGTGCTGCTTCCGGCATTCATGAATGAACGCCCTACATTCTTATCCGTGTTCCGAAAGAAAAACCGTATTCATGAACACCGCCGGATTCGCCAAACCGGCCATTGAAAAATAGAAATTGATTGTTTGTTATCGGAAAATCAAGCTGCCCGGCGAACGCAGTTTTATGATAGGGAAATGTATTGACGCCCAGCCAGAGCCGTGTATTCGCCCCCGGTCTCATGCCGGCTCCCGCGCGGAGAAATCCTTTCCCGGTGAACAAGGGGACCTGATCAAATGCGGATAGTTCGGCATAATAACCGTCTTCCGACCCGACTCGAATACCGGTGGTGCCAAGTGAGAAATATTTGAAATCGAATGCAAGGTCCGGATAGGGGATGACGTTAGTCCTTCCGTTAAACGAAACGACCGAGGCACTAGCCCCAATTCTGAATGGCGCTTCAAATTTGTGCGTCACTTTTACTCCAATATCAGCGATGGAGTTTGGATGCGCCTGTCCGGAACAGTCATACGTGGCATACTGTCCGCCTCCAGCGCCGAAAGAATATTCACTGAATGAACTGTCGGCAGGCGACGGTCCGGCAATATACGGCGCCAGAATCAGAACGGATAACATCTTAAAATTTGATGGTCCCATGGTATTTCTGATTTTATATTATTGCCGCCCGACAAATAAAATATCTAATATTATAAGTTATTGCGAAATAAGATATTGACTCGCGCTTTGTACGATTCACTCTCAGGCTTCCGGCTCTATTTAAAGTGGTGAGATGGCAGCACGGTATTTTGGCTGACGAAATCAACCGGACCCCGCCGAAAACACAAGAGCACCCATGAGGACGATACCGGAATGGCTTTTCACCATGGTGATCATCGTCATTAATATCATTGTCGTCGTCGCCGTCGGCATCGTCGGCATCGTCGGCATCGTCGGCATCGTCGGCATCGTCGGCATCGTCGGCATCGTCGGCATCGTCGGCATCGCCGGCATCATAACAAACGGCTCGCACAGGCAACAATAATGAGAAGGTTCATAAATGTCTTAAATCGTCCGCAAATCCACAAATGGTCATGGCAGGTGAAGCTCAGGAAGTAAATAGACGATTTTCTGTGTCCTTCCGGAGCGAACTTTTTGAGTCTGAAGATGAATGGCATCCTGGAGATGAGACAGGCGCCGGGAAATCGCACTACGACTCTTGAAGCCCAAGGCTTTAAGAAAAGCACGATCCGACTCAGAAGCCCCGCCGAATTGGGCAAGATGATAAATGATTTGCAGATCACGATCATCAATGAAATCTTCTGTTGCAAGAGCCGCCTCGGAAAGTGTAGAGGAGTCTATACGCATCGGCCGCTTGTGCTTCGTAATAATTTTCATTGACTCAGCCAAAATCCGAAGAATTCTCCTTGGATGATTCTGAGAAGCAAGGGAAAGTGCCCAAAAAGATTCAAGCGGAATGAAATCGAAGACAGATTTCTTCCAACCAACGTGCCGCAACCGGGCATCGATGAGATCAATAACCCGCTGGGGGGAAAAATTCCTGAGTTGGACCAGCGCATTCAGAGAAAAAGCGAATGCACCGCCTCGTTTCTTCGTTTGATCAGCGAGCACGGTAAACTGATCGTCGAGCGAAACGACGAATGAAACAGAATCATGGGACAACCGATCTTCAAGTGTTGAAACGAATCTGGAGAGCAAGGGAAGATAATCCCCCGAAGTGGAAGATGATGCGTATTGGAGCTTCTCAAAGTCATCGAGAATGACAATCAATTTTCCCTTAAGGTTTGCAAAAACATGAGCAAGTATTTGAATAGCGGTAGATTCAGTATGGCTGTCTTTCCTGGTAGCCCGTGATTTGTCAATCTTGCCCTTGGCCGCAATCACACCGCCTTCCAATGCTGATCCTAATGTATCTGTAATACTGGTATCGAGCAGGACTAATTCATCGTGAATGTCTACTCCATGTCCGCGTTTCAGCACGATGGTACCGTCTTTACAGGCAAGCAGTACTTGGCGAAGCATTTCACGATAGAACGATTCCCGCGAATCTGCAGTAAGATGAACAAACGCAAGCGCGTGTCCTTGTGTCGTTATCCGATCAGATAGCTTTCGAAGGAAGGAGCTTTTGCCTACTCCAAGTGTACCGTGCACACCGACAACGCGACTATAGGCAAGAGCGTCTTCAACGTCAAATATTTCGTCCTCTCTATCCACGAACATGCTCAATGAAGATCCCTGGAGTATGGCATCTCGAAAGGGATGCTCTGAGAACTTCCAATAAGTAAGTGTGCTCACCAAAGGCCTGGATTTAAGAGTCGCCATATGTGCTCATGAAAATAGAATGAAATGTATTATACCGTACTTTCTCTGAACTGCCGCCGGACAGCCAGCGGTTTAATAATTAAGAGCCCTATGCTAGAGTCCTGACAATCATCAACTGAGGCATAAGTTTAATCAGCCTTAACCGCAATTCCTTTACGCCGCAATAAAATCCAGAGCAGCAGAGGAAGACGCTCAACGCTGCTGCTGAGGATGGGTGTCGGTTCAAGGGGCAGAGAAAGACTATATCTGTCCATGGTGCTGCCTTCTGATTGCTTTTCGTAACCGAGAATTCTCTTGACCGGGACCTTGATCAGCAAAAGTATCAGTCCGCTCGCGCCGAAGACAAAGACAATTGCTCCGAGGCTCGCAGTGGTGATATCTATTTTGACGCTGTCCTTGTCTACTGTGGCGCCAATTTTCGATGGACTATTATTTGTTGGATCGGCAGGCACCCGGATCTGGCTGTCCCACATCATTTTGATTCCTGCGATGGAAAAGAGGAAGAATGCAAGAAACAGCGCAACAACTATTGCCGATGGTGCAATTGGCTTCATAGAATTCTCCTGAACTGCCGCCTGACAGCAAGCGGTATAACTAATGTAGTTCGCGCAGCGTGTTATTATTTCTATTGATCATGCTAAAATTTTATTATTAAACATCTAAATCGCTGCAAGCCGTAACATTGGCGACCCCTTATCACAAAGTGATGCCTTCGGCAGGGGAGCGCCTGGTTAGGCGGCGCCAATCTCAGATCGTTCGTCTAGTTTGAGACTTACGGAGTCACACTAGCTTGAGCCCTAACCGGCTGACTCGAGAAGTCAGGTACCATCCTCACGTAATTTGGCCAGCCACTGCTCAGCTTCTTCCTGTTGGCGGAATGGCTGGACTTGACAAACGTCCTCGACGAGTACACTGAGCATTCGGAGCATTCCATATCCGATATCACTATCGACTATGACTGCGGTTGGGCCAAGACGTGACTCTTTTCCCAGCCGACGAAGTACTTCGACAAGAGTGTGCACCGCCTGCTGCGAAATGTTGATACTAAAACCATGGGCATCAATCAACTCATCATAGGTAAGACCAATCCCAATGCGCTCCTCCTCGAGATGAGCACGGATGTCGTTAAGGCTAATTATGCCTTCCACTTTTACATGAACACGCCGATGGGCGTGATCGATAGTCGTGGTCATGCTCATATGGGCTCCTGACAAATATATCTTATATATTTAGGATGTGAGTTGTACCTTTTTGCACTAAAAGAAATGATTTCACACTGATTCTTTCAATTTTGCTCTTACCTATGCAAGCCATGCTTATCGTACCCATTTACCCGCCATGTTTTATCTTTGGGCGGGCGCTCATTCGGCTTGACCCGACGGAGTCGGGGTCAGTTTGGTATATTCTGTAAACCACATCTTTATTCTAATGGAGCCGCTGGCAAGGCGGCAGGGATATTTCATTTAAAGTTTAAAATTCCTTAAACATTTATTACAAGAATATTTCATATTCGACCCAATGCCACCGGATTCTGCTTTAAAATTTTTGTAGACAGCAGGATTTTTAAAATCAGATCGTTTAACTATTTCTTTATTATCACAATTTGGACATTTAATGAGATAACTGTCTGAATAATCTACGTGAGTCTTATTACTATCGACTTCAGATGAAGCAATCTTGACTTCTGATGCGCTTTGATAATTGCTGTTTTCACCTCGTGCAGAATTTGTCAATAAATGAGAAAGCTTAGACTCGATGCTTTCAAGAACTACAATTATTTTATTAATTTTCCAATACCAGCACATCAATTCCCGCAATATCAAGAATACTACAAATACAATGAGTAAAACAGCTAATGCAGAACCTATTACGGTTTCCATGATGCCTCCAATTATTTTACTTGTCGCTTAACGGACCGGCTCCTGATGTATAGGGATGCGGCACATCTAACTTTCAATTCTGTACTGACCTTTGCACGCCCTGATTAATGAATCCAAGCTTTAACCGTCAGCTTGCTTGCCCGCCATCTTTTGGGCGGGAGCGCCTGGTTAGGCAGCGCAGACATTTTATTTTCCTTTTACAGCTTTATTAAACTCAGCCATGAAAATTGTTCTGCTGACATCGTTTATTTGATTTGTCAAAGAAATAATTGCATCCATTTGATCTCTATTTTGGATTTCTTCGAATATTTGTCGTATCTGAATCATGAGAGAATGTAGCTTGTTTTGTTGGGAATCGGTAAGATCGAGCATTAGAGCAATTTTATTCATGCTTAACACTAATCGTTCTATTATATCATGAACATCCTTTTGTGTTTCGCCTTCAGCCCGAGAAAACTTAAGGAGTTCAAGTCTGCCAACGATAGATTGATAATCAGCAATAATATCTCGAAGTTCACGGATCCATTCTTGACGATATTTGGAAATAATGTCAGCGCGAAACTGTAATCCCGCAACGAATGTAGAAATGAATGCGCCAATAAATACTCCAAGTAGGGTCAATAAAATTGCGAGGGAAGTTTGCATCATATATTCTCGTATTGTTGTATTTCGTATGTGCTGACTAACAGATGGGCGCTAAGCTGCGGCACTGAAAACTCGCAACATGCACTATCCGAAACAAGTTCATTCTGAAATTTAAATTAATAACCAATTAAGTTATGAAGTACAAAGAACTAATTTAATTTGCACTAAACCCACCATACGCCATGAATTTTGCAGTGCGCTCATTCCGTCAGCTTGTTTACCCGCCATCTTTTGGGCGGGAGCGCCTGGTTAGGCCGTTTGCTAATTACTAATAGAAGCAGCCCATTCAAGCACACACCTTTCTAAAAAAGTCAATTCACGAGTTTTTACCGTATTGTAGAATGCTTTTCGTTCATCCTTGCTTAACGCGATTGAAGCACGAAGGATATGACTCTTTTCATAAGGCCCGACCGCATCGAATCGATGCCGTAATTCCCTTGCCCAAGTTGAATTATGGGAATTGATAGTTGCCAAAGCAAATGAAGCAATGTCACCAGAATTATGTATTAAATCTGAAAAATATTTATTCTGAAAAAATCTTGGATTCTTCGCCAGGTAATAAGCAATCCACATCTTTACGAAAGGAATATTAAATGAAGGCGACGATTCACAAATGGAAGTGAGCTGAGGAATAATTCTGTCTATAAATTGCGGATTAGTAACTGAATCCAAATAGAGAACCAAATCAGGCATCACTGGTGCAAAGAAATCAAATTTCTCAAATAGAATGGGGACAATTGCACGAATCCTGTAACGTTTACACACTCGGAGAACATGTCTGGCTAAACCTAAGTCGAGTGTCGAGCGATCACAAATCGTTTTCATCATCGACTTTATGACTTCAACTTGCTGCTCAATAGTCAGTTCTGGATCTTTCGTTTCGTCTTGATCTGATAAATATTCATATGGTGAACCAATTTCTTCCATTTTTTTATGAAGTTCTCTACGTTGGATTTCTTGTGGGTCGTCCAATTCTTTTTCAAGGAAAATTTGTGAATCTAATATTTGAGTCTTGTAAGAGGCAAGAATAAGTCTGTGTTCCTTATGCAAATATAGTGTCAGTTCTTGGAGTAGTTTATCAAGCTCTTCGTAGGAATTAGCGAATATACGTAAGTCATCAACATATCGTGTATGAACAAAGCCAGTAGATAATATGAAGTTGTCAATATCCGTTAATAGTGCTTCAGCCAAAATAATGCTAGCAGGTGGTCCAACTGGAACACCGCGAGAAACAGTGTCATTAAGCGATGTAAGGAACAACTCAATATCTTTCGATATTTCCTCTAGTCCTGTGTCAGCCACGGCAATACCATTTTGTAGTCGATGAAGATATATTTGATTGTAAAAATCGGCAATATCCGATTTAAGAATGAATTTGTATTTTCCAAGACATTCTCGAGTCATTTGAGTAAAATCAACATAGCCATTTCCTGCAGCAAATAAATTTCCCGATGGAACATCAGGAGATATGCGATAAGAACATGAAATTCTTTGCTCTTTTGGAGCTCTTGCTTTCTCTATTTGTCCAGACACAAGATATACCATTGCAGTATAGGCAAGAGTATTTAGCGGATTCAATTGGTGTACAACTCGATATGTCCCGTTCGGTTTAGGAGCGAGGATACACCGTGGTAAAACAATGGGAATTTCACTAATATCTAGCGATGTGAGCCTTTGAACAACTTCAGTCCATTTAAACCTTATCGCATCGAATTCAAATGATTTTGGAAAGAAATCTGAATCCCAATAATGAACAATATGGTTTTTTGCAAATTCTAAAGATTCTACTGTTAATTTTGCCATTGATGCTTGTTTTTAAATTTAGGTGCAAACGGCTTAACTATTGCTTAGATAGAATAATTCTATCTCTCGTGCCCATTCTGCATGACTTATCGACTTGAAATTATTTTGATTTGTCTTAATAGCCTCTCCCGTCCCCTGTGTCAGCCCTGTACAGACAGCGGTGGAGCAATTGGCGTAGATTGGTATGCGGTAAATGTAGAGGTTTTCATTTTAGATTGCAAGAACTCCCATACATCATCCAGGCAAACAAAATCACTGTCAATCAGAGACTTGCCGCTGTCGCACGCAAAACATGTGTCATTAAAATAACAGCGCCTGACACACTCCCGGATGCCAGGCGCTCGGGAGGCGAACGATTTCCAATAGAGAAGACGGGGCGCAAGAATCTTTAAAAAGCTCCCGTTCATTGTCATTGAGGGCGGCACCCGACAATCTCTTTGGCGGGCTTATTCGGCTTGCCCCGATGTAATCGGGGTCAGCTTGGTGCCTGCGCAAAACTCCAAACGGCTTCATTTACCGGATGAATTGAGTCTCATGGCAAAACGCGGTACGTATTTCATTCGTGATTTTTCTTGAAAACGATATACGCATTATTGCCATTGTGTGTAGCCCGTGTAATGCCACGAATTCAGACTGCATTCCTGGGGATCCCAATAGATATCAGGGCAGCACCAATACTGCAATCGTTCCTTCTGGAGCTGTAAAATCCAATGTGCATACCATCCCTGAACAATCGCATTTTCTATACCGGCATACGTTGTACCATTGTCCATAAATGGAAAATACAGGACCTTATTGATACCGATATTCTTTGCATGACCGAAGAGTAAACCCAGATCTTCCGGACTTTGGCGGGATTTAATAATAACCGTTTTAAAGAGATTGGGAACCCTGCTCATGATATACGACCATTGATCACGAGGGTCCATGGTGAACGTTACCCCCAAAACCGTGGTACGATCAAAATGAGTATGACAACTGACAAACGGCGAAGGTGAAGTAGATAGGGCTAAATTTATCAACGCCCCAATGTATCCTCTTCCACCATATACATACCAATTTAAATAATCAAACTCACTCTCCGAAATCGTCAGCGTTCCTCCCCTGGAAGCAATGTAGGGGGCACAGGTTTGAACTAGCGATTCGAGATGATAACTGCAAGGTTCATCAATGTAAAAACTTTTGACTCCCTGCTGCACCGCGGCATCGACTTTTTGGTCCCATGCGCCGGGATGTAAAATAATGAATATATTTTCCGCCAAATATCCATACGACAGTAACTGACCGATTGAATTCACATCATCGATACATATCGTATTGCATCCATATTGGGCAATGTAGTTATGATTTCTCGACATATCGCCATCATACATCACTCCCATGGATTTCCCGGAATTTAATTGATACAGGTTCTGATTTTCCCAATAATACCGAAATACCAGATTCCTTCCATCTGCACAGTATGCCTTCTGAAGGCTCCCCGGCTGCTTCACGGTTCCACTTGATACGGTATCTCTATTGGGATTCGTTGAAGTGGATATCGGATTATTTTTAATTTCTTCTCCGCAGCTGACAAAGAATAAACAGAGAAGGAAGGTTTCCGCCAATACCCATGCAATTCTTTTCATTACTTCCAATGGATTTTTTTTCATGAGAGTCTCCTTTCGAAATTATGAAATGATTGATTGGTTTAAGCCGCCGCCGCGGATGGTCCGGAAATTGTCCGCAAGAAAACGGCTGGCAAGATATTCATACCGCATTGAAAAATATCCGCTCTTTTCCTATGTGGTGCGCGTGACGAGAACCCGCTCGTTGCTGATAACAGGCGGAGCCCTGAAAAAGTAATGCGCGATATTTATTTCTATCGCTGCATTCCAGCGGGGAGCGTCTGGTCAGGGCCCGCCTCATATTCCGCTATTGCAATAGCGCTACTCGGCAGAGTAGGGAATCCTGTCTTCGAGTACGTCTATTATACATGTCGCTGATCCCGTGGGATCGGTGACCACAACTTTTAATTGAAACTGAGAGTCCGGCCCGTCGCCATCATACGAGTATGAACGGGAATAGGTCGGTCCTGTCCCTGCGAGAGAGAAATCATTATTTCGCGAAATATACCATTCATAGGTTTTCGCGCCCTGCCCGCCTGAGGCAGCCGCAGACCATTGGGGCGTGATCGTTCCCTGGTTTTTTCCGGGAATAAATATTTGTTGATCGCCTTGAATGTTGACGGTGAGTGCTTGAACCGTCGTTCCTGCAAGGTAGACCGAACCCGGCGGGTCATAATGAAAATAGGCGCAGCTCCATGTTGCACCATCGGCGGGCCGATGAAAATAGCAGTATCCTATTATTTCCACATCTATACCGAGGGCGGTTGAGTAAATATGAGCTTTCGCCTGCCAGACAAACTGGCTTAAATCCCATTCCCCATCGGATGTCGCTAAACCATGAATTGATCCGCATGTACCACCACCGATTTGAGACCAGCCTCCGGATGGCCCGCTCGCGTACCAGTATTTCCTGACAGACAATTCTATATTGAAATTACCGCGGACATCCTGATTTGCCGAATTGAAGACTTTCGCCTCAAACGTGGCGCGCCATTCCTGCGCATTCACAGACCCGGGTCTGTTATAAATAGCGCCGGCGATTAAGGAAAAAGAATATGAATCGCCGGTATGGGAATTATAATTTAACGAAGGCAAATCCTTCACAATGCTTTGCTGCGGTTCCACTATTGTTGATGTATCTTTCGTGCAGGAGAGCAAAAAAATGGAAAGTATGCCAATAAAAACAAAAAAGGCAAAAATACGGTTTTTCATAGCATCCTCCTTTTGGTTAATTGTTGGATTTTGTGCGCCCTCATGGACGGGCGATAATGCCAAAAACCATGCCCTTGGCAGTCCCCATTGGGGAGTGCTTGATTAGGCGGCCGTTTTATGAGACTTTTGTTTTTTTTTCTTTCCAGGCCCATGCTGAAAAAACCACCAAGTGCCTTCTCGTGCTGCTTCATCGAATTCAATTTGCGAAAGTTCATCTCTCGTCCAAGGACCCTTTCTATCTACCCATTTAAATGGAAAGGCGGCTCGTGAAATCTGGTATAATGTCGGCTCACCCCTAGGATAATCAACCGCTGGTTTCCTTATTCTTTCAATTGGGTGTACGGTCATCTCATAAGGATCTTCAACTTCTAATTTATAGTTTTCTGCATCAATGACTTGAAGATCAGGTATCAATTGCCAGTACTGAATAGAGCCAAGAGGTGCTTTTACCGGATAAATATTTGAATGTCTGGAAGTTGTTGGTTTGGGGTATTTATTTATTTTTTTTCTCATTCCCAAAATCGATCTTTCGTAAGTGATCTTGAGATAATCAATGAATACAAGATAGACATCGTAAGCGCGCCGTTGAAAACCATATGAAAATACAAGTTTCCGGTCTTTCTCAGTTGGAGATATTTGATATTTAGATGAAAACGTGGTTGTTACGCGTGATGTTTGAGACGCCTGATGTTTCGATGTACTGTGAAGAGCCTGTGACAACTTTTCGGTCGCATTAAATTTTACTGCTTGTCCGAGGCGGATAATTTCTGGAACTTTAAGTTCAGACGATAACGAAGACATGGTTTGAACAATAGTTTCGTTGCTTGTAAGTATTTCTTTAATAGTTTCTTCGACGTTAATGATGCTGTATTCTTGTTCAATTTGAACCAGTCGCTCCTGCATGACATGGTTTGGAGTTATTGTTTGACTAATTTTTTCTCCTGTGGCTATGGGGCAAGATATTTGTCGGTCAAAGAGCAGGTAATGTCCACGACAAATATAATAAGTACGATCGTCTTGATTTTGCCAGACATTTGCATCAGTCAGTTCTACTGAATAAGGTATCGTTATCCACATCTTGTTCATCTTTTGCGTTCCTCTGTATTTGAGATATATGGTTTATTGATATCACTGCCGCCTACCATATGATCAGATAGACCTTTTCTCTCTCTCATGCCCATAATGCCTGAATGATCGACTTGTAATTATTTTGATTTGTATAAATCGCCTCTCCAGTTCACTGTGTCAGCCCGTGCAGACAGCGGTGGAGCAATTGGCGTGGATCGGTTAGCGCCTGTTATGCCTCTTCCTCAAATCGTAAACAAGTAAAACGCTACATCAGCTCGCCGCTCCGGATCGTCCAGAAATCGTCGGCAAGGAAACGGCTGGCGAGATATTCATACGGCATGGTAAAATATCCGTTCTTTCCCCACGCGGTGCCCCATGAGTTCCGTACAAGAAATATCCGCTGGTCATCGTCGTACCCAACGGCGAGTACCGCATGGCCGCCCACTGCGCGCTCCGCCGGCTGCGGCATGGGGACCACTCCGGTCCGCGCAACTTCCAGCGTTTCAAAACTTTCGTACACGGTGAACCCGTACACAAATGGAAATCCATCCGCAAGGCATGTCCGCATATCGTCCAGCGTGAGGATGCGATGGTAGGAGGTGATCTGTCTCTGGAGCGCCTCTTTGTAGCAAGCCGCGTTCGGCTTGGCCATAAAATCTTTAATGATGTACGGCCAGCGCGTTTCCGTACAGACCCCCTGGTTCTTGAGTGTCTTGATCCCGTCGCGGATCATGGCTCCCGAATCCGATGCGACGGTCCCTTCGATCACGCGCTCGTTGTAATAAATGAACAGCCGGCTCGCATCGAAAAACGTGACGCCGTTCCTGCGCTGGAGAAATTCGATCGCACCGGCAAGCGCATTCCCCGTGCAGCTTCCGAGGTTGCCCTGGTCTTCCACCGCCGAACACTTGGGACGGAGATCGGTGCGGGGCGGAAGCGCGAGAACGGGGCGTATGGCGCTGTAGAGGAGATCGCGCTGGTCGGGCCGGTCGGGGATCCATCCGTAACGGGATTTTTTTGGGGGGATGTTTTTTTTGCGCGTCTCAGGTTTGCGTTTTGCCATGAAAATACTCCGCTCCGGTTCCGGGTGAGAAGTAAGGTCATTGTATTTTCCCGGTGAGGAGCCCCAGCCGGGAGAGAAAGGCAGATAATTCTTCCATGAAGCCGCGAACGGCAGCACGGCCGCGCAGAAATAAAATTTCTACGCGGCTGAATCGATAAGCGCGTTAGCGCCGTGAATAATCTTTTTCATCTGGCCGTTGGTTCGAAATTCGGTCAGGACATTGCTCGTATGGCCGAACCGCATCTCGGCGGTCCGAACGATAACCTCTTTGACAATTTTCAGATCGCGCACCTCGTCCAGGAAGTCGACTTTGTTTCCCAGGGACGTGTAGTTGTGCGCCGCTACGCGGACAATGAGGACGCGCATGAGATGGAACTCTGCATCCGTGACGCCGACCTCGGAGAGTTCCGCGGCATGCCGGCGCGCGGCTTCGAATACTTTGGATGCTTCATGTAAAATCAAATCGACAGACATTGGTTTATTTTCCTATTTCGTCAGTATCTGCATCAGACCCGGAGTATCAGTCTATACGTGAGAACCTGCCTGTGGATTCAGAAAATTCATATGCACTGATAAACGATTAAAATAAATTTGTCTCTGATAAATATCGTCGCTGCTTAAAAACTCTCAATCCAATATACAGTAGAACCCCATCGAAAAGCAATTTTCGTCATGTCGTAAAATAACAAGCACTCTGCCGTATTTTTGTTCCGCATAACGCCGCCGTGCCGGATAAAAAAGAACGGACCATCACCCCTCCCGAAATCTCATCTGCATGCGCCGGCGCAACATGGAAAGAGGCGCAGATGCACAGATAAAGATATCACTCCCGGGGAAGAAGTACTGTGAGAATTGTCACCCAGTGTACTTGAGTAAATCACTTCAAGTTCTCCTTTGGCGATGAAGCGCTATGAACATATTATCCACCACCCGGACATTCCTCACTGGCGAAAAACAAAGAAATGCCTCGTTTATCCCAATGAATTTTGGCATTGTGAATAACCCGGAGCTTCCGGGAAACAGAGATATCTGACTTTTTGTACGGCAAAATTATAAATTACTACGTATACAAGACGGCAGTCCCTCCGTGTTTTTACGGCAGCCCTTGCACCAAAATCACTACAAGGTACTTGTTAAAATACGGCAGACAAATTGTGCATAATGATGTAGTTTAAATGTGTAATTGACGGCAGAATATTGTGTGTTGAATCGCAATAAACTTGTCGAAAGAATTAATACCGTTTCCATAAATACTTTTGTGTTGTTGTGAATGCGGCTACAAATGGATACGAGCACCAGTGCCTTTTTTGATATGTAATTGTAACAGAGTACAAGAATACTTTTTAGTTAGGGCACTGGGAAATTGAGTTATCGAAACGCCGTCTCATTAAGAAACACGTGCAGGAGAAGGCAAAGGTCTGCATGCGGCTCCGGGGATGAATGAGAGATTGGGAAGCGTTTTGGAACTCAGGAATGAATAGGAGAGGCGGACTGAATGATGACGATTATTATTACGCCAACCGGTTTTAGTTAACGGTTGATCAGTAGATGCATTGAGAGGACTGCAATGTCAAAAATTTGTAAGCCGCAGCCAATCCGACCCGCCGATAATTTGTATCCCGTTTTCATTTTCTTGATTTCAAATCCATTAACCAATTCATTAAAACTTTTATAAGGAGATTTAAAATGTCTATTAAAAAAATTGTGACTCTTGTTTCGATTCTTGCGGTTGTTATGTTCGCATTGATCGTCGTCCCTTCTCTGAATCAACCGGTGAAAGCCGATCAGGTGAATACTCTCAGCATGGATAATAAAATGATCCTTCAAAATGCGAGCGGTTTGACCAACATTCATAATCTTAATGCTAATCCAAAAACCATAAAAAAATATTTCAGTAATGAATATGAAAAAGTTCATTCACAGCCGGGTTGCGTGTCTGTAAAGGCATATTTCGGTACTTCCAAGGACGGCCATAAGAAACTATTTTTTATTGGAGTCGATAGATCTGGAAAAGAAATGAATGAAACTCTAATTGCTGGTCCAACACCACAATGTCCGCCGAATTGCGGACTCTAATTTCTTAAATTGCAAGTGTGAATTTCAATTGTTATTTTAACAATTAATTAATGCGGCAAAGTTACGTACCAGGCAACTATGCCGCATTTAAATTATTTGGTAAACAATAAATTATCGATTTGAGTCATGCTTATTTAATAAATATCAATAGATGATAGATGACTAAATATCCACTCATAATGTACATTTCGTTGTTTAGTGCATTAGTACCATTGAGCGTTGGAATTTCAAGATTGAGGATATTGAACCGGGGTATGTTTATTTTAGTTGGTTACTTAAGTTTTTCAATTATTGCAGATGTATCTCTTACATGGTTTATACGAGATTATAATATTGCTCTTGCTTTAGTTCATACATACTATGTAGTTGAATTCACATTTATCATATTAATTATTTCTGTTTGGCAAGAATCAAATAAAATAAAGTTGTTGTCTAAAATACTAATGTTTGTTTATGTCCTTTTTTGGTTTATTGCAAAAGTTACCTTCGAGCCTTTGAGTGGATTGTATACAGTTACCGCTAGTGTATCACAAGTTATACTATCTCTTTGTTCTGGTTATACACTATTCTTTGTTCTTGGCAATCGAACTATGCCATTGTTGAACCAGTCTCGTTTCTGGGTTTTACTTGCATTCGTAATTTATTATGCAGGTACGCTAGCGTTCTCGACATTACGAGGAGTTCTCTTGCATTATTCTTTAGAAACATTTTATTCTATTGCTACTATTGATTGGGGGCTAAAAATATTATTTAATGTTCTTTTCATGATAGGATTCTTAAATCATCGGATACAAACAGACTAACCACATTGGTCATTTATGTCTGATCGTACACGAATTGAAAAACAAGTAGAATATTAATCAAATGTTTATTAACCATTCAGGCATCGCATCTACCTAAATCACATGTCTCAACTTTGATTGATGGCTAATTATTATCGCGTATGGACGGGTATCCATTAATAGCACATTTTGCGTTTTATAGTGTATTATTGCCAATATCCGTTGCATTTGTACGATTAAAATTATTAAACCGTGGAATGAAAATATTATTTCTCTTTTTGACATTTGTTTTAGCTGCAGATATATTCTTTTTTTGGTATGTAAAAGTATATAGTATAAGTCTCGGAAGTTTTCATATCTATTATCTTATAGAATTTGTTTTAATAATGTCGATTATGTATATATGGCAGGATTCGAATAGAAGGAAAGTGTTGTTTTTAAAATTAATGGTGGTCTACTCTGCTTTTTGGGCTATAGCAATGTTTACATTTGAACCTTTGACTGGATTGTATACATTCAAAGCATGTATATCTCAAACACTTCTTACCATATGTGCTGAATATACGCTATTCTTTATAATTAAGAACCGAACAGAATCGATATTAACCGATTATCGCTTTTGGGTTCTGCTTGGCTTTGTTATCTATTATGCGGGTACACTTATCGTGATTGCATCAAGGGGTATTCTACTCCATTATCCCATAGAAATATTATTAATTGTTTCTACAATCGATTGGAGTCTAAAAATTCTTTTTAATATACTCTTTGCGATTGGATTTCTCTGCTCTAAGACAAAGAGTAAGAATAATATTATTAAAGGATAAATATTTAAATATATTTGCATTAAATATCGGTTAACGATCGCAGCTATCATATTTATGCCTTTTCTCTGCTTAGTAAATATATGAGAAAGTAAATGCCTCATTATCCATTAATAACATATATTTCCATCTTCAGTGTAATCATTCCATTGATTGCCGGATTTTCAAAGATTACTCTCCTGCGGCGTGGAATGAAGATACTCCTTTTATACTTAATCTGGTCATTTTTTGCGGACATATATTTATTATGGTTACCAATGGGTTATTTTTTTACTCTTGGTCTCAGTCATGTTTATTATATAATCGAGTTTATTTTTATAATGTCGATAATGTATAATTGGCAGGATTCGAACGAGAAGAAAATATTGTTTTTAGAGTTAATGGTGCTATACTCTGCTTTTTGGGCTGTTGCAATGTTTACATTTGAACCTTTGACGGGATTGTATACATTCAAAGCAAGTATATCTCAAATAATCCTGACCATTTGCGCTGAATATACTTTATATGTCATGATCAAAAACACAACGGACTCCATTTTGACCGATTTTCGTTTCTGGGTCCTGCTCGCTTTTGTAATCTATTATGCGGGTACTCTTATACTAATTATAGCAAAAGATATCCTACTCCGTTATCCCATCGATATATTATTTCTTGCTACTACAATCGATTGGAGCCTTAAAATTCTTTTCAATGTGCTTTTCGCAATAGGATTCAAGTGTCGTCAGACGCGAACATTATAATTACGGCAGTCTTCAGCGTTACCACGGTCGTCCTCGGACTGTTTTTATTTTTCGTGGTGATGATGGTGCGAAGCCACAGAAAAATCGAGGCCGCCCAGCGCGAACGGCTCCGCCAGATGCAGACCTTTTCAGAAAAACTTCAGGCGGCGCGCGAAGAAGAGCAAAAACAGATCGCGCGCGAACTGCACGACGA